>Ga0070681_10006273_pt1 | contig 11561 bp, 10 predicted proteins | sample KBSC83BmetaG_FD_65650 | JGI IMG/M metagenome (GOLD analysis project Ga0070681, IMG submission 65650) | Corn rhizosphere microbial communities from Kellogg Biological Station, Michigan, USA - KBS C8-3B metaG | ecosystem: Host-associated > Plants > Roots > Rhizosphere | place: USA: Michigan...
GTTTATCTGGACACCTTGAAGTTCTTGAACGACTTCTTCAACACCGCCCGCAAGAACGGCTTGTCGACACTCGAACAAGATCTGGACGAGCCTGAAAAAAGCGAGCTCTTCAAACGCCATCCCACCTTTTTCAAAGACAAAGAGGCCATGCATTTTTTCTGTGACACCATGCGCACCCAGGTGACCGGAGGTGTGGACACGCATGACCTCGACCACATCATGGAAACCGACCTCGAGATCCTGCACCGCCAAGGCCGTCTTTCTGCGAGCGCGCTAACCACCGTCGCCGACAGCCTGCCCGGATTGGGAATCGTCGCAGCCGTGCTGGGAGTGGTCATCACCATGGGATCGTTAGGCGGGCCGCCGGAGGAAATCGGACACAAAGTCGCCGCCGCCCTCGTCGGAACGTTTCTTGGCATTCTGTTGTGCTACGGCTTCCTGGGTCCAGTGGCCGCTCACATTAAAAAACATTCGGACGCCGAAGGCGAGTACCTGACCTGCCTCCGCATGGGTTTGCTGGCCAGTATCAAGGGACTCTCTCCGATGCTTGCACTCGAAGCAGCGCGGCGCGCGATACCGCACCACCTGCGCCCCACGTTTCAAGAAATGGATAAGGCCTGCCGTAAAACCGCCGATGCCCCGGCAGAGGTTGCCGCTTGAGCGCGAAGAACGGCCCGCCCATCATCATCGTTCGCAAGCACGCCGGGGATCACGACGATGCGCACGGCGGCGCCTGGAAGGTGGCTTACGCCGATTTCGTCACTGCCATGATGGCGCTCTTCATCGTGCTGTGGCTCTTAAGCGCGAGTGAGAAAGTACAAAAGGCGGTGGGTGGTTATTTCCTCGATCCCTCCGGAAAAGGCCGGCAAACCGGCAGCACCAACTCCGGGTCCGGCGAAACACTCACACTCAATCGCGCGGATCTGCAGAAACTGAAAGAAAAACTGGAACAGGTCCTGAAACAGATTCCGGCATTCCAACACATGCAGAAGCAGATCCGCATCACGCTGACCACAGAGGGTCTGCGTGTGGATCTGATCGAGACGGAAAAGGGTCTTTTCTTTGAGACCGGCGATCCCAAACCGACGGACGCAGGGATTGAACTCCTCAAGGTTCTCAGCGCCGAACTAGTGAAGCTACCCAATAAAATCGCTATCGAGGGACACACCGACGCGCGGCCCTACGGACGCGCGGATTATTCGAATTGGGAGTTGTCCGCCGACCGTGCCAACGCCGCTCGCCGAACCTTGGCCGAGTTCGGTATCGAGGAAAACCGTATCAGCCAGGTGCGCGGATTCGCCGACCAACGCTTGCTTAAAAAGGACGATCCCAACCATCCCTCCAATCGGCGAATCTCCATCATCGTTCGCAATAATGGCCTCGATCAGCAAGAAGAGTTCATGGCGGAGAGCCCCCCGGCCTCCTCCGTCATCCCGCCCGCGCAAAGTAAATAAGCCGTCCCTATCCCAGCGAGCATTCGATCTGGTTAATCTGCACGGCCAGCGAATCGAGCAGGGTACTGTTCGCGAGTAACGCCGCAATCGGAGCGCCGACTTCCGTGTCAGAATGCTCCGGGCATCCGCAGCGTCCGAACCCGACGTGTTCCGCCGTGGCGCACCCGGTCCGCACCGCCATTGCGAGTCCCATTTCTTCGTCCGCGTGATGATGTTTTGCCACCGCTTCGCAGAGTTTTTCCGGCAGCCCCCAGGACTCCAGAATCAAACCAGCCAGCGAAGCGTGATCGACGTTGAACACGTCGCGCTCACATTCCAGAAGATCGAGCCCCTCCGCGTACACCCGCTCGATCAGATGCGGATAGTCAGTAGGAGCATCCTCAAACAGCGCAAGTTGTCCAATGCCATGTAGCAGGGCGGAAGTGTAGGCGTGATCTGTGGGGAGGTCCTGGCCGCATTGCTGCGCAAGAAGTGCGGCTGCGATGCTATGCCGCCACCATTCGCGCACGAAAGGAGCCGTACGACGCGGCAATCCGCGCCACAGCGCCGCCGTGATGGCCACTTGACTGAGCCGCCCCGTGCCCAGCCGCGCAATGGCCTCGAACAGCGAACCGACCCGCAGCCAACGTCCGTATAGTCCGGAGTTCGCTAGTCTCAAAACTTCGCCCGCGAGAACCGGATCGAGCGCAATCAGCCTGGCGATTTCCTTGAAGGGCGCGCGCTCATCGGCGAGTACCGAGAGCAGGCGCACCGCTACCGGAGAAAAGGGAGGAAGCCGCGTCAGGAGCCGGCGATCGGTGCTGTTTAGAGCGAGCATGGCTGCGGGGATATTCTCCCCAGTCACCGTATCGCAGAAAAACCAGCATTTTCGAAAATTTTCGGGAAATAATGAAGCGGATTACTTCAGGACGATCATGGACTCTGGAGCGGACACCAGTCTGTGGTCGCGGGTATGGCGCGACAGCCGTTGCAGGTCGCCACCGAAGCCGGGATAATCGAAGGCCCGTCTAACATCACCCAAGCGGAGCATGTCCTCCAGTTGCGACGCGCACATCGGTTGGCCGGCCAGGAATCCCTGGGCTTGATCGCAACTGTGGGCCGCGAGGAATGCGAGCTGTGAATTGTGTTCCACGCCTTCGGCAGTCACCGAAAGATCCAGGTTATGCGCTAGCGTGATCACGCCCTTGGCCACCGCCGCGGCTTTGCCATTGGTGTCCACATCCGACACGAAACAACGATCCATCTTCAAGGTATGGAAATCAAACTGCCGTAAGTAATTCAACGACGAATAACCGACACCGAAGTCATCGATGGCAATGCGTATACCCTGCCCACACAAACGATCGAGCGAGGGCGATACGCGATCCAGATTATCCATCAAAGCGGTTTCCGTCAGCTCCAGCTCCAACAAATTCGGACGCAGCGAAGTCTCGTCCAGGATGCCCAGAACCATCTGTGGGAAATCTTTTTCCTGAAGCTGGCGGGGGGATAGATTTACAGCCATGCGCACCGGCGGAATGCCGGCCCGCTGCCAGGCTACATTCTGCGCACAGGCGGATCGCAGCACCCACTCTCCAATTTCCGAAATCATTCCGGTCTCCTCGGCCAGGGGAATGAAATCGGTAGGCAGGACGAATTCGCTCTCCGACCTTTGCCAGCGAATCAGCGCTTCCACGCCCAGAATTTTTCCCGAATTGATGGAGAAAGTGGGCTGATAATGCAGTACAAACTGTTTGCGCGCCAAGGCTTGCCGCAGATCATTCTGCAAATCGCACAGCTTCGTGGCATACGAACGCATGCCTTCGTTGAAGAGCTGCACTTGCCCTTTGCCTCCGCTCTTGGCGCGGTACATGGCGATGTCGGCGTAGCGCAGCAGATCGTCGGTATTGTCGATTTCCGGGCTGCTCAAAACGATCCCGATGCTGGCTCCGCTCACCACTTCACGGGAACCGATTTGGAAAGGCGTGGCCAAAGCGCTGCGCATGCGGTTGCCCAGCGTCAAGGCTTCTTCGGCATCCCGAATACGGTCCAGCAGAATGACAAATTCATCTCCGCCGAAGCGGGCCACCACGTCCGCCGGACGAGCGCAATTGCGCAATCTCCCGGCCACGGCCGCCAACAGTTCGTCGCCCACCGGATGTCCCAAGCTGTCGTTAATCACCTTGAAACTGTCCAGGTCCAAGAAGATCACGGCGAACCGTTGGTTGTTATTCCCGCCGGCTTTTTGCCGTTCAATCTTCTTCTCCAGGCAGCTCATCAGGTAGTCGCGATTCGCCAGATTGGTGAGTTTATCCTGGAAGGAATCCTTCAGTAGGCGATTTTCAGCTTCAATCAGCGACGTGATATCGGCGTGAGAACCTGCCAAGGCCACGGCCTCGCCCATTTGGTTTCGTACCGCCGTGCCGCGTGCCAGCACCCAGATGTAAGATCCGTCTTTGCGAAGCAGGCGGTGCTCATTGCGAAACTGCGTGGACTGGCCGTGCAGGTGCGCCGATAATTGGTTACTCACCTCTGACAGGTATCCGGGATGCACCCGGCTGAACCACTCGTCGACGTTGGTATCCAGTTCTCCCGGTTCATACCCCAGCATTTCGGCCCACGTCGAAGAGTACTCAAACACCTCCGACTTCAAATCCCAATACCACAGGCCATCATCGGTACCCTGCACGGCCAGCTCAAAGCGTTCCCGGTGACTGTTCTCCGTCAGCTTTTCTTCCAGCTTCTGCGCCGCGTTTTCCAGGCGAGTCTTCTCGCTTTGTGTATGCGTTGCCGCCCGCCGGCGAATTGCAATGATGGAAGCCGCCAAAGCCGCCAGCAGAATCAGCGACCAGCCTAGCAGCGGCCCCAGGGCTAACTTCTGCACCGCCACGGCGATCCATCCCACCACCGCCACCGAAGCCATGTAGGTGAATCCGCGCCACGCCAGCAACGTCACGGCGCCGCCCAGCAAGAAGCCCAGAATGAAAAAGACCTGGGTCGTGTCCGAAGCAATCGCGAACGTGAGCAGGCTGCGCAGGAGGATCATTCCGCCCAGCACTAGAGCACCCAAATGCACTCGATCCGACGGAATGTGCCCGCGGCGCAACAGCTTCCATCCCGCGAGAATGGACGCGCCGATCACATAAGTGAGCCAGTCAAGTCCGGAGTTTCCATCGCCGGTTTGCAGGAAAAGACGCACCGCCGCGATCAACAGGTAAAACCCGGCAATTGCCGGCAGTGTCTGCTGTAGACGCGCACTTACCTGGTTATCGAGCGCCAGCTGAACCTCAGCATCGGGGATGCTGACAGCAGCGGGCAGACGATTGGCGCGCCGAAATTCCATGCTTCCAGTGAACCATGAGGTTGCTTTTGGATCGATAGGAAACTGGGTTCATTTATGGGGTACCAAAGATACGTATTTTTTTAGGGTTACTTACTTAGTTGCAAACGCACAGCTCTAAGGGGATACAGTAGAGCCTTTACGACGCCCTGCGTTCCGCGGACCGGAGCACGGCAACCGCCACTTCCGCGCCTTCCTCGCTCGGGCTCAAACCGTCCGAACACGCCGTGACTCCCTGGAGCAAATCGACGATCGGGGGCTCGGCATCCTGCCAGCTCGCGCGCAAGGAGCGCCTGACCACAAATGTATGACAATCCTTGAAGGTCGCTTGGGCCACGCCGGGCAGCGATCTCACCAAGTCAATCACCGGCCCGTGGGTTTTTTCCTCACGCTCGTCGTAGAGCCGCAGTCCCTGAACCCGATAGATACGAACGTTCTCCGCCGGGCACTGTTCAACTTCGAAAAAACGTGGCATGGTGTATGCTCCTGTCTGTGTTTATTGTGGGATGCAGGGGCTCCGCGCACAATGGCCGGAAGGTACCGATGAGCAAGAACGAACGGGCCACTGATGCAGTACTGCCCTACGGTCCTGTACCTTGACAGCCTTAAGGTTTAACCTGTACCCTTGGCGAAACCGTTACTTCAAACGGTCTATCTTGGAGGAATAGATGCAGAAAATCGTAGGGATGATGATCTTGATTGCGGGTGCATCGCAATTTGCGATGGCCACAGCTGTGCCTGAGATCGGCGTGGGTTCTGCGGGTAGCGCCATTGCCCTGATTTCAGGCGCGATGCTAGTGATCCGCGGACGCCGTAAGTAAAACAGCTTCAAAAATCAAAACCTTTCAGAGCACCCCACGCGCTTCGGGGTGCTCTGTTCTTCTCCGTGCTTCCTCAACTTGCGATTCGCCATTCCGCTGCGAACGATTCTTCGTTTGGCCTGTTTCCACGCCTGCTCGCACTCACCATCCTCTTCGCCGCTGAATTGCTCCTCATTTCCGTCTGGCTGGACGACGCCGCCCTGATTTCGCGAGGCGGATTCCTGGGCTTCGCCGGCCACTGGGGCGCCTGGACCGTGCGCGGGATCGTCGGCTTCGCCGCCATCTTCTTCACCTTCGCCTACTTGAAAAGCAAGGCAGAGCTCACTGAGATTTCGCATCAAGTAAAGCCCATTGCGGTGAACCCTAGCCTCCTGGCCGGCCATGCGGGAGCCATGGCGATCTTTACATCGGCTTCTTGGGCTTTATACGGAATTCACGTCGGCGCATCTGCCGCGAGTCTGCTCACGCCCATCTGGTTGTTGGCGGGAGTCTGTGGAATCGTGCTCGGCGCCTTCGCTTTCATGCCGCGGCTACTGTGGGCGCGCATCATCCACGATACCGGCCATCTCTGGGCCTATACGTTGTTGGCTGTGGTCTTCGCTTGTGTGGCCGGAGGATATAGCCAGGTTTTCTGGCTACCGTCCAGCCGCCTGACTTACGCTTTAGTGAAGTCCTTGCTCAGTCTCTTCGTGAGCGGGATTGTCGCGAACCCGGTGACCATGCACCTCGGCACCTCCAAGTTCGCGGTGGAGATCGCTCCCGAGTGTTCCGGATACGAAGGCGCCGGACTGATTCTGGCCTTTGGAGTCGTCTGGCTATGGTTCTTTCGCGATGAGTGCCGTTTCCCGCGCGCGCTGATTCTAATTCCCGCCGGCGTGGTGATCATGTATTTACTGAATGCCGCTCGCATCACGGGGCTGATCCTGATTGGCGACGCCGGCGCTACCCGCATTGCATTGGGCGGATTCCATTCGCAAGCCGGCTGGATTGCGTTTAACGCAGTCGCACTCGGTTTCTCGTTCGCCGCCCGGCGGTTGCCCTGGCTGACAACAACAGGCCACGTCGGTACAACCGTCGCTCCACCATCCAAGGAGTCCGCCGACAATCCAGCCGCAACTTATTTACTCCCGTTTTTGAGCATCCTCGCCGTAGGAACGCTGACAGCCGCGGCGAGCGGCGATTTCCAATGGCTCTATCCCCTGCGTTTCTTGGCGGCAGCCGGAGCATTATGGTTCCTGCGCAAGCGCTACGCCGCTGTCGATTGGTCGTTCGGCTGGTTCGGTCCCGCGATGGGCGCTCTCGCGTTCGCAATTTGGATCGGCATGGATGCCCTCCTGAACACCCGGGTCCATGACGCCATGCCGGTTGCCTTGGCGGGCGCCACGCCCGCGATTCGCACTGCGTGGATTGTGTTTCGAGTCTTAGCCGCCGTTCTTACCGTTCCCATTGCCGAAGAGCTCGCGTTCCGGGGCTTCCTCATCCGCCGCTTCATTTCCGCCGACATCGAAGCCTCGCCGCCGCAGCGCTTCACCTGGCTGGGATTGGGGCTCACGTCAATCGCTTTTGGAATTCTGCACGGCAACCTTTGGTTCGCGGGTATTTTAGCGGGACTCCTGTACGCCTGGGCGCTCCTTCGGCGTGGCAGAATCGGCGAAGCCATCGCCGCCCATGCCACCACCAACGCTCTGCTGGCCGCCTACGTTCTGCTGTTTCACAAATGGCATTTGTGGTAATCCATCGCACGTGACAGCGTGGAGCGAAAATGGAAGCATGAATCGTTGGCCGGATCACCGCATTCAAGAACTGCTCGGAATTGAGCTGCCCATCATCCAGGCGCCCATGGCGGGAGCGAATTTATCCCCCATGGCGATAGCGGTCTCCGAAGCCGGAGGGCTCGGGTCCCTCCCGTGCGCGATGTTAAGTGCGGATCAGATGCGAGCCGAACTCGAAGCCATTCGGCGGCACACATCGCGCCCCATCAACGTCAACTTTTTCTGCCACCGACCGCCCCAGGTAGACGCCGCGCGCGAGCAAGCCTGGAAGCAACACCTGGCCAAGTATTACGTGGAACTGGGACTCGACCCGCAAGCCCCTCTTCCCAGCGCCAACCGCCGGCCCTTCGATGCCGCGGCGTGCGATCTGGTAGCGGAGCTCAAACCCGAAGTCGTGAGCTTCCACTTCGGTCTGCCCGATCCGGGACTGCTAGCTCGCGTCAAAGCCTCGGGCGCGAAGATCTTATCGTCGGCAACTACAGTGGGTGAGGCGCGTTGGCTGGAACAGCGAGGCTGCGATGCCATCATCGCGCAAGGCTACGAAGCCGGTGGACATCGCGGGATGTTTCTGAGCGACGACATTTCCACGCAGGCCGGCACCATGGCTCTGCTGCCGCAAGTGGTCGCCGCCGTGAAAGTGCCGGTGATCGCGGCCGGAGGCATCGCCGTCGCAGGCGGCATCGTGGCGGCATTCGCACTAGGAGCCGCCGCCGTGCAACTAGGCACTGCGTACTTGTTGTGTCCGGAAGCGACACTGAGCGCCGTTCACCGGCAAGCGCTGAAGAATTTGCAGGACAACGGGACCGCGATCACCAACGTATTCAGCGGCCGCCCCGCCCGTGGAATCGTCAACCGCCTCATCCGCGAAGTGGGCCCGATGTCACCGCTCGCCCCACAATTTCCCCTCGCCAGCAGCGCCATCGCGCCTCTCCGGAAACAATCCGAAGCCGCCGGATCGCAAGGTTTCGCGCAAATGTGGTCGGGCCAAGCCGGTGGCCTGTGCCGCGAACTCCCGGCGGGCGATCTCACCCGGCAACTCGCCGCCGAAACACTCGCGGAGCTACAGAAGCTCTAGCGAAGCGGAATGCGGAACAAGTTAGCGTGCATGGTTGGTTTCACGTACGCGTAAGTAGAACCTAGCCCCGGCGCAATACCGACCTGCTCCACGATCTTGCTCCCCGGAACCGCAAGCGCTTTGGACGCAGGGTCGATTCCAGACGCCGGCAAATCCGGTATGCTTTGTCCCGATGGAACGGGAATTACCAATGTCGCGCCGGACGGATTGGTCTGTGACGGCAGCGTCCCGATGTAGAAATACCTCCCGTCAGGAGACCAGGATACCTGAGAGAAATCGCTGGCGATGCTCCGTACCGAACCGCCGTCCACCGCGACAGCGGCGATATGACCCACGCCCGGCGTCTTTGAACCAGGTAGAGGGATCCCCACCACTAGGAAGCGGCCATCCGGAGAGGCGCCGAAGAGATCCAGGATGGGCGCAGGTAGAATCTTAATCCTGCCGGAACCGTCCGCTTTCATTTTGGCGAGGAAGTAGTCTTTTCCATCCGTCAAGCGGAACAACACTTCGCCCTCGGGACCAAAATGCGGAGACGCATCCCCGCTGCCCGAAATCATTCTCGGCGGTACGCTACGGTTCAATGGCGCTAGCCAAAGCTGGGAACTTCCCCCGGCAGGCTGCGTCGAGAACACCACATCCTTTTCATCTTTCGAGATGTCAAATTCGCGCATCGATAGCCCCGGCACCACCACTTCACTCTTGCCGGAATCGACCTCAACACGCCACAGTTCCCTGGGTGATTCGGGCGACTCCCGCCGCAGTAGATAGTACAGGCGCTTGCCGTCCGCAGAGAACCGCAGCGGCGCGGCATCTGCGTAGCCCTCCGTCGAGAGAGCATGGTCTCCGGCGGAGTCGTGAATCCAAACCGCATTCTGCTTGGTGAAGATCGACGTGATCAAGGAGCGGCCGTCGGGATCCAGCGCCAAACCATTTTCTTCGGTGTAGCCCGACGTAATCCGTTCTGGCTGGCCATCTGGAAAACGCTGGCGCCATAGATGCTGCTTGCCCGCCACTTCGGCTCCAAAATACATCCACGTTCCGTCCCTAGACCAGGCCGCCGACGTGCACGCGCCCGAGGGTCCTACGCGCCTGCCCGCGGACACGCCCGACAACGGAACCAACCGGCACGGCTGCCATTCCGGATCCATTTCCACTACTAGCGCCCAGTTGCGGTCGGGCGAAGGGTAGGAATAGTGAGCCATGCCACGCTCGCGTTTTGGGAAATAAACTTCGTGATGTTCCGATCGATCTTCGGCAGCGGTCACAATGCCCATGTGCACACCCGTATTGATTTCTGAGAACAGCACATGATGCCGGTCCAGCCAAGTCAAGCCGGCGGCGTTGGGCAGCAGTAGTGTCGACTCGCCCCCTAACGACGGGACGGTGTAGGTTTGCCATCCCTTTTCAAACACCGTGTAGGCGATTCGCGAGCCGTCCGGCGAAAACGCCAGGTTGTATTTCAGGCGTGGATCGTGAGTCAGGGGAACCGGCTCGCCGTCCGGAAGCATCTTGGCGTAAATCTGCCCGGGGATGAAAAAGGTGCGGTCGCTTCTGTAAAACGCGACCATCCGTCCGTCGGGTGAAAGAGCGGGAGCCACTGCCGCATCCGTAAAACTGGTGATCTGCGTATACGAGTCGAGTTCATGGATGGCCGGCCGCCGCATGATGCTGATGAGGACTCCGGCCCCGGCCAGGATCAAGAAACAAATCGCGGTTCCCAGAATTTTCCAGTCGCGTCGCTGAGCAGGCGGGGCCTCCAACACCGCGGGCGGGACGGGCAGCGCATGAGTGATAAACCGGTACCCCTGTTTGGGCAGCGTTTCAATGTAAACCGGCTCTGACGCTTCCTCGTGCAACGCGAGCCGGATTTGCCGGATGCAGTAGTTGAGTCCCTGATCGAATTCGACGAAAGTGGCGTCGCCCCAGATGCGAGCGCGCAATTGTTCCCGGCTAACGATCTGGCCGGGATGCTCCAGCAGAATGCTCAGGACCCGCAAGGGCTGCGGTTGAATTTTGACCGGGCGGCCGTCGCGCAGGAGCTTTCCAGCCCGGGAATCCAGTTCATAATCGCCGAACCGAAGTCGTCCGTTGCCTTCGACATCCATCGGAATCCCTCTGTTCCAAGTAGTTTACACCCTCATGTGAAATGAGGAGTTCCTCATGCCTGGTTTCACCAGCCTGATGTTAGCCTCGACTCTGCCGGGCGGGAACCGGACAGAAGGAGAGTCTCACGAATATGAATTGGAAGACTGTCATTACAGCTTTCGGAGGATTGGTGATGGTGACGGCGTTCGCGGGCAGCGCCAACGCCGGATGCGGATTTGAGCCCCAGCACGAAAAGAAGGCCACGTTCAAAACGGCGGCGTTCCGCTTGGTGGATAACGACCAGGACAAGATCGTCGGCATGTGGAAAGTGAAATTTTTGGTCGGGACCGACGTCTTCGATTTCGGATACAGCCAATGGCACGGCGATGGAACGGAAATCCTGAACTCAGGCTCCCGTGCGCCGGCCACCGAGAATTTCTGCCTCGGCGTGTGGGCGAAAACCGGACACAACACTTATAAACTCAACCATTTCGCCCTGAGTTACAATGCCGCCACCGGCCTTATGGACGCCATGGTCAATATCCGTGAATTTGTCACGTTGGACCAAAGCGGAGACAGCTACACCGGCACGTTTACCATTGACGTCTACCCTCCAGGCGGAACCGTCGCGGTCGACCACGTCGCCGGCACCATCACTGGAACGCGGATCACCGCCGATTGACAGCCGGCCAGAGCTTCAGCGCGAGTGAATGAGTATAATTGACGGCTGACAGGAGGTGTCATGTCGTACACGCTGAAAGCTCTGCTGGTGATTGGCACGGCCGCAATGGCGCACGCGCAAGGAGTGGTCATGCAGCGCAACTTGTCGCTCGGATTAGCGAAAAGCATCGCAGAAGCCGCACTTTCCGAATGCCAGTCGAAGGGCTACCACACCTCGGTAGTGGTGGTCGACCGCGCCGGCCAGATGCTCGTGCTCCTACGAGATGAGCAGGCCGCGCCCCACACCACCGAAATGGCGCGCCGCAAGGCTTACACCGCGCGCATGTTCCGTGTCACCACCGCGGAGTTTCAAAA
>Ga0070681_10006274_pt1 | contig 11561 bp, 9 predicted proteins | sample KBSC83BmetaG_FD_65650 | JGI IMG/M metagenome (GOLD analysis project Ga0070681, IMG submission 65650) | Corn rhizosphere microbial communities from Kellogg Biological Station, Michigan, USA - KBS C8-3B metaG | ecosystem: Host-associated > Plants > Roots > Rhizosphere | place: USA: Michigan...
GTGCGGCTGGTGGTCAATGATGAAGTTCCGCCGGAGATGCTTCTGGCCGAAGTCGCGTCGTTCATCGACGAAGATACTGTTGAACGAAAAATCCGTCAGGCGGAGCGGCTGGTTGCCTCCGGCGGTCAGTGCGACGCCGATCTGCGCAATTTGCGGAAAATCGGTACGTCTGCCTACGTCGCGGAAGCTGTCGCGGCGGCGCTCTATTGTTTCGTGACACATCCAGACGATTTCAGCAGTGCAGTCTTCACCGCGGTCAACACAGGAGGCGATTCCGATACGATCGCGGCGATGACCGGCGCACTCGTCGGGGCGCGTATTGGCGCGCGCGCGCTTCCGTCCGACCTGATCGATGGCCTCGAAGCGCGCATGTATATCCTGGTGGCAGCGCCGGGGCTGTATCGCATGGCGCAACGACGGGCCGGCATGTTCCTGAAATTACTGGAGCGCCAGTGATCCGGCCAACGATCCGCGCTGTCGTCTTTGATCTCGACGGTTTGCTGATCGACAGCGAACCCGTACAAATCGCCGCATGGGAGACGTTTCTCGATCGATACGGGCGTTCGCTCCGCTCGTCGCTGCTGCAACGCATGTTCGGGCTGCGCGTCTGGGATTCAGCGCGGCTTCTCGTTGACGAACTCGATCTGCAGCTCTCAGTCGACGAGGTCGTCCGCGAGCGCGATGCGCTGTTTTTCGAGCTTCTGCCGGGGCGACTGCGGGAGATGCCGGCTGCGGCCGCGACAGTGCGAGCCCTTGCGACGCGCGGGTTTCCGCTCGGCCTGGCGACGTCCGGCCACCGGCGCTACGTCGACGTCGCTCTCCGCGAGCTCGAGCTCGAAGGAGCGTTTGACGCCGAAGTAACGGGCGACATGATTGAACAGGGCAAACCGGCGCCCGACATCTATCTTGCGGCTGCAGATCGACTCGACATCAAACCTGAACATTGTCTGGCGCTTGAAGACGCGCCGTTGGGTATCGCCTCCGCCAAGGCCGCAGGGATGATCTGTCTCGCGATTCCGAACGAGATGACGAGCGAGCTTGCGGGTCTCGGCCGCGCTGATGGCGTTCTCGAAAGCCTGGCGGACGTCATTACCTGGCTTGATCACGCTGGCAGTTGATCTTTTTGCCGGAGCCCTACCTATTAGCACTCGAGCAGCGAGAGTGCTAATTCCCGTTGATCGTCGCGACTCATTTGCTATACTACGGCGTGCGATAAGCCCGCGAACGATCTCGTGGGCGGTCGCGCGCCGCAATCGCAACTGACGTGAGAGAACAGTCCTTCCGGATGAATTCATGAGCAGCACGAAACGAGATTATTACGAGGTCATCGGCGTCAGCCGAAGCGCCACCACGGCTGAGATTCGGCGCGCCTACCGCAAGCTGGCGCGGCAATACCACCCTGATATCAATAAAGAAGCAGGTGCGGAAGAGAAGTTCAAAGAGATAAATGAAGCGTACGAAGTTCTGAACAACGAGGAGCAGCGTGCCGCCTACGATCGCTATGGGCACGCTGGCGTGGGCGGTTTCAATGGTGCTGGGGCAGCTGGCGATCCATTCGGTTTCGGCGGTCGATCACCCTTTACCGACATCTTCGAGACATTTTTTGGTGGCTCCACCACGCAAACCCAACGCGGAACGGTGCGCGGAGCTGACCTCGAGACCACCGTCGATCTGACGTTCGAAGAAGCGATCTTCGGCGCGGAAAAAGAAGTTGAGATCTCGCGCCTGGAAGTTTGCGAAGAATGCCACGGCACGCGCATGCGCGATGGTGCCGAAGCACCGATTTGCACCGTCTGCAACGGCACTGGCGAGGTACGTCGCGTCCAAAACACGATTCTCGGCCAGTTCATGACGGCACAAGCGTGTAACAACTGCGGTGGCGAGGGACGGATTATCTCTGATCCGTGCCCAACGTGTCGCGGACGCGGGCGTGTCTCGAAACGACGCAAGATCGCTGTCTCGACGCCGGCGGGTGTCGATGGGGAATCCACGCTTCGCCTGAGCGGTCAGGGCGAGCAGGCGCCGGGTGGGCCAGCCGGCAATCTCTACGTTCGAATTCGTGTCAAACCGCACGACTTCTTCGTGCGCCATGGAAAGCAGATCCACCTCGAACTGCCGCTCAATGTTGTTCAGGCCGCGCTCGGCGGCGAGATTGAAATCCCGACCGTCGATGGTCCGATCATGTTCAAGATCCCTCAGGGAACGCAGTCAGGCCAGCAGTTCCGGCTGCGCGATCGCGGCGTACCCGATTTGCGCGGCGGTTCGCGTGGAGATCAGATCGTGACGGCGCGCGTGATGACGCCGACCGATCTCAATAGCGAACAGCGCGAACTGCTGGAGCGCCTCGGCCAGTCGCTCAAAGCGCCCGATATTCGCGAAACCTCGCACCGCGGCTTCTTCGACAAAATCAAAGACGTCTTCGGCGTTTAGCACCACTTTCAAACTGTAAAGATCTGGCGGCGTTCTCGATGACAAAGAGAGGCGCCGTCGTGATATTCACGACGGCGCTTGGGGACTACTCAATGGGGGGAGTGGTAGCGAACTAAGCGGGAAAGGCGTTGATGGCCTGGTTGAAGAATCCTGTGACTGCTGGGCCAACGAGAGCTAGTGCTGCGAAGACAGCCAACGCGACGAGCAGGAGAACCAAGCTGTATTCGACTAACCCCTGGCCATCTAAGTCTTTCCGCCATCGACGACCTGCGTTCAACGCTTGGCTCCTCTCGCCGATGGGGAATATTGGACTGGCCGCGCGATTCAGCACGGCCAGTCACGGTTTGCCTAGGAAGCGCCCGTCAGGCCGCCCGTGATGGTGCTAAACACGCCGGTGACCGTGGTGCCAAGGAGCCGCAGAGCAACGATCGCGACGATCGAAACGAGCACGAGAATCAACGCGTACTCGACCATGCCCTGGCCTTCGAACTCCTTCTTGACTTCCGGAGCGTAAAGGCCGTACAGCGCGCTAACGTACTCAACCATTGGTGAACCTCCTGATAGAACAAACGATAAGTGCCGAATAGATGGACCGATAACGTGATAACTGCGGACCTGCGAACCCCCCCTTGAGCTTCCCCTCTCACGTCTCGCCGGGAGCCTTGCTATTTTCGACTCCCGAGTGCGTTGACGAACAACCATCTCGATTACGGTTGTATGATAGTGGGTGGCTCTGGGGGGTCCAATGAGTAAGAGGTCCGCATTATTCGGTGCTGCGGTACCGAGGAATCGTCGCTAGCCGAGCGGTATGACTACCGTCAGCCGGTACATCTGGCTACCGGCGCTCTCCGACTGGATGTCCGCGGAGAGGCGTTCGATGCGACGACGCACCGACTCGTCAGTGAGGAAGCGCTGAATCCGCTGGCTCCGCTCGATTCCCTCACCATGCGCTTCAACACGGCCAACGACCTGCGCATCTTCGTAGCGCACGTCGATATCGACACTTGTCACCGAGTCTTCCGAGGCGACGGCCGAAATCATCTGCTGCACCAGGCGATAGAGCGCCACGCGCAGGACTTCGGGCAGTTTTTCATCGGTCTCGGGTCCGACGATGTTCGCTTCGATACCGCGTAAGCGCACGATTTCGGCGACATAACGGCGCAGCGTCGGGACGACGCCGATCTCCTGCAACATGACCGGACGCAATTCGTAGAGCAACCGGCGCGTGTCGCGTAGCGCGTTTGACGCGACGCCGCGGAGATCAGCCAATTCCCCCTGTGCCTGGCTTGGGTCGCGCTGGATCGTCTGCTGGCAGATTTCGGTGCGGAGCAGGACATTGGCGAGCGTCTGCGCCGGCCCGTCAAGAACCTGCCGGGCGACGCGCAAGCGCTCGTCTTCTTCTGCCTGGACGACCTCTTCATAGGGGATCGAAGAGCCGCTTGTCTGTGAACGACGGAGTAGGCGGGTCCGGTTGTCGGGCTGTGATGCTTTCTGTTCCTCCGCCTTGATCTGCGACTCGGACAGTTCAAGAAGAATGCGCAGCTTTTCCTGGTATGAGCGGATGCTCTTTTCGCGCTCTTCGAGCTGTTCGACCTGGCTGCGCATCATCATCAAGCGCAGTTCGACCTCGTGTGCCGCATGGTACATATCGCGGATGTCCTTGCGCGCGAACGATTCGAGGTTCGCCTCCATCTCGCGAACACGGTTTGCGAGCGACATCTCACGCTGGGTCAGTCGATCGACTTCGGTTGCCGACTGGCCAACGAGAAGACCAATCTCCTGGAGTGACTGTGACGCTTCGCCCAGATCGCTGCGGCATTCATCAGCCAGTGCGATGAGGCGATCGACAAACTCTCTCGTCTGCGGTAGCGGAAGCACCATCGATTGGACTCCTGTGCTGAATGACGCTAAACATGCGTATCAGGGTAGGATCTGGTCCTCCCGCTCACAAGGGTACTGAGGTCCCAATCAATCAACGCCTATCAGAAGCTGCCACCGGCACCGCCACCACCGGCCGATGCGCCACCAACACTCCCCGAGCCGCTGCTGGCCGGCGTTACGGTTGAGTTGAATGCCACCCAGGCGGCAAAGGCGCTGTAGCCATTGCCGTACTGCCGGCTCGATGGACCAAGCCAGAGCGGTGCGTATCCTTGGTTACTGGCCTGTTCGAGCCGCTTCGAGAGCGCGGATGCCACACCCGCCGCGGTGGCAAACGGCATGGCGTCATCGAGGTCGAGATTCGTATCGAGCACCCTGGTGAATTTTGCCCGCTTGATGCCCTCAATATACGTGCGCCAGTTCTCCGCCATATCGCTGCCGCTCTGGGTGGTATCGGGGTAGCTCAGCATAGCGCCCACGCCGGCCACGATGGCGGCGATGAGCACCGCAAGCCCCACGACTCCCCAGGCTCGTTGCCCCGCGACGATGAACACGAACGCGGCAACCAGCAGCACCGCGAGTCCGGTGGTTGCCAGATAAACCGGCCGGCGTTTCGCTGAGGCGTGCGGATCGAACCAACCGCGATTTTCGAGGTGCGTCCTTAAGAGTTTGCGCGCCTCACCCCAGGCGCCGCGTGCCGATTCGATATTATGGCTACTGACGATACGATCCTCGTCGGCGCGGACGCTGAGTGAGTCCCAGACGCTGTGTTCAACGTCACCGTGCACCAGCGAGTCATCAATCAGCCGGATGTCAACCTGTTTTTTGCCGGACTGCTCGATCGCGAGCGCGCCGCGTCGCGCGAGATCGAGAACCGTCGCGACGATCTGGTCGTTGCTGATCTTGCCTGAGACGAGCGCTCCAACAAGCGCGGGCTGCATGTCGCCGGGCCGCTCAGTCGTTGGGGAAAGCATGCGCATCGAACGCGGCCGTCCGTTCCAGACGCGAAAAGCGAACCATACGTAGATTGCAGTGAAGAAGACGGCCAGCACGTTGAGCAGGCTAATCGGGCCATCGCTCACGCGCTGCGAGAACTTGGTGAAGGACGACGGTTCGGGCGGTGGGGCAGGTCCGTTCTTCAAGCTACCGGCAACGGCTTGCAAACCCGCCGAGAGCCCGCCCGCGAGGTCGCCCTTGGCCATCAGGGGTTTCATCTGATTGTCGAAGATTCGCTGGAGCTCGTACTGGGGCAGGTTGCCGGAAAGTTGGGTCTTGCCAGCGTAAAACGCGAACTGGCCGTGGTGGAGATCGTTCGGCTTCAGATTAAGGAAAAGGACGAGGCCGTCGCGCGCGTTGGTCGTCGATTGAATATCCCATGCGTCCATCAGCTGTTTCGCCGCGTCTTCGGTTTCGTCATAGTTCGCGGAGTCGGCCCGAATGTAAACGACAACAGGGGCACCGGCTGCCGCGACGGCCTGAGCATCACGCTCCAGCGCGGCTACCTGGTCTGGAGTCAGCACACCGGCGCGATCGTAGACATGCGTGCCGGGAGACGGTTGCCCAAAATCGTTCGACGCGGCCGAAGCCCGTGCAGCGAACGGAACTGAGATCGCAACAACGAGAATGAGCGAGACGATCAACGCTGAGAACCAACGCGCGCCCAGATGTTTTGTTTGGGCTGAGCAAAGCCGCGTCGCGCCAGAGTGGGCGAACAGGTAGAGGTGTACGTTCATATGGTTTCGGGCCTCGATTGGGTGGCTCATCGCCAAATGGAGCGCGTGGATCCGCGATTCGATCGGACGAAGTTGAGCACGTCGCTGACGTACTCAATTCTTGACACACTTCCCGACCAGTCGGTAAGATTCGGTCGCGCGGGATCCGATGGCGGGTGGTGAAATGGTATCACAAGGGTCTTTGGAACCTTTATTCCAGGTTCGAATCCTGGCCCGCCAGCCTGACGGTGCGCCAGGGCAGAATCTACTCCCTGAATTTTTGATCGACGGGCGGCAGTGAGCTCCGAAGAACCGAGCGAACAATCAACCGGTGTGGCGGCAGTAATCCTGGCTGCCGGGCTTGGCACGCGAATGCGTTCGCGTCTGCCGAAAGAGTTACACACCGTTTGCGGCCGTCCGCTTCTCCAACACGTCATTCGAGCAGCATCCGCAGCAAACCCCGACCAGTTAATCGTCGTACTCAGTCCAGCGAAGGCGTCGGTCGTCGATTCGTTGCCGGATACCTGTCAGGTTGTCTGGCAAACGGAACCGCTCGGCACTGGACATGCTGCGGCCCAGGCGCTTCCATTCCTGCAGCCACACATCCAACATGTCGCCGTGCTATTTGGCGATCATCCGCTCTTGACAGGCGATGCCGTCTCGCAACTGATTGCGCGTTCGCGCGAGTCGGGCGCGCTGGTGACCCTGCTTACCGCGATTCTCGACGACCCGGGCGCCTACGGCCGTGTGCAGTATGACGGTGACCGCATCACCGGCGTGGTCGAAGCGAAGGCGGATTCGACGATCTACGACGGCCCGGTCGAGATCTACAGCGGCATTTCGTGCTATCAGCGCGACTGGCTCGACCGACATCTGCCGCTCGTGCCGCGCAGCTTCGTCGGCGAGTACTATCTCACATCGCTCGTCTCGATGGCGTCGGAGGAGGTAGCGACGAAACGATCGGTGATTTCGGTTGTGGCACCGGCCGAAACCGCGTACGGCATCAACGATCGGGTCGAGCTCTCCGTCGCTGAACGTCTGATGCGCACGCGCATCAACGAGCGCCTCATGCGCTCCGGCGTAACGATTGTCGATCCGGCGACAACCTTTATCGATGACAGCGTCTCGATCGGCGTTGACGCGCGCATCGAGCCGATGACGACGATTTCCGGCGTGTCGACGATCGGCGAGCACTCGGTCATTGGGCCGAGCGCGCACATTCGCGACTCTTCAATCGGCGCGGAGTGTGTGGTGCTTGCCTCGACGCTCGAAGACGCGGTTGTCGGCGACCGGGTGCATGTCGGCCCGTACGCGCATTTCCGAGCCGGAACGTCAATCGACAGCAATGTCCACATCGGCAATTACGTCGAAACGAAGAACGCTCGGATCGGCAGTGGCACGCACGTCGGTCACTTCAGCTATCTCGGCGATGCCGAAATCGGGCAGCGGGTCAATATCGCAGCCGGGACGATTACGGCGAACTACGATGGTGTCGCCAAGCATCGAACGGTCATCGGAGACGATGCATTTATCGGCTGCGACACGATTCTACGCGCGCCGGTCACGGTCGGGGCTGGCGGAAATACCGGTGCTGGAAGCGTCGTAACTCACGATGTGGCACCCGGAGAAACCGTCGTCGGTGTACCGGCGCGCTCGTTTCGGCGGACGTCAGATTCGCGACGCGATGGCAGAGGGGATAACCAGCAGTAAATGGACGGACGACTACAGATCTTCGCCGGCTCGGCCAACCCGGGATTGGCGGAGGCCATCGTACGCGAACTGGAGTTGCCACTCGGCCGTCGTTTTGTCGGCAGCTGGAGCGATGGCGAAACGCGGATCGAACTGGAAGAGAACGTCCGCGGCTCCGATGTCTTCGTGATACAGCCGATGTGCAACCCGGTGAATCAGAACATCATCGAACTGCTGCTGATGATCGATGCGGTACGGCGTGCCTCTGCCGCACGCGTGACGGCAGTTATCCCCTATTTCGCCTACGCGCGGCAGGAAAAGAAAACGCGCGGGCGCGAGCCGGTCAGCGCGAAGGTTATGGCGAATTTGCTCGTAACCACCGGTGTGGATCGGATACTGACGCTTGACATGCATTCACCGGCGATCGAGGGTTTTTTTGATATTCCGGTTGATCACCTACGGTCGACACCGATTCTGGCGTCGCATTTCCGCCGCACCTTTACGAGCGATCTCGTCGTAGTGAGCCCGGACGCTGGGGGCGTCGGTCGCGCCGAGGACTTCCGGCAACGGATCTCTGGATCGCTGGCGATCATCTCGCGTAAGCATCCAGGGCCGGAGCAGACCGAGTTGCTGGAGATGGTTGGCGATGTGCAGGATCGAGATGCGTTGATCGTCGACGACGTCATCTCGACCGGTGAGACGCTGCTAAAGGCCACCGAAACGCTGGTGGCACGTGGCGCCAGTTCGGTACGCGTCAGCGCGGTACATGGCATTTTTGCCGCCGATGCGCTGAAGCGAATTGACGATTCGATGATTGAGAAGGTGTATGTAACCGATACCGTACCGTTACCTGTGGAAGGGCCGCGCGACAAAATTGAGGTGCTGACGGTGGCCCCGCTGCTCGCTGAGGCGATCATGCGGATTCACAAGGATCTGAGTATCAGCGCCCTCTTCGTTTAGCGAACCGCGCGTTTGCCATAAGGCGTACCGGTTGCCGACGGCGATATCGCCCGATCGGTCGATCCAGAGCCACCGGATCGGCAGGCGACTTGGGAGCCAGGAGTTTGGAGGATTTGAGTACCTCAGATTGGATAGAAATCGGCGTTGCGATATTCGCATACGCCGTCCTCACGTTTGCATCAACTGTTGAATTCGGGCTGGCCACCGTCAGTCGTGTCACCATTCGCGAACTGATCGAGGAACGTGCGGCCGCCCACCACGTCCATTCGCTTGTCGATCGCCCACAGGATATCCGCGCCTCGCTTCTTCTCCTCGAGCTCCTGACCGCTTCGATCGGTGCTTCACTGGTCGTGATGGTTTTCATTCGCCAACTCGGGTTGGAGAGTGCGTTACTGGCGCTGGCGCTCAACGTTCTGCTGATCACGCTGCTTGCCCGCGCGATCCCGGCTGTGATTGTCGCCGGCGCCTCGCAGGAGACGGCACGCTTCGAGCAGATCGGTGCCGCAATCACCGCGCTGGTGGCCCCAGTGACGAGCATTGCCAACGCTCCATCGCGTCTCATCTCACGTGGAACGGGGAATGGGGAGTATGGCACGCCGGACGACCAGAATGACACCAACGGCGAAAGCTTTGACGGAAAAGGTCACGACGAGCAAGACGCGATTGAGGAAGAGCATGAGATGATCTCGGCGATTCTCGATCTCGATCAGGCGATGGTGCATGAGATCATGGTGCCGCGGACCGATATCACCGCCGTTGCGGTCGGTACCGATGTGCTCGACGTCGTTAATTTGGCGCGCAAGGTTGGACACTCACGTATCCCGGTCTATCGTGAGTCGATCGACGCAATCATCGGTATCGTCCATGCCAAGGACTTTCTGCGCTTCGTGGATGACGACGCCGCCAATGTCGAACTCCTGGAACTCCTGCGTCCGGCATACTTCGTTCCCGAATCGAAGCGGGTGGGGGAGTTGCTGCACGATCTGCGTCATGAGAAGGTGCATCTGGCCGTGGTTGTCGATGAATATGGCGGCACGGCCGGCATCGTCACGATCGAGGATATTCTGGAAGAGATTGTCGGCGAAATTCAGGATGAGTACGATCGGGAGCTGCCGCTGGTTGAGCGGGTCGGTCCGGATGAGGTGATCGTCGATGGCCGCATTCCGATCGACGAACTGGCGGAGATCTTCGATACTGACTTCTCGGACGGCGATTACGACACCATTGGCGGTTTCGTGCAGAAGCAGTTGGGGCGCATTCCTGGTGCAGGCGAATCGGTCGATGCAGATGGGCTCCGATTCGAGGTGCAGACGGTTGAGCATCGCCGAATTCGGACGGTTCGCGTCGTACGACGAGCGGCATTCTCGACGATTTCAGGGGAGAATGGGTGAGATTACGATCAAAGCCGAAGGCTGAAGAAGCGGATGAGCTGACCTGGCGAATTCGGCGCATGGACGACGTTGCCTCGACCATGGATGAGGCGGCTGAGCTCGCCAGGGATGGCGCACCGGTTGGGACGGTCGTCACGGCCAGCTTTCAAACGGCGGGACGCGGGCGTAACGGAAACGACTGGCTCGCTCCGGCCGGGACGAGCCTGCTTGCGACTGCGATCTTTCGCCCAGAGCTGGTGGTCGTGCAGGACAGGGCGTTGTCGAGCAAGATTGGTGAACGTATTCGCGATGCGATCGACGAAGTAACCGGTCTAACGGCGACCGTTAAGGAGCCGAACGATCTGCTCGTCGGTGAAAAGAAGTTATGCGGCATCCTCTGCCAGACCAGCGTACGCGGTGACGAACTCGATTATCTCCTCGTCGGTTTCGGCATCAACGCGAATATCCCGGCCGACCAGCTGCCGCTGGAGCGCGCAACGAGCCTGCTCGTCGAAACGGGCCGCGAGGTGGACCTGCACCGGCTGCTCGTCTGCGTGCTTGGCCATCTCGCCGAAATCCCCGGACTGGCTGATCTGCCAATCAAATATTCTTTGTAATTCTCGACGGACGCGTGGCCGTAACGTCCGCCGGGGAATGCGCTTTTGCTATACTCGCGACGGTGCGCGGCTGTTTAGAGGCGGTTGTCTTCGCGTGCCACGCGAATTCGCATGCGGGAGGGCGCCGATGGATTTTCAATACACCGACGAGCAGATCCAGGTTCGCGACATGGTGCGGGATTTTTCCCTGCGTGAGGTCGCTCCGCACATTCAGGAGTGGGATTCAAAGGGGGAATACCACCCCGAAGTGCTCTTTAAGATGGGTGCGGAAGGCATTCTCGGCCTGCCGATTCCCGAGCGCTACGGTGGAGGTGGCTTCGACTACGTGAGTTTCGCGCTCGCCTGCGAGGAGCTGGAAGCGGTTGATACCTTCCTGCGCGTCGTCATGAGCGTGCATGTCGGCCTGAACTCGCTGACACTTCACCAGTGGGGCACCGAAGAGCAGAAAAAGCGCTGGCTCGTGCCACAGGCTAAAGGCGAAAAACTGGCGACGTTCGGCTTGACCGAGCCGGGCGCCGGTTCCGACGCCGGGAACATTCAGAGCCGTGCCGTCCTGCAGGGCGATCATTACGTCCTGAACGGCGAGAAAATGTGGATCTCACTCGCCAATACCGCTGATCACTTCCTCGTCTTCGCCACGGTCGATCCGTCTAAGAAGCATCATGGGCTGGTCGCCCTGGTGCTTGAACGCGGCATGGAGGGCCTGACGACCGGTTCACTCCACGGCAAGCTCGGCGTCCGTGCGGGCGACACCGGCTGGCTCAATTTCAACAACGTCAAGGTGCCGGTCGAGAACCGGATCGGTGAAGAGGGCGAAGGCTTCAAGATCGCCATGAGCGCCATCGATCAGGGGCGCTTCACCGTCGGAGCCGGAGCCGTGGGGTTGATCCGTGCCTCGCTCGATG
>Ga0070681_10006276_pt1 | contig 11559 bp, 8 predicted proteins | sample KBSC83BmetaG_FD_65650 | JGI IMG/M metagenome (GOLD analysis project Ga0070681, IMG submission 65650) | Corn rhizosphere microbial communities from Kellogg Biological Station, Michigan, USA - KBS C8-3B metaG | ecosystem: Host-associated > Plants > Roots > Rhizosphere | place: USA: Michigan...
CTGACGAAACCTTTCCAAACAATAGCGGCCATAGTCTACATCGGTTAGATCAATCCTTGACCAAATCGTTACCAGCCGAAACACCTTGGTTTCTCAGGGCTCTAACTCGCGGAAGGATGCGCGATGGCTAAAAAGACTGCAGGCAAGTTCAGAGGTAAGGTCGAGAAAGTGATGCATGAGTACAAAGAGGGCACGTTGAAGTCGGGGAGCGGCAAGAAGGTCACGAACCGCAAACAAGCAGTAGCGGTTGCTCTCAGCGAAGCCCGGCACGCGGGGGCGAGGATCCCGAAGAAGAAATCGTCCCGCAAGTCCTGAAGGGGAACTAGGCCTCGAGAGGCACTTGCTCGTGCGTGTGGGACTGTTTCGCGGCAGCTTTGCGGTCTTTCCGCCGTTTAGCGGCGCCTTGGAAGCGTTCCATGTAGGTGAAGAAGACCGGCGTAATAAACAAGGTCAGCAGTTGCGAGACAACCAGGCCACCCACAACGGCCAGTCCCATCGGACGGCGAGCTTCGCCACCCGCGCCTAAACCCAGCGCGATGGGCAGAGTGCCTACCAGCGCGGACACTGTCGTCATCATGATGGGGCGGAAGCGGACCAGGCAGGCTTCGACAATCGCCTCGGCTGGTGGAGTGCCGTGCACGCGCTGCGCTTCGACCGCGAAGTCGATCATCATGATGGCGTTCTTCTTCACAATGCCAATCAGCATGATCACACCGACGAAAGAATAGATATTAAGTTCCTCGTGGAAAATCAGAAGCGTCGCGAGAGCGCCCAGTCCGGCGGAGGGAAGTCCCGAGAGAATGGTGATGGGGTGGATGAAGCTTTCGTAGAGAATGCCCAACACCATATAGATGACCAGCACCGCTAGCGCCAGCAGCAAACCCATGCCGCGAAGCGAGGATTGGAACGCTGCGGCGGTACCTTGGAAATTGGTGGTGATGGAATCCGGCAAAGTCTCGCGCGCGAGGGCCTGCACGCGATCTACGGCGTCGCCCAGGGCAACACCGGGCTGCGTATTGAAGGATATGGTCACCGCGGGCAACTCGCCAAAATGCTGGATGGTAAGCGGGCCTACTCCACTCGAAAGCTTGGCGACGGCGTTTAACGGCACCAGGCTGCCATTAGTGGAGCGCAGGTACAGCAGCCCCAGGCCGTTGGGGTCGCGCTGATATTCGGGCTTCACTTCGAGGATTACCCAGTAGCTATCCACCTGCGTATAGATAGTGGAAATCTGCGGCTGGCCATAAGCATCGTTGAGCGCATTTTCGACTTGCTCTTCGGTGACCCCCAGTGAGGACGCGCGGTTGCGATTAATGTCCACGCTGAGCAGGGGGCTGGAAATCTGCAAATCGCTATTCACGTCGGAGAGTCCCGGCACCGTGCGCATGCGTTTTTCAAAATCCGCGGAGGCGGAATAGAGCGCCTTCAAGTCGGGCGATTGCAACGTGAACTGGTACAGAGATCGCGTCTGCTGTCCGCCGATGCGCACCATCGGGGGGTTGGTCAAATAGACGCGGACCCCGGGGACCGCGGCCAGCTTGGGGCGCAACTCTTCGATGATCTGCTCCGGTGTCAGCTTGCGCTCGCGGCGCGGCGTGAGGCGGATGAAGAAACGGCCTTGATTGATGGGCTGATTGCTGCCGGCGCCCATGAAAGAACCGAACACGTCGATGTCGGGGTCCTCGGCGACGATGGCGGCGACGCGCTGCTGCAAGGCCATCATGGCGTCGTAGGAAATGTCCTGGCCCGCTTCGATGGTGCCGTTCAAAAGACCGGTGTCTTGCGGAGGGATGAAGCCTTTGGGCGTGATCACCAACAGATAGCCGGTGGCCACCACCGTGCCGAGCGCCACCAGCATGGTGATGGGACGATGACGCATGACGCCGCGCAGCATCCAGGCGTAGGCGTCGCGCATGGCGTCGAGGGCTTTCTCGGAAGCGCGGTAGAGCGCGTTGTGGCGTTCTTCGGAAGGCGGCTTCAGGAAGCGGCTGCAGAGCATGGGCGTCAAGCTGATGGAGACGAAACCGGAAATTAAAATCGCCACCATAATGGTGACCGCAAATTCATGGAACAGGCGGCCGATGATGCCGCTCATAAACATCACCGGGATGAACACGGCGGCGAGCGACAGCGTCATCGACATCACCGTGAAGCCGATTTCTTTCGCGCCTTCGAGCGCTGCAACCATGCGGGGCTTGCCCATTTCCATGTGGCGCACAATGTTTTCGAGCACCACGATGGCGTCGTCGACCACAAAGCCGACCGAAAGTGTGAGCGCCATCAACGACAGATTGTCGAGCGAGTAGCCCAGCAGATACATCGCTGCGAAAGTTCCGATCACCGAAATAGGCAGCGCCAGACTGGGGATCGCGGTGGCGGAAACGTTGCGCAGGAATAGGAAAATCACCAGCACCACCAGACCCATCGTGAGCAGCAGCGTGTACTTCACGTCGTTCACGGACTCGAGCACTGGTTGCGAGCGGTCCTGTTCGATATCGAGCGTGACGGTCGGTGGCATCAAGCTACGGAACGTGGGTAGAAGTTCGCGGATACGCTGCACCACTTCCACCGTATTGGTGCCGGGCTGGCGCTGGATGGAGAGTCCGATGGAACGGCCGCCGACCTTGTTGTAGTAAGTCCACATCGCGGACTTGTCGTTCTGCACGCTGTCGATCACGTTCCCCAAGTCGCGTAGGCGCACCGGCGAACCGTTACGGAAAGCCACGATCATGTCGCGGTAAGCTTCCGCCGTCATCAACTGGCCGTTGGCCCTTACGGTGAAAGCCTGGCTGCGGCCCCACAGCGTTCCGGTGGGCTGGTTGACGTTGTGGATCTGCAGCGCCGCATGCACTTCGTCGATGCCGATGCGGCGCGCGGCCAGCAAGCTGGGATCGAGCTGGACGTGGATGGCCCACTTCTGCGAACCGAAGACGTTGACCTGCGCGACTCCGTTGAGCATGGAGATGCGCTGGGCCATCAGATTCTCGGCGTACTCATCGAGCGCGGAGAGCTGCATGGTAGGCGCGCTCATGGTCATGAACACCACGGGCTGATCCGCCGGATTTACCTTTTGCACTGTGGGTGGAGCCGGCATTCCCGGAGGAAGTTTGCGTAACACTGCGGCCACGGCGCTTTGCACATCGGCCGCGGCGCCATCGATCGATCGTTCGAGTGTGAACTGGATGGTGACGCTGGTGCTGCCGATGCCGCTCGAGGAGGTCATCGAATCAATGCCGGCGACGGTGGCGAACTGGCGCTCAAGCGGCGTGGCGACGGCCGACGCCATGGTTTCGGGACTCGCACCGGGCAAGGAAGCGTTTACTTGAATGGTGGGGAAGTCGACGTTCGGGAGATCGCTCACCGGCAGCGCTCGGTATCCGGCGATGCCGAACAAGATGATCCCAATCATGACCAGCGCGGTCATCACCGGGCGCTTGATGAAGACTTCAGTAATGTTCATGGGCCGTTACGAGCCGCTGACAGTAGTTCTATCATTCTAGACCTGCTGCTGGAGGCGTGGAATGGCCGAATGGGGAGGGGCGGAGCCTAGGGCAGAGGAACCAAACCCATCCAGAAAAGGCTGTGCGGATTGGTGGCCGCGACGTCATACTTGCGGACGTAGATGAGCTTGCCGTCATTAGCGATGCGGTAGACGGCAAGGCTGGCGGGGACGGGAGTCACTTTGACGCCCTCACGTAGGAGAAAGGGGACCTGGTTGGCCGCTATTAGGATGCGGGCGCTGGGATCGAGGGCGAAAGTGCGCGGGCTCATGCCGTGTGTGTCGGCGTTCTGCAGCAGTGTGGGCTCGCCGGTCTGTTGGTCTATGGAGTAAACGGCGATAGCGTTTTCGCCGCCGGCGAAAACCTGTTGGCCTTGGAAATCGACGGTGTCGCTGGCGCGGTTGGCTTGATACACGATGCGCCCGTTGGGATGCGTGTGGACGGTGCCGGCGGCTTGGCCGGGGTTGACGTGGGCGGGGTCGGTCAGGCTGTCCTTGGTGAAGAGTGCGACGGGGTTGAGCGTCCCGTTCGCCAACTTGCCATAGACCTGCAGCTTGCTCTGGCGTTCCAGCGAAACGAAAATCCAGGGCTGCGTGGGGTGGAAATCCAAGTGGCGAGGCTGAAAGTTGAAGCCGCCGTTGGGAGCGATGGACAGGCGGTTGGTGAGTACGCCGTCCTGATAGCCAAGAACCTTGAGTGCGCCCGGATCTTCGGCTTTGGCGCGCGTGGGGCCATTTCCTCGGGTCACCAAGATGGCCATCTTGCCGGAGGGATCCACGCGGATTTGATGCGCGTAAATGCCCACGTCGAGTCCAGTCTGCTTTACCTGGACGGCGAGGGTGCCGTCGGGATTGAGCCGGTGGACGGTGACGCCGCTCGGGTCGTTGTAGGCGATCAAGACATGTGTGCCCACTGGATCGACAGAGATGTGGATGGGGCGCGAGGGCAGCATTACCGGCTGTCCCAGAGGATGGAGAGCACCCGAAGCGGGATCGATGCGGAAGGCGGTGACTCCGTGTAGCGTGCCACTCGGGGGTGCGCCCGTGCTTGGGCCTACCGGGCCCCCGTTGCTCCACGCCACATAGAGAAATTGTTTGGACGGATGCGGCCAAGCGTACTGTACGTTGGCCGGGAGCGTTACGGAAGTGCGCTTGGTGAGTGCCGCGCTATCGAGGTTCACATCGTACTGGGTGAGCTCGGCGCCAACGCTGGCGTAGAGCGCGACGCGGGTGGGCTGGGCGATCACTGAGCTAGCAAGGAGTGCGAAGACCAGAACGAGCCGTTGGCGTGCAAGCCTGGTCATTCTGTTCGCTCACCTCGGCAGGCAGGGAGTCGGCTCCCATCCAGAAGCATCCTGCTGCTTTTTGAAATTGTAGGTGCGGATGAAGGGGCCGTTGAGGTACGTGGGGTCGTCAACCATCGCGGTTACCACGAAGTACGATTCGCCTTGCTGGCCGGTGACCAGGTTGAAATATTCGTTCAGCACCGCATGGTCGCTATGCGGAACGCCGTTTTTGCGGATGTAGCCGGGGAGCAGGTTGTCGGTGGTGACACGCAGCGTTCCGCCGCGAGCGGTGCCGCGGGCGGGGCCCAGTCCGGGGACGAATCCGGTGCCGCCCGTGTCGAGCAGGACGCGTCCGTTCACCAGCCATTGCGCTGCGGAATATCCTTGCAGGCTGGGCGCGCCTTTTTGCACGGGCACGGGACCGAAATGCAGCAGGCGGGTTTGCGTGCCAGCATCGGCGTCGATCTTGAGAGTCGTGTCGTCTTGCCACGTGATGTGCAAGCGGCCGGGACGCTGCATCACGCCGACAGCGCCGTAAGCTTTGCAGGCGTTGCCGTCGGCCGCGTCTTTATCGGGATCCCAGGCGTTGGCGATGCGGCGGGCGGCGGGATTGAGCGGCATATAGGGAATGTCGCCCTTTTCCGGTTTCACGCGGAAGCGCCATTCATCGACGATTTGCGAAACCCAGTAGCCGGTGAGATCGATGGGAGCGGCCGCCTTGGGAGTAGTGGGCGCCGGCTGGGCTGCCCCACCGCGACCTTGCGCATGGAGCGCGGGCGTCACGCAAAGCGCCAGGGCGGCGATGCCGGTTAAAAGTGAAAATTTATTGTGCATGGGTCGGCTATTTCTTGGCGCTGAGACCTTTGTAAATGACTTCGACGAACTTATCCGGCGTCATGACAGAGAGCTGTCCGAAGCGGCCGTCCCAATCCTCGGTGGGTTTGGCGGCTTTCACTTGATCGAGCGTCATGCCCTTCTTGATCGAATCCTGAATGCGATCACGAATGATGGTGACCATGTCGCGATAGTAGGCCAGGTCGGCAGTGTCGCAGATGCGTCCGTGTCCGGGGATGACGTAGGTGCCGCCCTCGGAGCGGAATTCCGGAATCACCAGCTCCACCATGCGGTTCAGGCCTGCGAGTTCACCTTGAATGCTGCCGCCTTGCGCCATGTCGATGGGCGGATAGCTGGTGAAGGAAAACAGGTCGCCGGCGCTGATCACGTCGGAACTGCGAAACATCACGAAAGTATCGCCATCCGTAATGGCGTTGGGGATGTGGAGGAGTTGAACACCCTCGCCGTTAAAGTGATGGCTCAATTTCATCTGGTTGCCGAAATAGGTTTCGGTGGGCTGGCCACGGATGGGCATCTTCGCGTCGCTCAAACGCTGTAGCGCGTTTTCGTGCGACAGGACCGCGGCGCCTTCGCCGACGTCGCCCAAGTCACCCGCGACGTTGCCACCGGTGAAGGTCTTGCCGGACTCGGCCAGTTTTACGTTGCCGCCAGTATGTTCGGGCAGCGAGCTGGTGTTGATGATATAGCGAATGGGCTTGGGAGGCAGACTGCTGGTGAGCACTTCGCCGGACCCGCCGCCGCCTTCATTCCTCTTCACGGGCTGCGCGAAGGTAGTGAGCTCGCGGCTTAGGCGCTGGATCGCGGCCAGCGTTTTGTCGGCCACTTCGGCGGCGCCGGAGTCCACCAGTAACGCGCCGTCGCTGCCGATCGAGATGGTAATGTTGGAACCCGCGCCCGCCAGCATATAAATGTTCCCGCGGAGGGGAACGATCTCGATCGCCGAAGGCTCGTTGCGCAAGCTGGCAGCGCGATTTTGCTGAGCCAGTCCAATGCCCGCGATCCCAGCGGCGGCCGCACACGCCAACCCGGTGAAGGCCCAACGTTTAGTAATTTTTTTCAAAACTTACTCCTGTGAACTGTTCATTACTGGGACTTGGTGGCCGCAGTGGAGCCCGTGGCCTTGGCCTTGTTGGCGGCTAAGTCGATCTTTCGCGCCAGCTCCGGATACATAGTGGCCGCGCCGCCTTGCGCAGCTTCGAATGGAATCTTGTATTTCTCGCCCCATTCGGTCAAGAACGGATTCGCGTTGGGCAGATAGCTGGGCACGACTCCCTGGGGACGGTCCACTTCCTCGACCACCGTGCACGGGTAAGGCGGGATCTGCATCCCGAGCACCAGACGGTATTCACTGGCGCGGATCATGGGCTCTGTAAGGTACAGCGGATCATACGCGATCGTGACCCAAGTGAGGATGTCACCGCGGCGCATCCAATATTGGGTGAGCGTGGCCTGATCGCTCGACGGAACACCGTTGCGGCGATAGTAATCTTCCTTGAGGTTGGTGGTGGTGATCTTCAACATGTCGCCGACCCACTCCGCCGTCGAAAAGCCGCCCCAGGTGTGCGGTGCGTATTCGGAGGGACGCTGGCGGCCATCCATGTAATACGGATTGTCGATGGAGCGCAGCCACTCGGCGTGATAAGCCGTGGTCTGACGGGAAACGTTGTCCACTTCTTTCCAGATGCGCACCTGCGAAGGCCCGCGCGAAATATACATGGCGCCATGCGGGCGGCACTGCCACTCCGGCAGCGTGTACAGCGAAGCGTTCCAGGCGGCGGCGCGGAGCTGTCCGGCGTGGCTCATGGGGATGCCGATCCATTCGCCGACGTAAGGATTTCCGGTGTCGTCTTCATCCTGCACCGGCGCCCACTCACCCGAAAAATCGGTCTGGGCGAATACAGGAGCAGCGATAAGAGCGACGGCTAAAAGGAATAGATTGCGATGCATAATACCTCCGCGATGCGCAAGGGCAACGCTGCCCGATGCTTGGGCATTAGAATTCTAGAACGCGAGCAATTGACATGTCAATGTCCTTGTCCACACGGGACGCTTGTAGGTATAATGACCGCGGCTATTTTCTAATCAGGAGTCCTCATTCATGACAGACGCAATCAATCGACGAATGTTTCTAAGCAAAGGTACGGCAGCGGCGAGTTTACTGGCGGGTGGCGCGGTGACGCGGGCATGGGCGGCAACCAGTGACGGCAAGGGGCCGGTGGTCAACACGTCGGCAGGCAAGATTCGCGGGGCGCTGCAAGGCAAGGTCAGCGCGTTCAAAGGCATTCCCTACGGAGCATCGACCGAAGGCGCCGGACGCTTCCTGCCGCCGGCGAAAGTGCAAGGCTGGACCGGCGTGCGGGATGCGCTGGAAGTGGGTCCGGCGTCGCCGCAGAATCCGTCGATTCTAGTGGCGGAGTCGATGGCGCAGCAGCCTAAGGCCGATGGCGCTGGCACCGAAGATTGTCTGCATGTGAATGTGTGGACGCAGAGCACCAGCGGCGGCAAACGCCCGGTAATGGTGTGGTTCCACGGCGGCGGGTATTCGGCGGGCTCCGGCAACTGGGAGATGTATAGCGGCGCGAACTTGGCGGCGAAACACGACGTGGTGGTGGTGACGGTAAATCACCGGCTGAACGTGTTCGGCTACTTGTATCTGGCGGATTTAGGCGGCGCTAAGTATGCGCAGGCGAGCAACGTGGGGATGCTCGATTGCATTCAAGCGCTCGAATGGGTGCGCGACAATATCGCGAATTTCGGCGGCGATCCGGGGAACGTGACCATCTTCGGGCAATCCGGCGGCGGCGGCAAAGTGAGTACTCTCACCGGCATGCCGGGTGCGAAGGGACTGTTCCATCGCGCGATTGCGATGAGCGGGTCGAACGTGAACGGCATCACGCGCGAGCGCGCCAATCAGGGCGTTGAAGCGTATCTAAAAACTTTGAATCTGAGCAAAGATCAGGTCGACAAGCTGCAAAGCATGCCGATTGCGCAGTTATTGCAAGCGATCCGTGATACGCGTGGGCTGAATCTGGGTCCGGTGATCGATGGGCGCACGCTGCCGGGGGCTCCGTATGCTCCAGTGGCCTCCGACATCAGCTCGAATGTTCCGTTGATGATCAGTTCCACCGAGACCGAGATCACTTGGAACGCGCGCATGAACTACGACCAGATCGATGCTGCCGGACTGCACAACCGCGTGAAGGAATACACCAAAGTGGATGACGCCGCGGCGGATCGCCTGATTGAGGTGTATAAGAAAGGCTGGCCGAAGGCGGATAACCTGACGCTGGCTCTGATCATCGGCACCGACGTTTCGAATTTCCGCGTGGGTACCGACACCGAAGCCGAACGCAAGGCCATGGCAGGAAAGGCTCCGGTGTACAAATACTACTTCCAATGGTATTCGCCGGTGCACGGCGGAGCGCTGCGTTCATACCACACGCTGGACATTCCATTTGCGATGCAGAACACCGCGATCACGGAATCGATGAACGGCACAGGCAAAGATCTGCAGCCGCTGTCGGCTAAAATGAGCGCCGCCTTTGTGGCGTTCGCGCGCACCGGGAATCCCAACACCAAGCTGCTGCCGAAGTGGGAACCTTTCACGCTCGAAAAGCGCGGCATGATGATCTTCAACAATGAATGCCGCTTCGCCGACGATCCCTTCAAGGAGCAGCGGCTGGCCCGCATCGCCGAGAAGACTGCCGGAGCGCCGGCGTAGATGGAATCGCAAAAGGTCAATATCGCCACCCTGGTAGACAACAGCCGGCTGGGTCTGTTTCAGTGGACTACTTTTATCCTGTGCGGCCTGTGCCTGATCATGGACGGCTTCGACGTCCAGGCCATGGGTTACGTCGCGCCGGCGGTAATTAAGGAATTCAAGATCCCAGGCACGGAAATGGGCTTGGTGTTTAGCGCGGCGCTGATGGGAGTCCTGCTGGGATCGTTCCTGTTCAGCATGCTGTCCGACAGAATCGGACGGCGTCCGGTTTTGATTGTGGCGGCCTTGTATTTCGCGGTGCTTACGCTGTGGACGGCAACCGCCAGCTCGGCGAAAGAGCTGCTCATCATTCGCTTCATCGCGGGCTTCGGGTTGGGCGGGATCATGCCCAACGCCATGGCGCTGGCGGGCGAGTATAGTCCCGCACGCATCCGCGTAACCGTGATGATGCTGGTCTCGAATTTCTTCACGGTGGGAGCGGCGATCGGCGGGTTTATCGCGGCGGGACTGATTCCGCGATATGGGTGGCGCTCGGTGTTTATCTTCGGCGGAATCGTGCCGCTGGTTGTGGCCGTGCTGATGATTTTTCTGCTGCCGGAATCCCTACAATTTCTGGTGCTGCGGGGCAAGAGCAAAGACAAGGTACTCAAGTGGCTCAAGCGCATCAACGCGCCGGTGCCGGCGGGGAGTGTGGAATTCGTGACCCAGGAGGAGAACCGCAAGGGCGTGCCGGTGGTCAACCTGTTTCGCGAAGGCCGCGGCGTGGGAACGGTGATGCTGTGGATCATCAATTTCATGAACCTGCTGAACCTGTATTTCCTGGGAAGCTGGCTGCCTAAGGTGGTGCAGGATGCCGGATATTCAATCGCCATCGCGGTGCTGGTGGGAACCGCCGTGCAAGTGGGCGGATCGCTGGGCACGATTCCCAATGGCTGGTTGATTGACCGCTATGGGTTCCGCAAAGTGTTGACGATTGTGTTTGGCGTGGCCACCATCAGTATTGCGCTGATCGGCCAGCCATCTCTGCCTCTTTCGATGTTGTTCTTCGCCTCGTTCGTTGCCGGGTGGTGCGTACCGGGCGGGCAGCCAGGCGTCAATTCATTAGCAGCAATGTATTATCCGACCTACTTGCGCTCCACCGGAATCGGCGCGAGTCTGGGATTCGGCCGCATTGGCGCGATCGTGGGCCCGGTGGCCGCCGGAGCGCTGCTCAACAACGGCTGGGCACACCGCGAATTATTCCTCGCGGCTGCCGTCCCAGCCTTGGTCTCCGCAGTGGCAACTTATTCACTACGCTGGGTAATGCCGGAGCCTGTGAAAACCGAGAAGCCCGCCGAAGTGTTCGTGCATTAAAGGATACCCTCGATCTGCCATTGACACGTCTGACATGACAGATTATACTCGCGAAAGCGTTTAATTTTTCCCGGGGTTGCATGTCGGGAGGGGGTTCCATGAAGACATTCACGTTCTACGCTCGCGTATTTTTACTGCTCACAATCGGCGCCTTAGCTTGGGCCCAGAGCACTTCTCAAATTCAGGGTACGGTTCACGACCCTACCGGCGCAGCGATTCCGGGCGCCGAAGTGAAGGCCACGCAAACCGACACGGGTGCGGTTCGCACCACCACCACCGGCGCCGACGGCGGCTATGTGCTTGCCAATCTGCCCATCGGTCCGTATCGTATGGATGTGACGAAGGCCGGCTTCTCCGCCTTCGCGCAAACGGGGATCGTGCTGCAGGTGGCCGTGAACCCGACTGTGGATTTCGCCCTGAAGATCGGCACCGCGTCAGAGTCCGTGCAGGTGGAGGCCAACACCACGCAGGTGGAGACGCAAGCCACCGGCGTGGGACAAGTGCTGGAAAACCAGCGCATTTTGGAACTGCCGCTCAACGGACGCAACACCGCGGATCTGGTTACGATGGCGGGACCGGTGGTTTTGGCCTCGACCTCCTCTAGCCGTTCCTGGCAAGGGACCGGCGGCGGCGAGGGATTCTCGGTGGCAGGCGGAACGTCCTTCGGCACCAGCTACCGGCTGGACGGGTCCATGCACAACAACCCGTTCGACAATTTCAACATGCCGCTGCCCTTCCCGGATGCCTTGCAGGAGTTCAAAGTCGAGACCAGCGCGTTGCCTGCTCAATACGGCCACCATTCGGCCGCGGCCGTAAACGCCGTGACGAAGGCAGGCACGAACTCC
>Ga0070681_10006279_pt1 | contig 11552 bp, 11 predicted proteins | sample KBSC83BmetaG_FD_65650 | JGI IMG/M metagenome (GOLD analysis project Ga0070681, IMG submission 65650) | Corn rhizosphere microbial communities from Kellogg Biological Station, Michigan, USA - KBS C8-3B metaG | ecosystem: Host-associated > Plants > Roots > Rhizosphere | place: USA: Michigan...
TCGAGCCGCGCCCGCAGGCCGGCGACCACCCGCGCCGCGCGGTCGGCCGTTCCGGTCCGCTCGCCGACGGCGAGGATCGTGCCGAGCACCTCGTCGAGAGAGTACGGGTCGAGGGACAGCACGTCGGCGTGACAGCCCAGGTAGTCAAGCGCCTCCGTGACGTGGCCAGAAGGCAGCGCGCACACCCGGCACAGGTCCTGGGTCAAGATCAGGTCGGGGCGCAGCCGGGCGAGCGCGTCGGCGTGCAGCGTGTACAGGTCCTCGCCGCCCGCGAGCTGGTCGCGGACGTACGCGTCGATTTCGCCCGGGGTCATCCCCGAGGTGTCCCGGCCGCCCACGACGACTTCTTTCTCAGCGCGGGCGGCGGGCGGCTCGTCGCACTCGAACGTGACCCCGACCAGGTCGTCACCGAGGCCGAGCGCGTACACGATCTCGGTCGCGGACGGCAGCAGAGAGACAAGACGCACGCCGCCAGGATAGTCGGGGCAACTCCCAGGCAACTCACTCACAGTCCACTGACAACCCTCGGCGGTTCCCTAACAAACTCTGCGACAACCCCCTGTTGACAATGACAACATGGGGTTGTCATTATGGTGGCATGGCTGAACAGACAAAGGACCACCAGGACACCTTCGACCGGCTCCGGCAGGTCCGGGCCGAAGCGATCGAGCACACGAAGAAGGCCAGGCAACTCGCCGCCGAGCGCCGCGACCTGATCAGGCAGCTGATCGGCGACGGCCTCTCGCAGGCCGACATCGCCCGCGAGCTTGGAGTGACCAGGCAAGCGATCCAGAAGATGCTGGCATGCTGACCGCGGGCACCGCCCGCGGCAGCGGGACCGACCTCTACTACGAGCGCCGCGGGGACGGCCGGCCGCCACTGCTGCTCGTCGTGGGCGGCGGCGGTGACCACGGCTACTACGACGGCCTGGCCGAGCAGCTAGCCGGTGAGTTCACCGTGCTCACCTACGACCGGCGCGGCAACTCGCGCAGCGTGCTGCACGGCAGCCCCAGACCCCTGGAGATGGGGGAGCAGAGCGCGGACGCGCTCGCCGTCCTCGACGCTAATGACGTCGAAAAAGCGCTGGTCTTCGGCAACAGTGGCGGGGCGAGCATCGCCCTCGACCTGGCCGCCCGTCACCCCGACCGGGTGAACGCCGCCGTGGTGCACGAGCCCCCGGTCCCCGCCGTGCTGCCCGACCCCGCGCCCTACCTCGCCGTCTACGACGAGATGGACCGGCTGCTGGCCACCAGCGGCTGGACCGCCGCGTTCACGTACTTCCAGGTCACCCTCGGCCGGGTGTCGCCCGAGGTCAGCGCCGTCATGCTCGACCCCGGGCCGCACCTGCCGCCCGGCCCGGTGCGCGACCTGCTGCTGCGGGTCAGCCGGAACTGGGAGTACATGACCCGCTACGAGATCCGCTCGTTCATCGACTACCGGCCCGACCTCGCCGCGATCGCCGCGAACGGCACGCCCGTCGCCCTCGCCTACGGCGCCGACACCGACGACCCCGCGGCGATCCAGATGACCCAGGTCACCGCCGACCGGCTCGCCGCCGAGTGCGTCGTCTTCCCCGGCGCCCACACCGGGCCGATGGAGGTTCCCGACGCCTTCGCCCCGGTGCTGCGCGGCCTGCTGCACCGCCTCTGGCCCGCCGCAAGCCCCAGCGGAAGGCCCACCGGGAGAGGATGACCAGGCCGTGAGTTCCCGGCGGGCCCTCATGGAGATTGGTCGCGCACCGGCGCGTCCACCCATTCGAACAAGCCGGCCGCGCGCACGGCGGTGCGGGAAGCCCAGCGCCCCGTGCTCACCAGCCCGAGAGCCACGATGCCCGCGCCGAGCGCGAGGATCATCCACCACACGCCGTGCGCCGCGCTGGTGAACGCCGGGCCGCCTCGGGCAGACGCCGGGCCGATGACCGTACCGGATATCGCCACGCCCAGCGTGGTGCCTGCCTGGCGGCCGGTGGAGGCGAGCGAGCCGGCCAGCCCGGCCATCGAGCGGGGCATCCCGGAGATCGCCGTGTTGGTGATCGGCGGGTTGACGGCGCCGAGGAACACGCCGAACAACAGGTAGATCGCCAGCACGGCCAGCACGGGAGTCGCGGGGCCGAGCCAGAGCGACACGCCGCCGCCGAGGGCCAGGGCGGTCCCGGCCACCAGGAGCGGCGGCCGGGGGCCGCGTCCGCCGACGACCCGGCCCGCGAGCGGCGACACGAGCAGGACCGGCAGCCCGACCGGGAGCAGGCACAGGCCGGCCGTCACCGGCGGCAGGCCGCGCACGTCCTGCAGGTACTGGGTGGTCACGAACAAGAAAGCGCCGAAGCCGCACAAGGCGAACAGCGCCATCACGATCGCCGCGGCGAACGGCACGCTGCGGAAGAGGCGCAGTTCCAGCAGCGGGTCGGCGCGGCGCGGTTCGTAGCCGAGGATGCCCGCCACGCCGAGCGCGGCGACGGTGAGCAGGCCGACGATTACCGGTGAGGCCCAGCCGAGCGAGTTGGACTCGATGATCGCGTACACGACGCAGCCCAGGACCAGGGCCGTCAGCACCTGTCCGACCGGGTCGAGCCGCCGGGCCCGGGGGGCGCGGGAGTCGGGCACGAACAGCGCGGCGCACACGATCGCCACGGCCACGACCGGGAGGTTGATCCAGAAGACCGACCGCCAGCCGAAGGCGTCGACGAGACCGCCGCCGAGGATCGGGCCGAGGGCCAGCGCCAGCCCGGACATCGAGCCGAAGACCCCGATGGCGCGGGCCCGCTCAGCGGCCCCGGTGAACGTGTTCGCGACGATCGCCACGCTCGCCGGGTTGAGCATCGTGCCGCCGAGGGCCTGCAGCGCGCGCGCCGCGATCAGCCAGCCGATGCCCGGGGCCAGTCCGCACAGCAGCGACCCGAGGCCGAAGGCCGCGAGGCCGGCCTGGAAGACGCGCCGCCGGCCGACCCGGTCGGCGGTGGACCCGGCCAGCACGAGGAACGCGGAAAGCACCAGAGTGTAGGCGTCGACTGTCCACTGCAGGCCGGACTCCGAGGCCCGCAGGTCGCGTCCTATCGACGGAAGCGCGACGTTGACGATGGAGATGTCCATCACCACGACGACGATGCTGGTGCAGCAGATCGCGAGCACCAGGAACTTGCGGCGCGCGCTCAGCTCGGCGGCGGGGGCGGCGGACAGCAATGACGACGTCATGGTCACGACGGTAGAATTTAGAGCGTGCTCGAAGTCAAACCGAGGCCAGCACCCGGCGCCGCCCGGCCCAAGGCGCGCTCAAGCGCCGTGCCCCCGGAAGGCGTGACCATCGCCGAGGCCGCCCGCCGGACCGGGGTTAGCGCGCACACCCTCCGCTACTACGAGCGCGCCGGCCTGGTCGTCAGCCCGGTCGACCGCACGAGCGGCGGCCGCCGCCGGTACCGGGAACTCGACCTCAAGTGGATCGTCATCTGCACCAAGCTGCGTGCCACCGGCATGCCTATCAGGGGTATCCGCCGCTACGCCGAACTGGTCGCGGCCGGCCCTGGCAACGAGGCGGAACGGCTGGCCCTCCTGGAGGCCCATCGCGCCGACGTGCTCGCCAAGCTGGCCGAGATCCAGGAGAACCTGCAGGTCATCGACCACAAAATCGACGTCTACCGGGGAAGCCTCGCCGCCGGCGACGCCGACCGCCTCTGGGCGCCGACCGCGGACTAAGCCGCACTAAGGCGGATTAAGCGCGCCGCCCCGGCGCCCGCCACGATCGCGACCGCCTGCGCGGCCACGTCGGTGATGATGGCGGCGACCCGCGGGTCGGTCGCGTACCGGCGGATCAGGATGGGGGAGTTGACCGTCCACAGCAGGCACGGCAGTCCCGCCGCCGCGGCCCGGCGCAGCACGCCGAGCGCGGCGAGCCGGTAGTGCGGAGCCAGGTAGTCGGCGCGGACCCGCCGGGCGACGTCGACCGGGTAAAGCTCGCGCAGCCGGGCGGCCACGTCGGCGAGCGATCCGCCGTCGCCCACCAGCAGCCCGGTCTTGACCTCGGGAAACGCGTCCTTCGCCTGCGCGACGACCGACGGCAGGAACGACGTGATGATCATCTGGGCGGGGTCGAAGCCCGCCCGCAGCACGGCCATGACGTCCTGGACGTACCCGTCCTCCTTGAGTTCCACGTCAAGCCGGATCCGCCCGGCGCAGACCCGCAGCACCTCGGTGAGCAGCGGCGGCCTGACCCCGGCCGCGGCCTCGATCTCGCCGCGGGTCAGGAAGTTCACCGGCACGCCGCCGACCGTGGCGTCGTGGAAGGCGATCAGCTCGCGGTCGCAGGTCCTGCGGACGTCGAACTCGACCATGTCGGCACCGATGTCGATCGCGTTCGTGAAGGCCGCGATCGTGTTCTCCGCGGCCCCGGCCGCGACCCCCCGGTGCGCGGCGACCATAGCATGACTCATGAACCGAAGTATGCCCTGGTCAGGTGATGTTCAGGCCACGCGGGGACGAACACGAGGCCACGCACGCGCAGCGAAGAAGAACCATGATCATCCCGAACGGGTTCGCGGTTCCCCTCCTCCCGCCGCTATCCTCCACTCCGCGCTCAGGGCAGCTGGCGGCGACCCGGGGCGGCCGGCACGTGCGCCGTGCGGCCGTGCGGTGCCGGTGTCCCGCGTGGATAACCTGTCCGGGTGAGTTCACCTTCGGTCACCGCTCCCTACCGGGACGGCCTGGTGATCGCCACCAAGGTGGGACCCTGGCGGGACACATGGGGAGCGTGGCAGGGGATGGCGCGGCCGGACCAGCTCCGCGGCCAGGTCGAGGAGAACCTGCGCCAGCTCGGCCGCGATCATCTCGACCTGGTCAACCTGCGGATCTTGTCGGTCAGCAAGCCGGTCGGCGAGCACTTCGCCGCCCTGGCCGCGCTCCGGGATGCCGGGCTGGTCCGCTACCTTGGCCTGTCCAACGTGACCGTCGGGCAGATCGACGAGGCGCTGGCGATCGCCCCGGTCGCCGCCGTCCAGAACCTCTATAACATCGACTCGCGCCGGCCAGAGGCCGATGACGTGCTGAGGGCCTGCGCGGAGCGCGGGATCGCGTTCGTCCCGTTCTTCGCGATCGCCGGCCAGGGGCGCGAAGGCGGCAGGCGGTCCGGCGAGCTGGAGCCGGTTCTGGCGGTCGCCCGCGCGCACGGCGCGACGCCCGCTCAGGTCCGGCTGGCCTGGTCCCTGGCACAGGGGAACCACGTCCTGGCGATTCCCGGAACCAGCAGCCTGGCGCACCTGGCCGAGAACGTGGCGGCCGGCGCGCTGCGCCTCACCGAAGAGGAACTGGCTCTCCTCAGCTCCCTGGCCTGACTCCTCCGCAGCGGGGGACTCCGGCGGGCGGTCCTGCATCGTCTGGTGCGCGTAGCGTTGCCGGCATGAGCCCGCCGTACTGGCGGCGGGCCAGCTCGACCAGCGCGCGGACCCGCGGCGAGGGCCGCCGGTCGCGCGGCCAGGCGAGGATGACCGGGCAGGTTGGCAGCGGCGGCTCCACCTTCTTCTCCAGGATCGGCAGGCCCTCGTAGCTCAGCTTGTTCGGCGGCCGCTGGACGAGGATCGCGTAGGAGCGGCCACGGGCGACGATCGACCTGGTCAGCTCGTGGGAGTGGGTGCGGTGCCGGACGCTCGGCACCAGGCCGCGCGCCCGGAAGCACGACATCGCGTAGTCCGTGCTCGGCGGCTGGTCGAACAAGATGAGCGGCTCGTCGGCTAGCTCCTCAAGGGTCACGGTCTCCCGGCCGGCCAGCGGATGGCCCTCGCCGAACAGGGCATAGCCCCTGGCGACGTACAGCACGATCCGGTCGAGTTCCTCCAGCGGGCCCATGTCGTACAGCACGGCCGCGTCGATCTCGCCCGCCAGAAGCGCTTCCCGCAGCTGATCCTGTGGTCCCTCGACGAAGTCCATCGTCACCTGCGGGTGCAGCTTCTCGAAATCGGCGAGCATCTTAGGCAGTACGGTGGGCGCGAGCGTCACGAAGCACCCCACGACCAGCGGTCCGACCAGGTCGGTGCCGTCGCCGCGCACCAGGTGAGCCAGCTCGGCCCCGTCGGCCAGCAGGTGCCGTGCCTTTTCAAGCACCAGCCTTCCCGTAGGCGTGAGCGAGACCCCCTGGGCGCGGCGTCGCACCAGCAGGTCGGCGCACAGGGCGCGCTCCAGCTCGGTGATCGACGCCGACAGCGCCGACTGGGACATGAACAACCGCTCCGCCGCGGCGCTGATCGTCCCCTCTTCCGCGACGGCGACGAAGTGCGCCAGCTGCCGCAGCGAGAGCTCGCCGCGCGCGAGCCTGTCATCCATGCCACCGCACTCCTCATCGAGCGGCCCCCGCTCCCCTCGGCATCCTCGCCGGCTGGGGGTGATGAGGGCATCTTCCATCAGCCAGTCCGGCTGATCCTCGAATTATCCGTGCATCTTCAGCGGAATGTCCTGTTTGACGGGTGAAATCGGCTGCTCGAACACTAGTGATCAGTCACCGCCGTACCAGTGCCGGCCGCCGGAAGACAGGAAGACAGGAAGAGATGGAAGCCAGGAAGAACCTCGCGCCCGATGCTCCGGCGGACACCCGTCCGGCGCCAGACCCGTCGCTGACCGCCGGCGACATCCTCCAGGCGGCGCAGGACATGGTGCCGCTGCTCCGCGAGCGCGCCGTCGCCGCCGACCGGGACCGGCGGATCGAGTTCGACACCTACCGCCGCCTGGGGGACGCCGGGTTCTTCCACATCCTCAAGCCCAAGCGGTACGGCGGTCTTGAGCTGAGTGAGCACGAGCACGCGAAGGTGGCCATGACGCTCGCCCGCGGCTGTGCCTCCACCGCCTGGGTCTTCTCGATCCTGTCGTCGGACAACATGGCGATCTTGGCCTACCCCGAGCAGGTGCAGGAGGAGATCTGGGGAACCGACACGTACGCGACCCTGGCCGGCAACACTAACCTCAACCCCAGGGCCACGGCGGTGCGCATCGCGGGAGGGTACCGGCTGACCGGGCAGTGGGGCTTCTGCAGCGGCTCGGACTTCTCCGAGTGGCTCATCTTCAATGCGCCCGCCGGCGAGACGGGGGAGGGGCACATGTTCCTGGTCCCCCGCGAGGACACGACCACGATCGACGACTGGTTCCCGACCGGCATGCGCGGCACGGGCAGCAGGACGATGGCGGTCGACGACGTCTTCGTGCCGGACCACCGGGTCCAGGCGACCCGCGACACGGTGCAGAAGCTGCAGGAGCGCCGCGCGCTGCACCCCACCTTCGACACCATGTACGCGCACTGGCCCTCGTACGGCCGGTTCACGTTCGCGTCGACCGCCGTCGGGGCCGCCTGGGGCGCGGCCGAGCACTTCGCCGCCACCGTCACGTCGGCCACCCGCGTCGCCAACGCCCTGGGCGGCGCGGTGCGGCTGGCCGACCAGGACTACGTGGCGACCGAGTTCGCGGAGGCGGCGGGCGAGGTCCAGATGGCGATGGCGCTCATCGAGCGGCGCAGCCTCGAGGCCTCCGTGCTGGCGCGGCAGCGACGCACCCCGTCAGCTGCCGACCTGGCGCTCCAGCAGCGTGACAACGCCCTGGTCACCCGGGTGGCGCTGCGTTCGGTGCAGCGGATCTACTCCCTGGTCGGCGCGAAGGCGGGCAACCCGGAGCACCCCGTCTCGCTGGCCAAGCGGGACATCGAGCTGGTCTCCCACCACGTCACCCTCAACTGGCGCCAGTCCGCCGTCGGCTATCTCGCCGCCGTCACCGGGCCCCGGCCGCCATCATGACCAGCCCCGCGGCGGCGGCCGGTGCGATGAATCAGCCCTCCCGCGCACGTCTTCGCTGACAGTCGTTCCGACAGCGGGAGAGGTAGACGACTTGCCGGCCAGTGACGATGACATCAGGCGAGAGCTCCTCGGCGGCCCCGGTTCGCGGTTCCCCTCCTCCCCGCCGCCATTTCCCCGGCGCGCACGGCGATAATGGGCTGCTCCGACTGGTTCCCAACGGGACGCGCCGGCGCCCGGCGCGCCCGCGGCTTCCCTCGTGAGGTGCTCGCATGACCAAGGACAGCCACGCGCCCGGCCCGCCTGACGCCGAACCCGGCGCCCTCCTGGCGGAAACGCTGGCCGCTATCCGCCCGCCGGACGGCGCGGCGGCCGCCGCCGCCCGCGAGCGCCAGGCACAGCTCACCAAGCCGCCGGGCTCGCTCGGGCTCCTCGAGGACCTGTCGGTGCGGCTGGCCGGGATCGCGGGGGAGTGCCCGCCGCCGGTGCCCGAGCCCGCCGCGGTCGCCGTGTTCGCCGCGGACCACGGCGTGCACGCCCAGGGCGTCACCCCGTGGCCGCAGGAGGTCACCGCCCAGATGGTCGCGAACTTCCTGGCTTCCACCGCCGTCGTCAACGTGCTCGCCGCCCAGGCCGCCGCCGAAGTCCGCGTGGTCGACGTCGGGGTCGCCGCCGACCTTCCCGCCGCTCCCGGGCTGCTGGACCGCAAGGTGCGCCGCGGCACCGCCGACATGACCGAGGAGCCGGCCATGACCAGGGCAGAGGCGCTGCGGGCGGTCGCGGCCGGCATTCAGGTCGCGCGGGACCTGGTCGCCGCGGGCAGCCGGTGCCTGATCACCGGGGACATGGGGATCGCGAACACCACCGCCTCCGCCGTCCTGGTCGCCGCGTTCACCGGCGCCGACCCGGCGGAGGTGACCGGCCGCGGCACCGGCGTCGACGACCAGACCCTGGCGCACAAGGTGGACGTCGTCCGCCGCGCCCTTGACCGGCACCGGCCAGATCCGGCCGACCCGCTTGGCGTGCTCGCCGCGGTCGGCGGCCTTGAGCACGCCGCGCTCGCGGGTTACCTGCTCGGGGCCGCGGCGCTGCGCGTCCCCGTCGTGCTCGACGGGGTGATCGCGTGCGCCGCGGCACTCGCCGCGGCCGCTTTCCGCGCCGACGCCGTGGGTTGCATGATCGCCGGCCACCAGTCCACCGAGCCGGGCGCCGGCCGCGCCCTGGCCGCGCTCGGCCTGCGCCCCGTGCTCGACCTCGGCCTGCGGCTCGGCGAGGGCTCGGGCGCCGTCCTCGCCCTGCCGGTCGTCCAGGCGGCCGCCCGGGTGCTGCGCGACGTCGCGACCTTCGACAGCGCCGGCGTGTCGGGCGCCAAACAGTAAAACCGGTCTCGGGCCGCGCTGACCGGAGGAAAAACCACGCGCCTGGCTCGCTTTGACGCCGTCAAAGCCTTGGTCCGTTCTCCTATCATGGGTTGGTGAGCCAGCATCGAGGCGCATCACGGAATGGCAAGCTGCCAGCGACGGCGGCCGAGCGGATACTGAGCGCCGCGATGCGCGAATTCGCGAAGTACGGGTTCGCCGGCGCCCGCGTGGAGCGGATCGTGAACCGGGCGGACGTGAGCCCCCGGTCGCTCTATTACCACTTCGGCAGCAAGCGCGGCCTTTATGACGCCGTGCGGGAGCGGCTGAGCTCGCAGCACTTCGAGGACTTTGTCCGCGGCGTCACCGACGAGCCGCTTGTCGACCGGCTGCTCGCCAACATCGACGTCGCGATGACGCCGCGGTGGCAGACGTGGGCGCGGCTGCTGATGTGGGAAGCGCTCGACGGCGGGGCCAGCAGCGCGCCCTACCCGGAAGGCACGGTCCCCGGCGACCTGCTGGCGATCCGCGCCGCCCAGGAGCGGGGCGAGATCGACCCCGACCTCGACCCGCACGTCTTGACGCTCACGTTCATCGCGATCACGTTCTGGCCGACGATGTTCCCGCAGTCGACCAAGCGTCTCACCCAGAGCATGCCCAAGGACGAGCTGCTGCGCGCCCGCAAGGAACTCGTGCGGGCGCTCGTGGAGGGGCTCGGCGAGCAGGCGCGCCTTGGCCTATCCGCCGCGCTCGCTCCTGGGGGCGAGCAGCCGGGATAGGGCCAGCGAGCCCGCCGCGAGCGCCAGGCAGCAGACGCACGCGACCCGGAAGCCGGCGACGTACCCGCCGCTGCCCGCGAAGAACCCGAGGCTCACCAGGGCCAGGCCGACGGTCCCCGACAGCTGCTGCACGGTGACGAGCACGCCGGTCGCGGCCCCGGAGTCCGCGACGGGGACGCGGCTGAGCACGACGCCGATGATCGGCGGGATCAGCAGCCCCTGCCCGAGCCCGAACAACGTCACCCCGCCGAGGATCAGGAGCTCGGGCTGCCTGGGGTCGGACGCCGCGAGCAGCACCAGCAGGCCGGCGATCTGCAGGGCCGCCCCCGCGGTCAGCGTGCCGCGGCCGTAGCGCCCCACGAGCGCGCTGCTCGACAGGCTGGCCACGAAGTTGCCCGCCGCGAGCGGCACGAACGTCAGCCCGGCGGCCAGCGGGCTGTCCCCGCGCCCGGTCTGGAGGTACAGGCCGAGGACGAAGAAGAACGCGCTGATCGTCGCGTACAGCGTCACGTTCACGAACAGCCCGCGCCGGAAGTCCTTGGACCGGAACAGCCCGAGGTCGACGAGGGGCTGCCGGGTGGCGCGGGCCAGGTGTTCCCACCGCACGAACGCCGCGCCGGCGACGGGCACGGCGGCCAGGAACAGCCAGCACCACAGCGGCCAGCCGAGGGCGCCGCCTTCGACGATCGGGATCGTCAGCAGCCCCGCGGCGAGCGTGAGCAGGCCGACGCCGGCCAGGTCGAGGCTCGGCCGGGCCGACGACACGGACTCGGGGACACGCTTGAACCCGAAGAGGAACGTGAGCGCGGCCACGGGGACGTTGACGAGGAAGATCGGCCGCCAGCTCAGCCCGCCGATGTCGGCCGACAAGAGGATCCCGCCGAGCGCCTGGCCGCTGACCTGCCCCACCGCGATCGTCATCCCGTAGACGCCGAGGGCGATGCGGCGCTCCCGCGCCGGGAAGCTCACCCGGATGATCGACAGCACCTGGGGGACCATCATCGCCGCCGCCGCGCCCTGGAAGAGGCGCGCGACGACCAGGATGTCGCTGGTCGGGGCCAGGCCGGACACCGCCGACGCCACGGTGAACGCGGCCATGCCGGCGAAGAAGATCCGGCGCCGTCCGTAGCGGTCGCCGAGCCGCCCGCCGGTGACAAGGCCCAGGGAGAACGTGAGGCCGTAGCCGCCGACGATCAGCTCAAGGGCCGGGGGACCGCTGCCGAGTTCCGTGTGCAGCACGGGGGTGGCGACGTTGACGGCGAAGAAGTCGAACACGTTCATGAACATGCCGGGCAGCACGGCGGCGAGGACCAGCCACGCGGCCAGGCCAGTCCGCGTGTCCGCCGGCTCGGCGACGGCGGCGGGGACCGCCTGGGACTGGGTCATGCGGCCGCGCTCAAGACACGGCCCGGCGCAGCGGAAGGGACGAACACGGCGGGAAGCGCTCCTGGGGAATCGGGGACAGCGCGCGTCCCCGGGCACGAGGCCGCGACTACCTGGTAACCGGTCATGCGCGACACTGCGCGAACCCGCCAGGCGCCGGCCCGGCGGCGGCGCTGAACAGCGCCGCCGCCGGGCCGGCGCTACGGAGGTCAGTCAATCATGTCGGTCAGCTGCACGCCGGTGGTGGCGGTGGCGGACTCCCGGACGACCGGGTCG
>Ga0070681_10006280_pt1 | contig 11551 bp, 17 predicted proteins | sample KBSC83BmetaG_FD_65650 | JGI IMG/M metagenome (GOLD analysis project Ga0070681, IMG submission 65650) | Corn rhizosphere microbial communities from Kellogg Biological Station, Michigan, USA - KBS C8-3B metaG | ecosystem: Host-associated > Plants > Roots > Rhizosphere | place: USA: Michigan...
AGCCCCATTAAGGGATACTGATTTGAACCCGGCATCGGATACTTTCCTAGCCGATACTAAATCCTCTACTACTATTACTGGATGAAAATCTCCCGGCTTAGAGCCGTCGAACCACCCAATGAACGGTTCATCCTCTTTCTCTTTATACGCTAGAGACTTAGCTCCTTGTCCGTACCCGTTAAAATCCCTTAAAATCCACCCTCTATGGCCCCCTGTTGGTCCATAAACCCTATATGCGTACCTGGACACAGACGGACACCAGTATACCTCTGTGCCAGGATTTATGTCAAATTTCTCCCTATACCACTTTACTTGGTGCTTATCTAGAGTCTCCAGTCCCCTCATCATCCGGTGAGTCTTCTTGGGGACCGGAGTAGACCCTGGACCTAGGACAAGATCAACCGTGCCTCTATAACCGCAAGAAGCACGAAAACAAATGAAGTGAGCAATTCCAGACGTAGATCGTGAACAAAGGAAACTTTTCTCACCACTACTACCTCCCAAGCACTTAGGACACACTCCCCGAGAAGATTCCCCAGAGGCTAGGCCATCGGCCCATAATTCCACCTCTCTTTGTACCCTCTCAGGGACCTTATAAACCGTTTTCGTCATCATCCCCATACCCCTCACTAGGGTCTAGCGACTCATCGTCTCCTGGACCGTTATACGAAGGAATAGAGTCTAGGTTAAAGTCTAGAGGGATTTGGGCCGGCCAATCGTCGAAGCTGTCGAAGTCCTCGGATTCGGTTTGCAATTCTCTTTCGCGAAGTTGGTCGAGGGAGAGGATTATTATTCTGGGTCTTTTCGATTTCTTTTCCGTCGAGTTCATACGTTCCTTTTTCTTTATTATAGATTATTGAGGGCTTTGCGCCCTGGACTCCTCGTCCGTGTGGGCTGCTTGGCGTCGTGTACCACCAAGTATAGAGATATAGACGATAATGTGTAGGCTGTTTTTCTCCCTCAAGGAACTTAGCGTTTTGCCAAGCATCTTTTTGTGATTGGCTCAGAACTTCTTTACAAAGAACAGTTTCGTCTACCCTATATCCCAGCTTCCTGAGTTCTTGAGCTAGAGAAGGACCTCCTAAGGTCCTAGTTCCAAGCCTAGGAAAATCGTTATCCGTGAAACAGATAGGGTAGTTCTTACCTATCATCTTGTTCACGTGGGAGATTACTCCATCTACGGTACCAGATTGAATATTGTACAGCAGGTATAGCCCACAGCAAGTGGGGAAGCCGGAGATTGTTACAGCAGACATGGTATTGACTTATCCTAAGAAATGTGATAAAATAAAGATCTTCTTTAAAACCGATCGTAAGATCGGAAAGTTTCTTCGGTTTAACCTCTTCTAGAAAAGATCTACTAGAAAGAACTCTTGCCGGGTACTAAGACCCGGCTATTATAGATTCTTCTTAATCCAGTTAGCAATAGTCTTGAAGCTAGCCTTACTACCATACCTACCTGGATAGGTATTAAATCCAGCCTTTTTAAAGAAACTGACTCTATCCTCCCCTCCGTCATTAGCTTCAGCCAGAGCTACCTGAAGATCATGAGACAAACCAAATCTACCTGATCTTAGAAAAGCTTTATGAGCTGGTGGTTTAGTACCAGCTATACACTCTTGAGCTACTCCTAGGCAGCAATATTTACCATCTTCTGTCCTCAATGCTCCTGTGCCTTGCTTGTACTTCCCACTAAGAAGCCCTCTAACCCAGAGGGCTTTTTCTTTTTGGTCCATCACTCTCGTTTTCTTAGCCATAAATCACCTCCTCACTTTACCAGATAATCCACGAACTTGGGAGGAATAAGGGTATAGATTTGTGATAACGGACCAGTTGTCCCGTACGTATTATTCCTGAACTTCACTCCTCGGATAACTTGCCATCCGTGCTTTCCAGTCTCCAGCTCCTTGATGAACGTAGGGAACCAGTTGAACCAAGAGTACCCGGACTGGTCTTCTTTAGAGATACGATCAGCATAAACCAGAGCGTTCGGGAGATATCTTCCGTGATCTCCGGGGAAAAATGGGTTATTTGCCTCAAGAATAGGGTAAGTACCAGGAGTTACCACCCAGTTCGAGAACTCCTCAATAATAGCGTTCTTGTATTTATCGAACACTTTCTTCTCATCCACTCCAACGTACGGGATCGGATTCCCGTCAGCCAAGAATACGTGAGGAGTAAGCCGTCCCACAAACTTAATGGCACAATTGTACTGGCTGAAGAGAGCCCGAATAGCGTACAACCTATCCCCGATTTTAACCCCGTGAGGGGTCTTAAACTTGGATACTTGGTCCTGTAAAAGAGAATAATCAAGATTCTTGGGAACAGATGGTGCTGCTGGTGCTGCGTTCATTGTATCAACCTCTCTAGGTGCTTGACGTAGAAATCCAAGGCTTTACCTTCCAGCCCTGGAGCTGTGTTAATCTCTCCGACTACGTAGTGGCCTTTCTTATCCTTCATTATATCCACGGCTCCATAATCTAGCTTGAAAAGAGCCAAGGTTTTAATAGCTAAATCAATAGCTTGTGAATCTTCCATGACCTCTCGAGCGAATATCCACCCGTTCGCCCAGGTACGAATAAACGTGGTCGGACTTTCTTCTAGGTCGAACTCATCGTATCGTTCTTTAGAGACTCTCCTTTTCTCCAGATACAGATGACGGAAGCTACCGTCTTTTTCCCGAATAACATGAGTCCTGGACTCCACGCTCTTAGGGAAGTATTTAGTATAGACCTTAGCAGCGGGGACAGTGCTTTTATCGGCTCCTTTTCTGATAAGTTCGAGTCCTTGGGCACTATGGGCGTGAGGGTTAATGTGCGCGAATACCGATGCCACTTCAGTCCATCCTGTAGCCAAATTTCTATCGGTGGTGTATTCGAGTGTGGGTATTTTGGCATCGGATAATATCCTGAACGTCATTAGCTTGGAACAAGCACTCGCTACCGCTTGTGGAGCGTTAAGAACCCTTCTAGACTCAATATCACGGGCATAGGTGCCCCAATTAACTAGTGTTCCTACCCTGGCTAAGGGATGGGCTCTAAACTGGTCTGGAGTCCTTAGGTAAAGCCCTAGAGCGTTACACAATCGTCTAGGGGTACCCCCCTTCCAAGGGCTTAGAAGTACATTAGGCATATTTTATTTCCTATTTTTATGTTGGCATAAACCCTAAAGATTTCACAATAATATCTGGGTGATTCTGGCACACCGGGCAGACCATCTGATACTCCGTATCCTCAGGAGCATCTTCTGGATTACGATTCCACCCATAAAACAGAACTTCCCCAATATCACTCTCCATAATGACTCCGTGACAAATAACGCACCCCTCCTTGGCAATAGCTCTCCATTGGCTTTTGGGAATATACGTTCCGTTCGGGCCTTTTACAGTCTCAATTACCCCTCTATCCTCGCTTTTGACTACTAATGCTGTTTTTGAGCTTCCGTAAGGCTCTCCTGTCTCGCTTGGAGAGCTTTCTTTTTTTTCGATAGTTTTAACCTTATCTTGGTCACTGAGCAATTTTTCCAGGTCACGGTCAGCGTCCTTAACGCTGATCCTAGCCGTATATGATGGATAAGAACTCTTGGTTGCCCCTTCTCCGTGTTCCTCCCATTTAGATTGGGTGCAGACGCAAGGAACGTGAAGGTTCAGTTTAGACCACTTCTCCACCCACTCCTTCTTGTTAACTCCTTCAATGACCACTAGACCGTTATCAAGGGCCCTAGTACCAAATACTTTACCCCACCCACTCTCCTCTCCATCGCTACCTTTATATGGATAGAAAGCTGTTTCTGGATTGCGTACAAAGGTATAAAATACAGACTGTTCCGCCATCAATCGTCCCTTTCCTGGATTAGATGGTATATGCTTCGTCCCAGTATGGGTAGAGATGCTCGCTTTTTTTTCGTCGTACTTCTTTATTACCAGTCCTTCCGATAGAGTATCTGCCTCTAAATTCCAGCTATAGATGCTAAAAGGATCGAGCTCCATGAACCCTGTTTTTTCATCGTAGGGAATATTATTCCGCTCCAAAGCAAACCTTAGAATAGCTTCCTCAGAAGCATAGTACATCTGAGTCTCTTCCTTATTCTGTACTATGTAAAGTTCTCGGTGGGAATTCCGAGCTATGTTCATAGTCTTTTCTTTCTCATCGTACCATACCAGAACATAGTATCCGGTAATCTTTTCTAAGGTCTCTTTGGCTCCGTTCAAATAGATGGAATAAATGGCGTGAGCAGAGTCTACTTCGTGATTGAACCCTGTGGGAGTAAGGGAATAGTAATTATTGATATGCCCATTATGCATCCCGAGGACTGTGCTCTGCTTCTTTTGATCCCCAAACCAGAACGGGTGAGAATTATTCACAGAAATCTTAGCTGATCCAGTAGGAGCTCTGGTATGTCCTAGGACAGCCCTAGCATCCAGGATATTCTTGTTAACCCACTTAAACCTCTCCGTGAAGATATAATTACCGGCATCCATGGCCGATTTGATGAAGTCCGGCTTGAAATCTTGATCTACTAGACCTACTCCCACTCCTCCAAATCCTCGGAGGGCTGATACATACAATCCTTGGGTGAGAAAATGGTCTATGTTCCTATCGAACTTAGATTTATTAGCTCTGAACGCCCCTACAAGTCCACACATTTTAATTAACCCCTTTCATGACAGAAAGATAGTGATAAGCAGTACTCAATCCCAATTCGAAATCTTCTGTAAGTTTTGATGTATTTACCAGGAGAGGTTTGGTTTGTTGATCAAAAACTTCTATGAGGAAATCTAAAGGACCTCTACGTTGTGCGTAAGTAATAAGCCAATCTGGCACCACGTTCTTATGTTCCATTACGAACTTCTTGTGCCTCATTATGATATTAATCCATTGGATTATCTTATCCCTTTGCATATTTACCGGAGCGTGTCTCCACTCAATTGTGCCAAAATCACCTAGGGAGAAGAAGTTCAAGCCAGAATACTTGAACTGCTTAGAATTCTTGAGCTGAGCACCATTAGTAGAACTGTCGAAATTCTTTCCTTGAGCGACACACTCTAGAAATACTTGATAGTGCTGTGGATGGGAGTACCAAGGGATGCAATAATTGCACCCATCGCGTCCGTTCCCAATATACCTATAAACGAAAGGCTCCGTGATGCAATACAGCATCCCGAGCAAAATGATATCGTCAGGGTAGAACGTCTCACACATGTCCATGTGGCAGTGCAAGGAAGTCCTGTAAGATGAAGTGAATTTCCCTGCCCTGGCTAGCTCATCCATGGCGTTTATAGCGTTCAAAAGAAGGGTACCGGAAAGTGGTCCTTTGAAGACGAACTCTCGTCCCCCTTCTCTTAGTGATCCATCATTCTTTACTGAGTAATATTGAAGGAATGAGTTAGGGTACATGATCTTTGATGAATTTTCCCACTCATATTCCAGCCCTATGTAGCATTTCGGCAAGCAGAATTCAGGGCAATTCTGTTCCTTTTCCACTCTCTCCGACTGCCCTATCAGTTGTTTTACTTTCATTGCCATATTATCGTACCTGCACCTGTTCAGGACTAGCTCCACCAAGAGCTATTACAGCGTCCCTAATGAACTCTAAACCTTTATGAATTAAAATCTTACCTTCTTTGTAATCCGCTACTGGAGTTCCTTTAAAAAGGACTGTCTCATGAAGCCTATCAACTATGAAATCCCCTTTACAAGCCGTAGCACTCTTATGGAGCTTAGGCTCCTCTCTTAGAGATGGGTAAGTGTACCCAGGATTACGATAAATGTTCCCAAAAGCTGAGAACACTATGTTTTGAAGGGTAATGTCGTTTGGATCAACCTTCCCGTAGTACCTAATAACCGGGAATTTAGTTATAACCGGCATGCTTTTCTTGAACCCTGACGACATATTTCCGTGCTTGGAGATATTAGGGGTCCAGGATGCACATCCAGAGGCGATATTAAACAAAAGGGGGAACGGAGCAATAATTGATAGGCTTTCCCACCACTTGTCCCATTTCATCGTCTTGGGTTTCCATTCCTTCTTTATAGTGAGATATTCCCCGGTTATCACCTCTCCAACATGTTGTGGATTGAATATTCTTCGCTTATTAGGCGTTAAATCCCACAGTAGAAAAGTATCCTGGAAATAATGGGCAAAATCCCCCGGCGTGCAATCTTTGTAAACGGATGCTGGTATGAGTTTTAGCACATAGGTTCCTTTTTTGTTCTTAAAGTTGTTTAATAAATTCTGCTGGATATTTTGATATCTGGGCTAGCGCGTGAGGGGAATAAAGAGCTTTCTTTCCGGTCAAATAGTTCTCAAAAACGTTAGTCCAATAATTATCAAATACTGTTTGTACTCTTTTGGGATCGTTATACACTGCATGCCAGAACTCTCTCAAATAATAATCTAGGTGATTGAGTTGACCAGTGACTTTGGATTGATATCGTCCATCCATGTGAATACTATTGTGAGGGGACGCCCACCAATTATCCATGGAACGGTATTCAAATCCATATGGTGTATAGCGGAAAATACCAGGATGACCGTAGAACGGATATCGGACTGCATCACTATAGTAAACGCTGCTAACAAGCAGAAGTACATCTAGGACGGGAATTAAGCTAGCCTCTGTCCATCCCTCAGGTAATTTCTCAAGTCCAATGTGGATATGTCCACCAGCGAACCTGTTACCCCTGAACTTAGAAATCTGCGGAGTATTTCTGATACCGTAGCACCAAAAATCCGTAGCACACCCTATCGTCATAGCTTGAGGCCATTGCCTAAGCATTCTATCCCCAAAATGGTGATGTCCTTTGAGTGGTACAATTGTGTATCCGGGGAATTTTACCTGAAAAGCTGTGTAGAGAGTATCCAGCTTATTCCTGAGATTACTGAGTGATTCTTCTGGAGTGACGTTGAACTCAATGGTAACCCCGTCTTCGAGAAACCCCCCATCAGGGGTTAAGGCTACTGGCTCGCTTTTGTGTCCTCCAAACAGTCCACAAGCAGGGACAATCTTGCCTGTTTTGATTTCACTGACGAAAAACTCTGGATCTGCGCCGTATGTGATCTTCATTTTATACTTCCAGTTCACGTCTACTATACCCAGTAGACTTCAAAATCTCGTTCCAGCTACCTGTTTCTTCTATTCTTGGTGGAGGAGGCTGGAGCTTTTCTAAAATCCTTTCTGCTGCCCAAAAAGCCTCATTAACACCTTGTACTTTATACCAGATGTCGTCGGTGTGGGCAGGACCAAAATTCCGTGGCCGTTCAAGGGACAATATTTCTACAATCGTCCCTATTTGTTTTTTGGCCCACTCACTCAGGCTGGGTACAGGAATGCTTATTTTGTTATTTATCACAGCTAGCTCACCAATCTTGAACTTAGCCATAAAAACACCCCATAAAACACCCTAGTAAGTTACTGAAAACTAAGATAAAAATAGTCAACCAGAAAGCTTTTTGCATATGTGATCTATTCCTGGCCTATCTAGCGGACCAGGGCGCTCCCCTTTTAACTAGCCTTTCACCCAAAGAACACGACGTATAATGTACGTATTCTCTAGGCTTCAATAAGCGTCATTGCTCCCAAAGGAGCTCGGCCTATATAGAACTAGCTCCGCGGAGTAACGGGCTACCGTTTAAACCTCAACGATCTGAGTCTCATATGTATTAGTCTTAGGATTATAGAATCTTTGTTCTTTGTATCTTTGTTTAGGGCGAGGGTCCAGCCGTCCCATCAATTTACAAATACTCTCCCCAATAGAATGGGTAACAAACAAGAATATACCCAAAAGAAAAAGAAAAGCTAAGCCAATAAACGGAATAATTATCATTCCTACCGGCCATGGCGGTAATTCTCCATCGCTATCAAAGGCAGGATTTATCCAGTGAGCTATCTTGTAATCAGCTAGTATAATTAGTACAAAACTTACAATTCCTATCACGCTCTCTATAATCTCTCTACGAGGCTCTACACGAATATTTGAGAGTGCCATGACCTTTACCTCAGCTATACAGCTTGAACGTAGCAATACGAATAAAAAAGCCCTAGCCGAACGAGCGTTAGCTTTGAGCCCGCTCGAGCCCGACTAGGGCAAACCGAGAATTTTGGATTTTTAGGAGGAGGAGCGAACGGCCTTCACGGCCGCTATCTTGTTCTTAATATCGTACTTACCAGCTTTAGCTAATTCTTGGATAGCTTTATTTTGTGCAGCTACCAAAGCTTCAGTCTTGGCTGGATCAACTATTGGCTTGTTCGTCTTCTTAGCCATAACCCACCGTTATTCTTAAATAGGCGAGGATCTTTTGACGAGAGATCCTCTATAGAACTCGGCCTCTCAGGAGGGCTTTTTAAGCCCCAGCGTCGGGCGCCGGGACCCAGAGGCGACTATCCCATCGGTAGCTAAAAGAGCGTGCGACGCTCCACCCGCGTCTGTTTCACCAGATTTGGGTAGAGTTTCCAAGTCTGCCTCTGTAATCTCTACGTCTCCTTTTAGATTTTCTTTGATCCATTGTCTACCACCACCTCGTGTAGTAGCTAGCTTTATCGAAAGTGTGCCTGTGTACGGCCACACCGGATTAGGAAGATTTGTTCTCAGCATTATGTAATCCGGACCCGATTTGAGCCTATAAATATCGGCTCCCCATACCATTACAATGAACGGTACAGAATTTAACCTGGATATGCTCATTGACCTGCCTCCCTGTTAAGTCTATCGGCAAGCAAATAGAGCGTTTTTGTTCCTATGGCTACAGTTTTCCATAATTTACCGTTTTTCATCCGTCTTTGCTGCTTTTCCATAAGCCTGTAAAACTCTCCTCCTACTCTCTTTACGAGATATTTAGGTCTCTTTCCCACAGTTTAGACTCCTAAGTTAAGCTTGACTATACGGAGTAGGCAAAAGAAAAGGACCAGTGTCAGTCCTGGCCCTTTCCCGTTTCATCGGAAGGTTCAGATTTGTGTGATCCGCTTTGATCTTTAGACGTGCATAGTGACCCTCTATCGTTTGTGTACTTTAGATAATGGGCAGTACACATTGGCCCTACTTCGTGAATGACGAAAGCCTCGTCATCGCAAAAGTTACACAAGACCCGTGGTCCTTCACTAGCTTGCATTAAGTAACGCAGCAACGGATGACCCTAGGATTATGAGGACTAAAAGCCCACCGACTAGGACCAGCGCCAGCTCTCTAAAAGCGGCGCAGCAGCATAAAGCTATTACTATGATAAGTAGGATTAGCACCGAAGGATTCCTATATAGGGAATGGCCGGTCAGTTTAGACGCTATGGGGACCGTCTGTACCGTTTAGGCGCCCGGCCGTACCGCGCCCGCCTCACATATGTTCAAGTGATGAACAAAGGTGGAAATATCTTGAGCGTTCCACTCGCTCTCAAGGCGAGTCCATTGCCGTCCTGTGACGTTATCGTGAATAATCCACTTCTTTCCACTAAGGTTTATCCAATAATCGAAGCGGTGCATTTTCTAAACCTTCCTAATTTTTGAACCGTTCAAATTTTAGACTATTTAAAGTGCCTGGCTCACCCGTCCACCAAATAGTGGCGTTGGACGGTTACGAGTGCCACTACCTACGCCACTACTTGCCAAGCTTTGTGGCGGTACGACCTTATATATTCTCCGGTTAGTGCCGGAGCATCTTCAATATCGAAGGTGCGCTATCGTCTCTACAGATTAGACAACGTAGACGGTAAAAAGTTCCCTTAAAATAGCTCATTTTTGAGGCAAAATAAAACCCCCAAGCCTTCCTTAGCCTGGGGGTTTAGGGTTTTAGCCTGCTTTGGTAGAGGGTGCCGGAGCTTCACTATCCGGTGCATGGTCCTTGATGTACTGCTCTTCTTCAGCGCTCAGCGGAGTATCCCCCTCCGTTGATACTTCGGGCATCTCCGGTGCGTTGCCCGTCTCATCGGCTGTCTGCTCCGGATATCTCCCGGCCGCCGCCGCGCTCGGACGTGCAGAGTGCTCGGACGAAGCCTTTGCGAGCCTGTCGAAGTAATCCTTGTAACACTGAGCAATCGCTTGCTCCGCTCGCTCAAGGCATTTCGGCACGTTCTCCCCCAGGTCAGACTTGGCGAACTCGGCATTCTCCGCCAGTTTGCCCAAGGTGGCTTTCAGGTTATTGAGGGCTTCGGTCCAAGACTCCGGAAGCTTCTTCTCCGTAATCCCGCCTCCTGAGCGTACCTGAGCCGGAGTCTGTTCCGTGTGTGAGCCGTTATTAGCTACTTCCTGTCGAGCCTTGGCTTGCGCCTTGTCCCAAGCAGCCTTTTTGGTCTGGAGAGTGATGGCCGCTTGACTGGCCGTGTTGCAATCCTTGCGGAACAGCGTTGCTCCGTTCTCTTCGTATCTATTGTGGAAAGCATCCAAGAATCCCACTGGCAGGTACTTGCGCTCCGTTCCTTCGTGCTCCGCTTCCCATGTCCACAGCTCCTGAAGAGCGGCCGACCAATCGGCGGCATTGTTGATGCCCCTTTCGATATTCGACTTGCACGTCAGGTAGGACGCCAAAGCCTGGTCCCGGCTCTTATTGAGCTGGTTCATGTTCCGTACCTTGTTCTCCTGGCAGACATCATATTCCGCCGCTGCCAGGGTCCCGTGGAACGTCGAACCGTCTCCGCACTCCCTGGCAAGCCTGAAGAGCGTGGCATAGAGTCCTTCCGAGGCACGTACCTGATTGTTGATCAGTTTGTGCAACCGCTCCCGAACCTCGACGTTAACCCGCTCCTTGGTTCGCAGGTCCATGATAACGGCCGGTTTGGAAACCTCAGCCTTGTTCCTGTCCTGAGTAGTGGTCTGTTCAGTCTGAATGTTCATATAGCCTCACGTAGTAGGTCCTTTCACTAGATAGGCTTTTATCAGAGCCGCGCCGAGCGCGATTAGGCTTAGCGTGTAAAAGTGTCGATTATCTCCCCAGTCTCCTCATAAGAGATATAAATGCGTTGTATCTTCCATGGATCGTTCCCTAGAAATAACCATTTGTCCTCCAAGCATTTCCGAGCAAGATGCTTAGCAAGGTCATAGTTATCGGTCCCAAACCGTTGTTGAACTTCTGGCGTAGCTACTAGAGTAACCCTGTATTTGTACGGTCTCATATGAATAACGCCACTGATTCTATGAGCTGGAGTCCTGGCATATCGGCTGGTATCTCGGCCGATACTTGGATTACGGTATCGTCCTTAATAGCGTCGTCCATGAACCGCTCGAGCTGAGACAAAGGTACAAGGCAAGGAACAGAGTGAATCTCACCGCACTGGCACTGTACCAGCACGTTAGCTTTGATAAGCATAGGCTATCTCCCCATAGTGGTAGCGCGTAGCGCGACCCTGGTAGAAGCCTACCTAGTTACTTGGTCCAATTTGTTAAAGAGCGATCTAGAGACGAAGCGTTCTAGGTGCACAAGGGTGTATTTAATCAGACGACTTCGCGGCGCGTTGCCGCTTGTTCTGTACCCTGGTAAGACCTAGTTCGCTCCGTCTAGAGATTAGACCGCAGTTCCCGTGGAAAGTTCACTCAGAACACTTAGAACAGTTAGCTATATCAAAGCTA
>Ga0070681_10006282_pt1 | contig 11549 bp, 5 predicted proteins | sample KBSC83BmetaG_FD_65650 | JGI IMG/M metagenome (GOLD analysis project Ga0070681, IMG submission 65650) | Corn rhizosphere microbial communities from Kellogg Biological Station, Michigan, USA - KBS C8-3B metaG | ecosystem: Host-associated > Plants > Roots > Rhizosphere | place: USA: Michigan...
GCGCCACCCCAACGCACAGGACTAAACCCGCCCGCAAGCGGCAGCGGAAATGACGCGGTCGCACTATGCACACCGGGAATCGCGTCGAGCTGCTCGCGAAGCTGGCGCTTGAAGTTTGCGTTTTCTTCAGGTGTCTGGCCGATGTTGCCGAGAAGTTGAAATGTCAACAGACCGCGCGCATCAAACCCGAGATTCACGCGTTGAATATTAACGAACGTACGGAACATTAAGCCCGAGCCGATCAGGAGCACAAACGCAAGCGCAACTTCGACGACTACGACAGCGTTACGCAAACCAGCAGCTCCGAGCGCTCCGCTTCGTCCGGCCGAACGCAGCGTATCCATGAGATTTGGTTTCGCAGTGCGAAGCGCCGGAATCACTCCAAAGATCATAGCCGAGAAAAGTCCGGCCGCAATCGCAAACACCAGCACCTTCAGATCAATCCCGATCGCATTCAAGCGCGGCAGATTCTCCGGCGCGATCACGAGCAGTTGGCGAATGCCTAAATAAGCAAGCCCGACTCCAATGGCCGTGCCGAGTGCGGCGATAACGATTGCTTCGGCGAGTGTTTGACGAACCAACTGCCACCAACCGGCGCCGAGTGCTGCTCGCACCGCCAACTCGCGTTCACGTGACGCAGCTCTCACCAGCATCAGGTTCGCCACGTTCGCACACGCGATCAGCAGCAGGAAAATAACCGCGCCCATGAGCGCGAGAATCGCGGGTCGAACTTCATCGACGAGGTGCTGCTTCATCGGGACGAGACGAAAATACTGACCGGCTGTGTTTGCGATCGCGTTTTCGCTGCGAATTTTCTGCGCCACATTTTCGACTTCGGCCTGGGCCTGGACCATCGAAGCGCCAGGGTTCAGTCGTCCAATCACGCGCCACTGCACGTTGTTACGGTTCGCGACGTCGTACGGAATGCGCGCTGCAAGCCAGACACTCGGAAATTGTTCGACATTCGCTTGCGGCGGAAACAGCAATTCAAAACCCGGAGCGATGACGCCTACAACGATCGGAGGTGGTCCAAATGCGGCGGATACTGGCAGAGGTTTGCCGACAATGGATCGATCGCCACCGAAGCGCTGTTGGAAGTAGTCGTTGCTCAGAATCGCCATCGTCGGCAACTGAGGTTGTGCGTTAGCCGCAGCGCCGTTGGCGTTTGCTGGTGGAGTCGGGTCGGGCGTGCCGTCGGATTCTTCGAAGCCGCGGCCTGCGATGATCGAAGCTCCCATCATGCCGAAGAAATTCGTAGATACGACGCCTATGCGGACGCGCTCAGGTGTGCCGTCCAGAGCAGGAAGCGTGATGCGACCCGTCTGGACGACAGCGAAATCTTCGAAACTGTTTTTCGCGCCGTTGCGCAAGTCAAGGAAGTCGACGTTAGAAAACGGAAAGTCTTTCACGTTCCGCTTCTGAAGATCGTTACAGGCGAGGACCAGTCGCTCCGGATCCTTGTAAGGAAGTTTTCGCAGCAGCACGCCGTTCGTGACACTGAAGATAGCGGTGCTGGCGCCGATAGCGAGCGCGATGGTCACGACTACTGTGATTGTGAAAATGGGACTCTTGCGCAGCGTGCGAAACGCGTAGGAGAAGTCGTTTAGCATAATGGCGGCAAGTGTAGACCCGGATGGGAATTTCAGCCAAGAGAAAACGACGTTGACACCGTTAAGGGCTCAGTTATAAGGTTCACCGCATTTCGCTGCCACCAAGTTCTACCTGAGCAAAAAACTAAGGCTGCAATCCTCAAATGGAACCAGTACCAGTAACTTTCTTCGACACTGCGCACAATACGCAGACAAGTGCCATGGCCACACCCTCGCTGGAGGCACTCTTTTCCTATGCGCATCACTGGTCATTACTCGAGAAGCAGAGCGACCCTCGGACTCTGAACTTTAGGTCGATGTTGGCCGCGCTGGCTGGCGGCGCCGATCCACTTTGCCGGTGGTTTCGATCACATCTCGCACTGCGAGGCGTGAGCGCCGAGTCGTTGACCAAAAAACATCCCATCAAATCTGAGCCACTGCCGGACAAACTCACGACGACGCATTCCTTTAGACAGGCTTTCGCTAAAGCTCAGGAGCTTTGCCCAAATCAGAACGAGCAAGGGCTCGACGTTCGCCACTTCATGGCCGCCTACGCCGTGATTCCGAGTTACCACCTACGCGATTTCCTGGGCTTCAGAATCGATCGGCGCGCATGGTGCATCGGGCTTGCAGAGCATTTGGCGTGGAAGTTTCCCGATGAAACAGAGATCTGGCTCGAGTATGCGCGCGGCGCCAGTCCCATGCCTTTGCTCGGCTTCAATACCGATGCCCCCGAAGGACGGGACCTGTTGAATGTTGATCGCGAAGTCGAGGCGTTCGCACGTTTGATCGCGTCGCGCGCCACGACCACTCCTCTATCGGTCGGCGTCTTCGGCGCATGGGGATCGGGAAAAAGCTTTTTCATGCGTCGCCTGCAAAAACGCGTGGCCGATTTCGCTGAGCTCGGCCGCGCTCAGGGCGCGCAGTCGAAGTTTCATGGAAACATCGCACAGATTGAATTCAATGCATGGCACTACAGTGAAGGAAATCTCGCCGCGTCGTTCGTGGACCACATCCTTCGCAATCTGCGCGTCCAGCCGGACGAGGATGAGAAGGACCTGAAGGCACGCAGCGAAGAAATCGTCAAGCAACTCGACTCTGCAAAGCAGGAAGTAACGGTTCGCGAGAAGGCGCTCGCAGATGCCGAAGCTCAAAGGGCAAAGGTGCAACAAGATCTGGCGCAGCTCAATCTGAAAATCAGTGACGAGATCGAAGCCAAAAAAACGGAAATCGGAGCCGCAAGGACTGACCTGAAGGAGGCGCAGAACCATCTCGCGCAGGAGCTCGCGAAACTTCAGAGTGAGATCGACGCAGAGGTGAAGAAAGTCCCGGCGACAGCCGTGGCGACTCTGTTACTCAGAAAACTCGACACCACGGAGTTATCGAGGGCAACCACGAATGTGCGAAAAGTGATCGTCGAAGCGCAGAAGGCGAGCGCTAACGGCAAGCTAATCTTGTTCGGCGCGCTTGTGTTTGCAATTACAGCAGCCGCAACAGCGATAATGCTGACCAATTTCTACGCACGATTGGTATCGATGGTTGCGGTTGTGAGTGCGTTGGCAGGAACAGCGCTGAACTGGCTCAAGAAACTCGATGCGCTTGCCAAAACCGGTACAGAGTTACAAGACGAACAAGACCAGCTCAAGCAAGCGGTCGTCGCTAAGGTGAAGGCTGAATATGAGGCCACCATCTCGCAACTTCGTACAGTCGTAAAAGAGCGAAGCAGTAGCATAGACGATCTCAGCGAGCAGCTCACACAGCTTCAACAGGCACCCGCGACTGCACATTTGCAGCTCGACACCCTCGAGGAGAAACGTGCGAAGCTCCTCGCGCAACACGCTGTCGCCGCCGCGGAGGTGGAAAACAAAAGAGCTGAGCTCGCGAAGTTATCAACTGGTACGCTGCTCGACGAGTTTCTCAATGAACGTGTTTCGCAGGATGGGTATTTGCAGCAACTCTCGATCTTCTCACGCATTCGCAACGACTTCGAGCGTCTTTCTGATCTGATGACGAAGGCGAATCGGGAATACCTTGGACAGAAAGACGGTGAACCCGTCATTGCACCGCCTACTGTGAGCCGCATCGTGTTGTACATCGACGATCTCGATCGATGCTCGGACGATCGCGTAATCGAAGTACTCAAGCTGGTCCACCTGCTACTGGCATTCCCGCTATTCGTTTGTGTCGTCGCGGTTGATCCGCGCTGGGTCACACGTTGTCTTAACCAGGCGCCCGGCTTGATCCAGGCTCCGGGTTTTGTCGATCCCGATAACCATGCCGGGTTTGCGGATGAGCTCGGAGTCACCGCAACGGCGACCGATTATTTGGAAAAGATCTTCCAGATTCCCTTATGGTTGCGTCCTGTACCGTTAGCAACTCGAGGTGCGATCGCTCGAAGTCTCCTCGATCCCACAGAATCACCGGATAAGCAGACAACATCACCGGATGAGTCGCGATTCGATCTACAACTGACGTTGTTGGGGAACGTTGTCGTAGCTGACAGTGCAGATCCTGAAGAAGCAGAGGGGGACGAGACAGAGAACTCTATCAAAACACCTGTCGATCCGGACTTCATCTCGGACGAGGAGCTTCAGTTTCTGGGCGAACTCGGTGGACTACTGGACGGAAATCCGCGCTCACTCAAACGGTTCGTCAACACCTATCGACTAGTGAAGACCGCGCTGTCTGATGTAGAGCTTGCGGTATTTATACAGAGTCCTGCAAATTCCGATGAGACGATCCGCAAAGTTGGCCCAAAATACGCGCCATATCGGATCTGCATGGCCCAACTCGCGGTTTTGTGTACGCAGCGATCGCGCGCGCTACCGCTCGTGCGTCAAGCTGATCAAGCTACTGAAAAGATGAGCCTGGAAGACTGGCTCGCGCAGACCTCCGACAAAGACCTGGCGGATTGTTTTCGCAAAGCATTAGCGAAAGACATGAGCCATCTCACTCTGGACACGTTCAAGTTGTGGCTCGAACGCACGCGACGTTACTCGTTCTATTTGTAGCGCCAAAAGCGCGGAATATGAAAGCCAGGGGCAAGCGCCGAACAACGTGAGGCGCGTCGCCCCTGGTAGTGAGCACAAATATCGTAAAGCTCTGAAAGAGCGGAATAATTGATGATGATATTTCGCACCTTCAGTGCTCGGTTCAATTATTACCTTGTAACCAGGGGCGACGCGCTTCGCGCTTGCCCCTGGCTTTCATATTGCGCGCCTTTGGCGCTGGCCTTGACAACGCGCCTCACGTTGTTGGCGCTTGCCCCTTTCGGCTCGTAAGTCGCTTCGACTGGACGCTTTCGATATGGCACTGGCGACGCCGGATCTGAAGTGTAACTGTCAAACTCTTCCGCAGCTTTCGCCGCGCCCGGCCTGTCGAACGAAAGCTGCCCGCCGGTTTGCAAAAACAGCGCAGCCTTCCGCACGTTGCGACGCGGCGGCCACGCGTCATAGGTCATCCATTTGTTCGTGCCGGATTGAAATATCGTTGCTTCGCCCTGCCTCAACTGTCCATTGCCCTTCAAGTAATATGCAAACCATGGCGTCTCGATCTCTCTGCGATAATACGCTCCGGTGTCGCTCCCGAAATCAACCTTGGCGAGACTTCGTCCCCTACCGCGCATGCCGCCGTGGTTCCACGGACCCTCAACGAGAAACACAAATTTTTTCTATCCGTCTTTTGGAGTGTTTGATAAGTCACGAGTGGTCCATACAAGTCTTCCTGATCCCACCAGCCGCCGACGATGAGTGTGGGTACCGGACGCCATAAGGCGTGCGGTTGAGGATGATCGGCAGCGGCTCGGTCTGAGTTTGCGGAGTTAGAACGACGGTGTGAAGTCGGATGCCATCGCGCATCGTGATCATCGACTCGGTGCGCGTGAACGGAACACGGACCGCCTGGGACGGCTGTGCGACAGCCAACTTCGGCAGTTGAAAAACCGATGCCCACAACAAAATCAAAACTGCGAAACGAGGGATAGCACGTGGCTGGTACACTTGTGAGCCTCCAATTTTCGACGTCAGACTTTTAGACGCCGGTGAGAACAGCTGGGATAATTTTGATTCGTTCGCTAGAACAAGTCAGGAAGAGGGGCTTGCCCCCGCTGATCGACAATTGGCAGAGCGGGGGCAAGCCCCTCTTCCTGACTTGTTCTAATCAATCATTCAAAATTCCACTTCACATTTCGGCTTATCGAACCATACTGATCAGTGCTTTGTTACCTACCGTACCGCGAAACGTGATGCTGATCTGGAAGTCACCATCTGACTCGATTGAGTCAGGCAGTCGCACCACAATCTGCGAGAGCCAGTCAAAGTTCGGAACCTTTCGCACGTCTTCTACGATCAGAGGATAGACGCGATTTTGACTGTCCTGAGCCTGGACCGTGAGGTCTGAAGGACCTTCACCGGGCGTCAATTCAATCCCAGTGGCGAAAAGCGTGATGCGCGTGTGTTGATCCGAGCTAAGGTTTAGGAAGTTTCCGAGCGGGAACGGTTCACGCATCATCCACACTGACTCCAACGCTGCGGCCCTTCCGCTCGTTTCTTCGCTCAGAATCAGTGGCTTGTCGTTATCGAGAATCGAGATGGTACTCGTGAACGGACTTCCTTCCAGCGCACCAGTGCCTGGACCACTCAACACCAAATTGATCGTCTCGGTGCGTTCAACCGCAGCATCATCAACGATGGGTACAACGAACTGCTTTACAGTCTCTCCCGGTGCGAACTGAAGCGATCCGGAAGTATTGATATAGTCAGCCGGCGCCACCGCAGTTCCATTATTCGTGGCGTAATTAATGGTCACCGCGTTTGAGGTATTACCGCTTCGAGTGACAGTTATGTTCGCGCCGCCGCCACCTTCGTTCACGATGTAACTGGTCGCGTTAAACTGAATACTGCTTAACGATGACGACAACCCAAACTGTCCTCTTATCTCGCCTGTCGGAAAATTAGAACTGTGAACATTGATGTAAAACAGACCATTCTTGAGATCCTGCACCTGCGAAGACGTCAGCGCGATCGCAAAGTCGCTGACCTGGCCGAGCGGCAGCGGGAAGATCGCGGGAGCGCTAACGCCTGGCGTCGCGGGTCCGTGAATATGAGCATCCGTTTGCCCACTTGAAAGACCAGCAAAGGTCAGCGACACGCGAGCAGTCTTCTCATCGGGACTGAGTAGCAGAGTGGCTCTGCCCGTCGCCGTGGAGTTGTTGGGTGGAGTTTCCTGCGCGCCGGTCAAGGTCGCCGTGAACAACAAACCCGGTTTCGATTTGATTTCGTAGACGGCGCCGTTCGAAAGCGAGACCACAAACAAGTTTCCGTTTGGTCCGGTTTGAATATCAGTCGTAACGCCAAAGTCTTTTCCGATCAGCAGGCTCTCACTCTCAGTCAGATCAAACTTATCGACGTTGTCGGCGACACGATCCGCGAGTCGCGGATCAGTGAAAGAGAAATGTTGCCGATCGGGAGTCAACTTGAAGCGAAACAGGAACCCATTGAGCAGTGTCGTACGTGAAGCACCGACGAACAAGTTTCCTTCAAACTGCGGACCCAGTCCTCGACCCCGTACAAAACCGATCGGCGACGGCGCCAGCGCATACTTCCAACTGAATTCCGGATCGAAATACTGCGCTCCCGGCAGCATGTACAATTTCGCCAATGCTTCCTGGGCGGTGGCGCCGATGTTGCTCGGAGGCCAGCGAAGCTGCTGAAGGTTTCCGGCGCCGTAAGTCATCTCAATCGATTTAAACTCATCGACTCGACTCACGGGTCCCATTGCCTCGATCCAGCCACCGTTGAAACCCGGACTGACACGATTGATTTCATCAAATGCATCGTCGCCATTCTCCTGAGTCCACAAAGCGCCGCTCAACGGATCGAAGTCCATCCCGAAACTGTTGCGTACGCCGTAGGCGAACACTTTCTTCACATTAATCGCAGCCTCGCCGGTCAAGTTTGTAGCGGCGTTGAAGAATGGATTGTCGGCAGACGTCGATCCGTCATCATTCAATCGCAGAATCACTCCGGTCGTATGAGCATTGTCAGGTTCTGGTCCACCAAACTGGTCGTCAGGAACAGGGCCGCCGCTCTTGATATTTTGCAGGAAGCCTCGTCTGCCATTGTCGCCGATGACGAGGTAGAGCTTACCGTCAGGACCAAAGCGCACCACACCGCCGTTGTGATTTCCCCGCGAGGGCTGACCTGCGTCCTGTTGTAGTGCTCGCAACTTGATCAGGTTGCGATCGAATGTGAGGGTCGCGCCATTCCAGTGATAACGATCGACTCGATTTCCGAGCAGCGGAACTTGATCGATGTTTGCGGTGTCTACGCCGGTACTGCTTTCGGTCCAGTAGAGATAGACAAAACCATTCTGCGAGAAGTTCGGATGCAAGACGATTCCCAACAGGCCTCGCTCGGAAGCATTGTTAACTGCGAGATCGAGTGGCGTCGATTGCAAAGCGCCATTGACGATTCGCTGGACCTTGCCGGTCGCTTTTTCGAGTACAAGAAAATCGTTTGGTCCAATGAATGCCATGCTCGTCGGCTGATCGAGTCCGACAACCACGGTGCTGACAGTAAGATTGTCATCCAACATAGTCGGCGAGGCCGCGGCGGGTTGAATCAGAGTCGTGATGGTGGAGCTGTTGTTGGTCGAATCAAAATCGCTCTCGGTGGCATTGACAGTTGCTGAGTTGGTGATTTGACCCGCTGCGGAAGGTGTGACGTTGATCGTAACGATCGCGCTGCTGCCAACGGCGAGAGTTCCCAGGATGCAATTCACAGTGCTCGTGCCGTTGCAATTTCCCTGTGTTGTCGACGCTGAAACGAACGTGACGCCGGCCTGAAGTGGGTCGGTGACATTTACGTTTGTCGCGACTGCCGGCCCATTGTTCGTCGCAGTGATGCGATAAGAAAGAGTTACGCCTGCTTGTCCTGGATTCGGCGATGCAGTTTTAGTCACCGACAGGTCAGCACTCGATGGACTCACTACATTTAACATCGCCGGCGCGGAGTGAATGATAGACCCCGACTGCGCATTGATATTTACGCTATGATTGCCTATCGGAGTGGTCAGGCCCGTTCCTAACGAAAGCACTGACGTTTTCGAGCCGGCATCGGTGATGTTGACTGACGCGGGATTGAATGCGTCAGCAGTGCCTGCTGGAAGGCCACTCGTCGTGAGATTCACCTGACCCGTAAATCCTGCCAACGGTGTTACCGTGATCGTGTAAACCGCGACACCGCCGGGCACAACGCTTCGCGAGGCCGGATCGACGCTCAACGCAAAATCTGCTGTGCTCGAGGCTGGAGCCGAAGCAACAAACGTCCTGTAGATGTAGTCGCCGGATGTATTGCCGTCGTTGTTGGCTTGATTGCCGGCTGCGTAAAAAGTGACTGGACCAACATCGGTGGAAGGCGCGGTCCAGTTGAACGTCCAACTGGCTCCATTCTGTTGGCCCACAAACGTTCCGACCGCCGTGTGCTCGATGTATTGACGAGCAGAAGCTGGACCAGCGTTGTTAAGCACCTGCGTTGTCCCATCAATACCCTGGAGCTCGCCGGTTTTCTCATCGGAGGCGTTATCGAGAACTGTCAGTTCAAAGCCCCAGCGAAGTCGAGTTGGATCCGCGTTTGTGTGAGTGACGGTGACGGGATATGTGTGACCGGGGACATAGGTTTGGGGCGCGGTAATCGAAATCCTGCCCGTTCCCGCATCAGGCGGCACATGACATTCAGCGCAAGCTTCAGGCTCCTCCTGTGGCGCTCCGGTGTAACCGGCAGGTGGCCCCGCAGAGAAAGCGTGAACAGTCCGAGTGCCAGTGTTGTGAGTCAGAAGGAATCCGGCGAGTCCTGCGAGAACAGACGTCACAAGGATGAGCCGGATACATTTGTAGGGGCGGCCCTGCGTGGCCGCCGGTCGGTGGCAGACAAATTCCTTCGATGCGGCTCTCATGCGAAAGCGACAAACCTACCCAAGGAATCCGAGGTTCGGAGTAGCGAAGTGATCGATTAACGGAAACACTGCCGGGAGATCGGCGGTAGACAAGCCATACCACAGCGCCAACGTTGCGGCGTATTGTTCAACCGAAGTTGTTGGTATCCAGCGACCACGCGGGTTTGAACCACCATCCGCGTCGTCTGGACCACCCAAAGCCAAAGTCGGATAAGCACCGTAAAGCGTATGACCCAACACCGATCCGCCGACGATTAGTTGATGATTTCCCCATGCGTGGTCCGTGCCGACTGTAGCGACACCGGTGCCCGCCGGCTGCAACGTGCGTCCGAAGTCGGACATGGTAAAGGTCGTCACTTTGTCTTGAACACCAAGCTCGACAGTTGCCGCATAAAACGCATTGATCGCCTGACTCACCTGCGTCAACAAACTTCCTTGTCCGCCGATCTCGGCGGAATGTGTATCGAAGCCTCCGATCTGCGTGAAGAAGATCTGGCGCTTCATGTTTATTCCCGCCAGCGGATCGATGCAGGCCTTGATCAGCAGTGCTACTTGTTTTAGCTGGCGGCCGAGTGACGTATTCGGAAAAACAGTTGTCAGCGTTGGGTTAACACTGCTCAGTGCATTGTCTGTTTGGATCGAGCTCGAGCGTATGTCGCTCGCAGCCTTCACGAGTTTGAACTCGTTATCCAGTGTGCGCAGTTCGTTGAAAGAAGCCAGCCGCGACGTGCGCTCGGCAGTGGTGCCGGCGAGGCTAAGGTCCAACACGTTCGCCAGCGGAGTACCTGAATCAGCCACGGCAAGCTGTCTTGTGTCAACCCCGCTCAGCAGCAGGTTGACACCGGCAATCGAGACGTTACTCGGGAAAGTCGCTGCACCATTCAGACCTGTAGTCCTGTCGGCCAACCGGCCTCCCCAACCCGTTTGGCTCACCGCATTGGCTATCGCCGTTTGAAACAACTGAACCTGATCCGAGTGCGAGAACAGTTGGAGCGGCTTCTTGCCGGTGCCGTTCTGATAAGTGGTCCTCGTGAGTGGTTCAACTAACGGACCGTTATTGCAGAGCACCGCGAGCTTGCCCTGGTTGAAGAGGTCCCTCAACTCCGGCATGTTGGGATGAAAACCGTATGACCCACCACTCACCGGCGAAACGGGCAGCAGACTCGCTTGAGCTATCGCGAGACCTGCGGTACTGCGCGCATTAGAATAGTCGTTGTACTGATCGAGCGAGACCAGCATGTTGTTGCCGTCGTTTCCGCCGTTCATAAAAATGCAAACCAGCGCTTTGTAATCACTGGCTGCCTGCGGTGTCAGCGCGTGCACGACGCCGAAAGTATCGATACTGGAAGCCAGCGCTACGCCACCGGCCGCGCATGCACTTGAACGAAGAAAATCTCTGCGTGTTATCGCCATGGTCTTTATCTCTGAACGTCGTACTGCGAAGAAGTTGCCACCAGATAAACGGCCGTTCGCGCGCGTTTCAAGTTGCGCGCGGTCACGTCGGCATCGTTGATGGCGTTCATCGCAGTGATGATCGAGCTGCGCATTTGCGGGTTCATAGTTCCGTGTAACAACAACGCATCGAGCGCGTTGACTACGTCGATCGGATTTCCTGCCAGAGACTGCAAGCCGGCCAGATCGACTGAAGTGCCGCGCGGTCGATCCGGACTCGCCGCTGTCGGCGTGCTGTTACTGGAAACTCCGTTGAATACCAGTGTGTTGATGTCGTTTGCGCGGCGCAAGGTCGTTGTTGTGGAAAGGATGCCGAATGCGGGCCCGAGTATCTTCGTGCCGGGAACTTCATAACCCGGTTGGTAGTAACTGAAGACTGTCGGAGGTTGAAAAATCGGCTGATCCAGCGTACCGGTAAAGTCGGTGCCTGCTCTGCCGTCCAAAACACCGTCGCTCGTCGAAAGCTTGTCGAACGATTTGACGTTGAAAGCGCGCAGGAACCCGTTGATGTACTGCGCCGGTTCCCGCAACTTGCCGTAGTTCGGATCGGTCTTC
>Ga0070681_10006286_pt1 | contig 11547 bp, 14 predicted proteins | sample KBSC83BmetaG_FD_65650 | JGI IMG/M metagenome (GOLD analysis project Ga0070681, IMG submission 65650) | Corn rhizosphere microbial communities from Kellogg Biological Station, Michigan, USA - KBS C8-3B metaG | ecosystem: Host-associated > Plants > Roots > Rhizosphere | place: USA: Michigan...
AGCGTGCGCATGTTGTGCAGGCGGTCGGCGAGCTTGATCAGGATCACGCGCACGTCGCGCGCCATCGCGAGCAGCATCTTCCTGAAGTTCTCGGCCTGCGCGTGCTGCAGGGTGGCGAACTCGATGCGGTCGATCTTGGACACGCCGTCGACCAGCTCGGCCACCGCCTTGCCGAAGGTCCTGGCGATCTCGCTCTTGGTGGTGGGCGTGTCCTCCACCACGTCGTGCAGGAGCGCGGCCATGAGCGCCTGGGCGTCCAGGTGCCACTCGGCGAGGATCTTCGCCACCGCGAGCGGGTGCGTGATGTACGGCTCGCCGCTGTGGCGGTACTGCCCGGAGTGCGCCGCGCGCGCCACCCCGTAGGCCTGCTCGATGGCCTCGATGTCCTTGGGCTTGAGGTAGCCCAGGACGCCCGTGAGCTCCTCGGGCCCGGGGCCCGGCAATGACACCCCGGGGGCCTTGGCGGTCCCGATGCCGGTATGGACTCCGAGCGCGGGCATGTCGGAAGAAAAGGGGACAGGTTCGAAAATCAACCTGACCCCATTTCCTAGAGGACCGGCGGGGTCGGCGCCGGCGGGTTGAGCAGCTCCTTGCCCACCTTGCCGCCCGCGATCTCGCGCAGCGCGATCACGGTGGGCTTGTCCTTGTTCGGCTCGACCAGCGGCGTCGCGCCCAGGGCGATCTGGCGGGCGCGGTTGGTGGCCGCGAGCGTGAGCTCGAAGCGGTTGGGGAGGAACTTGATGCAGTCGTCTACGGTGATGCGGGCCATGGCGCGGTCTCCGGTTACCTGAATTCGTCGAGCAGGGAAACGAGGTGACGAGCCTGCCGTGCGCGCGACACTCGCGCCGCGCGCACCACCGCCTGCAGGTCCATGACCGCCGTCTCGAACGCTTCGTTTACAATTATATATTCAAATTCAAGAACATGCGAGACCTCCTCGCGGGCGCTCGCCATGCGCCTCGCGATCGCCTCGGGAGCGTCCTTGCCGCGCGCCTCCAGGCGCCTCGCGAGCTCCGCGATCGAGGGCGGCAGGATGAAGATTCCCACCATGTGCTCGAAGAGCCTGCGGACCTGGCGCGCACCCTGCCAGTCGATCTCGAGCAGCACGTCCTCGCCGGCCGCGAGCTCGTCCTCGATCCACCGCTTGCTCGTGCCGTAGTAGTTACCGTACACGTTCGCGTGCTCGAGGAAATCCCCCGAGGCGACCATGCGCTCGAAGACTTCGCGCGAGACGAAGTGGTATTCGCGACCGTGCGCCTCGCCCTCGCGCGGCTTGCGCGTGGTGTAGGAGATCGACAGCCGGATGCGCGGCTCGCGGCGCAGCAGCTCGGCCACGAGGCTGGTCTTGCCGGCGCCCGACGGGGCCACGACGGCGAACAGGTTCCCCCCGCTGGTCGACATGTCGCCGCTCACTCTATGTTCTGGACTTGCTCGCGCATCTGCTCGATCAGCACCTTGAGCTCGACCGAGATGCGCGTCATCTCGCTCGCCACGGACTTGGAGCCCAGCGTGTTGGCCTCGCGGTTGAGCTCCTGGCAGAGGAAGTCGAGGCGCTTGCCGCAGGCCCCGCCCTTGCCCAGCACGCGCAGGAACTCGCTGATGTGGGTGCCCAGGCGCGCGAGCTCCTCGTCCACGTCGATGCGCGAGGCGTAGAGCACGATCTCCTGGTGCACGCGCTCGTCGGAGGGCGCGGCGGCGGCCTCGGCGATCTTGCCGGCGAGCTTCTCCTGGTAGGCCTTGACCGCCGCGGGCATGAGCGGCCCGGCCTCGGCCACCAGCTCGGACATGCGCGCCAGGCGCTCGCGCAGCACCGTCTCGAGCTTCGCGCCCTCGCGCTGGCGCGTCTGGTCGAGCTCGGTCAACGCCCGCGCGACCAGGGCCATCACCTCGGCCTTGGCGTCGTCGGCGGAAAGCGACGCGTCGGCGAGCACCCCGGGCCAGTGCAGGATCTCGGCCACCGAGAGGGCACGCGCCGCGGGGAATTGCCCGAGCACGCGGTTGGACGCGTCGGCGAGCGCGGTGAGCGCCGCGGGGTCGGGCACCAGCGTGCGCTGCGCGGCCGAGGCCGGCGTGAAGGTGATGCGGCAATCGACCTTGCCCCGGGTGAGGCGCGCGGCCACCGCCTCGCGCATCGCGGGCTCCAGGGCCCGCAGGTCCTCGGGGATGCGGGTCTGGAACTCCAGGTAGCGGTGGTTCACGGTCTTCAGCTCCACCGCGAGGCTGCCCCACGCGTTCTCGCGTGTGGCCGCGGCGAAGCCGGTCATGGAAGCGATCATGTTGTCCCCGCGGGAAGCATCGGAATCGGGCTTTGCGACTCGGCGACCGATGCAACGCGGCCGGTGTGAAATGCTGCCTTTACAAGGCGCTAGCGAGTGCCGACAATGACCGGAATTATATCGGAACCCCCAGAAGCTCCCCATGCCCCAGCAGGCCAACCAGCCGCTGCCCGCCGGCTACGTGCTGAACGGCTATCGCATCGAGAAGCCCCTGTCGTCGGGCGGATTCAGCATCGTCTACCTCGCGCGCGACGAGACCGGCACGCCGTTCGCCATCAAGGAGTACCTGCCCTCGTCGCTGCCGCTGCGCACCGAGGGCGTGGAGGTGCAGCTCACCGACGAGTCCAACGTCGCCATGTTCCGCCACGGCCTCAAGTGCTTCTTCGAGGAGGGCCGCGCGCTCGCGATGATCTCGCACCCGAACGTGGTGCGCGTGGAGAACTTCTTCCGCGCCAACGAGACCTGCTACATGGTGATGCAGTACGTGCGCGGCCGCACCCTGCAGTTCCACATCCAGCGCCATCGCCACGAGTTCACCGAGGCCTTCATCCGCCGCATCTTCATCCACCTGATGAACGGGTTGCGCGAGGTGCATTCGAGCAAGCTCCTGCACCTGGACATCAAGCCCGCCAACATCTTCATCGCGATGGAGGGCCGCCCGGTGCTGCTCGACTTCGGCGCCGCGCGCATCACGCTCTCGGAAGAGGCGATGAAGCTGAAGCCGATGTACACCGCGGGCTTCGCCGCGCCCGAGCACTACCGCTTCAAGCCCGAGGAGCTGGGGCCGTGGAGCGACATCTACTCGGTGGGGGCCACGATCTACACCTGCATCGCGGGCACGCCGCCGCAGGCCGGCGACCAGCGCGAGGAGAAGGACCGCATCATCCCGCTGCGCACGCTCGCGCGCCAGGAATACTCCGAAGACCTCTACCAGATCGTCGACGACTGCCTGCAGCTCGAGTTCATGAAGCGCCCGCAGACCGCCTACGAGCTGCAGCGGCGCCTCATGAACGAGCCGGGAAGCGAGAAGCGCGGCTTCCTCGAGACCATCAACCGTCCGCTCTCGAAGCTCTTCTCGCGCTGACCCACGCCATGCGGTTCACGATCTTCCAGGACAGCCGCCTCGGGGACCGCAAGGGCAACGAGGACCGCGTCGGCTACTCGTACAGCCGCGACGTGCTGCTCATGGTGATCGCCGACGGCATGGGCGGGCACGAGCGCGGCGAGGTCGCCGCCGAGATCGCGGTGAACGAGATCACGCGCCGCTTCCGCCAGGAGGCGAGGAACCGCCTGCGCCGCCCCTTCGAGTTCCTGGTCTCCGCGATCCAGTCGGCGCACCGCGCCATCGTCTCCCACGCCGTCGAGCACAACCTGCTCGAGTGCCCGCGCACCACGTGCGTCGCGTGCATCGTGCAGAACGGGCGCGCGTTCTGGGCGCACGCGGGCGACTCGCGCCTCTACATCCTGCGCTCCGGCACGCTCATCGCGGCGACCAGCGACCACTCCAAGGTGCAGCAGATGATCGACGCGGGCGAGATCACGGCCGAGGCCGCCTCGCGCCATCCCGACCGCAACAAGATCTTCAGCTGCCTGGGCGGAGTCGTGCCGCCGGTGATCGACACCGGGCAGGACGTGGCGCTCGAGGTGGGCGACACCGTGATGCTCTCCACCGACGGCTTCTGGGCGCAGATCTCCGCGGGCGTCCTCGGGAGCATGCTGCGCAAGCAGACCGTGGTCGACCTGCTGCCGGGCCTGCTCACCGAGGCCCAGCGCCGCGCGCAGGGCGAGTCGGACAACCTCTCGGTGGTCGCGATGACCTGGGAGAACCAGGACGACCCGCGCGTGGCCGACACGCAGAGCATGGACGACACCGAGTTCGCCACCTCGACCAACACCACCGAGCAGCTCGACTCGAAGGGGGCGGTGATCGCCGAGGACGTGACCGACGAGGACATCGAGCGCGCCATCGCCGAGATCCAGAGCGCCATCAAGAAGGTCCCCCGCTAGCTTTCCGTTTCCCCGCAAGGAGTCCCATGCCGCGCCATCTCGATCGTCCCGCAGGCGAGCTTCGCCCCGTGCGCTTCACGCGCGGCTACACGCGCCACGCCGAAGGCGCGGTCCTGGTCGAGATGGGCGAGACGCGCGTGCTGTGCACCGCGAGCGTGGAGGAGAAGGTGCCGCCGTTCCTCAAGGGCAAGGCGAGCGGGTGGGTGACGGCCGAGTACGGCATGCTGCCCCGCGCCACCCACACGCGCGGCGCGCGCGAGGCATCCTCCGGCAAGCAGTCGGGCCGCACGCACGAGATCCAGCGCCTCATCGGACGCAGCCTGCGCGCGGTGACCGACCTCGCCGCGCTGGGCGAGCGGCAGATCACCATCGACTGCGACGTGCTGCAGGCCGACGGCGGCACGCGCTGCGCGTCGATCACCGGCGCGATGGTGGCGCTCGCCGACGCGGTGGCGGGCCTGCGCGAGCGCGGCCTGGTCGCGCGCGACCCGCTGCGCGACTTCGTGGCCGCGGTCTCGGTGGGTATCGTCGGCGGCGCGGTGCTGCTCGACCTCGACTACGCCGAGGACAGCGGCTGCGAGACCGACATGAACGTCGTGATGACCGGCGCCGGGCGGTTCGTCGAGGTGCAGGGCACCGCCGAGGGGGCGCCCTTCTCGCGCGCCCAGGTCGACGAGCTTCTGGCGCTCGCCTCGCGCGGCATCGCCGAGCTGATCTCGCTTCAGCGCAAGGCGCTTGCTCAGGCGGGCAACGCAGATGAACGCGGATAAGAGCGAACCCAGATGAACGCGGAAAGCCCGATGGGTCGCCGTCCCATTGCGGTCACGGGCGGGAATCTCACCAGCCTTGCCTTCCTGCGTTCATCTGCGCTACATCTGCGTTCATCTGCGTTCCAGGGATTCTCGTGAACCGGGTCGTCATCGCGTCCAACAACCCCGGCAAGCTGCGCGAGCTGGGCGCGCTGCTGGAGGCCGCGGGGATCCAGGCGAGCCCGCAGTCGGAATTCCACGTGACGGAAGCCGAGGAGCCCCACGACACGTTCCTCGAGAACGCGCTCGCCAAGGCGCGCAACGCGAGCCGTGCCACGGGGCTCGCGGCGATCGCCGACGACTCGGGGCTGTGCGTGACGGCGCTGGGCGGCGAGCCGGGCGTGCATTCGGCGCACTACGCGGGCAAGGGCGGCAGCCGCGAGGAGCGCGACGCGCGCAACAACGCGAAGCTCGTCGCGGCACTCCGGGCGAGGAGCGAGCGCGGCGCCTTCTACTACTGCGTGCTGGTGCTGGTGCGCGGGCCCGCCGACCCGACGCCGATCGTCGCGGACGGGGCCTGGCACGGCGAGATCGTGCTCGAGCCGCGCGGGACCAACGGCTTCGGCTACGACCCCTACTTCCAGGTCGCGGGAGGCGCCACCGCGGCCGAGCTGCCGGCCGCCGACAAGAACCGCGTGAGCCATCGCGCGCTGGCGCTGGGCGCGCTCGCCGCGCGCCTCAGGGCGACGAGCGCTTCTTGATGTTCTGCTCCCAGAGCTTGGTCCACTGCTCGTCCTTGTCGATCGCCTCGGCGGGATCGATGAAGTGGATCTCCATGTCGTCGAAGGGCGACTGCACCTTGCGGCTCGAGGCCACGAAGTCGCGCGCGGCGAGGATGGGCTGGCCCTCGGACAGGAAGAAGTCGTAGAGCAGCTCGGCGGCGGCGGCGTGCGGCGCGTCCTTGTGCACCGCCACGCCGTGCATCTGCGCGATCACCGGCGGCATCACGAACCAGTCGATGCTGCCGCCCTTGGCCTTCAGCTGCGGCGGCTTGTAGTTGTAGACCGTGAGCGCGAGGGGCACCTCGCCGGAGGCCACGAGCTGCGCGAGCAGCGTGTGCCCCTTGCGCACCGAGATGCCGTTGTTCGCGACGATGTCGTGGAAGAGCTTGAGACCCCGCTCCTGGCCCAGCGCGTTGAGGAGGGTGCCGAACCACGCCTCGTCCTCGGCCTCCACGCCCAGGCGGCCCTTCCAGCGCGGGTCGAGCAGGTCCTCGTATTTCTTCGGCAGCTCCTCGCGCTTCACCTTCTGCGTGTTGTAGGCCTGCACGAACACGTCCATGGTGGAGACGGCGTACTCGTGGTGCTCGGGCACCATCTTGGCCCGCAGGTCCGCGTACACCGGGGAATCGATGCGCCTCAGGAGCTTCTCGCGCCGCAGCGCCTCCAGCTCGGGCAGGTTGTTCTCGATCAGGTCCACGTCGTGGCGCCCGGCGTTGCTCTCGCGGATCACGCGCTGCACGACGTTCTCGGAGCTCGAGCGCCACTCGCGCACCTTGACGCCGTACTTCTTCGTGAAGGCCTCGAAGACCGGGCGCAGGTCCTCGCTCTGCGTCGAGTGGTAGACCATCACCTCGCCTTCCTTGCGCGCCGCCTCGGCGAGGCGCTGGGTGCGCGCGTCGGGGGCCTGGCCCCAGGCGGCGAGGCCGGCGAGGAGGAAAGCGGCGAGAGCGATGCGGCGTGCCATGGCGCGGCCCCTAGCGCGATATTTCGTACCGCAATGATGCGCGATTTCGGCGCGATGCGCGTGGGATAATTCCGCCATGCGCCTCGCCCAGCTCCCGCCCCTCGCCCTGTACGTCCACGTTCCCTGGTGCCTGCGCAAGTGCCCGTACTGCGACTTCAACTCCCACGAGAAGCGCGGCGAGCTGCCCGAGGCCGAGTACGTCGACGCGATCCTGGCCGACCTCGAGGCGAGCCTGCCGAAGGTCTGGGGGCGGCGCGTCCACACGGTCTTCATCGGCGGCGGCACGCCCAGCCTCTTCGCGCCCGGATCGATCGAGCGGATGCTCACCGGCATCCGCACGCGCATTCCCGTCGATCCCGAGGCCGAGATCACCATGGAGGCGAATCCCGGCACCTTCGAGGCGGAGCGCTTCCGCGGCTTCCGCGCGGCCGGCGTGAACCGCCTCTCGGTCGGCGTGCAGAGCTTCTCGGACGCGCGCCTCGCCGCCATCGGGCGCGTGCACGGCGCCGACGAGGCGCGCCGCGCGCTCGAAGCCGCGCTCGCCCTCTTCCCCACGGTGAACGCGGACCTCATGTACGCGCTCCCCGGGCAGGCGCTCGAGGAAGCGGTGGCCGACGTCCGCGAAGCCGTGGCGATGGGGGTGCCGCACGTCTCGGCCTATCACCTGACACTCGAGCCGGACACGCATTTCCACCGCTACCCGCCCGAGCTTCCCGACGACGACACGGCCGCGGACATGCAGCAGGCGATCGAGGCGCTGCTCGCGGCATCGGGACACGAGCACTACGAGACCTCGGCCTTCGCGCGCCCCGGGCACCGCGCGCGCCACAACCTCAACTACTGGACCTTCGGCGACTATCTCGGATTGGGCGCCGGCGCCCACGGCAAGCTCTCGTTCCAGGACCGCATCACGCGCGAGATGCGCATCCGCAAGCCCGCGGGCTACCTCAAGGCGGCGCTCGCGGGAGACGCGATCGACGAGGCGCACACGGTGGACGAGTCCGAGCTGCCGTTCGAGTTCATGCTGAACGCGCTGCGCCTCGTGGGCGGCTTTCCCGTGACGCTCTTCGCCGAGCGCACCGGGCTGCCGATCACCGCCATCGCCGCCGAGCTGGATCGCGTCGAGGCCGCGGGCCTCATCGAGCGCGACCACCAGCACATCCGCCCCACGGCGAAGGGGCAACGGTTCCTGAACGACCTGCTCGAGCCGTTCCTGCCGGGCCACGCTCCCGCGCGCCCGGCGCGCACGATCAGTATTTCCCCGCGGGATACTGCGCGCCCGACTTGACGAACGGCGGCTCGCGGCCCACCAGCGCCTCGAGCATGACGAGCTCGGCGTCGGTGTGGTTCTTGAACCCGCCGGGCCTCGCCTCCATGATCCCGCCCGATTCCGTGAGCAGCAGCGGGCTCTCGTGGTGCGTGGTCTTGACGTTCTTCTCGGCCATCTTCGGCCCGTCGACGGTCGCCTCTCCATAGCACAGGCAGAAATACACGCCCGCGTCGTCGACCTCGAGGTAGCAGCCGGTGCCGCGGATGCCGATGGTGGCGCTCGCCGCCTTGATGTTGAGCGGCTTCTTCGAGAACACCGAGAGCACCTTGCCGGTGGAGACCAGCAGGTTCGCCAGCACGCCGTCGTGGACCGTGGTCTCGATCACGGTGTTCGAGCGCATGAGGAACGCGTCCTTGTCGAGCACGATCACCGCCTGGCTGTCGGCGCCGGTCGCCACGCGGTCGCCGACCTTGACCGTGGTGCCCTCGCGCGCGGGCTTGCCCGCCACCGTCGCCGTGCCCTGCAGCCGCACCACGCCCTGCTTGCCGCCGAGGTCGCCCGCCGCGAGCGCGCGCGCCGCGAACCCGACCAGCCCCGCGCCGCCCAGGGCACCGCTCGCCGCCACCCGCAACAGCCACTCACGCCGCGCCGCATCGTCCATGGTCATCGCTCCTTGATGAATACGAGGTCCCAAACGCCATGCCCCAGGCCGCGTCCGCGCTTCTCGAACTTGGTCTCCGGGCGCCACGGCGGCCGCGGCGCGAAGTCGGCCGCGCTGTTGCGCATTCCGGAAACCTCGGACAGGACCCCGAGCATGTGGTCGGCATACTCCTGCCAATCGGTGGCGGCATGCAACCGGCCGCCCGGCGCGAGGCGCGAGGCCGCGAGCGCCGCGAACTCCGGCTGCACGAGGCGCCGCTTGTGGTGGCGCTTCTTGGGCCACGGGTCGGGGAAGAAGACATGGATCGCGGCGAGCGAAGCCGGGGGCACCATGTCGCGCAGCACCTCCACCGCGTCGTGCTGGACCACGCGCACGTTGCCGAGCCCGCGCTCGGCCACGCGGCGCAGCAGCGCGCCCACCCCCGGCGCGTGGACCTCGATCGCGAGGTAGTCGGTGTCCGGATGCGCGGCCGCGATGTCGACCGTCGTCTCGCCCATGCCCGAGCCGATCTCGACCACCACCGGCGCGCGGCGCCCGAATACCGCCGCGAAATCCAGAGGCCCGGCGCCATAGGGCACGCCGTAGCGCGGCATGAGCTCGGCGTAGGCCTTCTGCTGGGCCGGCGAGAAGCGGCCCTGGCGCAATACGTAGCTGCGGATGGGGGGGTGGGTCACGAGGGATTGTGGTTTGCGTGGCGCGCCGATTATAGGCGCCGGGGTTCGGTTGACGCTCCGGGCCGCGTCGCCTAAATTGAGGCCTCAGGGATCGGGGAATGACAATGACACGCGCACGGATCCTCGCATTCGCCCTCCTCGGGCTGCCCGCGGCAGCCGTGGCGAGCGACTACGTGGGCACGCTCAAGATCCCCAAGGCGCCGGCGGCGGGCGAAGTCTATTCGTTCTCCACGCTCCCCGCGCCGGGCCTTTCCGCCGCGCCCGCGCCCGACAATCCGTTCCAGCTCAAGCTGGGCTACCAGTACACGCGCTGGCTCGCCGTGGAAGGCGAGCTCTCGGATTTCGCGCGCCTGCCGTCCGACGTGTTCTCGGGGCCGGGGACGAGCCTCGCGTCGCCCTTCCGTGCCGCGGGGTATGGCGTGGACACGGTCGCGACACTCCCGTTCTGGCGCTTCTCGTTCTATGGGCGCATGGGCGCCTACCACGGCGACGCGCGCTACCCGTTCGGGACGTACTCGACCTCGCTCCTCGGCGACGCGGCCGGCCACAACCACCTGCGCTACGGGCTGGGCGTGCGCTACGCCATCACCGGCTCGGTCGGCGTGCGCGCGCAGGTCGAGCACTATTCCCCGCTCGGCTCCCCGCTCGCGGGCGAGGCCGACGGCGATCTCTTCTCGGTGGGCCTGTCCTGGCGCTTCTGAGCTAGGCGGTCTTCTTCCGCGCGGAACCGGATGGGGCGATGAGGCCGCCCTCGGGCGAGCTCGCGCTCGCCTCGTAGGGCTTCTTCGCCATGCGCCCGGCGCGGAACGCCTCGCGGCCGGCCTCCACCGCGAGCTTCATCGCGCGCGCCATGCGCACCGGGTCCTGCGCCTTCGCGATCGCGGTGTTCATCAGCACGCCGTCGCAGCCCAGCTCCATCGCGACGGCGGCGTCCGAGGCCGTGCCGATGCCGGCATCGACCAGCACCGGCACCTGCACGCGGTCGATGATGATTTGCAGGTTCCAGGGATTGAGGATGCCCATGCCCGAGCCGATGAGGGAGGCGAGCGGCATCACCGCGACGCAGCCGATGTCCTCCAGCTGCTTCGCCATGATCGGATCGTCGCTGCAGTACGCCATCACCTGGAAGCCCTCGGCCGCGAGCGTCTTCGCGGCGGCGAGCGTCTCGGGCATGTTGGGATAGAGCGACTGCGCGTCGCCCAGCACCTCGAGCTTCACGAGCGCGTGGCCGTCCAGCAGCTCGCGCGCGAGGCGCAGCGTCCGTACCGCGTCCTCGGCCGTGTAGCAGCCGGCGGTGTTGGGCAGGATGGTGTAGCGCGACGGCGGCAGCGCGTCCAGCAGGTTGGGCTCGCCGGCGTTCTGGCCGATGTTGGTGCGGCGGATGGCGACCGTCACGATCTCGGCGCCCGAGGCCTCGATGGCGCGCGCCGTCTCCTCGAAATCGCGGTATTTGCCGGTGCCGACCAGCAGGCGCGAGCGGTATGCCTTGCCCGCGACCTCGAGCGCGTCCGCGGCGGCGATGCGGTCGGGCGCGTTCATCAGCCGCCTCCCACCGCCATCACGACCTCGATGCGGTCGCCGTCCGAGAGCCGGGCCTCGCCGAAGCGGCTGCGCGGCACGATCTCGCCGTTGCGCTCGACCGCGAGGCGGCGCCCGGCGAGCGCCAGCTCCTCGATCAGCTGGGCGAACGTGAGCGGGGCGGGAAATTCCCGCGGCGCGCCGTTCAGGGTGACGCGGATGGGCGCGGACATGGAGGAATTATAGATTGGATCCCGGTCCGCGCCGGGATGACCGCGCTCAAGACACGCCGGGTAGGCCGGGGCCCCATTTGGCGCGCGGTCACATCTGCTTGAAGCGTTGCGCGTAGGCCCGGCTCACGGCGAGCTCGGTCTTGCCGTCGCGCAGCTTCACGAACACCCGCCCGCCCAGGTCGCGGCGGGTGCTGGCGACCTCGTTCATGTTCACCACGGTGCCCCGGTGCACTTGCCAGAAGACCTCGGGATCGAGCTGCTGCGCAAGCTCGGCCAGGGCGGTGCGGATCAGCGACTCGCCGGAGCGCGTGATGACGCAGGTGTACTTGTCGGCGGCGCGGAAGTAGAGCACCTCGTCGACGGGGATCTGGCGCACCTCCTCGCCCACCAGCGCGCGGATCCAGCGCAGCCGC
>Ga0070681_10006288_pt1 | contig 11543 bp, 12 predicted proteins | sample KBSC83BmetaG_FD_65650 | JGI IMG/M metagenome (GOLD analysis project Ga0070681, IMG submission 65650) | Corn rhizosphere microbial communities from Kellogg Biological Station, Michigan, USA - KBS C8-3B metaG | ecosystem: Host-associated > Plants > Roots > Rhizosphere | place: USA: Michigan...
ATCGGGATGTCGCGCAGGCGGCAGACCTCGAACAGCTTCAGCGTCTGCGGCTCGATACCCTTGGCCGCATCCAGCACCATCACTGCGGCGTCGGCGGCGGTCAGCGTGCGGTAGGTATCCTCCGAGAAGTCCTCGTGGCCCGGCGTGTCCAGCAGGTTGAACATCAGCCCGTCGTGGTCGAACGTCATCACGCTGGCCGAGACGGAGATGCCGCGCTCGCGCTCGATCTTCATCCAGTCCGACCGCGTGCGGCGGTTCTCGCCGCGCGCACGCACCTGGCCCGCCGCCCGGATCGCGCCGCCGGCCAACAGCAGGTTCTCGGTCAGCGTGGTCTTGCCGGCGTCGGGATGGGAGATGATCGCGAAGGTGCGCCTGCGGGCGGCCTCCGCGGCTGGAGAGGTGGTCATGGGCGCGGCAGGTAGCGCGCCCGGCCTCGTTTCGCAAACGGCTCAGTCCAGGCGCGAGAGCAGGATGTCCGGCGCGGCCTCGGCGCGGAGTTGGGCCAGCGTGCACTGCGACGGGGCCTTGTCGGGCCGCCAGCGCAGGAACTTCGTCCCGTGGCGGAAGCGGTCGCCTGTCACGTGGTCGTAGCGAACCTCGGCCACCAGCTTCGGCTTCAGCGGCGTCCATTCGGCTGAGCGCTCGGTGCTCCAGCGGCTGGGCCCGCCGGGCGCGGAGCCGGTGAAACCCGCGCCGCCGGCCAGCTTCTCCAGGCGCTCCGTCAGCGCCGGCCGCTCGGCGTCGGTGATCGTGGACGTGAAGCCCACATGGTCCAGCCTGCCCGCCGCGTCATAAAGCCCGAGCAGCAGGGAGCCGACGAGCCGGCTGTCGTGCTCATAGCGGAAGCCGCCGACCACGCAGTCGGCCGTGCGCAGGCGCTTGATCTTCAGCATGGCGCGCTCGCCGGACACGTAAGGGCCGTCCAGCCGCTTGGCGACCACGCCGTCCAGGGCGGCGCCGGTCTGGGCGAGCCAGGCGCGGGCCTCGCCGACGTCCTCTGTCCCGGGCGACAGGCGCAACCGCTCGGCGCCCTTGAAGCGGGCGAACAGCGCCTCGAGCTCGGCGCGCCGGCGGGTCAGCGGCGCGTCGACCAGCGAGCGGCCCCTGGCGTCGAGCAGGTCGTCGAACAGCACCAGGGTCGCCGGGGTCTCGGCGGCGAGTTTTCGGACCCGGCTTTCGGCCGGGTGCAAGCGCATCTGCAGGGCGTCGAACGAGAGTTCCCCATCCACCGCGATGGTCAGCTCGCCGTCCACGACGAGGCGCGGAACGGGAAGTGCGGCCACGGCCTCGACCATGTCCGGAAAGTAGCGCCCGAGCGGCTTGCCGGACTTGGCCCGCAGATCGACCTCGTCTCCCGCCTTGAACGCCAGGCAGCGGAAGCCGTCCCACTTGGGTTCGAACCGCCAGCCAGGGTCGGCGGGCAGGTCGTCGGTGAGCTTCGCCTCCATGGGCGCGAAGTCGATTGGGATCGGAAGGTCGGAGAGGCCGGGCATCGCCTGCCCAACCGCCGCCGGCGCATGGCGTTCCCGCCTTACGCCGCCAGCCGGCGCCAGAGCTTGTTGTCGGCGCTGACGGCGTCGAGGCCGCCCTCCTTCTGCATGCTGGCCAACTGGGCCATCACCTCGAACTGGCAGCTCGCGAAGCGCACTGTCACCTCCTCGGGCGCACAACCCGCCGACGGCGCGAGGAACAGGGCTGCGTTGATCATCGGCGCCTTTGCCGAGATCAGCGCTGCAAGCCGCCGCGCCCGCTCGCTGGCGCGCCGCTGCAGCAAGGGCTGGGCGGCGAAGAGCTCCTTGCCCATCTGGATCACCGCGGGCAGCGCCAGGGATCGCATGCCACCGTCGCCCAGCCTGGCGCCCATCGCGACCCCTTCGAGCTGGAAGACGACGTCGTTCAAGAGGAAAAGCATGCGGGACGCGTGACCGTTGACTGGCCAGAGGCGTATCGCAGGCGAGGCTTTCGGCGGGGTTGACGAAGGCGGTTAATCGGCCCGGCGCCTCGGAGGTCAGCCCTTTTCCACCGGCTCGGTGAGGAAATGGCGGCCTTGCCGGTCGTCGATCTCCACCACCCACACGTCGGGGTCGACGCGCACGGCGCGCTCCACGTAGGCGTCGAGATCCGGCTCCTGATCCGACTTCACCGGCTGCATCCAGACCCGCTCGCCGTCGAGGCGCGTGGCTTCGGCATAGAGCTTGGCGGTTCCCGCCGGCCGGTTCAGCGCCTTGACCAGCACCGCGCCGGCGCGGGCGTCGCCCTTGCGCATCACCATGCCGAAGGCGCCGGAAAGCTCCGCCCGGCGGATGAGGGCGCTGACCCAGATGTCGGTCGAAAGGAGCATCGAGCGCGAAGATGCGTCGCCGCTAACCGGATAGCAACGCTAGGCGGCTAGGTTCGCGTCACGGCCCGCCAGAGGCCAGATCGAGAATTGGAAGACGCATGAAGAGCTCGCGCAGAAACGCGCGGCCGGCGTCTCGGTGGATGGGGTTGATGTGGGCGGCTTGCGTCGCCGCGCCCGGCTTCGCGCATGCGCAGCCGACGGACCTGTTCTACGAGCGTGCGGTGATGTCCGCGGCCGATGCGCGCTGCGGACTGTTCGCGCCCGAGGTAGGCGCGGCCCTGGCCGCCGGGGCGGCCCAGGCGCGCGGCGCGGCTCTGCGCGCAGGCGCCTCGCAGGAATCCCTCCGACAGGCCGAGCAGGCCGCGCGCGCCAAGGCCGCGGCGTTCGACTGCCGCTCGCCCGACATGCTCACCGCCGCCGCCCGCGTGCGGGCCGCCTTCTCCGGCTTCGCCAAGATCAGCCGCCTGACCTACGCCGGCGACGTGGCCGACTGGCGCGCCGATCGCGACGTTGGGCGCGCCGCGCGCTGGCAGCTTGCCCAGGAGACCCGGTTCGGGGCCGATCGGATGGCCTTCGGGCTGGCCGGCCGCGAGGGTGCGAGCGGTCTGCTCGCGGTGGGCCAGTTCGCCGACGGCGCCCAGCCCTATGCGGCGCGGCTGATGCTGCGCGACGCGGCCCGCTCGCCGCAGCCCTATCTGGACCGCTTCGGCGGCGGTTCGACGGCGGGCCTGCCGCTCGCACGGCGCCTGCCGCCGCGGCGCGCGCTGAAGGCCTTCGCCGCGACCGCCCGCAGCACAGCGCCCGACGCCCTGCTGCCCAAGGGCGATGAGGATTCCGGCTGGGCGTTCCGGTTTCCGGACGCCGCCGCCCAGGAACTGGCCAAGCTCGACCCGCGCGAGGCCGTGGCCGTGGAGTTCATGTTCCCCGGCGACGAGATCCGCCGCGCCTATGTGGAAGTCGGCGACTTCGCCGCGGGCCGGGCGTTCCTGTCGGCCGGCGGGCGCTGAGGCCCGATCAGGCTTCCAGGCTCAGGCCCACGACATGGCTGTCGTCGTGCGCCAGCACAGGCATGCGCACCGTCACCGTGGTGCCCTCGCCCATCACGCTTTCCATGGCCATCTCGCCGCCGTGCAGGCGGGCGAACGCGCGCACCAGCGACAGGCCAAGGCCCGAGCCCGCCTGACGGTTGTCGGCGTCGCCGGCCTGCTCGAACGGCCGGCCGAGCCGCGCCAGGTCCTGCGGCGAGATGCCGACGCCGGTGTCCGTCACGGAGATCTCCAGCACCTCGCCGAACGGTTGGGCCACCACCGTCACCGTGCCGCCCCTGGGCGTGAACTTCAGCGCGTTGGAGATCAGGTTGAAGGCGATCTGCTTGACCGCGCGGCGGTCGGCGTCGGCCTCCAGCGGATCGATCGACAGCTCGGCGCGCAGCGTGATCCCGGCCCGTTCGGCCTGGCCCCGCATCAGCCGCAGCACCGCGGCGATGGCGTCGCGCGCGTCGAAGGTCTCGCGGGACAGCTCGAACCGCTCGGCCTCGATCTTCGACATGTCGAGCACGTCGTTGATCAGCTCCAGCAGGTGCGTGCCGCTCTCGTGGATCAGGTCCGCGTACTCGGCGTAGCGGTCCGACATCGGCCCGAACAGCCGCTGCCGCATGATGTCGGAGAAGCCCATGATGGCGTTCAGCGGGGTGCGCAGCTCGTGGCTCATGTTGGCCAGGAAGCGCGACTTGCCGGCGTTCTGCTGCTCGGCCTTGATCCGCGCCTCCTCCAGCTCGGCCTCGTGGGCGCGCTGGGCGCGGGCGTCGCGCAGGGCCCCGACCAGGCGCGTGGGGCTCATGCGGCGCACGGTGAGCACGCACCAGCCCTGCGGGTCGTGGGCGGGCACGAAGGCGATTTCGGCTGAGCCGGCGGAGGCGGCCTCCGTCAGGGCGGCCTCGACGGCGGGCCGATCCTCGTCGGAGATCAGCTCGCCCAGGTGACGGTCCGGCAGGTCCGGGGTTTCGATCCCCGGCGGGGCCTCGCCGAAGGCCTCCAGGATCCGGCCGCCGGGATAGAGCGCCATCAGGAGCTGCGGCTGGTGATCGAGCGCCTCGCGCAGCTTCAACTCCGCCTCGCGGGCGCGGGCGTCGTCGCCACGCATCTTGCCCTGCAGGGCGACAAGCGCCGCCGCCAGGCCCAGGCCGGTCGTGCCGAGCGCCAGCAGGCTCAGCCAGATGGACAGTTCCTCCGGCGGCTTGGGCAGCAGCATGAATGTCGAGGCCAGCGCCGTGAGGCCCGCCGCGGCCACGCCCGCCGCCGCGCCCAGCGCCAGCAGCCTGGGTCGCCCGTAGGCCGCGCCGGCCGCCAGCGGCGCCAGGCACCAGGCCGCCAGCGGGCCCGCTGGGCCATAGGTGAGAAGGCAAGCCGAGGCGCCGCCGAGCGCCCAGAGCACGATGGAAAACGCCGCCGCCCCCTCGCCTTCGAATGCGGCCAGGAGGGCTCCGAACAGGGCCGCGCCGCCGACCGCGGCCAGGGCCAGCGGCTCTGGCCCGCCGACCAGACTGCCGCGCCAAGCCAGCACCGCCGCGGCGACAGCCACGGCAAGCGCCCACGCCAGGTGCCAGCCCACGGCGAAGCGGCGGTCGCCGACCGTCGCGCGTCTTTGGGAACTGGTCAGCGTCGACCCTGATTTGTCTGTGCGCCGGACATCCCTACAGCTTAGCCTTAGGCCAATGCGCGTGTAAGCGTTCTCGCCTCGCGGGCGACCAGTCCCGCACGAGGCGAAAGGAAATCGTAAGCGGCCGAGTCCACACTGCGGTTCCTCGAGAACGAAGGCGCCCGGTCTCCCATGCCCTCAGCGGCCCGATCCCTGAAAGCGCAGACCGCGGCAGACGACGCCGATGGCGCGTCCCGTGAGGCCGCCACGCTGGAAGAGCAGAAGCGGGCCTTCCTGCGGCTGGTCAGCCACGAGTTGCGCACGCCGCTCAACTCGATCCTGGGCTTCTCCGAGATCCTCGCCGCGGAACTCTATGGCCCGCTCGGCGCCCCGCAATACAAGGAATATGCGGAGATCATCGGCGGCAGCGGACGCAAGCTTCTTCGCCTGGTGAATCAGGTGCTGGAGATCGGCCGGCTGGAGGGCCTGCGGCTGGAGGTGCGGCCCGAGGCCGTGGAGCCGGCGGTCGAGGACGCCATCGCCGGCGCCGCAGCGGATTTCCACAGCCGCCGGATCCAGGCGCGCGTGCTCGCGCATAAGCCCCTGCCGCTGGTGCTGGCCGATCCCTGGGGATTGCGCACGGTGCTGAGTCACCTGCTGCAGAACGCCGGCATCTTTTCACACGACGCCGGCGAGGTGCGCGTGCGCTTCGCGGTCGCCACCGACCACCTCGACATCTTCGTCGAGGACGATGGCGAAGGGGTCGAGCCCACCGACCTGCCGCGCCTCATGCGGCCGTTCGAGCAGGGTGAGAACGCGCTGGTGCGCCGCGCGGAAGGCGCGGGCCTCGGCTTGACGATCTGCGAGAGCACCTGCCGCGCCATGGGCGCGCGCCTGCTGCTGGTGTCGGCGCCGGGCAAGGGCATGAGCGCGCGGGTCCGCCTGAAGACCGCCTGAGCCAGCGCGCAGTTGCGCAAGGCGGCGCGCCTGCCTAAGTGGCGCCCATGAGCGCGATCGATACCGAACTCGCCGAGCTCTCAGCGGAGTTCGAGGTCCTGGGCGACTGGGAAGAGCGCTATCGCTATGTGATCGACCTGGGCCGCGAACTCGCGCCCTTGAGCGACGCCGAGCGCTCGGACGCCAACAAGGTCCGCGGCTGCGCGAGCCAGGTGTGGCTGGTGACCGAGCGGCAGGCTGACGGCACGCTCAAGTTCCGCGGTGATTCCGACGCCCACATCGTCCGCGGCCTGATCGCGATCCTGCTGCGCCTGTTCTCCGGGCGGGCCAGCGATGAGATCCTGGCCTTCGACGCGACCGCCGCCTTCGAAACCCTCGGCCTCAAAGGCGCCCTGTCGCAGCAGCGCTCGAACGGCCTGGCCTCCATGGTCGCCCGCATCCGCCGCGACGCCGAGACGGCGCTGGTCTAGGCGGTGTGTGCAAAGCTGGGCAACGCCCGCGAGGTCTCGCGAGCGGACTCTCGAAACGTCGGAAATGGGCGGAGAGCGGCCAGCGGGCTGAGGCCTTCGCAGAATTAGCTCTCCAACTGATTCCGCCATAGGGTTCGCCCGCCGTCGCGGAACGCCGCTCGGCCAAGAACAGGCGAGGGCGAATGCACATTCTGACCAACGCGCTTCTCTGGCTTCACTTCATAGGCATCGGCCTAGCGGTCGGCGGCGGTGTTGGCCTGTCCCAGGTCGGCCCCAAACTCATAGCCGCGCCGGCAAATGCGCGAACCGATCTGTGGGCGTTCGAAACCTTTTTCGGCCGCCTCGGCGCAGGCGGTCTCGTCATATTGGTCTCCACGGGTCCATTGATGCTCTGGCTAAAGTTCGGCGGCGCGAGCGGTTTGAGCCACTGGTTCTGGGTGAAGATCGCGCTGGTGGTCATCGCCATCCTTGCGGCGGGGCTGCACGAGTGGGCTGGGGCGCGCTTCAAGCGCGGCGATCAAAGCGCCGTGTCGCTGATGTTCATTTCGGGCCGTCTGGCGGGGGCGGCAATTCTGCTCGCCATGCTATGCGCGGTGGTCACCTTTAACTAGACCGCTGCCTCCGAAGCTCCCCAAAGGGTCGAAGACGATCATCGGCCTCGTGTCGCAGAGCGGACCTTCGCAAAGCCCTCGGGTTCACAACCTACGCGGCGCGGATGCCGGTGTGCATCTGGGTCATGCCGATGACGGCGTCGAAGCCCAGGATCATGTCGACCGCGTCGCCGTCGGAGGCCAGCGGCAGGCGCAGCCACAGGATCGACAGGTGCGAGGCGCCGCGCCAGGCGAGGCTGTGGACGCCCACCGCCGGCCGCCGCTCGGCGACCACCTTGCCCAGCTCCACGCGCCAGTAGTCGGCGGCGGCGGTGTTGTAGATGTCGTGCAGGCGCTTGCCAGTGATCTCGCGCCCATAGACCCCATAGAGGCCGGTGCCGGCCAGGCGCATCCGGAACTCCGGCGGATTCTCGCCGACCACGTCGATCAGGCTGACGGTGGGCAGCAGGCGCTTGATGCCGCCCGGGTCGAGGTGGCGGCGTCCGGGCAGCCGGGCGCCGTCCTTCAGGGAGGCCCAGTACGCGAAGAGCTCCTCGTGCGCGCGGACCGCCGCGGCCGGGGCCCCGATCTGCGCCGCCATGTGCAGATGCCCTAGCAACCAGTTGGATTCATAACGAATCACTTATCGCTGATGCGGCGAATCTGCGGCAAGAAAAAAAGCGTTAACGCGAGCGATTTAGGCGCGATTGCGGCCTCAAAGCGAAAGCCTGACGGGACAGGTCCAGTTGGCGGGGTCGATGGGCGTCGCATTGCCGACACTGCCGCCCTTCTCGGTCGGCAGGGCGAGCAGATTTATGGACACGATCTGGCCGAAGATGTTCTCGCGGTTGCCGTTGAAGTTCTCCGCGTTGAACAGCGGCGGCAGGTGCCAGTACATGGTGTAGCCCATGTCGGCGATCAGCGAGATCACCTCCTGCTGGTTCGCCTGCCGGTCGTTCTCGACGTAGAGGACGGGGCGGCATCGGCGGATCGTCTGCTCCGCCCCGCGCAGGACCTGCGGCTCGAAGCCCTCGACGTCGACCTTGATCACGTGGCAAGCCGCCAGGCCCAGGTTGTCGAGCGGCGTCGCACGCACCCGCAGGCCATCGACTCCTTCCGCCTCGTCGCGCACCGAGATTCCACCGAAGTTCCCTTGCGCGCCATAGTCCAGCGGCGGCACGACCACGAAGCCCGGACTGTCGGAACTGGCCTCGGGATAGGCGACGGCGTTGCGGATGTCGTTGAGCGCCAGGTTCGCGCAGAGGATCTGGAAGACGCGTTGCTGCGGCTCGAACAGGAACAGCGGGCCGGGGAAGCACTTCCGCGCCAGGGGGATCGAGTGCGCGCCGATGTTGGCGCCGACCTCGATGACCGTCATGCCGGGCTTTACGAGCTGGTCGAACAGCTCCCACTCGCCGATGCTGAACTCGCCATAGGCTTCGAGCGAGCCGGTGATGTAGGTGTCGCCCGACAGCGCCATCATCGGGCCGAAGCGGGTCTGCAGGGTCTTGGTGTCAGGGTTCGACATGGCCGCCCTCAAAGCCCACTCCGCATCGCCGCTCAACTCCAAAACGGAAACGCCCGCCGAATCCGGCGGGCGTCCCCAAGCTGAAGTCCGCGCTCGCCGCAGGGCGAAACGCGATCCGATTAGCGCTTCTTGTTGCGCGGCGCCTGGCGGCCGCCCTGGCCCAGGCCCATCTGCTTGGCCAGGTCCGAACGCGCCTTGGCGTAGTTCGGCGCGACCATGGGATAGTCCTTCGGCAGGCCCCACTTGGCGCGATATTCCTCGGGGCTCATGTTGTACTTGGTCCGCAGGTGCCGCTTCAGCGACTTGAACTTACGGCCATCCTCCAGGCAGATCAGGAAGTCCGGCGTGATCGAACGGCGGATCGGCACCGCCGGCTCCTTCGGCGCCGCCTCGGTCGTCTCGCCCCCGGTCGAAATGCCGGCCAAGGCGCGGTGCACGCTCTGGATCAGTCCAGGCAGGTCAGCCGCGGTGACGGAATTGTTGCCCACGTAGGCGGAGACAATATCCGCCGTCATCTCGATGACTTCCGACTTCTCATCCATTCTTGTTTTCCATAGGAACCGCGCCGTTCGAGGGCGCTGATTTGACTCAACAGATCAGTAGCAAGGTCATTATAGGGAACTTTTCGCGCGCACAAGCACACAAATAGAGCTGATCTCACCGAAGTTGACGAACATTCGAGATCGAATTCGGGCTGTTGAGTTCGAAAATCGCGTTCGGCCGAGTAAGCAGCGCTAATTCTACCTAGAGTGACGTTGCAGCGCTGAAACCTATCGGAACTGCCGCCGGGGTCCGCCTATCGGAAGTCCGGAGCCTGCCACTGCGCCCAGATGTCGGGCAGGTCGCTGGAGACGCGGTCGGGGAAGGCGGCGGGGCGCTTCTCCAGGAAGGAGGTGACCCCTTCGCGGGCGTCGCCGGAACGGCCCCGCGCCTGGATGCCCCGGCTGTCGGCCCGGTGCGCCTCCATCGGATGCGAGGCGCCCGCCATGCGCCAGATCAACTGCCGGGTCAGGGCGATGGAAACGGGGGCGGCGTTGTCGGCGATCTCGCGCGCCAGGGCCTGGGCGGCGGGCAGCAGGTCCTGCGGGGCGTGCAGTGAGCGCACCAGCCGGCCGTCCAGCGCCTCCTGCGCCGGGAAGATGCGCCCGGTGTAGCACCACTCGAGCGCCTGCTGGACACCCACCAGATGCGGCAGGAACCAGGAGGAGGCGGCCTCCGGGTTGAGGCCTCGGCGGGCGAAGACGAAGCCGTAGCGCGCCTCGGTGGAGGCGAGCCGGATATCCATGGCGAGCTGCATGGTCGCGCCCACGCCCACCGCCGCCCCGTTCACCGCGGCGATCACCGGCTTCAGGCTGTCGAAGATCCGCAAGGTGAGCAGGCCGCCGCCATCGCGCTGCGCGCCTTCGCGCGTGCGCGCCGCCATCGCCTCCCCGCCGCGCTTGTCGTAGTCGAAGGTCTCCGCCCCGGCCGAGAGGTCGGCGCCGGCGCAGAACGCCCGGCCTGCGCCGGTGACGATCACGCAGCGCACCGCATCGTCGCCGTCGGTCTCGTCGAAGGCCGCGATCATGTCCTTCATCATCTGGGTGTTGAAGGCGTTCAGCTTCTCCGGCCGGTTCAGCGTCACCGTCGCGATGCCGTCCTCCACCGAATAGAGCAGGGTCTCGAACGTTGGCGCAGCCATGATTTCCTCCGGGTTTTCGCCATTCCGCGGTCCTTGACGGACGGTAGGTCAAGGCCCGCTATAGCCCCTGAACGAAGATAAGTTGGCGCCGGGCTTGAAGAGACCCGGCCGCCACGGGAGAGGAACATGCACCCAAGCGTCCACGCCGCGGCGAACCCCGACAAGCCGGCCTTCATCATGGCCTATAGCGGCGAGACCGTGACCTATGGCGAGTTGGAGGCGCGGTCGAACCAGGGGGCGCACCTGTTCCGCAGCCTGGGCCTTGCGACCGGCGACTCGGTCGCCTTCTTCATCGACAACCACCCACGCTACTATGAGCTGCTGTGGGCGGCCCAGCGCTCGGGCCTGCGGTTCACCTGCCTCTCCTCGAAGCTGAGCGCCGCCGAAGTCGAGTACATCGTCAAGGACTGCGAGGCGAAGGTGCTGGTCGCCTCGCCCGCCACCCTGGAGATCGCGCTCGCGGTGGCCCCGTCGATCCCGGACGTGGCCAAGTTCATGGTGGGCGGTGAGTCCGGCCCGTTCCTCAGTTTCGAGATGGCCCGCGCAGGCTTCCCCACGACGCCGATCGACGACCAGTCGGCGGGGCGCGCCATGCTCTATTCCTCCGGGACCACCGGGCGGCCCAAGGGCGTGAAGCGGGCCGGCGCGGTCGATCCTGCGATCGATGCGGTCAATCCGCTCGCGAGCCTCGGCCAGGCGCTCTACGGCTGGACGCCGGACACCGTCTACCTGTCGCCCGCCCCGCTCTATCACGCGGCGCCGCTCGGCTGGTCGATGGCCGTGCAGGCCATGGGCGGCACCGTGGTGATGATGGAGCGCTTTGACGCCGAGGACGCCCTGCGCTTCATCGAGCAATACAAGATCACCTCGGCCCAATGGGTGCCGACCCATTTCGTGCGGATGCTGAAGCTGCCGCCGGAGGCGCGCGCGCGCTACGACGTGTCCTCCCTGAAGGCGGTGTTCCACGCCGCCGCGCCGTGCCCGGTGCCCGTCAAGGAGCAGATGATCGCCTGGTGGGGCCCGATCGTGCACGAGTACTACGCCGGCACCGAGGGCAACGGCTTCTGCATCATCAACTCGGAAGAGTGGCTGGCCCACAAGGGCTCGGTCGGCCGGGGCCTGATGGCCCAGGTGCGGATTTGCGACGAGGACGGCGAGCCCCTGCCGCCGCGCGCCGAGGGCATGGTGTTCTTCGAGGGCGGCGGCCAGTTCGAGTACCACGGCGACCCGGCCAAGACCGCCGAGAGCCGCAACAAGCACGGCTGGACGACGCTCGGCGACGTCGGCTGGCTGGACGAGGAGGGCTACCTCTACCTCACCGACCGCAAGAGCTTCATGA
>Ga0070681_10006289_pt1 | contig 11543 bp, 10 predicted proteins | sample KBSC83BmetaG_FD_65650 | JGI IMG/M metagenome (GOLD analysis project Ga0070681, IMG submission 65650) | Corn rhizosphere microbial communities from Kellogg Biological Station, Michigan, USA - KBS C8-3B metaG | ecosystem: Host-associated > Plants > Roots > Rhizosphere | place: USA: Michigan...
CGAAGTCGTCCGGGTACGCGCCGCGCCGGCCGAAGCCGCCACCGAGCATCGTGCGATAGACGTCGCACTTCTCCGCCGGCAGTCCGGATGCCGCCAGCACCGCGGCGAAGGCGCCTTCGCTGTTCTGCGTCGGGCACCACACCTCGCACTTCTCCGGCGTGTAGCGAGCCGTGGTGTTCATCGGCTCCATGGGCGCGTGGTTCTGGAAAGGATAGGCGTACACCGCCTCCACTTTCTTCGCCGCGCCGGAGAGCGCCTGCTTCACGTCGCCGCCGTTCTTGTTGCCGACGAAAGCCTGGTCGGCGTCGAGGCCGGCCTTCAGCATCTCGGCGATCGTCTCGCTCGAGACCTTGGCGTTCTCGCCCTCGTCCCAGGTGATGGAAACCTTCTCGAGCGCGCTCTTCGCGCGCCACCACGTGTCGGCGACCACCGCGACGGCGTTGTCGCCCACCTGCACGACGTTCTTCACGCCTTTCAGGCTGGATGCGGCGGACGCGTCGAAGCTCTTCACCTTGCCGCCGAAAACCGGGCACGCCTTGATGGCGGCGTTCAGCATTCCCGGCAGCTTGACGTCGATGCCGTAGACCATCTTGCCGGTCAGCTTGTCCATCGTGTCGAGCCGCTTGAGCGGCTTGCCGGCGATCTTCCAGGTCTTCGGATCCTTGAGCTTGACGTCCTTCGGCACTTCGAGCCGCGCGGCCGCCTCGGCCACCTTGCCGTACGTCGTCTTGCGGCCGGAAGCCTTGTGGGTAATGACGCTGTTCGACGCGGTGCATTCCGACACCGGGACGTTCCATTGCGTCGCAGCCGCCTGCACGAGCATCGTGCGCGCCGCCGCGCCGCCCTTGCGGACGTACTCATGCGACTCGCGGATGCCGCGGCTGCCGCCAGTCGAGAACTCGCCCCACGCGCGCTTGCGGCGCACGCTCTCGCCCGGCGTCGGGTATTCGATTTTCACTTTCGACCAGTTGCACTCGAGCTCTTCGGCGACGAGCTGGGCGAGGCCGGTAACCGTGCCCTGCCCCATCTCCGAGCGAACGACGCGGATGTTGACCGTGTCGTCGGGTGCGATCGCTACCCAGACGCCGATCTCGGGCGAGCCGTCCTGCGCACGCGCGACGGCCGGACCGAATGGCAGGCGAAGACCAAGAGCAAGACCGCCGGCGGCGCCGGCGGAACCGATGATGAAGGAACGGCGATTCAGTTTCATGGCGTCCCTCCCTTAGGCTTTGGCTGCTGAGTGGATTGCCGCGCGCACCTGCTGGAACGTGCCGCAGCGGCAGATGTTGGTGATCGCGGCGTTGATGTCCGCGTCCGTGGGCTTCGGCTTCTCCTTGAGGAGCGCCGCCACCGCCATCATCATTCCGGACTGGCAGTAGCCGCACTGCGGCACCTCGTGCTCGAGCCAGGCCTTCTGCACCTTGTGCAGCGTGCCGCCCTGCGCGAGGCCTTCGATGGTGGTGATCTTCTTGCCGACCGCGGCGCTCACCGGGTAGGAGCACGAGCGCACCGCCTGGCCGTCGAGATGCACCGTGCACGCGCCGCACTGCGCGACGCCGCAGCCGTATTTGGTTCCCGTAAGTCCGGCCTGCTCGCGGATCGCCCAGAGCAGCGGCTGGTCGGGATCGACGTCCAGCTCGAGCGTCTTCCCGTTGATGTTCAGCTTCATGGTTTTCCTCCCGGTGGGTTTGGCGAAGCTACTTTAGACGATTTCGACCGGCGTGTACGGTGGGACGAGGTCGTACAGCTCGATGATGTCTTTATTCCGCATGCGCACGCAGCCGATCGATCCGGGCTTTCCCATCTCGGCGAGCTCGTGCGAGCCGTGGATGTAGATGTAACGGCGCATCGTGTCGACATCCCCGAGCCGGTTCTTGCCGCGCTCGGTGCCCGACAGCCACAAGATTCTTGTCAGGATCCAGTCGCGCCCGGGATATTGGGCGTGCAATTCCCGCGACCAGACCTCGCCGGTCGGCCTGCGGCGCACGAAAACCGTCCCCGGCGGCTGTCCCGCACCGATCTTCGCGCGGATGATGTGCTTGCCGCGCGGCGTCTGGAAGCTGCCGTTCTTCTCGCCGAGTCCGTTCTTCGCCGTGGAAACGGCGTAGCGCTTGATCAGCTTGTCGCCGTCGAGGAGCCTCAGCTCCTGCTTGGTCGCATCGATTTGTATTTTTTTCATCGGCGGGCGGCGAAGAAGGCGGTGAGGATGGCGCCGCATTCCTCGACCATCACCCCGCCAGCGATCCTGACTTGGTTCTTCAGCACGAGCTTCTTGGGGTCCTTCGCGCCATAGACCGCCCTTGCGATGCGGGCATGGAACATCGCCCCGACGCACATATCGCACGGCTCGAGCGTCACGTACAGCGTCGCCCCCGTCAGGCGGTAGTTGCCGACCTTGGCGGCCGCCGCGCGCAGGGCCTGGATCTCGGCGTGGGCGGTCGGGTCGTGGGCGGCGATGGGACGGTTCCATCCCTCGCCGATCACCTCGCTGTCCTGGACGACCAGCGCGCCGATCGGCACCTCGCCCTCGTCCTGCGCCCGCCGCGCGAGATCGAGCGCCCGGCGCATGTACTCCTCGTCGGTCATTGCTTGAACCGCGCCTCCCGCCAGGCGAGCGCCGCCTTGAGGCCTTGCTCGCGCGCGAGGTCCATGAACGCCCGCTTGTCCGGCGAGCCGTGCGACTCGATGGCGTGGTCGATGTCGAGGGCCGTGTCGAGCGCCGCGCGCATACCCTGGATCTCGAAGGTGCGGTTGAGCGCCTTCTTCGTGTCGCGCACCAGGTTGGGGTCGATGACCGCGATGTGCCGCGCGATCTGCATCGCCGTCTCGAGGTGCTTCCCTTCCGGTACGACGCGGCTCACGATGCCAAGGGCGAGCGCGCGATCTGCGCCGAGCGTGTCCTCGCCGGTAAGCAGGATGTCCTTCGCCGCCTTCGGCCCCACCACCCAGGGCAGGAGCATCGTCACGATCCCGGCGCCGAACTTGAGCTCCGGCTCGCCGAACGTCGCGTCCTTCGAGCAGACGGAGATGTCGCAGGCGAGCGCCATCTCGAAGGCGCCGGCCATGCACGGACCGTGGATCGCGGCGACCGTCGGCTTGGGCGAATCCCAGAAGCGCAGGGTGGTCGAAAAATCCAGGTCGAGGATCTCGCGCCAGACGTCGGCGCCTTGCGGGTTGCGCGCCATCTGCTCCTTGAGGTCGAAGCCGGACGAGAAGCCGCGGCCGGCGCCGGACAACACGATGACACGCACCTCGGCGTCGGCCTCGAAGACATCCAGCGCATCGTGGATCTCGAGCAGCATCGCCTTGCCGAGCGCGTTGATGCGTTCGGGACGATTGAGCTGCAGGTGGGCGACGCGCCCGTTGCGCTCCACCCGGATCGATTCGTACGTCTTCATCGCTATCCCTCCACCGGCGTCAGCTCGCCGCGCTCGAGCATCGCGGCAAAACGGCCGCGGTCCGCCTTTCCCGTGCGCCCCGCGGGCAGCTCGCGGGCGAAGTAAAGCACATCCGGCTGCTTGTATTTCTCAAGGCGTCCCGCGAGAAATGCGCGCAGCTCCGCCGCCGTCAGGCCGGCGTCGCGCGGCACGATGAGCGCGTGGATGCACTGGCCAAGGCGCTCGTCCGGCCGGCCGACTGCCAGCGCGGCCGCCACCTTCGGATGCGCGCTGCAGGCGAACTCGACCTCGAGCGGCGCGATCTTGTTGCCGCCGCGATAGATGAGCTCCTTCTTGCGGCCGACGATCTCGACTACCCCCGGGTCGCGCTCGCGCGCGAGATCGCCGGTCGCGAGCCAGCCGTCCCGTATCGGCTCGAGCGCCGGCTCGTCCAGGTACCCGCTCATGAGGTACGGGCTCGCGATCTGCAGTTCCCCGTCATCGCCGACGATGCGAAAGCGCACGCCCGGCGACGGCCGGCCGATGCAGCCCGCATAGCGCGGCACGTCGGCGGGCATCAGGAAGAAATCGCAGGTCGAGGTTTCGGTCAGCCCATAGATGTCGATCAGCGGCGCCGGCGCAAAGAGCGCGCGGAGCGTCTCGCCGAGGCCCTTGCCGAGCGTCTCGCCGCCGATCAGGACCTGGCGCAGCGCCCGCCCCTCGAAACGAAGATCCGCCACGTCGAGGATCAGGCTGCGCATCATGGTCGGCACGACGGCCACTCGCGTAATGTCCGTGAGGTCATCCAGGAATGACGCGGCCACAAAGCGTTCGCGGGTGACCAGGAAGCCGCCATGCAGGAGCGTGAGCAGCGCCACCCAGATGCCGAAGCTGAACGTGATGTTGAGGACGAGCATCGTGCGCTCGCCTTCGCCGAATTGCAGCAGGCTCTGGATCGCGGCGAGCTTGCCGGCGAAGGCGCGGTGCGAGAGCACGGCGCCCTTCGGCAGGCCGGACGATCCGGAGGTGAAGACGATCAGCGCCGCGCCCTCGAGGATGGATCTCGCCGGCGGCGCTGCGTCGGCACGCCGATGCAGGCCGCCATCCCACTCGAAGCGCGCCCTTGTTTTGGCGGCCATGTGGGTGACCGCGCCTTCCGGCGAGCTGCGGTGGACCGGGACTACGACGCCGCCGGCGCGCCAGACGCCGAGGTAGGCGGCGAGGTCGAGCGGCTGGTTCGAAACGCGGACATGGACCGGCTCGTTCGACGCGAGGCCGACGTCCAGCAACGTTTTGCGGACGTGCTGCGCGGAGTCGACGAATTGCGAGTAGGACAAGCCGGCCATCGCCGGCCGGGCGGCGTAACGCGTCGCCGACTGGAGGAGGAGCTCGCCTAGGTTAGTCCCCAAGCCCGCGCTCGAGCAGCTCGGCGACGACTTCGTTCAGCGGCTTGTCGCCCGCGCGCTCCTGGACGCGCTTCACCAGCGCGCCGGGCAGCTTCACCGCGAACGGCACGAGTCCCTGCGCGCGATCGCGCTCGCGTTGCTCGCGGCGGCTGAGCGTGCGCGCGCCCTGGGCATAGCGATCGGGCGGCGCGGACTTGCGCAGGCTGTCCTGCAGCCGCGCGGCATTCAATCGCTCCAGCTGCGTCTTCTTCATCGCCATCAGGAAAGATTCACCTTGCCGGAGCGGATCAGCGCGGAATAGGCATCCCAGTCCGAGCGTACGACGGCCTCCAGCTGCTCGGGCGTGCCGCCGAGCGGATTGATTCCCTGGTCGACCAGCGTCGAACGCACCTGCGGCGCCTGCAGGGCGCCGGTTACGTCGCGGGCGATCTGCTCGACGAGCTCGCGCGGCGTCTCGGATGGCGCAAAGAGCCCGAACCACGTCGTGAACGAAAGACCCGGAAACGATTCCGCCAGCGCGGGGACGTTCGGCAGCAGCGGGCTGCGCTTGGGGCCGCAGATCGCGAGCACGTTCAGCTTGTCCGCGAGATGCGGCTGGGCCGGACCGATGCCGACCAGCATGCAGTCGACGTGATCGCCGATAAGGTCGGTGAGACCGGCGGCGGTGGACTTGTACGGCACGTGCACGAGGTCGATGCCGAGCCGCTGCTTCAGGATCTCCATGCGCAGGTGCACCGGCGTCCCGGGACCGGCGGACGCATACGTCAGCTTCTTCGCCCGCTTGCGGCTTTCCGTGACGAGCTCGTCGAGCGTACGGATGCCGCTCGCGCGGTTGACGACGAGCAGCAGGTCGATCTCGACGAGGTTGGTGACGGCGCGAATGTCGGAGCGCGGCGCCGTCGCCTTGTGCAGGATGAGCGGCTGCAGGACCAGGTTGCCTTCGTGCGCGACGAGCAGCGTGTACCCGTCCGGCTTCGCCTTCGCGACGGTGTCCGTGCCGATCGCGCCGCCCGCGCCCGGCTGGTTGATCGCCACGATCGCCTGGTGCCACCGCGGCTCGAGCTGGCGCGCGACGAGCCGCGCGCTGGTGTCCATCACGGTGCCCGGCGTTGAGGCGACGACGATGCGCACGTTCTGGGTCGGAAACGGTTCGGCCGCTTGCACGCGCCCGGCGGCCATGGCGGCGAGGCCGGCCTGCAGGAAAGTGCGGCGTCTCACTTCAGGAACCGCGCCACTTCGTGCTCGACCACCGTGCCCTTGAAGAAGTCGGGATTCATGCCGGCGTGCAGCTCCACCGGATGGGCGAAGACGTACTCGCGGAACTGCGCACGGTCGAGCAGCTCGTGCTCGACGAGCTCGTACGCCTCCTCCAGCACCTCCTCCATGTCGGTCACGTCCCAGTGGCCGATGTCGGAGCTGAAGATCGCCTTCAGCTTGGCGCCGTAGGGATTCATGCGCCGGTCGAAGCCGAGCGCGACCAGCGGATCGTCGGCTTCGCAACCGAAGTAGAAGTTGTTCTCGAAGAGCGGCCGCAGGTCCTCGCCCTTCTTGATGCCGAGCGCATCCAGCTCGTGGGCGATCATGTCGTCGTCTTCCCAGTGCCAGCCGCCCGGCCAGCGCGTGAACGCGCGGTCCTTCGGATCGGGCCGCACCTTGGCCATGACGCCGCCGTACTGCTGGAACAGATCGGCGAGCATCTCCTTGTCGATGTTGCGCGGGTCGTAGTTGCCGATGTAGGTCGGGTTGCGCTTGCCGCAGTGGCTCTGCAGGCCCGCGTAGAGCTCGCTCGCCCACGCCACGCCCCCTTCGAGGAAGGCGAAGTTGAGGCGCGGAAAGCGCTTCGTCACGCCGCCGAGGACGAGCGCCTTCGCGAAGGCCTCGCCGGCGGCCGCAAAGCTGCCGACGTGGTTGTGAATGTAGTGATTCGTGGTGACGCGGCTGCCCCAGCCGGTGGAGGGCGAGTGGCTGGTCACCGCGACTTTCAGCTCCTGGCACTTTGCCCAGACCGGGTCGTAGTCGTGCGGGCTTTCCATGCAGAGCGTGTCCATCCAACCCGCGAACGGCGCGAGCTCGGGCGCACGCTCCGCGACCTCGGGGATCGGGCGCCGCACGTTGGTGTTGACCATCACGGCCTTGAAACCGAGATTGCGCACGGCGTGCTCGAGCTCGGCAATCGCTTCGGCGGGCGTGTGAGAGGGAATGACCGCCACCGGCGCCATGCGATCGCGCTGGTCCGAGAAGATGTCGGCGAACATGGCATTCAGCGCGCGGCAGGTGGCGCGGCGCAGCTCCTCGTTCTCCTCGCGCAGGATGACGAGCGCGAGCGTCGAGTAGACGATGGAGAAGTCGAGGCCGAAGTCGTCCATGCGCGCGCGGAAGAGGCGCGGCAGCATGGCGGTGGCGCGATCGAGCGTGTTCCTGGTCGGCAGGCCCCAGGAGGTCGGGCGCGTGACGCGCTTGCGGACGCGCTCGGCAGCCGACATGCGGTACCAGCCGCCGGCGTCGAGCTTCGCGAGGTACTGCTGGGCGATCTGCGGCCCGGCGACCTGCTTGAGGTATTCGAAATATGCCGGCCCGTATTCGATGATGTGCCCGTCGGCATCGATCACCGGGTGGTCCAGGGTCTTGCGGATCTGCGCGGAGCGCGTTGCCTGCTTGGTCGACTTCTCGAGGATGGCGGCCATCTAGTTTCTTTCCAGAAAATCCATGACAGTTGCTGCGAAAACCTCGGGCGCGCCGTCGATGCCGCCGTGCCCCTGGCCGGCGATGACCGCGACCTTGCTCCCCGGCAGCGATTCGTGGAGGAGCGCCGTGGTGTCCTTGTAGCGCTGGGGACTCTCGCCGCCCAGCAGAAGGAGGGTTGGAATCCGGTGGTCGCGGAAGCGCGCCGCGTCGAACTTGTATGCCCGGCTCGAGCGCAACTCGCGCGGCAGGGTGTGGGCGAGCGCGAGGCGCGCCGGCCAGCTCGGCAGGGTGCGGGCGCGGGCGATTTCGCCGTCCGGCATCCGCAGCACCCTGGCGAAGAAGGTTTCCAGCGCCGCCGCGCGCTCTCCGCGGCCTATCAGCGCTTCGATTTCGCCCACCACCGCTTCAAAGCCTTTCATCTCCTCCGGAGGCGAGGATCGCGCGGCAATCGGCGGCTCGTACAGCACCAGCCGCCGGATGTTGCGAGCGCGCAGGCTGGCTTCGAGCGCACAGATCGCGCCGTAGGAGTGCGCGACGACATCGGCCGGCGAATCGAGCGCGTCCAGCACCGCAGCCACGTCGTCGAACTCGGCTTCCATGCGATATTCGGTGGCGTCGCCGCTCGCTCCGCGGCCGCGCCGGTCCATGGCGAGCACGGTACGGCTGCGCTGCAGGCGTGGCAGAACCGGTGTCCAGCGCGAGCGCTCGGAGGTCGAGCCATGGACGAGAGCGAGCGGCGGGCCGTCGCCCGACCGCGAAAAGCCGATGGCTGTGCCATCGCGCGAGGTGACGGCGGCAGTCGGAACTTTGTAGGAGGCGTAAGCCTCGTCCGCCCATTGCAGCGCGTTGACGATCGGCAGCATGGCGGTCGTCGCCCCGAACGGGACGAGCACCGCCTGGCGCACGGCCGAAAGCGGCAGGCCGCGCTCGGCGGCGCGGCGTACGTGAATGCGGAACGACTCCTCGTACCCGGCGGCGGCGAATGCAGCGAGCATGATGTATTCCCGCGTCGGGTAGTCGAGCGGCCCGGCCCTCTCGATCGCCTGGCGCATCGCCTTGAACGCGGCGGCGAGGTCGGCGTTCACGTCGCGCAAGCGCTCCGAGGGAATCTTCTTCGTCACGACGCTACTCCCACTCGATCGTGGCCGGCGGCTTGGAGGAGATGTCGTAGGTGACGCGGTTGATGCCGCGCACCTCGTTGATGATGCGGTTGGAGATCTTGGCGAGCAGCTCGTGCGGCAGCGGCGCCCAGTCCGCGGTCATGAAGTCGGTGGTCTGCACCGCTCGAAGCGCGACCACGTTCTCGTAGGTGCGCCCGTCGCCCATGACCCCGACGGAGCGCACGGGCAGGAAGACGGCGAAGGCCTGCGCCGTCTTGTCGTACCAGCCGGCGGCCCGCAGCTCGTCGATGAAGATGGCGTCGGCGCGCTGGAGAAGGTCGACGTACGGCCGCTCGATCGCGCCGAGGATGCGCACGCCGAGCCCCGGTCCGGGAAACGGATGGCGGAAGACCATCTCGCGCGGCAGGCCGAGCGCGACGCCGAGCGCGCGCACCTCGTCCTTGAACAGTTCGCGCAGCGGCTCGAGCAGCTTGAGATGCAGCGTCTCCGGCAGCCCGCCGACGTTGTGGTGCGACTTGATGTTCTGCGCCTTCTTGGTCTTCGCGCCCGCCGACTCGATGACGTCCGGATAGATCGTGCCCTGCGCGAGCCACTTGGCGCCCTCGAGGCGCGAAGCCTCGCGCTGGAACACGTCGACGAAGAGCTTGCCGATGATCTTGCGCTTCCCCTCCGGGTCCTGGACGCCGTGCAGGGCGGACAGGAATTCGTTCGACGCGTCGACGTGCACGATGTTCATGCGCATGTGCCTGCCGAAGGTGTCCATCACCTGCTTCGCCTCGTTCAGGCGCAGCAGGCCATGGTCGACGAACACGCAGGTGAGCTGGTCGCCGATCGCCTTGTGGATCAGCGCGGCGGCGACCGAGGAATCCACGCCGCCGGAAAGGCCGAGGATGACTTCGTCCTTGCCCACCTGGTCTTTTATTCGGCGCACGGCTTCGGACACATAGTCCGGCATGTTCCAGTCGCCGCGGCAGCCGCAGATGTCGCGCACGAAGCGGGTGAGCAACTTCGCGCCCTGGCGCGTATGGGTTACCTCGGGATGAAACTGCACGGCATAGAAACGCCGCGTCTCGTCCGCCATGCCCGCCACCGGGCAAGCCTCGGTCGACGCCATCAGCTTGAATCCGGGCGGCATGTCGACCACCTTGTCGCCGTGGCTCATCCAGACTTTCAGCATGCCGTGGCCCTCGGGCGTGCGGAAGTCCTCGATGCCGTCGAGCAGCCTGGTGTGGCCGCGGGCCCGCACCTCGGCATAGCCGAACTCGCGCACCTTGCCGGGCTCGACCTTGCCGCCAAGCTGTTGCGCCATCGTCTGCATGCCATAGCAGATGCCGAGCACGGGCACGCCGAGCTCGAAGACCGCCTTGGGCGCGCGCGCGGTCGATTCCTCGTAGGCCGACATGTGGCTGCCGGAGAGGATGACGCCGGCCGGCGCGTATTCGCGCACGAAGCCGTCGGCGACGTCGCAGGGGTGGATCTCGCAGTACACCGCCGCTTCGCGCACGCGGCGCGCGATGAGCTGGGTGTACTGGGCGCCGAAGTCGAGGATCAGGATCCTCTGGTGCGGGCTACTCGACGCGGTAATTCGGCGCCTCCTTGACGATCTGCACATCGTGGACATGCGACTCGCGCATCCCCGCCGTCGTGATCTCGACGAACTGCGTCCGGGTGCGCATGTCGTCGATGGTCGCCGAGCCGGTATAACCCATGCTGGCGCGCAGGCCGCCGATCAGCTGCTGAACGACCCAGACAGCGCTGCCCTTGTATGCGACGCGGCCCTCGACGCCCTCAGGGACCAGCTTGTCGACGTTCATGTCGGAGTCCTGGAAGTAGCGGTCGGCGGCGCCCTTCTGCATCGCGCCGAGCGAGCCCATGCCGCGGTACGCCTTGTACGAGCGGCCCTGGAAGAGCTCGAGCTCGCCGGGCGATTCGTCGGTGCCGGCAAAGAGCGAGCCGAGCATGACGGTGTGCGCGCCGGCGGCGATCGCCTTCGCCACGTCGCCGGAATAGCGGACGCCGCCGTCGGCGATGAGCGGCACACCGGACTTCGCCAGCGCATCGGCGACGTTCTGGATGGCGGTGATCTGCGGCACGCCGACGCCGGCGACGATGCGCGTGGTGCAGATCGAGCCGGGGCCGATGCCGACCTTCACGCCGTCGGCGCCGTGGTCGACGAGAGCGCGCGCGCCGTCGCCGGTGCCGACGTTGCCGCCGATCACCTGCACGTTGGGGTAGCGCGTCTTCACCCATTTCACGCGGTCGAGCACACCCTGCGCGTGGCCGTGGGCGGTGTCGACCACCAGGACGTCGGCGCCGGCCTCGACCAGCGCGGCGACGCGCTCGTCGGTGCCCTCGCCCACGCCGACGGCGGCGCCGACGCGGAGCTTGCCCTGCGCGTCCTTGCACGCGTTCGGGTGCTCCGTTTCCTTCAGAATGTCCTTCACGGTGACGAGGCCCTTGAGATGGAACTCGTCGTCGACCACCAGCACTCGCTCCAGTCGGTGCTGGTGCATGAGCTTCATCGCCTCTTCGCGGCTCGCGCCTTCGCGCACCGTGATCAGCTTCTTCTGCGGCGTCATGATGTTCTTCACCGGCTGGTCGAGGCTGGTCTCGAACCGCAGGTCGCGGTTGGTGACGATGCCGACCACCTTGCCGCCGTTCTTGAGCACCGGGAAGCCGGAGATCTTGTGCGTGCGCTGCAGCTCCATCACCTGGCGCACGCTCATCTCCGGATGGATGGTCATCGGGTCGCGCAGCACGCCCGACTCGAACCGCTTCACCTTCGCCACCTCCGCCGCCTGCTGCTCGGGCGTGAGGTTCTTGTGCACGATGCCGATGCCGCCTTCCTGCGCGATCGCGATCGCGAGGCGCGCCTCGGTGACCGTGTCCATGGCCGCCGAGACGAGCGGGATGTTCAGCTCGAGCTGGCGGGTGAGGCGGGTCCGGAGGTTGGC
>Ga0070681_10006290_pt1 | contig 11541 bp, 10 predicted proteins | sample KBSC83BmetaG_FD_65650 | JGI IMG/M metagenome (GOLD analysis project Ga0070681, IMG submission 65650) | Corn rhizosphere microbial communities from Kellogg Biological Station, Michigan, USA - KBS C8-3B metaG | ecosystem: Host-associated > Plants > Roots > Rhizosphere | place: USA: Michigan...
GATGGTGAGTCCGCCGAGGCGATCGAAGCCGGAGCCGAAGTGACCGAAGTTGCCGCCACAACGGCCGCGGCCGAAGCACCCGCCGGCGGCGAAACTGTTCCACCGCCGGAACCTTCCGCCGAACCTGTTGCGGATTCGGGACCGACGTTTGCCGAAGCGACCACCTTTGAGGAGCCGCCCGCGCCGGCGTTTGCCCAGCCGAAGCCGAAAGCAAAGGGCGGCCTCTTTGGTTTCCTCAAAAGCGATCCCAAACCGAAGAAGGAAAAGCCTCCGCAGGTGAAGCCTGCGAAAGTAAAGCCCGCCAAAGCCAGGAAGCCCGTCGAAGTGGACGAGGACGACGACGATGACGGGAATCAGTGGCCGGGCGTTTAAGTAGCTACCTTCAGACGCTTTCGCCGCGGATCAAATCCTCATAGGTTTCGCGGGTACGGATCACTCGCCAGGTCGAGCCATCCACCAGCACTTCCGCGCCGCGTGGCCGCGAATTGTAATTCGAAGCCTGCACGAATCCGTAAGCGCCCGCCGAGGAAACGGCCAGCCAATCGCCGGGCGCCGTATCCGCCATTTCGCGGTCGCGCGCGAGAAAATCGCCGGTTTCGCACACCGGCCCCACCACATCCGCAATTACAATCGGCGCATTTGCGATCTGGCGCACCGGGCGTATCTCATGGTGCGCTTTATAAAGCGCGGGGCGAATGAGGTCGTTCATCGCGGCATCCACCACCACAAATTCCTTTGTGGGACTCTGCTTGCGGTAGAGCACCTGCGTGAGCAGAACTCCGGCCGAACCGACAATCGACCGTCCCGGCTCGATCATGACCGTGATCTTCGCCCTGCCGATGCGCTCCCGCAGATCGGTGATGAAATCGCGGATCAGCGGAGCTTCCTCGCCCATGCGATACGCAATGCCAAGCCCGCCGCCCAGATCCACGTGGTCGATTGCGAAGCCTTCGCTCTGCAGCGTTTCGACGAGGGCGAGCACCTTGCCCGCCGCTTCGAGAATCGGTGAGTAGTCGAGAATCTGAGAACCGATATGGCAGCTCACGCCGGACGCGCTGACGTGCTTCAAAGCGCGTGTGCGGCGATAGACGTCCGCTGCGGCCCCAATGTCGATACCGAACTTGTGATCCCGCATGCCCGTGCTGATGTAGGGATGGGTTTCCGGATTCACATCGGGATTCACGCGCAGCGAAAAACGCGCTTTGACGCCGAGCTTCCGGGCTATGGAATCGATCAGTTCCGGCTCGGACTCCGATTCGCAGTTGAAGTTGTGGATGCCCGCGCGCAGCGCCTGCTCGATTTCAGCCGCCGTCTTCCCCATCCCGGAAAACACAACGCGTGAAGGATCGCCGCCGGCCTTCAGGACACGGAACAATTCGCCGCCGGACACAATATCGAAGCCCGACCCGGCGCGCGCGAGCATCGCAAGCACGCTCAGCGAAGAGTTGGCTTTCACCGCATAGCAGACGAGGTGCGGAAGGTTTTCGAACGCCTGGTCATAAGCGCGCCAGGCCGACAGAATAGAGCGCGACGAATAGACGTAGCAGGGCGTTCCCGCGCCACGCGCGATTTCTTCCAGAGGAACTTCCTCGCAATACAGCTTTCCGTCTTTGTAATGGAACATTCGTCTCCTGTTACTTCACGCGTATCACGATCAGCGTCTGATCGTCGAACCGGACCGGATTGAAGGCGTCGAGATCCGCAAAGACATTCTGGACAATTTCGCGAGGTTCGAGACCGCAATCGCGCTGGAGGATCCTGCTGAGGCGGGCGGCGCCATACTCCTCGCTCGCTTCGGAGAGGTGATCGGAAACGCCGTCCGAAAACAGCACCACCAGATCGCCCGGCATCGTCTGAAAAACCGTCTCTTCGTAGTCGCGATCCGGCAACAGCCCGAGCGGTACGCCTTCCACCTGCAGGTTGATGATGGCGCCCTTGCGGCAGATCACGGGCGGCGATCCACCCGCATTCGCCATCGTAAAGGACTGCGATTCCGGATCCCACAGCAGCATCATCAGCGTGAGATAGCGGCCCTCTACCTTGCGATGCACCAGTGTGTCATTGAGCGCGCGCATGAGCTCCGCCGGTTTGCGGCGGCGCGGGGCGAGAGTCCGCATGAGCCCGTTGACCATGGCCCCGAACAGCGCCGCGGCGGCGCCTTTGCCGCTCGAATCTCCGAATGCAATCTGCATCTGGCCGTCGCCGTGGCCGAAGAAATCGTAAAGATCGCCGGAAATCTCCCGCGCGGGCCGCAACCCAATAGCGGTTTCGAGGCCCGCGATTTCAGGCGCTTCCTGTGGAAGGAGAACCGTCTGCAGATCGAAGGCGGCGCGCAGATCCTCCTGCATCAGCCGTTCGCGTTCGCCGATCTCCTCATAAAGCCGGGCATTTTCGATCGCGATCGCGACGGATGGCGCGAGCAGACTCATGGTGCGGGCGTGATCTTCCGTGAAGAAGCCCACTCGCTCGCTTTCGAGATTCATGACGCCGATCACCACGTCCTTCAACATGAGGGGGGCAGCGAGTTCGCTGCGAATCCCGGAATCGGTCGCAATGTATCGAGGATCGACGGCGGTATCGTGTACCCGTACAATCTCGCGCCCCGTCGCGGCGGCGCCGGTGATACCTTTCCCGATCGGGATGCTTTCGATACTCACGCGCTGGTCGTAGCGCAGGCTGAAGCGATGGCGAAGTTCGGTGCGCGATGAATCGACCAGCAGAATGCTGAAAGCGCTGTAGTCGATCAGGGTCCGAACACTGGATGCGATTTTGCCCAGCAGCTCGTCGAGGTCGAGAATGGACGAGAATTCGTGCGAAATGCGGGAGAGCGCCCGGATGGTGCGGTACTGACGCTCGGCGCGGCGGTAGAGCAGCGCATTCTCGATGGTCACGGCCGCGCGGCCGCCAATCAGACGCAGGAGCGATCGATGGTAATCGGTATAGGCGCCCGGCTGAGCGGACTGAACGTCAATGACGCCGATGAGACGCTTCCGCGCGATCATCGGCACGCTGAGCTCGCAGCGGACGGCATCGGAAGTCGGCAAATAGCGCGGATCGTTGCGGACATCCGGCACGAGAATCGGCTCGCGCGTTTGCGCGGCCATTCCGACGATTCCTTCGCCGGGCGCGATCACAAGATTGCGGACGACGTCCTGACGATGCCCCACGGCATGCCGGATGCGCAGTTCCTGCCGCTTGTCGTTATAAAGCAGAATCGCGAAAAGCTCGTAGGGGATGACGCGCTGCACGATCGCGGCAACGCTGGACAACAGCTCGTCGAGATCGAGCGTCTCCGCCATCGCCGTGGAGACTTCGAGCAGGAAGTCGAGCAGGTCCGTTCGTTCGCGAAACTGGACCGGTTTGGCCCGCGGGGAGGGCATATCAGTATCCGGCGTGCCCGATCCCGGCCTCATCCGCCGCTTCCAGAATTCGCACGCTGGCGCTCGCGCCAATCCGGTTGGCCCCGGCAGCGACCATCGCCTGCAGATCACCCAGCGTCCGAATGCCTCCGGAAGCCTTTACTCCGATCGAAGGCCCGACCGTGCGCCGCATCAGCGCGACATCATTCGCTGTGGCCCCCGAGCGGCTGAAGCCGGTGGACGTCTTGACAAAGTCCGCCCCGGCCGCCACCGCGGTGCGGCAGGCCAGAATCTTCTCCTCATCGTTCAGCAGCGCGGTTTCGATAATGACTTTCAGGATGGCGCCCTCGCCATGGGCCGCATCCGCGAGGGTGCGAATCTCAGTTTCCACAATCCCGGTTTCTCCGCCGCGCAGCGCGCCCACATTGATCACCATATCGATTTCCTGCGCGCCGTCCGCCATCGCCGCGCGCGTTTCGGCAATTTTCGCCGCAGTGCTTGCCGCGCCCAGAGGAAATCCCGCAACGGTACAGACCTTCACCGCCGAGCCACGCAGTTCGGACGTCACAAGCGGGGTCCAGAACGAATTCACGCAGACGCTCGCGAAGCCATATTTCAGGGCTTCCGCGCAGATGGTTTTGACGTCACTGCGCACGGCCTCCGGCTTGAGAATTGTGTGATCGATCAGACTGGCGATATTCCGCTGGGAAGTCATGCAAAGGCGTGGAAACCACTAACCTAGCATACGGTGGACGAAGGCCTTGCCTGCGATGCGCGGCGCCGTTTCATCATGCGAGCTGTGAAGTGCAGTGCGCGCAGCGCTTCGCGGCAATCGGGATCTCGCTGAGGCACTCCGGGCATTTTTTCGTAGTCGGATCGGCTGGCTTTGCTGACCTGCGGGAGCGCGCGACGAGCGCGTTGACCGGCACAACAACCAAATAATAGACGGCGATTCCAATCAGCAGAAATGAAACCGCGGCATTCACGAAATTTCCAACCAGAAATTTACTGCCGTTGATCTCGAACTCAATCTTGGAAAAATCCGGCTTGCCGACTATGGCGGCAATCAAAGGTGTGAGAAGGTCCTTTGTAAACTCCGTCACCACAGCGCCGAAAGCGGCGCCGATTACAACGCCAACCGCCAGATCCACTACATTTCCGCGTAACAGAAACTGCTTGAGTCCACCGGATTCCATAGAATCTCCTGCGACTACTATAAACGTTTTGGAGACTCCTGGGAACAGGGATTATCCACATCTGGACGCCGTTCGCCGATACGCGTGTCGTTGCTCGCCAGATCCTGAAACGTGTCAAACAGACATCCCGCCCAGAGCGAACCCCGGCGCGGCGCCGGGGCATGGCGCAGCATTTTCACGAGTCCGACGCCGACGCCAGTTATCCCAATGGTCGCCGCTACCGCCCGCAGATGGGCCACGGCCCAGTAGAAGAACGAATACCAATCGATGGAATGCTTCATTTTATCTCTCGCTGAATTTGTCAGTTTGCCACGGCCGGAAAATCCGGCCGCGGCGATTATGAACCGGACTTTTAACTTCCCGATTCGCTGATGGTTCCGGAAACCTCCACATGCAGAACAGCAGAGATGTCCCGGATATCCCGCATTCTGCCGAGAACGTAATCCTGAGTCAGCGGTCCCAGCGGTTCAAAGGGAGTTTTGTAAAGAAGTACGCTGACGGTTGCGCCGTTCGCGTGTGCAGCCGGAGTCGTCCGCTGAACGGGAATCACGGACTGATTCTCTCCACCGGGCGCGCCCGTCGCGTACATCACTTCATCGCCGATCAGAATGGCGTCGCCAGCCTTGATCGTGGATGTCTGGCCGAGCGTAATCGTTGTGTCCGTCGTGGCAACACTGGCGCCCAGGGTATGCGTCTCGCGGACGTCAAACTTCCACAGCTTATCGATATCGGCCGCCAGGGCATCCGAAATGTTTCCGAACTTCACGTTGAAATCTTTGGGCATAAAATTTTCTCCTAATAGATGGCCGGTGGGATACCGGTCGAATTGTTAGCAAGGATCACGGCCGGAATGGAGCTTTCATTCGCATATTCATTCGCGATCCAGCTTCCCGGCCGGGCCACATTTGCAACTCTCTGCAGATCGATTGACATGGATGGCGCCGAATTGTAGAAGCCGTTTTGCCACGTGTGCGCGGCGAATCGCCAGCTATTCAGGGTCCAGCTTGGGGGAGGCGTCACAGTTCCTGAACCAGCGGCCGAGCCGTTGATATAGAACGCATAGTTGCCGGAAGCGTCAATGCTGATGGCTACATATGTCCATGTGTTGGTCGAAACCGTTCCGGTCGAGGCGGCGACATTCGCCGTGTTCAGGCGATCCAGGCTGAGCTTTCCACTGGCAAGTCTGAACTGCGGCAGCCCATTGCCGCCGCCGTTGTAAATATCCCCGTTGGCGGATGCCGTATTGATCCACGCCGAATAAGTGAATGGCGGAACGATATCGAGCGTGCCATTGGTTCCGCTTCCCGCCGACCCACAGGTCGTACCGCCCCAGGTATCTTTCGATGTACTGCCGAATGATCCGGCTCCATCGACCCGGCCCGTTGCGGGCGTCACGCTGGTTGGTACGCCATTGCAACCGCTTGAACTCAAATCCACGCTCGAAAGCGTTCCACTGGAATCCACGTTAAAGGGCGCCATCAGAAATGTGTTCGAGTCGTAAGCCGAACCTGCCGCGCCGCCCTGATAGAGCGTGACGCCCGGATTTCCGAATCCAACATAGACAGTCTTCGGACTCGTCGCGTATGACGGAATCTTCACGAGCACGATGCCGGAGCCGGCCGATGAGTTATACGCCTCCACATCCCAGTTGTAAGAGCCCGTGAGCGTCTGGCATGTTGCATCGTCCGTGACAATCAGATCGGCCGGCATAACAATTCCGTTTCGCGTGGTCGTATTCAGCGATTTGAATCTTGCATCGTTGAACGAGAAGGCGAGCGTGATGTTGGTCTGCGTGGAGGCCGCGGCGCCCGGGAAAGTCACGGCGCCGCAATTGGCGTATCCAGCCATCGACGGCAAAGCGCAAATCACGGCGAGGAAGATCAATCTGCGCGTCATTCTGCCTGCCCCGCATTCGGTAGCGTCGGGATGGTAACGACGGCCTGCCAGGCGTTGACCGCGGCAGCCGCCGTTCCGCTCATTGCGGCGCGGATGATCATGCCGCCGCCAGGGACGCAATTGTTCCCGCTCGTGATCGCGGTGAAGTGGCCGGTTTGCGACCACGCCCGGTTCGCCGCGGCCATTGTCTGCGAAGCGAAAGCGCTCTCGGCGTTGAAAGCCGGATCGTCGGACACGCTGCCGTCAGCTTTCGTGCAAGCGCTCGACACGGTCCAGATCACGGTTCCGCTGGTGTTCGAGCCGGAGCTGTATTCGATCCGGATATAAGGTTGCGCCGCCGGATCCCAATCGAGCGGCAGTTCCATCCGCCATTGCAAAGCGGCGCCGGTGGAAGGAATAGCCTGCAGCGCGGCGCCAAAATTATTCGTGCCCGCGCGCGCCGTGGCGGCCCATTGCCCGGACGCGTAGCTTACGCCTGCGCCGGCCGCTCCGGCCGGCGCCGCTGCGAAAGGAATGATCTTGACGTCGCGTGAGTCGCAAAAGGCAGGGTCGGATGACGCTCCATTCGAACAGAAAACCTGATATGCGGTTCCTGTTGCCGCGCCGGTTATCGCATTACCCGCACCCTGGTTGAGGGCCACCGTGTGGGCGGCGGCGCCGTTGTTGACGTTAGCGGAAGCGCCAAGCGCCGCCGCCTGACCGTTCACTGTCACTGCCGAGTTTGCAAGCGCCGCGTTCGGCACGGGTTCATACGTCACCGTGTTCGAACTCGTGACTACCGGGACAGTATTGCCGGAGGGCGCTGCGCTGTAGGAAACGCCGTTTACCTTCGCGACGGTGACCACGTTGCTGCCGCTGGTGATCGCATCGCCGCTCAGTTCAGAAGCGGAGGGTGTTGCGCCATCCCGCAGCAGGCCCGTTCCAGGGGTGGCGCTGTTCAGTCCGCCATTGACGCGTGCGACAACGCCGGTGACGTTCGCCGCGGTGCCGGTCGTGTTCTGGTTGAGCGTCGGAATATCTCCCGGCTGAAGGGAACAGGGAGCGAAAAAGGCGGCTGTTCCACAGGTGCCAATCACCTGATGAGGAGCCTGCCCGCCGGCGGCCGACAGCGTCAGCGTACCCCCGAGAGCAACCGGCGTGGTGCTCGATAGCCACGAAGGCGCGGAGGTCGCAAACGACGAGTTCGTCAGCCCGGCATTATTCAGCGTGCCGCTTGCGCCCAACTGCACATTGCCGCCGGTTGGATTGGAAAAGGTGAACTGCAATCCGTTAAAAGACGATGAGTTGAGGAAGTTCAGTGTCGACGGCGCGCTGACGGCGCTTCCATTCACGGCCGGCGCGAAGCCGCCGAATACGCCGTTGTTGTTGAACTGGATTTGTCCGTTTGCCCCGCCTGGCTGGGAGCCACACGGAGTGCTGTCCCCATTCACCTCTACGCAGTTTGTGGATGCGCCTGTGACCAGGCTGGCCGTACCGCCGGAAACTTTCACGGCGCCCGTGCCGGCTGGAAACACGGCCGAGGCGCCGCCCGCGGCGGCGGAGACCCAGTAACCGGAGCCGTCCGACACAACGTAAGCGGTGTTTGCCGATCCGAGGACATAGTTCGCGCTGACGCCATTGATGTGATTCCCGCTGCTGTTTACCGTGACGTTCGCGTTATTCGTATCGAGCAGCGCGACGCACCAACCGGCGGGCGGAACCGTTACCGGCAGAGAGAATCCCGCATCCGCGGTCTGGATCAGTAGCGCGCCGTTATCGCCGGGCACGATCTGATAGGCCGCGCTCTTGCTCGAGATCGCCGCCGCCCCGCAGCCGTTCGCTCCCGGGGCGCCGCTGGGGCCGATGGCCAGGCCGGGATCGGTGATGCCGGTTCCCGGATCAATGCGGTACTGCGCCGAGAGCGTGTCGTTGAGCTGCGGAATCGAGCTTGCGGCGAACTGAATCGTGGAGCCGTTGAGCGTGTAATCCACGCCCATCTTCAGCAGCAGGCCGTTACGAAACAGCAGCAGGCTCGATGTTGCGGGTGAGTTCGCCAGAGTGAAAGTGGCATTGAGGCCATTGATCTGTCCGGAGGGCGCCTCGCCATTGACGAACGAGGGCAGCGTGAGGCCCGCGGTGCAGGGCCCCGTGGTTCCGTCGACGAAAACGCAATCGCCCAGATTGCCGATGACGGTTTCGATCTGGCCGTCCTGGTTGACCATCGCCACCGCGCCGGTACCGAAGCCGGGTCCTTTGATCGGACGCGCGTTCAGGTCAGAGACCAGGTTGGTAATGGTGGATTCCGGCGTACCGGTGAGTCCACCTGCCGATCCGTCGCCGCCTCCGCTGTTGACGCCGCCGCCCGTGCGAACCTGCGCGACCTTCATCGGCGTTGCGCTGGGCGGCACGGTCCACGTTTCCGTGTACTGCTGATTCCCGTCGCTGTGATAAAAAACGTTGTAAAGATTCGCGGGCGGCTGGGCCGTGTTATTCGGCGCCAGTTGCACCAGCAGATTTCCGTTCACTACCTGTACGGTCTTACTCTGCTGAATGATTGTGCCCGGGTTCTGCGTGTCGAATGTGCTCCACCGAATAATCAGCGTGCCGTTGTAGCGCGCGCCATCGGCGTTGAACAAAGTGTCCTGAATGGTGGTGAGTGGGTTCTGGCCTGAGGCGATTCCGCAAAGAACCGGCAGAAGAATGGCCGCCGCGCTCAGCGTTAAGAGTGTTTTTCGAAGGGTTACCATGCTGCTCCTGGAACAGCATTAGCATCGGGCGTCAAAAAATCGGAGCAGCCTTTTTCGCCGATTTCACGCTAAGCGATTGCGACGGCTGACTTTAAAATTTCTGAAGATTTTTGAACAGAGGAGTGCGATCCGCCCGTATTTTCAGGCTTCTGAAGCGCCATGCAGCGCCTTCGCGCCGTATAATCCGCGTTCGCGGATATACCGCAGAACCGCCGCCGGAATAGGGAGATCGCGCGCGCCGCGGGCGATTCCCTGGCGGATCGCAGATGAGGAAACGGGAAGATCGAGTCCGTTCAATTCGCAGACTCGCGCGTTCGGCGGGGCATCGTAACGGGCGCCGGGGCGGGTGACCACGATGAATTCCACCAGCCGAACCACATCCTGCCAGCGCCGCCATGTGCGAATGTCGGCGAAGGCGTCCGCCCCGATCAGAAAGGCGAGAGGCCCGGAGCCGAGCGCCAGCAGCTTTTCGATCGTCGCGATCGAATAGCTCGGATTCGAGTGTTCTTCGATGCGCGAGACTTCGAAATGCGGATCGGACGCGCACGCCAACTCCGCCATGCGCACGCGATCTTCCCAGGAAGCGATTGCGGCCCCCGGCTTGTGTGGGGGATTCGCGGCCGGCACGAACAGGACTCGCTCGATGCCGAGCCGCGAAACCGCTTCGCCTGCAACTGCCAGATGGGCGTTATGGATGGGATCGAAGGTGCCGCCGAACAGCGCGGTGCGCGCCTCCAAAGCGGCTGCGGACGCGGGGTTCAACTCCGTTCAATGGTCACGCTGTTGATCCGGACATCCTTCTTCGGGCGGTCGGAACCATCGCGCGGTAGTTTGGAAACCTTCTCGACGACGTCATAGCCTTCCACCACTTCGCCGAAGATTGAATGGCGGTTATCGAGCCAGGGTGTTGCCGCGACAGTCACGAAGAACTGGCTGCCGTTCGTGTTCGGCCCGGCATTCGCCATCGAAAGCAGGCCGGGTTTCGTATGCTTCAGCGAAGGATGAAACTCGTCCGCGAAATTGTAGCCGGGGCCGCCGCGGCCGGTGCCCTGGGGGCATCCGCCCTGAATCATGAAGTCCGGAATCACTCGGTGGAAGACCAAACCGTCGTAGAAAGGCTTCCCCGTTTTCACGCCCTCGGCAAGGTCGGTAAAGTTCTTGACCGTGTTGGGAGCTTCTTTATCGAAGAACTTTACTTTGAAGCGCCCTTCGGTTGTATCGAACACCGCGTAGGTTTCATTAGCCATATGCTGATTTTAACGTGGGGCGAAAGGTATTACGAAGGTCTGTACAAAACGAACCCAAATGTCGCATGATGTCGGCATGAGTACTGGTGTGCAGACAACAGTAAGTGGCCGGACCAAAATCGTCGAATTGGGTGTGCGTGCCGCGCGCGTTCCCATCAATCCCCCACATCGAACGGCGAGCGGCGTGTTGACCGAATCGCCGCTGGTGCTGACGGATGTGCTCTGCGATGACGGGACGACTGGGCACAGCCTGATCTTCACGTATACGGCCGCGGCGCTGAAGCCTGCGGCAGATCTCATCCGCAATTTGGGAGAGATGATCGCGGGAGAAGCACTCGCGCCGGCGGCCATCGCGGACCGGTTCGCCGCGCGATTCCGTCTGCTGGGCATGCAGGGGCTGGTGGGTATGGCGGTGGCGGCGATCGATATGGCGCTGTGGGATGCGCTCGCGCGCATGCACGGTGTTTCGCTCGTGCGGCTGCTCGGCGGTGTGGAGAAGCCGGTCACGGCTTATGGCGCGATCGGCTACGATGGCGCGGCCGAGTCCGCGCGGGTAGCGGAAGACTGGGCAAAGCGCGGTTTTCGCGGCGTGAAGGCGAAGATCGGATACCCGACCGTTCAGGAAGATCTCGAAGTCATTCGGGCGATTCGGAGCGCTGCGGGTCCGGACGTCGCGATTATGGTTGACTACAACCAATCATTGCTGCCTGCGACTGCCGTGGAGCGGCTGCGCGCGGTCGATGATGAAGGTCTGACATGGATCGAAGAGCCGGTGCTGGCGCACGATTTCGAAGGCCATGCGCATGTGGCGCGCGAGATTCGCACGCCGATTCAGTGCGGCGAAAACTGGTGGGGTCCGCATGACGTGCGTAAGGCGATTGACGCCCGCGCGTCCGACTTCATGATGCCGGACGTCATGAAAATCGGCGGCGTGACCGGATGGCTGCGTACGGCGGCGCTCGCCGAAGCGCATGGCATTCCGATTTCGAATCACCTGTGGCCGGAGATCAGCGCGCAGTTGATGTGCCTGACGCCCACCGCGCATTATCTGGAGTACGCGGACTGGTGGAATCCAATCGTCGCGGAGCCGCTGCAGGTGGAGCGCGGCATCGCGAAG
>Ga0070681_10006296_pt1 | contig 11536 bp, 7 predicted proteins | sample KBSC83BmetaG_FD_65650 | JGI IMG/M metagenome (GOLD analysis project Ga0070681, IMG submission 65650) | Corn rhizosphere microbial communities from Kellogg Biological Station, Michigan, USA - KBS C8-3B metaG | ecosystem: Host-associated > Plants > Roots > Rhizosphere | place: USA: Michigan...
CCAGGTGCAGATCGGCGAGAATCAGAGCCTCTCCGCGGGAGACACGGGCGCCACGGCGTTCATGAACATACCCTCGGGCAACGGCACGTTCGTTACGGCCGCCGGCGCGGCCAATACGGGGACTGCCGCGATCAGCCCGGGCACCGTCAAGGACCTGAGCCAGTGGGTGCCGGACACCTACACACTTTCCTTCGCGGATCCGACCGACTACCAGGTGACCGACAGCAGCGGCAACGTGGTGGCCTCCGGTACCTATAAGGACGGCGACACCATCTCGTTCAACGGCGCCCAGGTCAGTGTGAGCGGCAACCCTGCCACGGGTGACACGTTCACGATCAGCCCCGCCGGAACGACGAGTGCCTTCGGCGCTCTGACCAACCTGATCAATGTCCTGAACTCGCCTACGGCCAACAACGGGCAGCTCGCCACGGCAATCGGCAACGCCATTGCGCAGATTGGTAACTCGATCACCAATTTCAGCAACGTCTCGGCCTCGGTGGGCGCGCGGTTGAACTCCATCACCACCGCTCAGACCACAGCCAAGAGCAACCAGACGAGCCTGAGCATCAATATCAGCGCGATCACCAACACGGACTACGCCGCCGCGACCACGCAGCTGAGCACGGAAGAGCTCGCTCTGCAGGCGGCGCAGGAGTCGTATGCCTCGATCGCGAAGCTGTCCCTGTTCCAGTTCCTGCGGTAAGGGCCTGCAAACTGTGTTCCGTACGAGCGCCAAATTATGTCTTCTGGTTGCGACGTCTGTGACCGAGTCGGCACTTTCGCCGTTTGCGGTCGCGACCATTCAAGGTGCGGCGGGGTGCGCCGATACAAGAGCTGAACGGCAATTGGGCCGACAGAGCGCAACGGACTGGTGTCCGGCGCCTGAAGGAAATATCAGGAGTCACCGACAATGTCACTAGTCCTCAACACAAACGTCGCCTCGATGGTTGCTCAGAACAGTCTGACCTCCTCGGGCACCCAGCTCGCCAGCGCCCTGCAGCAGTTGTCTTCAGGCCTGCGAGTCAACACCGCCGCGGACGACGCGGCCGGATACGCGATCGCGCAGGGCATGACCTCGCAGATCAACGGTCTGAACCAGGCCGCGCGCAACGCGAACGATGGCGTGTCGCTCACGCAGACCGCTTCGGGCGCCATGACTGAGATCGTGAACGATCTGCAGACGATGCGCGACCTCGCTGTCGAGTCGCTCAACGCGACGAACAGCGCCAACGACCGCGCCGACCTGAACGCGCAGTTCTCACAGCTGGCCGCCGACATCAACAACGTCGCCGCCAACACGCAGTTCAACGGCGTGAACCTGCTGGACGGCACGTTCCAGGGCGCGGACTTCCAGATCGGCGCCAACGCCGGTCAGATCATCAGCGTCGCTTCGATCGCCAGCACCGCGACGAGCGCGATCGGCAACTACTATACGACCGCGGCCACTGGTGGTGCGTATACCGATACGACGGCCGACGCCGGTAACACGGCTTCGTTCGACATCACCTTGACCAACGCGCTCGGCACGACCCTGCCGACGATCACCACGGGCGCCGTCACCCTCACGGGCAACCAGACAACGGACCTGAACAACATCGCCAGCGCGATCAACGAGTCCCTCGGCTCGAGCCAGGGCATCGTGGCGACGGTCAACGGCACCAGCATCAGCCTGAGCACCGCCGAAGGCAAGGCTCAGACGGTGGCCGTTGCGCTGAACGCCGGCTCCACCACGACCTCCGGCGGCATCGGCGCCCTCGGCCTGGATGCGAGCTATGCGCTCGGCTCCGCCGGCGGCACCGCGAAGAACCTGTCGAGCTCGAGCACGAACGTCACCAGCGTCGACAACTCGAACCTGGTGTTGATCTCCATCGACAACGCCCTGCAGCAGATTGCTACGGCGAGCGCGGCTCTGGGCGCGTATCAGAACCGGTTCCAGGCCGCCATCTCGGGTCTGAACACGAACGCGACCAACCTCAGCAACGCGAAGAGCCAGATCGTGGACACGGACTACGCGGCATCGACCTCCGCCTTGTCGAAGGCGCAGATTCTGCAGCAGGCCGGCACGGCGATGGTCGCCCAGGCCAACACGATCCCGCAGAACATCATGACCCTCTTGCAGAAGCTACCGTAAGCTGATCGATGAGGAGGGCGGGCGCCGCGAGGCGTCCGCCCTCACACATTGGAGTTGATTTGACATGACATCGACCACCGCGACGTCTTCTCCAGTGTCGGTTGCCAGCAGCTCCAGCGCCGGAGCGGCAGGCGGCTCGGTCATCAATGTCAACTCGCTGGTGTCGCAGCTGGTCACCGCCACGCAGGCGCCGCAGCAGGCTCTCATCAACAGCCGGACCCAGGCGGTCACGGCACAGATCTCTGCCCTTGGCGCGCTCAAGGGGGCGCTCTCGAGCTTTCAGTCCTCCTTGAGCACGCTCGATACGCCCGACGCGTTCAACGCGGAATTCGCAACCAGCAGCGACCAGGCGGTCTTCACCGCCACGGCCAGTTCGGGCGCTCCCACAGGGACGTATAGCATTACGGTCGATCAGCTTGCCTCTGCCCAGCAGCTCCTGTCGGGAAGTCTCGGCCAGGATGGCACGGCTTCTATCGGTAGCGGCACCTTGCAAGTCTCCCTCGGCAGCACCAGTTTCTCGGTCAACATCGCTGACAGCGCCAACACGCTGGCGGACATAGCCTCGGCGATCAATACGGCCAACGGCAATCCGGGTGTTACGGCCACGATCATCCAGGGTAGCGACGGCGCACACCTGCTACTGTCGTCGTCGCTCACGGGAGCCGACAACACCATCCAGGTCAGCGAGACCGACAGCGGCAATGCGCTGGCCGCGCTCACGCACGACAGCAGCGATACCACCAATTTCACCGAGCAGTCGCCGGCCCGGGATGCGCAATACAGCATCTCCGGCGTATCCGCGACCAGCTCCAGCAATACGGTCAGCACGCTCAACGGCGTGACATTGACCCTTTTGGGCAAGACCGCCGCCAATACCCCGGCGACACTGACCGTCGCCACGAACACGGCCACCATCGAAAGCAACATCAAGGCGTTCGTCACCGCTTACAACACAATGGCCAGTGAGCTCTCCTCGCTGGGCGGCTACAACGCCACGACCAACACCGCGGGCCCGATGATGGGCAACGCCCTTCTGTCGAGCGTGCAGCACGGCATCCGGAGTGCCCTGTACAGTCTCGTCAGCACGGGCTCGTCTACCTATAATTCCCTGGCGAGCATCGGCATCACCACCAAGAGCGACGGCACGTTGAACCTCAACGGCGAGAAACTGCAGACCGCGCTCCAGACCAACTTCAGCGCCGTCAGCCAGCTCTTCAGCGGCGCCGGCGGGGTGGCCGCGAAGCTCGACTCACAGATTACCAATGAGCTGGGCTCCAGCGGCATCATCGCCTCCAACAGCGCATCCCTGACCAGGCAGGAAAACGCGCTGACCGATCAGACCAACCAGCTGAGCGACCAGATGGCGGCCCTCACGACCAGCCTGACATTGCAGTACTCGGCCCTGAATACTCTGCTGTCATCGTTGCAGACCACCTCCTCGTACCTGACCCAGGCGTTTGCCAGCCTGCCGCAGGTGCAGACGAAGAACGGCTGAGGGTCCGCGCTGGCTCAAGTCCGCCCGTGAAAGGCCGTTATAGAGCGTAAGCAGATCAATGGAGTATGGAGTCTTGAGCAGCTTCGCGCGCAATTCGAGCCTCGCGGCTTACCACACCACGTCCGTCCACGGTGGAGTCGCCAATGCCGACCCCCACCGCCTGGTACAGATGCTGATGGACGCGTTGGCCGAGCGCCTGAACACTGCTCGCGGCTGCATCGAGAACGGAGAGATCGGGCGCAAGGCGAAGCTGTTGCATAGCTGCGTGACCCTGGTTGCGGAGCTGCGGGGCAGCCTCAATCTCGCCGAAGGCGGCGAGCTCGCCCAGAATCTCAACAATCTGTACGACTACATGGCGCGGCAGCTGCTGATGGCCAACGCTCAGAACGATGCGGCGCTGGTGATCGAGGTGTCAGGCCTGCTGAACGAAATTCGGGGAGCCTGGATCGCCATCGGGCCGGAAGTGCGCAAGGCTGCGCAGCCGTCGCCGGCTGCTCAGTATGGCTGAGCAAACCGACGACATCGTCTCCCTTGGCGCCATCGCCGCGCCCGATTCGGTTTCGGTCCAGGACAGCCCGTCATCGCCATCCTCCGTCCGCCAGCCCAGTCCACAGGAGCTGCAGACGGCGGTCAGCCGCGTCAACGATCGTCTGTCGAGCTACAGCCGCGTGGTGGAGCTCAACGTGGATGCGGCGAGCGGACTCACCGTCGCGACCGTCAAGGACGCCCAGACCGGCCAGGTCCTGCAGCAGTTTCCCGGGACCGATGCGCTCCATCTGGCGCAGATGCTTGCCGAGTGGGCAGGCAGCAAGAACGCCCTCCTCGATCTCATTGCATAGGCCTGTCGTTTTACAGGCTCAAAGTCGCCTGCGGCGCTTTGAGCGGACATCGCCCTTCTTCCGCTGGCAAAAAGCGTGGTTTTTGCCGGCTGCCCTTATCCTACGAACTTCCGGGCATTCCGGAACAGTCGTGTCCAACCGCTGTGCTCGCCCGCTCCACGCGGGCGCCAGGAATTCTGCACGTACCGTGACGAGCGCTCCGGGTGCGGCATCGTGATGGTGACGCGACCGTCGGTGTTGGTCAGAGCAGCTATGCCGAAGGGCGATCCATTGGGATTGAACGGGTACCGGGTAGCGACCGTCCGATCGTGATTCACGTAACGATAGGCGACGAGACCGCTCTTCGCGCACGCCTCCGCCGCTTCTGCCGATGAAAATTCGGCAAACCCTTCACCGTGCGCTGCGGCGATCGGCAGGATCGAGCCCGCCATACCCTCGAGCACGACCGACGGTGAGCGCAGAATTTCGACCAGAGTAAAACGCGACTCGTATTGCTCGCTGCGATTGCGAACGAAGCGCGGCCAATGCCCGGTCCCTGGAATGATGCTCTTCAGCGCCGCAAACATCTGACACCCGTTACAGATGCCGAGGGCAAAGCTGTCCGGACGGTCAAAGAAACGTTGGAACTCCTCGCGCACGGCCTCGTGGAACAGAATGGATTTCGCCCACCCCTCGCCGGCTCCCAACACATCGCCGTAAGAGAATCCGCCGCAGGCAACGAGTCCCTTGAACTCTCGCAGCGAGCGCCGGCCGGACAACAGGTCCGTCATATGCACATCGTGAGGCGTAAAACCCGCGCGGTCGAAGATCGCAGCCGTCTCGGTGTTGCTGTTGACGCCTTCCTCGCGGAGGATGGCGATCGCCGGCCGGACGCCTGTGGCAATGTAAGGCGCGGCAATGTCGTTTTCCGGGTCGAAGCTCAACGAGACCGACAGGCCCGGGTCGGTGGCGTTCGTCTGCGCCTCGAATTCTTCGTCCGCGCATTGCGGATCATCGCGCAAGCGACGCATACGCCAGGACGTCTCGGACCAGGCGCGACGCAGGTCGACCCACGACTCGTCGAGCTCGACGTCGCCGATCTTCATCTGCACGCGCATGTCGCTCGTGGGCGCGCCAAGGTACAAAGCAGCCTTGGTGAGGCCGTACTTGGCCAGAATATCGGCAAACCGTGGCTCATCTTCAGCCGTGATCTGCACGACGACACCGAGCTCCTCGCTGAACAACTGCGCCAGCGCCGGTCCTGCCGTAGCGGGCAAGGCAATGTGCAGCCCACAGCGCCCCGCGAACGCCATCTCGACCAGGGTGGCGAACAAACCGCCGTCCGAGCGATCGTGATAGGCGAGGATCAGATTCGCGGCGCGCAACTCCGACAGCACCGCGGTGAGATTCAAGAGGCGCTGCGGATCGTCGAGATCGGGAGACACGTCTCCCAACTCCCCGTATACCTGGGCCAGCGCCGAGCCGCCGAGGCGGTTGCGCCCCCCTCCCAGGTCGATGAGCCACAACGACGTGGGCCGATCCAACATCTGCAGTGCCGGCGTCAGGGTCCGGCGCACATCTCCGACCGGCGCGAAGGCCGAAATGATGAGCGATACCGGCGCCACCACGCTCTTGGCCGTTTCGCCGTCCCGCCAGGCGGTCTTCATCGAAAGTGAGTCTTTACCGACGGGAATCGCGATACCCAGTGCGGGACAAAGCTCTTTGCCGACCGCGCGAACCGTCTCGTATAGAGCCGCGTCCTCCCCGGGCTCGCCGCAGGCAGCCATCCAGTTTGCCGACAAGCGCACCTGGGTGAGTGAGTCGATATCGGCCGCGAGAATGTTGGTAATGGCTTCACCCACCGCGAGCCGGCCCGAGGCGGGGGCATTTATGACGGCAACAGGTGTGCGCTCGCCCATCGACATCGCTTCACCGGCGTGCCCCTGGTGGTCGGCAACGGTCACCGCCACATCGCTCACCGGTACCTGCCATGGGCCGACGAGTTGGTCACGGCTGATGAGGCCACCGACTGTGCGGTCGCCGATCGTGATGAGGAATGTCTTGTCCGCCACGGCCGGCAGACGCAACACCCGGTAGGCAGCTTCCCGCAGATCAATCTTCGTGATGTCGAAAGAGCGGCGCGGCGGCTCGACACTGCGAACATCCCGGGTCATACGGGGCGGCTTGCCGAGCAACACATCGATGGGCATGTTCACGGGGTCGTCGCTGAACAGCGGATCGCTCACCACCAGCACGCCACTAGCGTCGATCTCTCCGATCACGGCGAAAGGACAGCGTTCGCGCTCGGCGATCGCGGCAAACGTCTCCAGCGCGGCGGCCTCGACAGCGAGCACATAACGCTCCTGGGCCTCGTTGCACCAGATCTCCATCGGTGACATTCCGGGCTCGGCGCTCGGAACCGCCCGCAGGTTCACCCTTGCGCCACGATGACTATGGGCCACCGCTTCGGGCACGGCATTGGAGAGCCCACCTGCCCCGACGTCGTGGATGAGAGCGATCGGGTTCTTGTCACCCAGCGCCCAACACGTGTCGATGACTTCCTGCGCGCGCCGTTGGATCTCGGCATTACCGCGCTGCACGGAAGCAAAATCGAGATCGGCGCTCGATGCGCCGCTGCCCACGGAGGATGCGGCGCCCCCACCCAGACCAATCAACATGGCCGGCCCGCCTAACACCACGAGCTTCGCACCGACCGGCACCTCGCCCTTCTCGACGTGCTCGCGACGAATGTTGCCCAGTCCGCCGGCGATCATGATGGGCTTGTGGTAGCCGCGCACGCGATTGGGCGCATCTCCCGCGGCGGGTTGCTCGAAGGTGCGGAAATACCCGCAGATCGCTGGACGACCGAACTCATTGTTGAATGAGGCCGCGCCGATCGGACCTTCGATCATGATGTCGAGCGGCGAGGCGATGCGCGCCGGACGACCGAAATCATGCTCCCACGGACGCTCGTAGCCAGGGATCCGCAGATGGGATACCGAGAACCCGGTGAGGCCGGCCTTCGGCCTGGCTCCGCGGCCGGTCGCTCCTTCATCGCGGATTTCGCCGCCGGACCCGGTCGCCGCCCCCGGAAAAGGCGAGATGGCCGTCGGGTGGTTGTGAGTCTCCACCTTCATGAGAATGTCGATCGGCTCGACACTGCCGCGATAAATATGCGAATGCGGGTCGGTGAAGTAGCGTGTGCCGACGCAGCCTTCGATGACGGCGGCGTTGTCGCGATAAGCGGAAAGAACGCCCCGTGAGTTACGCGCGTGCGTGTAGCGGATCATCGCGAACAGCGATTCATCCCGCTTGCGGCCATCGATGACCCAGTCGGCGTTGAATATCTTGTGACGGCAATGCTCGGAATTCGCTTGCGCGAACATCATGAGCTCGACGTCGGATGGAGCGCGGCCGAGCTTGCGGAAGCTCGCCAGGAGATACTCCATCTCGTCCGCTGACAGTGCGAGACCTAACTCGCGGTTCGCCTTCTCGAGCGCCTCGATGCCGGCGGACAGCGCGACCCTCGCCAGGGGTTTTGGTTTTGCATGGCCAAACAGACGCTCAGCTTCGCTGCTGTCGAACAGCGCCATTTCCGTCATGCGATCGAGCAACTCGGGAGCCAGCGCAGCCAGTCGCTCCCGCCCGAGCGGTTTCGAGGCCGAGAGCGTGTAGCGAATGCCCCGCTCGATACGCCGCACCGCAGTAAGGCCGCAGACCTGTGCAATGTCGGTCGCCTTGCTCGACCACGGAGAAATCGTGCCTTCCCGCGGGACGACCAGCAGGCCCTCTCCGTCATCGCGGCGGGCGGCAGCCGGCTCGGCTCTGGGTCCGTAAGTGAGCAACCGCTCGAGCACGTCGCGCTCCGCCGCCTGCAGAGGACGCTCCAGGTCGACAAAGTGGACGAAGCGGGAGTCGAGATTTTCGACTCGTGGCTCGCGGTTGCGCAGCCGGGCGAGGAGTTTCGCAATTCGGAAGGCGGAAAGCGCCGGGGCGCCGGAAATCTCCATCATCGCAGGCAGTGGCCTCACTTCTTGTCGGACGGGGGCGTGCCGTACAGGGGCATCGGGAACTGCGCAATATTGGCGCCTCCGCCTTCGACGGCGGTGATCTTGCTCGTGCCCTGCTTCTTGACCTCATCGATCCGGAGCACGGAGTGCATGGGCAGGAACGTGCGCTTGACGCCTTCGAACTCGCCCTTGATGCGCTCTTCGGACGGATCCAGGACGACCGTGGAACGCTCACCGAAGAGCAGTTCCTCAACCTCGATGAATCCGAACAGGTCGCCGTGGCTGACCTTGCGGGCGTAGACCTCGTAAACCTTGCCCTGGTTCACGAACATAATGCGAAAAATGTGACTGGCTGCCATGGGTTCGGGGGGGACCGCTGCTAGTTTGACACGGCCATTATATGTCCACCCGTGCCGGGGACGCTGGGGCGCCCCTTTGCTTTGTGAAATTGACTTCTCGTGACCTATGACGCTTCGCCTGCGCGTCGTCAGCGACCAGCGGCGGTCCTTGGGAGACCGCAGCAATATCGCCTTTAAGGCCGAAGGCGGCACCATCGGCCGTTCGGCGGATAACGACTGGGTCCTGCCCGACCCTCTCCGTTACGTCTCCGCTCACCACGCTCGCGTGCAGTTTCGAAACGGCCGGTTCTACCTGCTGGACTTGAGCACGAACGGGGTCTTCGTGAACGACGACTCCGAGCCGGTCGCGCGCCGCAACCCGGAAGGCTACCCCCTCCGCAATGGCGACATGGTGCGTATCGGTGACTACCAGGTCGTCGTAGCGCTCGATACCGAGGCTGACCAGCTGGCGGTCCCGACCAGCATCCACGCTCTGCATACCTATGGCCGGGCAGCGCAGACCGACATCGGCGCCATGCTGAATCTCGACGATCTGCTGGTGCCGGAAAGCCCGACGGGTGAGGAATTGCTACCCGTCAATGCGTACGGACAAGCGGTAGTGCAGGCGCCAGTGCGCTCGCTCGCGGCCGCCCCACGCCCAACCCCGCAGAATACGGAACCCGACGAGGACTCCCTCGCGCGACGCGTCGAGCGACTGGCAAAGGCAGCCCGAAAAGACATCAGCAATGGCGTCAACAATGCGCCGGCGGCGCCGAATGGAGCCCAGCTCTTCGACGTCACGACAGGTCTGCAAGTGTTCTGTCGCGGAGCCGGTATCGATTCCGACAAGCTGCCGGCGGACGCACAGACGAGATTCCTGCACCTTGCCGGCCAGCTTTTCCGGGAAGCGCTCCTGGGATTCAAGGAGCTCGATCGGGCTCGAGGCGACAGCCGCAACCGCTTCCGCATCGAGCTGCCGCCGCCGGAGCCGGATGACCCGCGGCCGGCGCTGTCTCGCTCGACTGTCGAGGAATTGCTTCTCGGGCTGTTCATGCGACATGAGAATCGCAGCCTCGATGCAGTCCAGTGGCTGCGCGAGACCATCAACGAGGCGAAGACCCACGAAGCGGCGACCGAAAAAGCAACCCGCGCCGCGTTTGTGGAGTTTCTCGACCGGCTCGACCCCGCGGAGCTCGAAGCTCGCTTCGAGCGCGCCGCGCGACGTGGCAAGGCACGCTCCGCCGATAAGGAGCAGTACTGGGAAATGTTCACAACCTTCTACCGCAACCTCATCGAGATGCCGGCGGATCACCTGCCGCACACGTTTGTCGAGGCATTTGCTGCGGCTTACCGTGAGTATCTGAAGAAGGCCGCCGAGAAGACCTGACGGCGCGCATCGCGCGTCCTTCGCTTGCAACTATGTAATGTTGCACCACGAGCGTGTGATTCCTCTCACGCTTTACCCACCGCGTTTCAAGAAGCCCACCCCCAGGCCGCTAAGGCAACGAGAGCCTGCGTAAGCAGACGGATTAAGTAAGTAATGGTGACCTAATGTCTTCCATCATCTCGTTGTTGACACCGGCCCAGGTTGGCGCACTGACCACCAGTCAGATCGCATCGCTTGCGCCATCTGACTTTGCAGCCCTGAGCTCCGCTCAGGCGCAGGCGCTGACGACCGGGCAGATCCCGTCGATATCCGCCGCAGACGTTGTCAGCATCAGCACTGCCGCATTCGCCGCCCTCAGCAGCTCGCAGGTTACCGCTCTCACCACGCAAGCTCTCAACGCTCTGACGACAGCACAGGCTTCCTTGCTGAGCACAGTCACCCTGTCGGCCATGAGCACGGCCGAAGTCGCGGCGATCTCCGCAAAGGACATCGGCGCACTCACCAGCGCCCAGATCAATTCCATCAGCACCAGCGGCTTCGCCTCCCTCTCGGGCGCACAAATCGGCGCTATCACGTCCGCGCAGGTGTCAGGACTGACCACCTCGCAGTTGTCGGGCTTTGGTACGGCGCAGGTCGCTGCAATTTCCACCAAGAGCATCTCCTCGCTGTCGACTACACAGCTGGGCGCCTTGTCGGTCGCGGGGTTGAGTAACGCGCAGGTCAGCTCGCTCACCACCACGCAGGTTGCTTCGGTCATCAATAGCCTCAGCACCAGTCAGCTCGGTGCGTTGACGACCTCCCAGGCCGCCGGACTCTCGACTTCGACTCTGAATGGATTGAGCACTGCCGATGTCGCGGCTCTATCCACCAAGGTCCTCAGTGCTCTGACCAGCACCCAGATCGGCTCGATCAGCACCAGCGGCTTCGCCTCACTCACCGCCACTCAGATCGGTGCGATCACCTCGGCGCAGGTCGCGGGACTGAGCACCTCGCAGTTGTCCGGCTTGGGCACGGCCCAGGTCAGCGCGATCTCGACCAAGGATATCTCCTCGCTCTCGACCACCCAGTTGGGTGCTTTGTCGGTCAGCGGTTTCAATGCCGCGCAGGTGAGCTCGTTCACCAGCACGCAGGTTGCCTCGGTCATCAACAGCCTCAGCACCGGCCAGCTCGGTGCGTTGACGACCACTCAGGCCTCGACGCTCTCGACCTCCACTCTGAATGGATTGAGCACGGCGGATGTCGCCGCTCTGTCCACCAAGGTTGTGGGCAGCCTGACCAGTACTCAGATCGGTTCGATCAGCACCAGCGGCTTCGCCTCACTCACCGCCTCGCAGATCGGCGCGATCACCACCGCGCA
>Ga0070681_10006297_pt1 | contig 11535 bp, 10 predicted proteins | sample KBSC83BmetaG_FD_65650 | JGI IMG/M metagenome (GOLD analysis project Ga0070681, IMG submission 65650) | Corn rhizosphere microbial communities from Kellogg Biological Station, Michigan, USA - KBS C8-3B metaG | ecosystem: Host-associated > Plants > Roots > Rhizosphere | place: USA: Michigan...
TCCTCGATCTCTTCGCCAAGAAGGGCCATCTGATCCGCGCCTTCTATTACACGGCATTGGTCGAGGATCAGGAATACTCGCCGATCCGCCCGCTGGTCGACTGGCTCGACTACAACGGCTACACCATGGTCACCAAGCCGACCAAGGAGTTCACCGACGCCTTCGGCCGGCGCAAGATCAAGGGCAATATGGATATCGAGCTCGCCATCGACGTCATGGAGATGGCGCAGTATCTCGACCATATCGTGCTATTCTCGGGCGACGGCGATTTCCGCCGGCTGGTCGAGGCGGTGCAGAGCCGGGGCAAGCGGGTCACGGTCGTCTCCACCATCCGCTCGGCGCCGCCCATGGTGGCCGACGAGCTGCGCCGCCAGGCCGACAATTTCCTCGAGCTGCAGGACCTCATGGCGCAGATCGCGCGCAGCCACACCGCGCCGCGCGAAGAGCCGGTCCGCTATCACCGCGAGGAGATGGCGCACGAGGACGAAGAGGCGTGACGCTCACGACGGCCGGGCTGAAGCCGGCCGAGATCGCGCCCCCGGCCGGCTGCTCGCTCTGTCCGCGCCTCGTCGAGTTCCGCGTCGCCAATCGCCGGCAGTTCCCCGACTGGCACAATGATCCGGTGCCCGCCTTCGGTGGGCTCGAGGCGCGCCTCCTGGTGGTCGGGCTGGCACCCGGCCTGCGCGGCGCCAACCGCACCGGGCGGCCCTTCACGGGCGACTATGCCGGCGACACGCTCTATGCCGCGCTGCAGCGGCACGGCTTCGCCAGCGGACGCTACGGCGCGGCGGCCGACGACGGATTCAGGCTGGTCGACTGCCGGATCACCAATGCCGTGCGCTGCGTGCCGCCCGAGAACAAGCCGCTGCCGCCCGAGATCGCCGCCTGCCGCTGCTTCCTGTCGGCCGAGCTCGCCGCCATGCCCAAGCTGCGCGTCGTTCTGGCGCTGGGCGCCATCGCGCATCAGACCATGGTCGCCACGCTCGGCCTGAAACAGTCCGCCTGCAAGTTTGCCCATGGCGCCCTGCACCCTCTTCCGGACGGCAGGCTGCTCGCCAACAGCTATCATTGCTCGCGCTACAACACCAATACCGGCCGCCTGACCGAGGCCATGTTCGACCAGGTCGTGGCCGAGATCCGGCGCCGGCTGGACGGGCCCAAGCCATAGCCTCAGCGGCTTGGCTATCTCTCCATAGCGCGCATGCCCCTTTTTCGGGGTGGGGCTTTATGCAAGGCTGCCAGGCGATGGAGCGGCGTTCCCTCTTCACCTCGCGTCTCGCCTCCGCCCTCTTGGTGGTGGCGACGGGTACCCTTTTTCTGGTCGATGTCATGGCGCCGGGCGGCGTCGCCGAAGGCAATGGCTATCCGATCGCCCTCCTGCTCTGCCTGTGGGCTCCGGGCCGCCGCACCCTGGCCATAGCCGCCTTCACCATGGCAGTGCTGGTGATCGCCGGCGGCTTCATCGGCCCCCACCAGCCGCTCACCGTCTCGGGCGAGCTGTTCAACCGGCTGCTCTCGGTGGTGATGATCGCCGCCACCTACGCGATTCTCTCGTCGCGCGCGCTGCTCGCCAAGGCGCTGGGATTGCGGCCGCACCGAGTCCGCTCCGTCGATTGATCACCCGCGGCGGGACGACGCGCGGGGACCGCCTCCGCGCGCAGCCGGGCCCCGCACCTTCCCGTCGCCCACCGGGCAGCGCTATCATTTCCGCCAGGTCCGCAGCAGAGCGGCCGGCATCCGTGCCGCCCACCGCCTCGCTGCGGCATGGCGGGGGGAGTATGGTCGATTTCCGGACACGCATCCTGATCGTCGAGGACGATGCCAGGATGCGCCGCGCCATCCGCCTGATGCTCAAGAATTCAGGGTTCATCGATATCGAGGAGGATGACGGCCAGGATCCGATGGCGGTGTTGCTCACGCGCCGCTTCGGCTTGATTCTGTCCGATCTGAAGATGGAGCCCTTCAGCGGGCTCGACCTCTTGAAGCGCGTGCGTGACGAACCGAAGCTCGCCGACATTCCCTTCATCATGATCACGGGCGCATCGGAGCAACCCTTGGTGCAAAGCGCCCTCTCCCTCGGCGTCAACGGCTATATCGTGAAGCCTTTCGACGGCACCACGCTCCTGCGCAAGGTATCGACCGTGCTGTCGCAAGCCCGCACTGCGGCGGCCCGCTCGCGCAGCGGCGGCGACGGCACGCCAGGTCCGTGATCAGGACGGAACGCGCTCGAGGACCTCGCGCAGCTTGGCCGCGAGCACCGGGAAGCTGAAGGGCTTGGCGATCAGCTCGACGCCCGGGTCGAGCTTGCCGTTATGCACGATGGCGTTGCGCGCATAACCCGTCGTGAACAGCACCGACAGCTCGGGACGACGCCGGCGCGCTTCGTCGGCGAGCTCGCGACCGTTCATGCCCGGCAGTCCGACATCGGTGAAGAGAAGTCGAATGCGCGGCTGCGCCTGCAGCTGGCGCAAGGCTTCGGTGCCGTCGGCGGCCTCGATCACGCCGTATCCCAGCTCGCGCAGCATCGAGACCGTGTTGGCGCGCACATCCTCGCTGTCCTCGACGACCAGGATCAGCTCCTCGCCGCCCGGCGCCGGTTGCGCCGCGCGCGCCTCCTCCTCGGAGGTGGGCTCGCTCGCGAGGCGCGGCAGGTAGAGCTTCACGCTCGTGCCCTCGCCGGGCTCGCTGTAGATCCGCACATGGCCGCCCGACTGCTTGACGAAGCCATAGACCTGCGACAGTCCGAGGCCGGTGCCGCGCCCGACCTCCTTGGTCGTGAAGAAGGGATCGAAGGCCTGGGCCATGACATCCTTGCTCATACCCGTGCCGGCGTCGGTCACCGCGATCATCACATACTGGCCGGCGCTGACATCCTGCTCGCTTCTGGCATAGGTCTCGTCGATATGCGCGTTGGCCGTCTCGATGGTGAGCTTGCCGCCTCCCGGCATCGCATCGCGGGCGTTCACGGCAAGATTGAGGAGCGCGCTCTCGAGCTGGTTGGGGTCGGCAGAGATGCGCCACAGGCCGCCCGCGAGCACCGTCTCGATGCCGATCGTCTCGCCGAGCGTGCGGCGCAACAGGTCCGACATGCCGGCGACCAGCCGGTTCACCTCGAGCGCCTTCGGCGCCAGGGGCTGCCGCCGCGAGAAGGCGAGCAGCTGGCTGGTCAAGGTCGCGGCCCGCTCGGCCGCGCGCAAAGCGGCTTCGGTCAAGCGCACGAACGCCGCATCGCTCCGGCGGATGTCGTTACCGGCGATGCGCCGCTGCATCGATTCCACATTGCCGATGATGACATGCAGGATGTTGTTGAAATCATGCGCGACGCCGCCGGTAAGCTGGCCGATGGCCTCCATCTTCTGGGCCTGGCGCAAGGCGGCCTCGACCTGCTCGCGCTGCAGGATCTGCTTGCGCAGCTCCTCATTGGCCGCGGCGAGGCTGGCCGCCTGCCGCGCCAGGGTGCGCTGCGTGAGGCCGAGCACGAGGAAGACGAGCGCCGCCATGCCGACCAGCATGCCGACGGCGCCATAGCGCTGCAGGCGGCGCGAGATCGGCTCGATGCCGGCCTGCAAATAGACGGTGCCGAGGAAGGTGTCGGCCTGGGTGATCTGGGTCAGCACGCGCAGCGCGCCGGCATCGCGCGTCGGCCGCGCCGTATCGAGACTGACCGACAGGGGCTCGGCGCCGTCGCGCGAATAGCCGACGAACAGCCGGCCTTGCGCATCGTAGATGGCGACCGCCTGCGCTTCCGGATTGGCGCGGGTCGCCTCGACATATTCCTGGGCCGCCTCGCGATCGCCGAAGAACACCGCCGCCGCCACGGTCGAGGCGAGGATCCGCGCCTGGACCGTCGCCTCGTCGGTCTTCTGCACGGCGTAGGCGCGTTCCTCATAGGCGATCATGACCAGCCCCGCGACCAGCACCGCGATCGCCGCCAGCAGCGCGATCAGAGGGGCGATCCTGGGCAGCTTCGGCATTCCCGCTAGCTCCTCGGCTTCACGGCGACCGCCAGGCTCAGCAGCTTCGAGCTGATGAGGAGCCCGTTCTCGGCCGCGGCCTGGTTGTCGATCTCGAAGCGCACGCGATTGTCGGCCAGGACGAAATTGACGATGCCTTTCGCCCCCGCCGCCGGCAGCGACTCGGTCACGGTCAGGACCGGCCTGCCCTGCACCGCCGCCAGCCCCTGGGCGACGGATTGCGTGGCCGAGCCGGCGGTATAGAGCACATGGCAGCCGGAGTCGGCAGCGACCGCGGGCAGCGACCGGCTCAGCACCGGACGTCCCTCGATGGTCTCGCCGCTCACCGCCCGAGCGAGGACCTCGGAAAAGCCGCCGCCACCCACCACGCACAGGATCACCGGGCTATCGGGCGCGGCAAAGGCCGCCGCCGGCCATTGCACGAAGGGCACGAACTTATAGAGGTAGGTCGCCTTCACCGCATATTCGACGGCGGTGTCCTGCGCGCGCGCCGCCGGCGCGCCGCACAGCAGACCGAACAGACTGCCGAGCAGGATGACAGCCGCTTTCCCCGATCGGCGATGCGCGAGGCGACCCAATCAAAAGCTCCGCCGCAACCCGACCAGGGCGCTGCGCGGAATGCTGAAGGTGAGGCCGAATCCGGTGGTCGCCTCGATATGATGCGCATGCACCAGATTGTAGCCGGCGAGGAAGAGCTCGAGCGCCGAGCTCACATGCCAGCCGAGCCGCGCATCCGCCTCGAAATAGGAGGGGATCCCCGCCGGCGCCAGCCGGCCGATCTGGCGCAGCCCGACATAGGCATCGATCTCGTCGGACAGCTGCAGATAGGAACGCAGAAAGACCTGGTAGTTGGGGTCGATGCCGGCCGCGGTCTGGATGCCGGCGATGTCATTGCCGCCCGCCTTCACCTGCAGCGCCTTATGCAAGAGATCGACGCCGGCGCTGATGCGCAACCAGGAGACCGGCCGCAGATCGGCCCAGCTCTCGAGCCCGTAGGTGTGTCCCGCGAGGTCGTTCCGGAAGATGATCGGCGGCGAGCCCGGCACCAGCGACGTCGTCCGGACATCGCTGTAGTCGTTGTAGAAGAGCGAGATCGAGGCCGAGAGCCCCTTGGTGAATTCGGCCCGGTAGCCGGTCTCGTAGGCGATCACATGCTCCGATTGGAACTGCGGCGAGGGACCGAAGATCGGCGAGATGACGAGATTGCGATCGAGGCGCGAGGGCGTCTCGGCGGCCCGCGAGATCGCCGCCCAGACGAGGTTCGCAGCCGTCGGCTGCCAGGCGAGCCGGATGCTCGGCATCGGCTCGAGGCCGCTGAAGGTGTTGTATTCGAGCTTGGCGCCGAGGGTGAGGCGCAGGCTGTCCGCCAGCCTGATCGTGTCCTCGGCAAACAGGTTGGTCAGCGCCAGGGTCTGGCTCGGCGGCAGGATGAGGGCCCCGTTGGTCGGAAAGAAGGTGTCGCGCCAGACGCGCTGGCCGACGCCCCACACCAGCTGGTGCCCGCTCGCGAAGGGAATGCTGTGCTGGAGCTGGACATCGACGGTGTCGGTATTGTCGCGCAGCGCCCCGCCGCCGGGGTCCTCGTCGGACCGGTCGTAATAGCTCTGCAGCTCGAGGCTCGATCCGTCGCCGAGGCGGCGCGTCCAGCGGCCGAGGAAATTGCCGCCATTGGCGCGCCCGCCGATGTCGAGCGGGTTCTCGAAAATGTCGCCCTGCACGGTCAGCCCGTCGGGACCGCCGGTCCAGTCCGACCGAAAGCCCGCCTGATAGCCCTGCCAGCTGTCGTGGGTGCTGGTGCGGCTGCCCGCGATGTCCGTGTCGCCGCGGCCGAAACCCATCATATAGGCGCGATAGGTCCAGTTGTCGGCGACGCGGCCGCCCCAGCGCACCGCGCCGCTCTGGTCGAAATTGCCGAATTTCAGATTGGCGAGCCCGCCTTGCGTATCGCTCGAGCTCCGGGTGATGACGTTGATCACGCCGTTCACCGCATTGGCGCCCCACAGCGTGCCGCCGGGTCCGCTGATCACCTCGATGCGCTCGACATCGTCGAGCATCACCTCGTTCAGGTCCCACACCACATTGTGGAAGAAGGGCTGGTAGATGCTGCGGCCGTCGATCAGCACCAGCAGCTTGTCGGCGGCATTGGCCGAATTGAAGCCGCGCGCCGAGATCGTATAGTCCTGCGAGGAGATGCGCGCGACCTGCAGATTGGGGGCGAGGCGCAGCGCTTCCGGCAGGCTGGTGGCACCCGAGGCGCGGATGTCCTCGCGCGTGATGACATAGACGGCAGCCGCCGCCTGGCTCAGCGATTCGGGGCGCTTGGAGACCGAGGTGATCTCGATATTGGCGAGATCCTCGAGCGAGAGCTGGCGCAGCTCCTCGAGCGATTGGGCGCGGGCCGCGCCGGCGGCGATCAGCAGGCCGCCGAGCAGCGCACCGAGGGCGCCGGTGCTGCGGGAGTTTCGGGGGAGGCTGCGACAGGCAAGACGGCGGCGGCGGAGGCCTTCTCGGCCCGGTCTTCTTCCCGGATGCACGCGTCTCCCCCGCACTCGCTCGGCGTCACGCCCAAGCTAGCGGGGAACCCGCGGCCGAGAACTAACTCTTTTGGCTAGGAAGCAAAAACATGCGCCGCGCATAGGAAGATGATCGGATCGAGCGCCCGGCGCCGGTCCCGCACGGTCCTAGGACAGATCGCGGTTGCGCAGCGTGCGCGCCTTTTCGCGCTGCCAGTCCTTGTCGCGCTCGGCGGCGCGCTTGTCGGCCTTCTTCTTGCCGCGCGCGAGACCGATCTCGACCTTGGCGATGCCGCGCTCGTTGAAGTAGATCGACAGCGGCACCAGCGTCACGCCCTCGCGTTTCGACGAGCCCAGCAGCTTGTCGCGCTGCTTGCGGTGGAGCAGCAGCTTGCGCGGCCGCCTTTCCTCATGGTTGAAGCGGTTGGCCGACTTGTAGATCGGGATATGGGCATTGAACAGCCACAGCTCGCCCTGCATCTCGCCGGCGTAGGATTCCGCGATGCTGGCATGGCTGCCGCGCAGGCTCTTCACCTCGCTGCCCAGCAGCACGATGCCGGCCTCCAGCGTCTCGTCGATGAAGTAATCGTGGCGGGCGCGGCGATTCTGCGCGACGAAACGATCGGTGCTGCGCACCACCATCTTCTTACTTCCCCCTCTCCCCCCTGGGGGAGAGGGTCGGGGTGAGGGGGTCGTTGAAACCGCACCCTAGTCGCGCACTTTGCGCAACGCTGATTCGGCTCGATCCCAAAAACCTTGTTGTCATCTGATCGAGCATCGTGCCGCTTGAACGACCCCCTCACCCTACCCTCTCCCCCAAGGGGGAGAGGGGGTTTTGATTAGCGCGCCGCGACCGTCTCGAACAGGCCGGCATGCTCCATCGCGAGACGCACGCGGCGCTTGGTCTCGTCGGAGATCTCGCACAGCGGCAGGCGCGTCGTGGCGGCGGCGAGGCCGAGCAGCGAGGCCGCATATTTGACCGGGCTCGGGTTGGATTCGAGGAACAGCGCCTCGTGCAGCGGATAGAGCCGCGCATTGATCGCCTGGGCGCGCGCGACATCGCCCTCGGCCCAGGCCTCGTGCATGTCGGCGAGCGCCCGCGGCGCGACATTGGCGGTCACCGAGATGCAGCCATGGCCGCCTTGCGCGACGAAGGCGAGCGCCGTCGCATCCTCGCCCGACAGCTGCACGAAATCGGCGCCGATCGCCTGCAGGATCTTCTGCGGCCGGGCCAGATCGTTGGTCGCGTCCTTGACGCCGATGATGCGCGGCAGCTCGGCCAGCCGCGCCATGGTGGCGACGCTCATATCGATCACCGAGCGCGGCGGGATGTTGTAGATGACGATCGGCAGGCCGCAGCAATCGTGCAGCGCCTTGAAATGCCGATAGAGCCCTTCCTGGGTCGGCTTGTTGTAATAGGGCGTCACCACCAGGGCGGCGTCGGCGCCGGCCTTCTCGGCATGGCGCATGAAGCCGATCGCCTCCTCGGTCGAGTTCGATCCGGCCCCCGCCACCACCACGGCCCGGCCCTTGCCGACCTCGACCGCGAGATCGATCACGCGCCGGTGCTCGGCATGGCTCAAGGTCGGCGATTCGCCGGTCGTGCCGACGGCGATCAGCGCCCGCGTCCCCTGCTCGATCTGCCAGCCGCACAGGCGCTGGAACGCCTTCTCGTCGACCGCATCGTCCTTGAAGGGCGTTACGAGTGCAGTCATCGAGCCGACGAGGCGCGGTGCGCGCAGGCGGGTTGGAGCCATCTTTCTTCCCCATGTGCGGTAGGCGGGGCGAAAATAACGCGCTGCACCAGCGGGGAAAAGGGATTTCCCGGCAGCCGCGCGGGGATTACCCCGCGGGCCGGCTCGGATCCGCTTGGATGCAATCTCAGCCATTGTTATTGTTAACTGTTGGCATGGTAAATCTGAGGCTATGAGTTCGCGTCGATCTGAGAAGCCGGCCGTCAAAGGGTTCGGCCTGCTCGCCCTTTCGGTTTTAGCCTCCCTCCTGCTGGGCGGAGCGCCGCGCGCGCAGGCCTCCGAGGCCGTCTATCGCGATGCGCTGCGCCGGCTCGAGGCCGGCGACATCGCCGGCGCCAACCTGCTGGCGGCGACCGGGCACGACCCGCTGCTCGACAAGGTGGTGCGCTGGATCGAGATCAGCCGGCTGCACGCCCCGACCAGCTTCGCCGAGGTGCAAGGTTTCCTCGACAAGAGCCCCGACTGGCCGCGCCAGGCGGCGCTCAGGCTTCGCGCCGAGGAGCAGATCCTGCTCGAGGCCGGCCCCGACGGGCTGCTCGCCTGGTTCTCCGGCAACCCGCCGCAGAGCCGCGACGGCAAGATCCGCTATGGCGAGGCGCTGCGCATCAAGGGGCGGGAGGCCGAAGGCGTCCGCTGGATCCGGCGGGCCTGGGTCGAGGACAATTTCTCGGCGCCCGAGGAGAAAGCCTTCCTCGAGAAGTTTCACGGGCTGATCCAGAGCGCCGATCAGATCGAGCGTCTGGACCGGCTAATCTGGCGCCAGCAGTTCGACCAGGCCAAGCGGCAGATGAACCGTGTCGACGAAGGCCATCGCTGGGTGGCCGAGGCGCGTGTCATGCTGCTCAACAACCAGGGCGGTTTCGACGCTGCCTTGCGCAAGGTCCCGGCTTCGCTCGAGAACGATCCCGGCCTGGTCTATGCCCGCATCCATTGGCGGCGGGTGAAGGGCAAGGATCGCGACGCACGGGCGTTGCTGCTCAAGACGCCCGCGAGCCTGCCGCGGCCCGAGCTATGGTGGCGCGAGCGCGAGGCCGAGATCCGCCAGGCCCTGTCCGAAGGCGCCTATTCCGAGGCCTACCGACTGGCGCGCGACCATCACGTGACCGCCGGCGTCGCGCTCGCCGACGCCGAGTTCCTGGCCGGCTGGATCGCGCTGCGGCTGGAGCACGACCCGCATGTCGCCTTCGGCCATTTCGAGAATCTCTATAATTCGGTGCGCACGCCGGTCAGCCTGGCACGCGGCGCCTATTGGGCGGGCCGCGCCGAGGAGGCGCAGCAAAAGAGCGCCGCGGCGCGCGGCTGGTTCGAGAAGGCGGCGCAGCACCCCACCACCTTCTACGGGCAGCTCGCAGCAGCCAAGCTCGGCGGCGAGCTCAAGCAGCTGCCGACCGATCCCAAACCCGACAAGAAGGCGGTCGAGGCCTTCGCCAAGCGCGAGGTGACGCGCGCCGTCGGCAAGCTCGCCGAGATCGGCGCCAACACGCAGATCGATCCTTTCGTGCTGCGCCTCGCCGATCTCGCGCATGAGCCCGAGGAGGCCGTTCTCGCCGCCGAGCTGGCGCGAAAAGTCGGCCGCCAGGATCTCGGCGTGTCGGTGGCTCGCCGCGTCGCGCGGCAGGGCATCACCCTGGTCGAGGCCGGCTATCCGCTGCTGCCGCTCGACAAGTCGCGCGTCGCCGAGCCCGCCCTCACCTATGCGGTGATCCGGCAGGAGAGCAATTTCGCGACCGAAGCGGTGAGCCGCACCGGCGCCCGCGGCCTCATGCAGCTGATGCCGGCGACGGCCAAGGCGATCGCCGCCAAGCTCAACATGCCCTTCAACGAGCACAAGCTGGCCGATCCCAACTACAATGTGGCGCTCGGCGAGAATTATCTGAGCCGCATCATCGGCCGCTTCGACGGCTCCTATGTTCTGGCGCTCGCCGCCTACAATGCCGGGCCGGCGCGCGTGCATCAGTGGCTGCAGCAGATCGGCGATCCGCGCGGCAAGATGGACGTCATCGACTGGATCGAGCGCCTGCCCTTCGCCGAGACGCGCAACTATGTCGAGCGGGTGCTCGAAGGCTTGCAGGTCTATCGTCTGCGGCTCGGCTCGCCGCTGGTGAGCCATGCCGCCGCCGTGCCGCCGGCCGCCTCGGCCTGGTGCCTGCTCGCCTGCCTCAAGGAGCCGGTGGCGCTGCCGACCCAGCAGGCCGACGACAGCCTCGAGGACACGCCGGGCGACGGCGGCGCGCTCGACGATGCGAGCCCCCCGCAATAGGGGCTGAGCTTCCCACCATCGGCGACATCGAGCAGGCGGCGCAGCGGCTCGCCGGCCGCGCCCTCACGACTCCGCTGCTCGAATCGGCGCTGCTCAACCAGGCGGTCGGCGGCCGCGTGCTGGTCAAGGCGGAGAGCCTCCAGCTCGGCGGCTCCTTCAAATTCCGTGGCGCCTACAATCGCATCTCCTTGATCCCGGACGGGCAGCGCGCCGCCGGCGTGGTCGCCATCTCCTCGGGCAACCATGCGCAGGGCGTGGCGCTGGCGGCGCGGATGCTCGGCATGAAGGCGCTCTGCGTCATGCCCAGCGATGCGCCGCGCATGAAGATCGCCAATACGCAAGCCTATGGCGCCGAGCTGCATCTCTATGACCGCGTCGCCGAGGATCGCGAGGCGATCGGCCGGCGCCTGGTCGCCGAGCGCGGCGCCACGCTGGTGCTGCCCTTCGACGATCGCTTCATCGTGGCGGGCCAGGGCACCATCGGTCTCGAGCTCGCGATGCAGGCGGAGGCCCGCGGCACGATGCTCGACGCCGTGCTGGTCAATTGCAGCGGCGGCGGGCTTGCCGCCGGCATCGCGCTGGCGCTCGCCGACCGCAGCCCGGGCACCGTTCTGCATACGGTCGAGCCCGCCGGCTTCGACGACATGGCGCGCTCGCTCAGCACCGGCACCCGCCAACGCAATGCCGCCTTGAGCGGCTCGATCTGCGACGCGCTGCTGGCCCCCATGCCGGGCGACATTCCCTTCGCCATCGCCCGGCAGCACATCGCGAGCGGCTTTGCCGTCAGCGACCAGGCCGTGCGCCGCGCCATGCGAGCCGCCTTCGAGCATTTCAAGCTGGTGGTCGAGCCCGGCGGCGCCGCAGCTTTTGCCGCGCTGCTGTCCGGCGCTTACGACCCGCGCGGCCGGACCACGGCTGTGATCTTGAGCGGCGGCAATGTCGATCAAGAATTCTTCTCCGAAGTTCTCGCCGAAAAGGATTCTCGCTGAAACGATTCTCCCTCTCCCCCTTGGGGGAGAGGGCCGGGGTGAGGG
>Ga0070681_10006302_pt1 | contig 11533 bp, 9 predicted proteins | sample KBSC83BmetaG_FD_65650 | JGI IMG/M metagenome (GOLD analysis project Ga0070681, IMG submission 65650) | Corn rhizosphere microbial communities from Kellogg Biological Station, Michigan, USA - KBS C8-3B metaG | ecosystem: Host-associated > Plants > Roots > Rhizosphere | place: USA: Michigan...
TCCGCGTTCGCTTCCATGATAGGAACAGATTGCGTAGGCAGATCAGAAATCTGGCTGCGAAATGTCGCGATCTCTTTCTCCGCTATGTCCAGCCTATTAAGTGCGATAGCCGCCTCGATCTTATCGATGCGAACGCCCGCAAAACGAACCGGAAGCGGTACCTGGGACTTCGGTTCCTTGCCCTTCGGTGTCAGCTTGAAATATTCAAAGTTGTCCCAGCTGTCGATAATTTGGAATACACTTTTTTCTGGACACCAAGGTTTAAGCTTTTGTGGCTCTAAAAGACGGGTACCGCGACCAATCATCTGCCAGAATTTTGTGTAGCTGTAGACAGGCTTCGCGAACACGAGATTGACGATCTCTCTAACATCAATACCCGTATCAAGCATGTCAACGCTGATTGCCACGCGTGGCATATCGTTGCGTGCGAATTGATCCAATAATCCACCCTTGCCATAAACACGGGGGTCGTCAGATACCATTACCTTTGCGAGCTCGCCTTCGTACTCGGGATAGAGGGAATCAAACACGGCTTCTATTCGCCGCGCATGTTTCACCGACATGCAAAAGAAGATCGTCTTTCCGGGGACCACTCCAATCGGATCCTTGATCGAATCCTCCATGAACTCTTTTACGATGAGAGCGTTCGTTGCGTGATTGGTGACAGTTTTCTCGAGGTCACTTCCCTCAAAATTTATGTCGGCGATTTCCTTTCCTTCCAAGAGTAATCGCTTTTGGTCCTCGAGACTGATTGTTCGCTTGCTGATTCCCTGGCTCTGAAATTTTGTCTGTATCTTCAGAACGGAAAAGTCACACAGATAGGGTGGTATATGGTCGATCGCCTCGTCGTACGAATATGCAAATGTCGGGAGGCCGTCTTCGCACTGAAAGAGCGCGAATGTGTTGTGATCGACTACATCTCGGGGCGTCGCTGTTAGACCGAGTTTAATCGCATTGAAATAGTCGAGCACCTCACCATAGGTATTGTAGATCGACCGATGGCTTTCATCGACGACAATGAGATCGAAGAAATGCGGCGAAAGCTCGCCATCACCTTCGCGAACGATATTCAGCATGGTTGGATATGTCGCAACATAGACGCGACGATCGGTGGCAATCGTCTTCTCGCCGGGCTCTGGCCATCGAGGCTCGTCGGGCAAATACTCTTTGAATGCCTCAAGGGCCTGCTCACGAAGCGCCACGCGATCGACCAAGAAAAGGACGCGCTGCACGCGCGCCGCACGCATCAAGGCATCGATCAAAGCGATGCAGGTACGCGTCTTACCAGTGCCGGTCGCCATCACTAGTAGAAACAGCTGTCGATTCTTCTCTATACCTTCCATCACGCGTCGGATGGCTTGGAGTTGGTAATCGCGGCCTACTATTGCCGTATCAATCAATTGATCCGAAAGCGGCTTCTTGTTCTTTCGTATGTAGAGTAGGCGTTCAAAATCCAGCAGCGTCGGGAATCCATGGACTTTATGCGGGGGCGCGTGGCCGATATTCCATAAGAAAATATCATGACCGTTGGTGTATGTGCAGAATGGAAGCTCCCCGCCGTGTACAGTTTGGATGCTCATGCAGTATTGTTTTGCTTGCTCGCGTCCAAGTTCTGCATTCGTGCATGATTTCTTTGCCTCGACGACCGCAATTGGCTTGCCGTTTCTGCCTAGCAAAACGTAGTCGCTGAATTCCCGAGGTCTGCCTTCGCCGTCGTCGGTCTGGATAGGGAACTCTTTGATGACCTGAGACCGATCCGATACATCCCATCCTGCCGCCTTTAAGCGAGCATCGATGATTTCGATTCGCGTGTCAGACTCGGTTGGCATCGGCTTCGCCGCTTGTCAAAACTTTAGTTGGGGAGTTTTTTGAAATATAGACACAGCTGCCGAATAATACATGTATCCAGTTTTATGACACTGACAATATTCCCGGCTAAATTGGGGTTCAGCCTGCATCCACCCCACTTACTGATCGAAAAGTCTCCAGGCGCAAACCTATGGGTCTGTATAGAACCCAATACCGCCTTGTCGATTTGGGGTCTTAGCGGCTCCATTAGATCATAGACCAGCGGGATCGAATTCTCGCTATTGCCGTGCAGAATTCCTACTGAGGGGTCAAGACCAGCGGCAATAACCTCGGACCGAATTTGATTAGCCAGAATTCCATAACCGTAGTTCAGCATGGCATTGACGGGATGGCGAGCCACGCGGGACCGCTTTCGCCACCCCATAGTTCGGGCTCCGAATTCCGACCAATCTTCAGGGATTGGCTTTCTGTTCAAACCGACCCATTTCAGGGGCAGCCCCCGCCACGTAGCGAAATAAGCCTTCGCGCATGGCCCCTCAATTCCCAAAAGCTGCGAATACGAAATTGATTTTCGCGGATTTCGAATATCAAAAATTCCCTTTTTCAATTTCGAAATTGCAATTTCCCGAATTTCAGACTTCGGAATCGAATTCCGCAACGTCAAAATTGAATTCTCGAGTTTCGCGGAAATTAGCCACTTTGCTATTTCGATTTTCCGGTTTGTGCCTTGAATGGCCCTTTGTGCAGCCACCAATTTGGGGTCAGCGGAATAACCGGAATTAGTCCCGACATTTGCGACCTTGCCCTGCCAATCCAACCGGACGAATTCAATTTTCTGCTCGGCCATCCAATTTAAAGCGTCGAACGAAATTCCGCCACTACCATCCAAAACGACAATCCGGTCTGGCAATTTGGCGTCGCCAGGGAAAAATCGAAATTCTTCTGCCTTTTGCGGGTAATGGGTGAGGCCGGATCGAATTAAGAGGGTATTGTGATCCACCCGAATTCGAATTCCGTGACCACATAGAATTAGCGGTTCACGATAATGATATTTCCTTTTAGGACCGGTTCGCTTTTGCGGCGGGGAATATGTCCGCCAAAATTCCGAGCGTTCGGCCCAATCTGTTTCGTCATTCAAATTTGCCCGCAGCATCTCAAATGCCCCATTTCTGTAGCATTCAATTATAGCGCGGTAGAGGCTTTAGGGTTTACCTTTGTGCTTAAATCAATTGATTTATCAAAGCACCCAAAACCGATTTTCGACTTCACGGATAGTCCAGTTTCGGGCCTTCAAAAACCCGAGGGTGACCGTTCGCAGAGCTGTAGGGTCACGCCATTGCGCCAGGGACTCTATACCAGGCCTAAGCTCCTGCAGAGAAATCGGCAGCACCATTTGACCCGAAGTCAGGCAATATGGCCGGTGCAGCCATCTTCGATTCTCTAATGTCTCTGCCTGAGAACATAAACCGCGCCAAGGATGCGGGCCTTTGGGCCAAAGGCATCGCTCTGGCTGAGGCCGCTGTCAAATTCGGACCACCCAAACTTGTGCAAGCGCTGGAGCAAGTTAGCGATCCAAAACGTATTGCGGAGAATCCGACTGGTATTTCCAAACCAGTTCCCGACGATGCTTCGGCTGCAGTGCGTATCTTTGCGGGGGTCGCGCTCGTGATGAAAGTTCTGTCCGATAACTCGACAATTCGGACGAAAATTAAAGACGCTCTGATAGATGGCTTCATCAAAGGCAAATTCACAGCCTATGGGGATTTTCCGCCGCTAAATCCCAAGAAAGCTACCCGGAAAATACCCAGCGATTATTTTCGCTCGGCCAAAATAAATTGGAACGATTCATCGCTCACAATCGGAAATTTGACGATTTTGTCGATAAAGGTTTTTCGGACCAGTACAATTCAGCGAATATTGGCAGCCCGGATTAAATCTCCCATTGCGAATCGAATTTCAAAGGGCAGGCCGTCGCGAATTCCTCAAATTCAATTAGCCATTTCGGGATTAGATACTCTTGGACTGCTTCCACCAGACGGAATTACAAAGCGGTTTGTTCAGGACATTAGAGATCGCGTAATTGCAATTGATCCGCCGGCAAATCATCCGGGAAGGAAGCGGGAATGGGGGCTGAGCGATAAGATAATTCGTCGCCAGTATTCCAAACATTTTCAAAATCGAAAATTGCAATCGAAGCCCTAAGTCTTTTGGACTTTTGACCATTCACGGTACGCCTGAGAATCCCGGCACCGTCCCGACTGAAATTTGTCAGAGGGACGAACAATGCCCGGCAGAAAGAAACGCTCACGACAAGCAGTAGTCGTGAAAGCGAGCAAGCGTCTAGGCAGCAAGCGTCCTGCAACGTCTATCAAGAAAAGATCCCGAAAGAAGCATTCAAAGCTTCGCACCAAAATCGGCCGCTCGCCGAAGCAGCAAACGAAGACTGCTAGAGGAGAAACTAGGCCGAGGCTGGAACTCGGTTTGCGCTTGCTGCGCACAGAAAAATCCATCGCAAATGCCGCTCTCAAAGTAGGCATCTCGCCGACCAAGCTCCGCGCTCACGCAATCAAGAAAAAGCTGCTGGTGAAGCGCGGCAAACGCTGGGTCGTTCAAAAAGACGTTCCTAGAAAAGTGCTGATCTATAGCGACGGCAAAGAGCACGCCATCACCGTTGCCAAATTCCGAACAGCTTCGCTCATCGGCGAGCACATGGCTGCCGTGCGCTGGTTCGTTCAGACCAATGACCTTCGCCATTTAGAGCCATTCGCCGGGAAGTCCGTGAAGGACATATCCGGCAAGCGCTTCCCCCTCGAAACCCGCCCCAACGTACTTCACCGCCTCGCCAATAGCGGCGGCAGTTCGTTCGAAGATGTCTATCGCCTCGTCATCTAACCCAGAAAGGAAACGCTATGCCTAAGAAACGCATGTTCAACCATGGAGATCGCATCGCACGTACGCGCAAGGCGCACGAGCACTTTGAAACAGACACGCCTGCCTGTGCGGTATGCGGAGAAAACCGCACTGCAATTCTGGAAAAACACCACATCGCAGGCCGCGCCTACGATCCCGAAACGATGATCCTCTGCAAAAATCACCATGGACTGATGACCGATATGCAGAAAGACTTTCCGCCGAATGTGAACGATCCACCATCCAAACTCGAATGTATCGGGCGGATGCTGCTCAACCTCTCGGACTTGTTCGCGATCCTGATCGAAAAGTTGAAGGAGTTCGGCCTCTATCTGATCGAACTTGCCCAATCCGAATTCGACAGTCTCGAGGATAAGTCATGACCCGCATACCAATGCTGATTGCCGTGCGTGGCTATGCCCTGCCTGTGCGAGACGATGATGACAAGGTCTATACGAAAATCGGAACCGGCAAGCGCAAAGCGTTGCCAAGACCATCGCGAGAGACATTGATATTCGATTGCGAGACGACCAGCGATCACACGCAGAGCCTGCGCTTCGGCACCTATCAATGCCGCAAAAGCGGCGCGTTTGTGGAAAGCGGGATCTTTTACGAGACGGACAATCCGAAAGCCTTGTCGCGGAAAGATTTGGTTGTGCTTCGGCGTTATGCGGCCAAGCATGGGTTGGTGCTTCGGACCCGCCAAAGCTTCGTCGAGGAGATTTTCTACAAATACGCCTATGCCTACGGCGCACTGGTGGTCGGATTCAATCTCCCGTTCGATATCAGCCGCCTCGCGATTTCTATCGGTACGGCTCATGCCCGTGACATGCGCGGCGGCTTCACTTTCAAACTCTCCAATGTGTCCTACCACCCCAATGTTGTGATCAAGCACCTGAATGCCAAAACCTCGTTCATCCGCTTGGCAGCATCCGGGCAGATAGACAGCCGCAGCGAGCGCAAGAAGGGGATCAAGAAGCAGCACCGGACGGGGTATTTTCAGGATGTGAAGACTTTGGCCTCCGCCCTTCTGGGAAGGGGCCATACTCTGGCATCGCTGGCCGACACCCTCGAAACCACCCACCGCAAGAGCAAGGCAGACAGCCATGGCGGTCCGCTGACGCCCGCCTATGTGGCCTATGCCGTCAACGACACCCAGGTCACGTGGGAGTGCTACGAGAAGCTGGCCGTTATGTATGAGGTCCACGGCCTCAAGGGCACGCCACCCCACCGCATCTACAGCGAGGCGAGCCTCGGCAAGGCCTATCTCAACCAGATGGGCATTCTGCCCCTGCGCAAGCTGCAACCGGACGTCCCGCCGGAGCTGATTGGCCAGATCATGGGGACCTATTACGGGGGGCGGTCAGAGGTGCGCATCCGCCGCCAGATCACCCAGGTCCTCTACTGCGATTTCCGCTCCATGTACCCGACGGTCTGCACGCTCATGGGACTTTGGCAGTTCGTGATCGCGAAAGGCCTCGACTGGTGCGACTGGACCGATCAAGCCCGCAAGCTTTTACAGGATGTCCAACTTGCCGACTTGCAGAACAAGGATTTCTGGAAATCGCTCACGGTGCTGGTTCAGATCGAGCCGGACGATGACGTGTTGCCCGTCCGGGCTGCCTATGACGGCAAGAGCCGCACCATAGGGTTGAACCATCTCACGGCCAGGTTTCCGATGTGGTTCACCTTGGCCGATTGCATCGCCTCCAAGCTATTCACTGGACGCGCTCCCAAGATCGTGAGCGCTATAAAATTCACCGCACGCGCCGTGCAGGACGGTCTCAAGCCCTTCAAGCTTGTGGGCGACGACAATCTCGTCATCGATCCTGCCAGCGGGGACTTTTTTCGCGAGCTTATTGTGCGGCGCGGACAAGTGCAGGCCGCCATCAAGCGTGAAACCGATACTCGCAAGCATGAACTGTTGGAAGCGCAACAAATGATGCTCAAGCTGGTGGCGAACTCCACCAGCTACGGCATCTATGCTGAGCAGAATGCGCAATCCTATGACCGGCCTCGCGGCATCGACTTGTTCGGAATGGAAGACTGCTTCCGCAACGCCTCCAAGTCCATCGAGGAACCGGGAACGCATTTTCATCCGCTGATCGCGACGCTAATTACAGGAGCCGCACGCTTGATGCTGGCTTCTGCCGAATGCGTAGCCGAAACTAATGGCATCGGCTGGGCTTTCTGCGATACCGATAGTCTCGCACTGGCACGGCCCGAACGCATGAAGGACAGCGAATTTCTGAAGCGCTGTGCCCTGATCACTGACTGGTTCGACCGGCTCGATCCGTACGGCGATGGCAGACCGCTGTTCAAAATGGAAGACCAGAATTTTGCCCTGAAGGATGGCAAGCCCACAGAAAAGCATCAACTGCTTTTCGCGCTAACGATTTCTGCCAAGCGCTATGTCCTATTCAATCTCGACAAAAACGGGCATCCGGTGATCCGAAAGGCGCTGGCCCATGGCCTGGGCCATCTTATGGAACTCTACGACGAGAAAAACGCACCAAAATCGATTCCGCTACCTCCGGAAGGAATGGCAGGCTTGGAAGTCAAACGCTGGCAGCATGACCTTTGGTATCAGATCGTATCGGCGTTTCTGGATGGCCATCCTGACCGGATCGATCTTCCTAAGAGTCGCGCCTGGGACAAGCCCGCCAGAAGCCGCTACGGCGCAACCACATCGATGCTGCTCAACTGGTTCAAGCGCTTTAACGAAGGCAAGGCGCTCATTGATCAGGTTAAGAGCTTTAATTTCATGTCGGCTTTTTCCGTCTCCAAATCCGGTTGGGCCGGAGCCATGGCCGATGGTGAAATTGACAGCGATCTACTCGGGGACGGACTACCTGCCGTCGTCGCACCCTATAGCGGCGATCCCGACGAAGCCGTCATGCATTGCTTCGACCGCAGAACAGGGAAGCCGGTTCCTGTATCGGTCCTAAACACCTATCGCGAAGCAGTTGCGGACTATTCGTGGCACTCGGAATCAAAGTTCGACAATGGCGAGGCGTTTGATACCGGCATCACGCATCGCCGGCACATCGAAGCCGTTGCCGTCGAATATATCGGCAAAGAGGCGAACCGGCTGGAGGAACAGTTCTATCTGGGAGAAATCCCCGAAGCCGCTATCAACTACGGCACTAGCGAGGAAAGCCGGGCGCAGATCGCCCGCGTACTAGCGCAGGCCTCCCGAAAATTTGGACAATCCGTGCTGGCGGAAAAAGCTGGAATTACGCGGCAAGAGCTCGGGGCAATTCTGAAGGACAAAACTAAGCCACGCGCACAAACCATCAAGCTATTGATGAATGCCGCCCGCGAACTTCAATCCAAATCCCAGAGAAAGTCCTAGTAGCGCGTTTGCGTGCCCATTAACCGCTTGATTTTGCTCAATTAGATTTCTGCGGCAAATACTTGGTGAACTGCAACTCAGCTTTTTGCACAATTCGCCTTGGGTTGGGGGGATTGTCATGAAACTGCTTTTTGCAGCCGCTTTGGTATTGGGTATCTCCACCCTCTCAAATGCCCACGCCGCCCTCGCGCCGATCGAGCATCCTGCCCGCGAAGCGTCTCTAAGAAATGATGGTGCTGCATCGAACCCAGCAAGCAAAATTCAGTTGGCGATCCAAGAATTCAATCGCGCCTATGCGTCTCATCGTTCTCAAATCACCGGTGCAGCTAACGCTGCGCAACGAATCCGTCACGACCCGATGATCGGAACAATAGCTCTTCTATTTTTCTTGGTAATCTCTGCACCAGCAAAAGTGACCGATCTCAAGAAATATTACGACGCCATGACTTCAAACAAGCCGATACCATGGTTTAGAAGGTTCGGCATAAATGGCGATGACCTCACGAACACCCGTCGGGTTTTGTTCTTCTACACCTTGTTCCTGATCTACCAGGTGATTTCCTACCCACTCATGCGCTGGAACGACAGCTCGGTAGCATTCTACAGCGATTTGATCTTCCAGGTACTCATCGTAATTCTGCTTTTCAGAGCGTACGCGAAATTAAGACGCGAGATATTCGAAAAGTGGCCCGACGATCCTTACAATAGAGCCCATGTACGAAAGTGGTTCGCGCAGAATATCGACGACATGCGTCTTCGGTTTAGCGATATGCGACGACTTGCGGTTCTTGGATTTTTTGGCAGTTTCTTGCCAGCGATAATCGCAAATATACCACGCGTTTTGGATCAAGCTGTTTTGGTTGATCAAAAATTGGCGGTACTTTTGTAGTCGGAAAGGATTTGATCAGCCCTTAACATGTCGGGTAGGGACAGTGGGCGCGCCGTCAATAGTCGTCGAGGTCCACACTGCGCTGAAAACTAATCGAAGTAGTTCTGCTTATGCCACGCTTTAGCGAAGGTCCGTAGAGCAACACAAATCGCAATCGATCTGCAGCCAGAGCGCTGCACAGTCCCCAGATGGCATCATAGGGCAGATGTCCGTAGTACTCTCGGCGTTCACCGCGCATCTCCAGCACACCAATGCCCAATGGCCGCCAATTCTTTTCATATTTTAAAACAGCAGGCTTCTGAATATCGCGCTCACCCACAAACCGAAGGAGAGTTTTGGCGCCTGATCGCTCGCGTGGAAAGACACATGTACCAGAAATGATTATAGCAGCATGCTCTCGATACAGATCGGGCTCATGCTTGTCGTGCTCAAGTCCGAATAAATAGTCTGGCCACCAGTCGTTCATCTCGAAGATGGACTGCTGGTACGTGATCTCTGATCTTGCGGTCTTTTTCCTTGGCATGAAGACACCCGACAGGCCCACACACAAGTCGTGGCTAGTACACTGTCCCTAACGAGCATTCAGCCTCTAAACGATGAATTGCTGACATCGCAGGGCAACTGGCTTTTCAAGCTGTGCAAATTGTTTGCCCCTCGAAAGGTTGCAGGGTACACGTTGAAAAGCAACAATCTGACTCGCGTCGGACAAATGCGATATTGGTGGGTCAATCAAAACCAGACGTATCGCCATGAGGTGCAGGGCGGCTTTCTCTGGTCGCCCAAACGAAATGCCAACGGCGCGCGGAATCCGTTCTATGAGTCAATGCGCGAGGTCGCGCCGGGCGATTTGATTTTCTCATTTGCAGATACTCGGATTCCAGCAATCGGGATCGCAAAGTCCTATTGCTGGGAAAGCCCGAAGCCCCTGGAATTTGGGTTGGCGGGCCAAAACTGGGAGCAAATTGGCTGGAAGGTGAGTGTCGAGTTCACGGAGCTCACAAACAAGATACGACCCAAGGAACACATCGGCATTCTTCGACCGCTTCTTCCTGATCGATACTCACCCCTTCAACCGAACGGGAATGGCCTTCAATCCGTTTACCTGACGGAGGTGCCTAGCTCACTCGCTCAGGTATTGATGGGTCTTATCGGGAAAGAGATAGAACCTCTGACTCTCGCGGCAAGCGCGGTGAAACCTGTTGTCGCCGACGATCTGGAGTTCTGGGAGCGCACTCTGGAGCAGCAACTTGTGAACGATGCGACTGTGCCAGAGACCGAGCGGTTGGCGATCGTTCGTGCCCGGAACGGACAGGGACTGTTCAAGGACAGAGTAGCCAAAATCGAAACTCGATGCCGCATTACCGGTGTCGAAAATCTCACGCACCTGATTGCCAGCCACTGCAAGCCGTGGCGCGATGCGACGAACGAAGAACGACTCAATGGCGAAAATGGTCTCCTTCTGACGCCAAGTATCGATCATCTCTTTGATCGTGGGTTTATCGGTTTCGAAGATAGTGGACGGCTTATCGTTTCACCAGTAGCTCATAAGCCGTCGCTAAACCGTATGGGCATAGAGACAGCGCAGCTCGTCAACGTAGGTGGATTCACGAGCGGCCAAAAGAAATTTCTCGACTTCCATCGGAACTCGGTTTTGCTGCAATCTATAAGAACCTAGTCTGGTACAGATAACACGGTATAGAGCTCAATGCGGATTACTGCTCCGCATATGTGAGTTCCCGGAGAGCTCCATTAACCCCACGAAGCTTTTGGAAAAAGAGAATGGCATTCCTCACGGAAGAACAGCGGCAGTTTCTTTTTCGCTACAATATTCCGCTAAGCGATGTTTTTGACGCGTCGGGTTTTAATAGGGTCGCCGTATATCAAGCAAAAATGAAAGAGCTCGGTATTGGTTTCGCATTTGGTACTTCGCCGTGTCAGAGAGGAGGGCACACGCTTCGAACGCGCAAAGGGCATTGCATTCAGTGCAGTCCCGCAAACATCAGCTACTTCAATCGATTCCGGGAGAATGGCTATGTCTATATTGCCCAAAGCAGAAGCACGGCGCGAATTAAAGTTGGGATGACTACTGATCTTTTGGAGCGGGGTCGACAATTGAATATCTACAGTTACGGGGGAGTGAGGGACTGGCAAATCTCGGCAACTGCCTGGACCAACCGCGCGGGCGAGGTCGAATGCAAAACGCAGGACCGACTAAAGAATTATGCCGTTCTCGCGAACTATTTCAAAGCTGGCGACCAGATCGACTGCCGTGAAATATTTAGTTGCAGCTTTGAAATTGCAAAGGCCGCGCTTCTGAAAAGTATCCCAGCGGGCACAAAATTGAATTTATTGTAAAAGACGACTTGGCAATGTCATATTGGTAATTGGCGAATACAGGGGCGGAATCGAACTACCAACACGCGGATTTTCAGCCCGATAGTCTGGCGACATGGATGCATGTCTGTAAAGTTTGCGCGGCAGCGCTATACCCCCCCCCGTAAACGGGGGAGGAAAATCGCGATGACCGCGCTATATTAGAGACCAATGACAGAACGGACCAACCTTATCGG
>Ga0070681_10006308_pt1 | contig 11530 bp, 13 predicted proteins | sample KBSC83BmetaG_FD_65650 | JGI IMG/M metagenome (GOLD analysis project Ga0070681, IMG submission 65650) | Corn rhizosphere microbial communities from Kellogg Biological Station, Michigan, USA - KBS C8-3B metaG | ecosystem: Host-associated > Plants > Roots > Rhizosphere | place: USA: Michigan...
ATGAGCAACCCCGAGCTGCTGGAGATCGTCTGGACCAACCTGATCGTCAAACGGCAGGAGATCGGCACGCAACTGTTGCGCCGTGGCATCGAACGAGGCGACGTGCGCGCCGATGCCAATCTCGATGTCGTCATGAACATGGTGGCGGGCACGGCGATCTTCGCGGTCCTCTTTCGCCTGCCGGAACCATCCGACCTGCCTGCCCGCCTCGAAGCACTCGTCTCCACGATCTGGCAGGGGATCCGCAGCGAAGAGAGCTAACGTCCTGCTCACGAGATCGCGCAGTCGCAGCACTGTCATTCTGAGCCGCAGCGAAGCATCTCCTCTCCGTGCCCCTGACGCCTGGTAGCTGGGCAAGCAAGGAGAGATTCTTCACTGCGATTCAGTAGGCGACAACACTGATTCAGTCCATGCGTCCATCGTCCGTAGCGGTAGGGGCGGAACCGGTGTCCGCCCGCCGGTCGCCGGAACAACGGCGACCGCCCCGTGGTTTCCACACGGCCACGGGCATCGGTCGAAGCTGAGTGGCCTCCGGGTGGAGGTTGATGCCGCCCAAACGCGGGAGGAGGCAAGCTCCTCCCCTACAGACGATCGGACAGAATTACTGTGGTCGTCTATTCAGGATGACGGATGAGTGATGGCGTGCGCTTAGAGGCGAGGGCCGCGATGCCATGCGAGATCACAGGCATCGTGGCCCTGCTTACTTGCAGCTAGTGGTGGTGATCAATGACGACCTCGCCCATGGTACGCACCTGCTCGCTGGCGAGATGCGGGGCAACGTTCGTGGCGAACCACGTTGGACCGAACTGCTTGCCGCCCTCGATCGCTTCGTCCTGGCTATCCCAGAAGAGGAGGGCCGTACAGCGATCGTTGCTCTCCTTGACCAGCACGACACGCTGAAAGCCGGGTTGCGCGGCAAGCAGCGCCAGGCCATCGCGCTCCATCGCGGCGCTCAGATCGTCCACCGGAACGGTGGTATGAAGGTGATTAATGACCGTATACATCAGTAGACTCCACAATCGTGGCGGGCGTGGACCGTTCCCGCATCAGCCATGTTGGGCCATGAGCGCCTGAACCGTCGTTTCCGTCTCCTGGTCAGTGTCGGAATGGTGGTGCACCATTTTCCAGTCGCCGGCTTCGCGCCGGTAAATGTTGGTCGTGCGCGCGTCGAAGGCGGCGGACGTTGCACCGATCATGCCGGCTACGTGCTCGTTGCCGATGGTGTAGGCGACATCACCGAGGACATAGACGTGGAGGTCGTCGACCTCTGCCCGGCCGTTTGTCATGAGCCGGGAGGCTCCCTGCCAACCGGCCCAAACCTCGTCCCAGCCGGACTGCATGCCGCCGATCGGGTGGAGCGTCGAGACATTCGTCCCATGATCCCAGACCTGCTCCATCTCGGACGGGTCACCATTGAGGAGCTTGCCCAGCGCCTCGTAAAAGCGATCGGATGCCTGCTGAACTTCTTGAGCTGACATGTAGAACCTCCCTATAAGCTTGCGTTCATAGCGACGGCCACCCGTCGCCCGTTCCCCAACCGACAAACTCTCCTTCCTCGATCACTCCAGGAGATCGACTGATTGTGCTGCCTCGACTTGCCGCGCGCGTTGCTCGACTTTGCCGAGCAGTACGATTAACGTCTCCTGCTCTTCGGCCGTGAGGCAGGAGAAGATGGTGTGTTCAAGGCGAAACGCGTGTGGCAGGATGCGCTCGGCTAATTCGTGTCCGCGGGGGGTGATTTCAATCAGGAACATGCGGCGATCGGTCGGGTGCGTCGCGCGCGAGATCAGTTCCTGCCGCTCCAGCTTCGCGAGGATTGCGGTGATGGCTGAGCGCGTGACGAGGGCGCGCTCACCGATGACGTACGGCTGCAGCGGTGCCTCGGCGCTGCGCAAGATCATCAGCACATTGAACGCACCGCCGTTGAGATCGAAGTGGCGGAGCATCGCTTCGAGCTGTGGCCTCACAAGCATGTGCGCGCGCACCAGGTTGAGCATGCATTCACGGGCACCGTGACTGTAGATCGGGAACTCTTCCGCTGGCTCGTGCCCGGTGCGAACGGGCCCATCTGAATCAATCATGAGCGACACCTGATTAGTTCATGAACGAATAGTTCACTGTCATACTACAGCAGAATTGGATGACATGCAATACCCCACGGAGACATGGAGACATGGAGATGTAGAGTCTTGGAGACTAGGTCACCTGGCCGATCGCGAGCAGGTGGGGGCTGGCGCCGAGCAGTTCCGGCTCGTCTTCGATGCGGCGCAGGGCGGTGAGCACGTGCTGTCGCCAGTCGGGATCGTCCCACTGATCAACGACGCGTGCGATGTAGGCGGCAGGTCCTTCGACCGCCAACGTCTGCAAATGGCGCAGTCCGGCCGCTTCGAATTCGGCGCGCAACTCCTCCGGCCGGTGGAGATAGGCGGTGGTGAAATAGTGCGGCGTGTTGTCGGGATTCCGATGCTGGCCGCTGCGCAGATCTTCCGCCATGATGTCGCGGAAGGCCGGATCGGCGATGAAGCCGCGATCGAGTCCGTCGAGCAGCGAGGCGAAGCGCGAAATGGCAGCGGCGAAGACGTGGCCGCCTGGCTGGGTGATGCGGGCGGCTTCATGCAGCGCCGCGATCCGATCGGCCTGCTCGGTTAGATGATAGAGCGGTCCAAGGAGCAGCACCGCCGAAAAGCGGGCGTCGTCGTGCTCAACGTGCCGTGCGTCGCCGAGTTGAGCCGAAGCGATCGGCGCCTCCGCTTGTGAACGTGAGCGCTCCCGCGCCTGCTCGATATGCAACGGCACCGGGTCGATCAGGTGCACTTCGTAGCCGAGCCGGGCCAGCCAGCCGGAATAGACGCCCGGCCCGCCGCCGATATCTGCAATTGCGGCCGGAGGCGGTGGGAGGAAGCGGCGGATGATCTCGCGCGTGCGCTCCATTTCCAGGTTGCCGCTGCCGACGGCGAGCCGGTTGTTCTCTATACCGGCCTCGTAGTGTCCGATCATCTCTGGCGATGCATTGTGCGGTGGTGGCGATTCCGACATCGTGACCTCACTCCCGATCGGCCGTTCTGGTGGATGAGGTTCAAGTCTACACCGGCTCGCGGATGCGGAGATGCATGGCCGAGGTCACGGCATGTCGATCAATATCCGAACCCTGGCGTGGATGCCGTTGGTGAAGGCGTCGAGCGCGGCCCCGGTTTGCGGTTCACCGACCTACTCTCTACAATCGCACCGACTCGGACGCATCCGTGGGTTGGACCTACTTGCCGTGAGCTGCCACAGGCAACATATCGATGAACCGACGCCGGAGGACGGCCGGCCGGAGATCTGTGGATGCTTCAAATCGATGGAGTCGACCGAAATTGTCGCGTTGATAGCGGTGTGCCTGTGATGGAAACGGAGGGAACCGTCGTGAGCGATCTGCCGGAAGCGTCACGTGTGCTCGTGGTGGGCGCGCATCCCGACGACCCCGATTTCGCCTGTGGCGGTACGGTCGCACGCTGGGTCGGGGCGGGCGCCGAGGTGCGCTACGTCGTCGTCACGTCGGGCGATAAGGGAATGCCCGATCCGTCGCTCGATCCACTCGTCTTCACGCGGGTGCGCGAGGCGGAGCAGGAGGCGTCGGCGCGGCTGCTCGGCGTCTCCGGCGTCAGCTTTCTGCGCCTGACTGACGGCGAGGTCTTCGATACGCTCGATTTACGCGGCAAGATCGTCGCCGAAATTCGGCGCTTTCGGCCTGATCTGTTCGTGACGCATGATCCGCTCACCCGGCTTTACCGGCAGCATCCCGATCATCGGGCGACTGGCTTTGCCGCCTTGCACGCCGCTTTCCCCACGACGCGGCTGGCGACCTTCTTCCCGGAGCAGGCGGCCGCCGGTTTGGAGCCGCACTCGGTCGGACAGGCGCTTCTCTTCGGCACTGATCGGCCCGATACGTTCGTTGATATCGCACCGGTCTTCGAGCGCAAGATCGAGGCGCTCACACGGCACGTCTCGCAGGCGAGCGCTTTCCCTGGCGGTCTGCACGAGCGTCTGGCGCGCCGTGCCGCTGAGGCCGGTGAGCCGGCCGGCCTGGAACTGGCCGAAGCGTTTCTCTTCGTCGATCTGGAATGAGCGCGCCCCGCTTCCTGGTGGTGAAGCGGGGCGCGGAAGACGGGAGCGGCTGGCGGCTGAAGATGCTTAGCCGTATTTTTGCACCGCCGCCGCGATCGCGGATTCAGCGTTCATCAGATCTTCGAGCACCATCACGGGGTGAACCTCGATCTCGCAATCCATCGCGAGAAAGAGCGGCTCGCCGATGGACGGGATCTGCGAGGCATCTGACATATCGACGATCAGAAACGCTGTGCGGCAGCCACCGACGGCGGTGAAATAGGCCGCCTCCGGTTTGATGTCTTCGAGCGCGGATTGCAGCCGCGACGCAAACGTACCGTCAAGCATGCGTGCGTTGCCGGTGGCATTGGGGATCGTCGCCTGAACTAGAAATCGCATCGTCCTTCTCCCTGTTGCTAGATATCAGTAAGTGCGATAAAGAGAATGGCGTTGTACGGTTTCAGGCTTGCCGTGCCTCCCCTCTTTTCCTACAGCGTTCATGCAGCCAGCAGCGGAGGCGGTCAATCTGCGCCTTTGCGGCGATAATTGAATGATTTCGTTATCGAAGTGGATGCAGATTAGCAGATCATGGAGCGAGCGTCAAGAGATGATGCGCATACTGTCATTTGCGTACGCGACGAGCGATTTCGTTGGTGAGTTTGCCCTACCCGCGATAGCGACGACCAGTGGCATCGACGCGCACAAACGGCTCGGCAACCTCATGTAATACGAGCGCTCCATATGTTTCGGGGCGACGGAAGGCGTTGCCGTACGTCTCGCGCTGGCGATAATCCCGCAGTTCGTCGAGATCGAAGCTCGCCAGGTGGATCCCCTCATCTTCGCCCGCCTCGACGACGAGCAGATCGCGCGTGGCGCCATCCGGTCCATAGGCCATGGGGTGGTAGGCGACCGAATGGCCATTCTGTTGCGGAGCAGCGTAGTTCGCCATGGCGACGCCGAGCATGTTCTCCAGCGCGCGGGTGCGGAACTGTTGGAGCCGGTTCTGATCGAGACCGCAGGCGTTGGGCGTCAGGATGATCTCGGCGCCTTTCAGCATCAGGACGCGCGCACTTTCAGGAAATTCGCGGTCGAAGCAGATCATCGCGCCGACCTTCACCGGTCCCTGCGCGCTGTCGAGCTCGGCGACATTAAAATCGTCGCCGGGTGTGGTCGAGGCTTCCGGCTCGTCGAAGGCGCAGGTATGCACTTTCGCGTAGGTCAGGATGATCTCGCCATGCCGATCGATCAGCGAGAGCACATTGCGCGGCGCGCCGTTCCAGCGTTCGAGGTAGGTCAGCCCGATCGCCATATCCAGCTCGCGTGCCAGCGCCTGGTAGTGTCTCACGAAGGCGCTGTCTCGTCCGATCGCCCCGGCCTGCCAGCGACGCCGAATCTCCGAATCGACGTGCGGCGCCGGATGCTCCGTTGCCTGCCAGACGGCGGGTGAACGCCAGATATTGCCACTGTTCGGTGGAACGCCGTCGAACGGCGGGTAGCCAACGTTCCACATCTCTGGGAAGAGGGCGATGTCGGCGCCCATGGCGTTCGCCCGGCGGCAGAATTCAACACCCTTATCGCGATTGGCGTCCTGGTCGCTGCCGCACGAGGTCATCTGGAGGAGTGCGATCGTCAGACGGTGCATCGAATCTCTCCGTCAATCTAAAGCGATGGCAACGGGCAACGTGGCTCTGAGCTCTGATGGTACCAGGGGTGACAATTCATGATGACGGGGGTTGGAAAACGGTCGGTTAAACCGAACTGGCGTGATCCCACATCTTTGTGAGGTCACGCCAGTTGCTGGCTCCTGCCGCCGGGAGGCGGTTTGGTTGCGGTTCGGGTCGCGTTTCGCGCAGTCATCAGACTACGACTGCAGGCGTCGACCGAATCGAATCAGTGCCGCTCCGGCGGAGTGCTGGAGCGAGGCACGCGAGCTGGAACTCCTGTGATGCCGTCCATTGTGGTCGGCGAACTGGGCGCGGCTGATCGCCCGTTCCGTCATATCCTGCTGCTGGTCGAGCACCAGTCGGACCAGCGTGGTCGAATCGAGAGAATACATCTGACTCCTCCAAATTGGGTCGGGCGTTCCGGCTTCCGGCTCACCCAGCTCTTCGCGCCTCCCCTCGGCGTTCCCGAGTTCGTCGCGTCACAATCTATAGAATACGGAGAAGCCGATCGTGCCGCGCCAGCAAGCGGGACAGGCTGGCGGCTCCGACGGTGCAGGCCGGAGCCCGTCTTTCCGGACAGGTTGCGGCGATTCCACGAATGTCGACCCAGATCACCCAAGATCGGAGCGTTCCTATGAGCCAATCCGCCACCGAGCTGCGCGACCGGCTGGTCGACGCGCTGCGCACATCGCGGGCGCTCTCCAGCGAAGCGGTCGCGCGCGCCTTCCGCACGGTCCCGCGCGAGCGCTTCGTGCCCGGCTATGCGCTGGACGAGGTCTATCGCGATCAGGCGATCGTGACGAAGAACGAAGACGGCGTGCCCGTCAGTTCCTCGTCGCAACCGGCCATGATGGCACTCATGCTGGAACAGCTCGACGTGCGGCCGGGGCTGAAGGTACTGGAGATCGGTGCCGGCACCGGCTACAACGCGGCGCTGCTTTCCGAATTGGTCGGGCCATCAGGCTCGGTGACGACGATCGAGATCGATCCGGAGGTCGTCACCTGGGCACGCGAGCGACTGCGGAGTGCCGGCTACGGCCGCGTGCAGGTGATTGAGGGGGATGGCGGCGACGGCTGGCTGCCTGGCGCGCCCTATGACCGCATCGAACTGACGGTCGGCGCGGCCGATATCGCCCCGACCTGGGTGGAGCAGCTGAAACCGGGCGGCATCCTGGTGCTGCCGCTCTGGGTGAACACGGTGCAAATCTGCCTGGCGTTGGCTAAGGAAGAAGATGGGCTACGCAGCGTCTCATCGCTGCCCTGCGGCTTCACGCGCATTCGGGGCCGGCTTGCGGGGAAGGACCAATATCGCGAACTGCTGCCGGGCGTGATCCTCTCGACCGGCGCCGGAGCGCCCAGCGACGACGTCGTGCGTCGCACGCTGCGCCAGCGGCCACGTCGCACTCACCTCGCCGCGGGCGGCAGCTGGTTCGGCTTCATGCTCTGGCTGGCGCTGAACGGCGGTCCGATGCTCAGCGTCTCGACGGAGGACGACGCGATGCTCGGCTTTGCCGGCTTCGCCGGTGGGGTGATCGACGCGAGCGGCGACTCCGCCTGCCTCGTCACGCTCACCCTGACCGGCGACGGCCCGGCCACCATCCTCAGTTACGGCGGCAGCGCGGCCCAGGAGCAGGTAGAGCGACTCTACGTGAGCTGGCAAGCGGCCGGTTCGCCCGATATTCAACAGATCGGCGTGACGGCGCTGCCCAAGTCCGTGCCGACCGGTGCGATCGAAGGCTTCGCCCAGGTTGAGACGGAGATTTGGCGGCTGACGTTCCGACTGTAGGGGGCCGATTTATCGCGCCCGGCGCGCCGTTCCGGCGGCGCCCGTCCTCCGAGTCGCTCAGCACTCGCGGTGCTATCCCCGACATGCTCGCCAATGACCCGCCTCGTGCATGCGCACATCGGCCGGGCGCGATCAACCGCGCCCCTACGGGGACACGGGGCGAAATCAGACAAAGACGGCCGAGCGCGATTGCGCTCGGCCGACGAAGGGGGTTGGAGGAGGTTAGGCTTGCTTGATCGCCTCGACTTCGAGCTGGATCTTGATTTCGGCGCCAACGACGACACCACCAGCTTCGATGGCCGCGTTGTAGTCGAGCCCGAAGTCGTGCCGGTTGATCTTGCCGGTCGCGGAGAATCCGCTGCGGACTCCGCCGTATGGGTCGGGCGAGACGCCCTCGAAGGTCGCGTCGAGCGTAACCGGGCGTGTCGTGCCGCGAATCGTCAGGTCGCCGGTGACGCGATAGTTATCTCCCTTGACGTGCTCCACCTTGGTGCTGACGAAGCTCATCTGCGGATGATTCTCGGCGTCGAAGAAATCGGCCGAACGCAGGTGGTTATCCCGCTGCTCCTGGCGCGTATCGACGCTATGGGTGTTGATCTCGACATCAATCTTGGCCGTCGACGGATCGTTCTCATCGAAGTCAATGTGGCCGGTGACGTCGTTAAAGCGGCCGCGCACGTTGCTGACCATCATGTGCTTGACCGAAAAGCCGATCTCCGAGTGGACCGGATCGATGTTCCAGCGGGTAGTGGTGCCCGTCTCGTGTACCTGCGTTGCCATGCTGTTCCTTCCGTAGTCACTACTAAAACCGTAGCTGCTGATATTATGGTATCATTGGTTCCGATGGTTGTCAAGCCATCTGCTATACTGAGTTCGCACCAATCACGCCTAGAGGAGCAATATCGATGGCAGCGACGCAGGATGAGACGCACGACACCACCACAAGCTGCCCCATCGCCCGCGCGGCGAAGCTCTTTGGCGACCACTGGACCTTGCTGATCTTGCGCGATCTCGAAGGCGGCTGCCGTCGTTTCCGCGCGCTCGAATTGTCGACTGGCATGAGCCCTGGGGTGCTCTCCGGCCGCCTGCGCCTACTGGAAAACGCCGGGGTCATCACCCGACGGCAGTACGCCGAGATCCCTCCACGGGTCGAATACACATTGACCGAAAAGGGCCGGGCAGCATTACCCTTGATCGATCAACTCCGCGCGTACGGGGAAACGTGGTTACCGGAGGACGACTCCACCTGCGGTTGATCTGACCATCCACGGAGCGGAGCAGTTCGAGCGATCGCACGGGTCTTGCTGACTCGTGCGATATTCATTTAATGTGTGTGGTCGCGCTACCAGCGCCGCGAACGTGTAACAATAGCGCCCGACAGAGTAGGGACCGCACCCCCGCGACGAGGAGCAATTGATGGCCAAGAGTTCCATTCTCGGTTACCCGCGTATCGGTAAGCACCGCGAACTGAAGAAGGCGGTTGAGGCGTTCTGGTCCGGCAAGATCGGCGAAGCCGAGCTGGCCCAGACCGCCAGCGAGATCCGCGAAGCCGCCTGGGACGCGCAAGCGGCCGCCGGGCTCGATCTGATTGCCGCAAATGACTTCAGCTATTACGATCAGGTACTCGACACGATCTGCCTCACCGGGCTCGTCCCGGCGCGCTACGGTGACGTCGGCGACACCGTTGATCTGCCGACCTATTTCGCCATGGCGCGCGGCAACGACGAGGCGCCGGCGCTCGAACTGACCAAATGGTTCGACACCAACTACCATTATCTAGTGCCCGAATTCGATGCCGGCACACCACGCCTGGCGAGCAGCAAGATATTTGACGAATACGCCGAGGCGAGCGCCCATCTCGGTCGTCCGGCCAAGCCGGTGCTGCTCGGACCGGTCTCGTTCCTACTACTCGGTAAGCACCACACCAAGTCGCTCGATGCGCACCTGAACGAGTTGCTGCCGGTCTACGAGACGGTACTCAGTCGCCTCGGCACGGCCGGTGCCGAATGGCTGCAGATCGACGAGCCGACGCTGGTGCAGGACCGAACGGCGGAAGAACTGGCCCTCTTCAAGAGCGCCTATGCTCGACTGACGCAGGTGGCCAACCGGCCAAAGCTGATGCTGCAAACCTACTTCGAATCGCTCGACGGCAACTGGGAGACCGTCGTCGGGCTGCCGGTTGAGGGAATCGGGCTCGATTTCGTGCGCACGCCCGAGAACCTGATGCTGCTCAATCGCCACGGCTTCCCGACGAACAAGGTGCTCGGCGCCGGAGTCGTCAATGGCCGCAATGTCTGGCGCATCAATCTGGAAGAAACGCTCAGCCTGCTCGAAGAGATCACCGGTCGTGTCGCGCCGGAACGCATCTGGGTGCAGTCGTCCTGCTCGTTGCAGCACCTACCGTACGACGTTGAGCAAGAGCCGGAACTGGACGCCGAGATCAAGCCGCTGCTCGCCTTCGCTGAGCAACGCCTGAGCGAGATCGCCACGCTGGCGCGCGGTCTGACCGAGGGGCGCGACGCGATTCGGTCCGAGATCGAAGCCAACGCCGATGTCTTCCAGACCGCGCTCGATTCGACGCGGATTCACCATCAGCCGACCCAGGAGCGGATGCGCCTGCTCGATGAGGCTGCTTTCCAGCGCGATGCGCCCTTTGCCGAGCGGATTGCCAAGCAGCAGCGGACGCTCAAGCTGCCACCCTACCCGACGACGACGATCGGCAGCTTTCCCCAGACGCGCGAGGTGCGATCTGCGCGCGCCCGCTGGCAGAAGGGGAGCCTGTCCGATGCCGACTATCAGACGTTCATCCGTGAGCGGACGGCCGAAGTCGTGCGCCATCAGGAGCAGATCGGCCTCGATGTGCTGGTGCACGGCGAGTTCGAGCGGACCGATATGGTCGAGTTCTTCGCCGATCAGCTCGAAGGCTATCTGGTGACGAAGAATGCCTGGGTGCAGTCGTACGGCAGCCGCTGCGTCCGCCCACCGATCATCTACGGCGATGTCTATCGACCGAACCCGATGACGGTCGACACGATCACCTTTGCCCAGTCGCTTTCGGAGCGGCCGATGAAGGGGATGCTGACCGGGCCGGTGACGATGCTCAACTGGGCGTTCGTGCGCGAGGACCGGCCGCGCAGCGAGGTCGCCAATCAGATCGCGCTCGCATTGCGTGATGAGGTCGTCGATTTGGAGCGTGCGGGCATCAAGATCATTCAGATCGATGAGCCGGCCCTGCGCGAGGGACTGCCGCTGCGGCATGGCGACTGGGATGAATATCTCGACTGGGCGGTGCGCGCCTTCCGGCTCGCGTCGTCCGGCGTGCAGGCGGTGACGCAGATCCATAGCCACATGTGCTACAGCGAGTTCAACGACATCATCGAGGCAATCGAGGCGCTGGACGCCGATGTCATCTCGATCGAAAATAGCCGGAGCGATTCGGAACTGCTGCAGGCGTTCACCGATCACCGCTACAGCCGGCAGATCGGCCCCGGCGTCTATGACGTGCATTCCGAGCATGTGCCGGAGACCGACGCGATGGAGTCGTTGTTGCAGCGCGCCAGCGGAGTGCTCGATCCCGCGCAGATCTGGGTAAACCCGGACTGTGGCCTGAAGACGCGTGGCAACGCCGAGGTCTGGCCGTCGCTGGAGCACATGGTCGCCGCGGCCCACACCCTGCGCCAGCAGCATGCGGAGTTGGCAGGGGTGTAGGACGCGGCGTTCCGAAGGGCGATTCGCTCGGGCTCGCGGCGCCCGGCGCTAAACCGCCGGGCTGAGAAGACGCAACCCACTAAAGGGGTTAGAAGTTTACGTATACGTCTTCAGTCCCTTTAGTGGACTTCGTCTATGGAGCCCCGGGTTTTGAACCCAGGGCGGACGGAGCCCGGCGATTTGGTCATCGGAGCGCTGTATGGTTCATCGATCACACTAATACGGGAGGTTCGCTCATGGCTCGCGGCGCGGCACAGCGGCTTAATGGCTTCGGTACGTCGGTCTT
>Ga0070681_10006310_pt1 | contig 11528 bp, 7 predicted proteins | sample KBSC83BmetaG_FD_65650 | JGI IMG/M metagenome (GOLD analysis project Ga0070681, IMG submission 65650) | Corn rhizosphere microbial communities from Kellogg Biological Station, Michigan, USA - KBS C8-3B metaG | ecosystem: Host-associated > Plants > Roots > Rhizosphere | place: USA: Michigan...
GGCGGTGGTGGCGCCCCGGCTGGCGGCAAGCCGGCCAACGGTGGCGAGTAACTTGCCGGTGGGTGTCTAAGCCGCTGTGCCGTAATGCGCCGCGGGCTCTTCCACGCGCCACTCGGTGTCGGGCAGGAATGGAATCAGTAGCGCTCCGGGTATTCCGCCATCCACAGTTGCGAGCGTCGCTCCGACGTCGTGACCAAACCTGCGCTCGGAATCTGCTGAACCAATTCGAACAAAACCTGGTTCCGTAATCGCGCATGTCGCGAATGCTACAGGTTCATTCGCGTTTCGCCGCATGTCGGCTGCCCAACGTTCAACTCGTTGATTGTGTACGTGCGAAGGGTAGCCCAGCGCGATCAGAGCACAAACATCGAGAAGATGTATCACGGGAAATCCTCCAACATCCTGCGAACATCCTCGTTTGTAATCATCGGCTCTCCGGGTCGGCGCTTGAAACCGGGAAGGCCCGTTATCGGGCTGAACTCAATGCCTGCGGCAATCTCCTCCGCTGTGAGCGGCGGCTCGCCGGGGGGAAGATAATAGGGAAGAGTCTCCCCGGAAGCGGTCGTTCCGGTAGCATTTTCGTCTGCGCTGTTGTCGCGGTCGTTCATCTAAAGATCCTCGAGTCGTGGTATGACTGATGACTATATACGTCAGACAGTCGCGCGCCGCAACGGACAGTAATTGGACAAAACACGCAGAAATGCGTGTTTTCGAAACGCTAAGAGGTTTTATTTCGGCGCGAAGAGCTGAGTCGTGATGTACCCGGCGACGTCGCGGATCTGCTCGGGTTTTAGGACGTCTTTGAACGACGGCATGTCGTTACGTCCGGTGCTTGCGGTGGTTACGACGAGTTGGATGTCGTGAGAGGCGTTCGTGAGGTTGGCGCCACCATGGCTGCCTAGGCCGTTGTCTCCGTGGCACGCGGTGCAGAATGTCTGGAATAGCTTCTTGCCGTTCGCGACATCAGGGGCGCCGGGAGCGATTCGGACAGGAGCGCCGTTGCCGATGATGCTCGTGGGTGGGCCCTGGACGGGGGCGGAGAGAATTTTGCCGGTGAGTGAGAACAGCCAGAGGCTGTCGCCTTTCTTGCCGCCGCCAAACAGAGTGCCTCCAGCGTATACGGCCACGTACTGAACTGCCTTGTACTCGAAGGTGCTGGCGGGCGCGTTGACGCCCGAGTCGGTCTGGAATTGCCAGAGTTTCTCGCCGCTGCGCGTGTCCAGCGCGGTGAAGCGCCCGTCACTGCGACCGACAAACACCAGTCCGCCGGCCGTGGTCAGCGAGCCGCTCCAACAACCCTCATGCCACTGCTGTTCCCATTTGATGCGGTTGGTCGTCAGGTCGACGGCGCCGAACACTCCTCGGCCGGCAATGCCGCTGTAGGCGCCGCCTCCACCCAACCACATGCCCTGCCACTTGGGATGCTCGTAGGTCTTCAGGTCGCTGATGGAATTGCCGACGTTGTCGATGCCGCAGATGTAGAAAAGGTGCGTGGTTGGATCGTAGGAGCTCGGCGGCCAATTCACCGCCATCTGCGGCCGGTAGACGACGGGCTTGTCCCAGAACGGAGTGAAGATTCTGCCGCCGTAGGGCAAGTCGAAGCCCTCGGGCGCGATATCGATGTACTGGGGCACTACGGAATCGCCGTTCACGTACGGTTGCGTAGGTGCTGTGTGTTGACGCGGCTCCTGCGGGACCGGGCGCTCTTCGATGCCGAGGATGGGTTTGCCGTCCGTGCGATCGAGAATGTAGACCCAGCCCGTCTTGGACACCTGGGCCAGCGCCTGGTGATGGACCGGTTTGCCACCCTCGCCGGGGAAGTCGGCGTCGAAGAGGATGACGGGGTTCGGTGAGTCGTAATCCCAGATGTCGTGGTGAACCTGTTGGAAGTGCCAGCGATACCTGCCGGTCTTCACATCCAGGGCGACGATGGAATCGGTGAACAGGTTGTCCCCCGGCCGCGCGGAGCCGTTGAAGCTGTTGCCCGCGTTGCCCGTGGAGAAGTAGACCATTCCGAGCACTGGATCGACCGCCGGGGTCTGCCAGATTCCCGCGCCGCCGTACTTCCAGAAGTCGTTGTCCGACGGCCAGGTGTTGCTACCGAATTCCCCGGGTGCCGGAATGGTGTAGAACGTCCAGCGCGGCTTGCCGGTCTTCGCATCGAAGGCGCGGACACTGCCGCGAATGCCCATGTCTCCGCCCGCGATACCGACGATGACCATCCCGTCGTAATACAGCGGCGAGCCGACGATGCTGTAGCCTTTGAGGGGATCCTCTATCTGCACAGACCACTGCGTGCTGCCGGTACGCTGATCGAGCGCGACGAGTTGCGCATCGAGCCGGCCAACGAACACCTTCCCGTCACCAAGAGCTACGCCGCGGCTCACCCAACCACAGCACACCTTCACACGCGCCGGATCGAGGTTGGCCGTGTAGTTCCAGAGAATGTTGCCGGTTTCGACGCTGACGGCGAAGACATCGTCCTGGCCGGTCACCATGTACAGCACGCCGTCATACATGATCGGCTGCGCCTGGCCGGAGTGTTGGGCTCCCATACCGGAGCCGTTCAGGTGCGTCCGCCAGAGTGCCTTGAGGTCCGGGACGGTGTCGCGGTTGATCTGGGTGAGCGGCGAGAAGCGCTGGTTGGAAAGACTGCCGCCGTTCGTCAGCCACCCGTTGATGGGTGGCGCCGTGAGCTGCTGTTGGGTAAAGGGCGGGGCGGGGGTGATGGCCGGCGCGCGGGTGATGATCGGCGCGGATGCCGAAGCTGGAGCACCGGGCGCCGCCGCCTGCGTAGCCAGTGAGGTCAGCGTGAGCGCGCAGAGCGCACCTGTCACGGTACGGGCGGAGATTGCTCTCCACCCGCGTCGCGGTTTGATCGTCATCGGCAGGTCACCCCCGCGGATAACTCCCTTAGTACTTCGACAGTCGCGTTTCCTGCGACGTCATGAACTCGAGCAACGCCGGCTTGCCCGCCTTGGTTTGCGCGATGCCGCGCTTGATGGCCGGAATGATCTCATCCGGGCTCGTTATCCGCTCGCCGTAGCCGCCAAACGCGCGCGCCATCGCGGCATAGTCGCCGGAAATGTCGGTGGCCCGATACTTCTCGGTTGCCTTCGGCATGATCGCCAGCTCAATCGCCATCGAGGAGTTGTTGAGGAGGATGGACAGGATCGGCAGGCGCTCGCGCACGGCGGTCTCGAAATCGGTGCCGGTGAAGCCGATGGCCGCATCGCCCCACACGTTGATGCACAGCTTCTCCGGATGCACGAGCTTCGCACCCATCGCCAGTCCGAGGCCATAGCCGAGCTGCGTGGTCTTTCCCCAGCCGATGTAGGTCAGGGGCTTCCTGGTCCGCCAGAACGGCATCAGCTGATCGCGCGGGCTACCGGCGTCGTGCGTGATGATCGTCTCGGAAACATCGACCGTGTTCTGCAGATCCCACAACACCCGGTAGGGCGTCATCGGATTGTCGTTCGAGGTCAGGCGCGGCTGCCATTCACGCATCCACTCGGAAGTGACGGCCTCGATTTCGCCGGCCACCTTGCTCGAGTCGCGGCGGGTCGAAACCTTCTTGCGGCACGCCTCGATCACCGCTTGCAAGGTCAGCTTCGCATCGCCGACCAGCGCGTGCTGCGCGATGACGGACTTGTTGATGTCCACCGGATCGACGGTCGAGTGAATGATCGTCTTGCCCTTGGGAATCGCAATGGCGAAGGACGACTCCGTGAAGCTGCAGCCGATGCCGAAAATGACATCGGCCTCGCGCAGGAAGTGAGGCACGGTCTTGGGATGGGCGTTGCCGCCGGACCCCAGGGCCAGAGGGTGCGTCTCGTCGAAAGAGCTCTTGCCCGGCAGGCTGGTGCAAACGGGAATGGCCAGCAGCTCCGCCAGCTCCTGGAGTTCCTTGTAGGCCTCGGCCCAGTGCACGCCCTGACCGGCGTACAGCACGGGGCGCTTGGCGTTGAGAAGCACTTCGCTTGCCTTCGCCACAGCCTCCGGGTCCGGCGCGTAGCGCGCACGGATCACGGGCGTGTAGGCAAGGGGTTCGGGAACCTCGTCATCGAACGCGTCGTACGGAATCTCTACGACAACCGGTTGCGGACGGCCATTGCGCAGCTGCGTAAACGCACGTCGGAAAATGTTGGGGACCTCGGCGCCAATGGTCACTGGTTCGCAGTGTTTGGACACCCCTGCCATCTGCAGCGTCGAGTTGAAATTGAAGGGCAGGTACGCGTTGCGGCGCGCGTAGCCTGCCGGAAGAACCAACACGGGAACCGAGTCGCCGTAGGCCTGGGCAACACCGCCGTAGGCGTTCTCGGCGCCTGGGCCATGCTGCATGCAGAAAGCGCCCATCTTCCTGCCCCGGGTGAGGCGCGAGACGGCGTCCGCCATGTGCATGCCGATGCGCTCCTGGCGCACGATGATCGTACGGATATCCGCGATGGCAGCCGCTTCCAGCAATTGGTTGCGCGGGTAACCGAACAAGACGTCGATTCCCTCGCGCTTCATGATTTCGACAACGGCGGCAGCGGTCTTCACGATTGATCTCCGGTGGATACGGCGGGCAGGAAACGCCAGCTAACCACGCCAATATGCCTTCGGTTCAGTATCCGCCACAGCCACCAGGTGGCCAAAGGAGCTTCACTGTGCCGGAAAAGATGAAGGAGCGGAGGCAAGTGCCTGCTCCCGCTCCCGTTGCTCCCGCAGGATTCGGCCGTCGAAACGCTGCAGCACGAAGGTGCCAACGAAGGTCAGCAGCGCGCAAGCAGACATATAGTAGCCCGGTGCGGCTTTGTTTCCCGACGCTGCGACCAGCGCGGTGGCCATGAGCGGCGCAATGCCGCTGAAGATCGAGAACGCCAGGTTGAACGAAACGGCGACACCGCTGAAGCGGATCCGGGTCGGAAACAGGTCAGCCGCCGTGGCGCACATCGGTCCATTCACGAATGAGGCGGTCAGTCCCGCCAACAGCGCCAGGGTCAACAGGCTGGTAGTGTGGTCGGCGAGCGCCTGGAAATAGGGCACGCTGAACAGCGTCAGTACGCCCGAGCCGAGCATCAGCAGATAGCGACGTGGAACTTTGTCGCCGAGCCAGGCCACCGAGATGAGCCCGAACGAGAGCAGGAGCAGGCAGATGTTCTGCGCTTTCGAAGCCTCCGTTGCGGTGTAACCGCCGATGATCCCTGGCAACAGGGAGGGTGCGGCGAACAACAACCCGTTGAATGCCGCGGTCGCGATCATCGTGGACACGGCGACGAACACCGAGGCCGGCTGTGTCTTGAGCAGGTCGGCGAGTGGCCGCTTGGAGATGGCGGAGTGTTTCAGGTTCTGGAATTCCTTCGTTTCCTGCAACGACAGCCGCAGATAGAAGCTGATGAAGCCCAGGAAGCCGCCGAACAGGAATCCGGCGCGCCACCAGCCTCCTCCCCACAACCCCCACCACCCGCCGGTTTCGCCGGCGATCTGGCTCTCGGAAAAAATCAGGTGGATGACGAGGCTCAGGGCCGAGGCCACGAAGACGCCGGAGTTCACGCAGAAAAAGATGAAGCCGGTCGCGAATCCCGCGGTGCGCGGGGCGGTCTCCACGACGTAGGTGATGGCGCCCGGCAGCTCGCCGCCCAGACAGAACCCCTGCAGCAGGCGCAGGCAGACCATGAGGATCGAAGCGGTGATCCCGAGCGTTTCGTAGCCGGGCAGAAGGCCAATCGAGACGGTCGACAGCGACATCATCAGCATCGCAGTGATGAACACCTTACGACGTCCGTAGCGGTCGCCGAAGTGGCTGAAGATGATGCCGCCGAGTGGGCGGGCCAGGTAGCCAACCGCAAACACGGTCCAGGACAGCAGCTGCGAGGTCACGGGGCTCGAAGCGGGGAAGAACGCCCTCCCGATGTAGTTCGCGAACATGCTGTAGACGACGAAGTCGTAGAATTCGAGCGCGCCGCCCAGGCTGGACAGTACGATCACTTTCCATTGGGACCGCGAGATCCCGGACGGGGCGATTGCGGCTGCGTCGGCGGCCTGAACGGTCATGAAGCGGGTCCCCCTCGAAATACGTCTCGTCGTTCGCCTGCCGGCGCCGGCTTGACCGAGTGTGCCCTTTCCACGGGCGGAATGATTAGTGCCAAACGGGCAAAAGCAGATATGGCGGCACGGAAAAGCCGCCGTGCCGATCATACAGTGGGGCGCGGAACGTGGGGCGCCCCAGGGGAGGCTGTCAACCGAGCGCGGCAGGGGCCCGATCGGGCCGGGCGTCTTCCCCGGGCAGGGGGCCTGCGGGAGCGCCTCGCCACGGCCCGCGAGAGCCTTTCTGAAGGGTTTTTCGCGTCGGTTCCGGGAACTCTTAGCTTGCTAGGACGGTAGAATGGAGGCTTGAGATTTCTCCGGTTGACCGAGGGGTAGAAAAGTACGATTAAGGTAGTTTAGACGAGGTATAAAACAGTGCCATACGGTTCGAGCCGCCGGGAGTTTCTGCAAGCCGCCGCTGGCGCAGCCGCAGGGCTGCAGCTTCTGCTGGCCTCGCGCGGTGCTGGCGCGAGATCGGCTACTCCGCAGCTCGGCGCGACGGTTCTCAAGGACAATGTCGTACAGATCACCGGCTTGGGTACGAATGCCGTGCTCGTGGTCGGCGAGGATGGCAGTGCGCTGGTGATCGATTCCGGGCCCGCCGAGCGCGCCGCGGACCTCGTGAAATTCGTCTCCAGGTACCCGGGCGTCAAGCGTATCGACACCCTTTACAACACCCACTGGCACTGGGACCACACGGGCGGCAACGAGCGCTTCGCCAGGGCGGGCGCGAAAATCGCAGCCCACGAAAATACGAAGCTGTGGCTGACCGCTGACTTCTACGTGCCCTGGCAGGACAACCGGCACTATCTCCCCCGGCCGCGGGAAGCGTGGCCGACACAGACCTTCCGGGTCTCCGGGAAGACGACTTTCGGCACGGAGGAGTTGGTATACGGCTACCTCCCCAGGGCCCACACCGACGGGGATATCTATCTCTTCCTGCCTCGCCAGAACGTGCTGGTGGCGGGGTGCCTTGTGTCGGTGGGGTCGTACCCCATTCTGGACTACACCACCGGCGGGTGGATCGGGGGCGCGGACGATGCCAGCAAAGCGTTGCTGAGCGTTGTCGATGACAAGACGATCATCGTCCCGGGCAGCGGGCCGGCGCAGACCAAAGCGGACCTGAAGGCTCAGTCGGACATGCTGTCCACCATGCACACGCGCCTGGTGGATGCCATGCGCTCCGGCACCGGCATCGACGACCTGGTGGCGCGGCCGCCAACACTGGAATTCAACAGCAGGTGGGGCGACCCCTCGCTGTTCGTGGCCAACGCGTATCACGGCCTGTGGGGCCACGTGCGGGAATTGGGAAAGATCGTATGAGGGACAGTAAGACGATGCGTTTGCTGGTTCTTGCCGCGGGCGTGGCGTTGGGCGTGGGCGTTGCCGTGTCCGTCGCCGCTGATGCTGGCGCTGGCTCCGTCCTCGCATCGGCCTCCGCCCCCGGGCCGGCGGCCCCGGCGGGCAAAACCGATTCGCCCCACGCTCCCGCAGCGGCGGCCCAACCCAACTCAGCAGGCACTGCGCAGTCCCACGATCCGCCCGAGTGGGGCTTCTTCGACAAGTACTGCGGCAACTGCCACAACTCGACCGACTGGGCCGGCGGCGTCGCCTTCGACACGATGGCCCCCAGCGACATCGGCGATGACGCCAAGGTCTGGGAAGAGGCCGTCAGGAAGCTGCGAGGCCGGCTGATGCCGCCGCCCGACAAGCCGCAGCCCGACCAGCGCCAGATCGATACGACCATCTCTTTCCTCGAGAAGCACCTGGATGCTCATGGGGCGACCCATCCCGATCCGGGCAGTGTGGTGATGCACCGCCTCAACCGCACGGAATACGCGCGCGAGATCCAGGACATCCTGGGCTTGCAAATCGATGCGGCGGCGCTGCTCCCGCGCGACACCAAGAGCGATGGCTTCGACAACGTCGCGGCGGTGCTGAGAGTCTCGCCGTCCTTCCTCGATCAGTACATTTCGGCTGCACACGAGGTGACGGTGCAGGCGATCGGCAATCCTGCGGCGCGGACCGCGGTGGTGACGGTGCGCGCCTCCGGAGCGACCGATCAGGAGCAGCATGTCGAAGGGTTGCCGCTCGGTACGCGTGGCGGGATGGTGGCTGAGCATTTGTTTCCGGCCGACGGCGAGTACTCGTTCAACATCAATCAGAGCGCCGGCTTCGGTGGAGGCTACATCGCCGGGCTCGACAGCAAGCAGCACCTGATGATGTTCATCGACGGGAAGAAGGTGTACGAGACCGATGTTGGCGGCGAGACGGACCTGAAGAACGTCGATCAGAAGCAGGCGGATGCAGTGAAGGAGATCCGCAAGCGCTTCGACAACATCAAGGTGCCCCTCAAGGCCGGGCCGCACAAGATCGGGTTCGCGTTCGTCGCTCGCACGCTGGCGGAGTCCGACGATACGCTGGAGCCTCTGGGGGCGAGCGGACTGCCCCGGCAGCCGGGTGTGTTCGGTTTCCAGGTGACCGGACCGATCAAGCCCACGGGCCTGAGCGAGACCCCGAGCCGTGCCAGGATCTTCATCTGCCATCCGGCCAACGCCGACGAAGAATTACCGTGCGCCAAGCGCATCATCGCCAACATTGCGCGCAAGGCCTATCGCCGCCCCGTGACGGACGAGGACGTGGCCGCGCCCTTGCGGTTCTATCAGAAGGGGCGCCAGAGCGACTTCGATACCGGCATCCAGCAGGCCGTGATGGCCATCCTGGCAAGCCCGAAGTTCCTGTTCCGTTTCGACGCGGTGCCGGCGAACGCGGTGGCCGGGCAGAGCTATCGCCTGAGCGATATCGAGCTGGCTTCGCGACTGTCGTTCTTCCTGTGGAGTCAGGGCCCGGATGAGGAGCTGCTGGACACGGCCGTTGCCGGCAAGCTGCACGAGCCGGCCGTGCTCGATGCGGAGATCGAGCGTCTCCTGGCCGATCCGCGCTCGAAAGCCCTCGTGACCAACTTTGCGAACGAATGGCTGAACGTCGACGATATCGATGCCATCCAGCCCGACCCGGCGATCTATCCGGAGTTCGACGCCCAGTTGCGGGCGGCCTTCCACAAAGAGATCGATCTGTTCGTGGACAGCGTTTTCCGGTCCGACCAGAGTGTGATGCGGCTGTTGGATGCGCACTATACGTACGTGAACGAGCGTCTTGCGCAACACTACGGAATTCCCAATGTCCAGGGCGAGCGGTTCCGCCGGGTGGAGCTGACGGACTCGAAGCGCTGGGGGCTGCTAGGCAAGGGGACGTTCCTGCTGGGCACGTCCTACGCGAACCGGACCTCGCCCGTGAAGCGCGGTGCGTGGATTCTGGAAGTCATCAGTGGCACTCCGCCGCACGCTCCGCCTCCGGGAGTCGAGGCGCTGAAGGAAAACATGGATGGCGCGAAGGCGCAGACGGTGCGTGAGCGCATGGTCGCGCACCGCTCCAATCCGTCATGTAACGCCTGCCACGGGATTCTCGATCCGCTTGGCTTTTCGTTCGAGAATTTCAACGCGATCGGCGGCTGGCGCGACAAGGACCGCGAAGCGGCCACCGTGATCGATGCGGGCGGCAAGTGGCGAGGAGTGGACGTGAAAGGCCCGGACGATGTGCGCAATGTGCTGCTGCAGCGTCCGGATCAGTTTGTGCAGACCATCACCGAGAAGTTGATGACCTACGCGCTCGGACGGGGAGTCGAGTACCAGGACATGCCAACGGTGCGTGGAATCGTTCGCGATGCCGCCAAGGACAACTATCGCTTCAAGGCGATCGTTGCGGGCATCGTGAAGAGCCCACAGTTCCAGATGCAGATGATTCCCCAGAGCGGCGCCACGCCGCCTGTGAAGGAAGCGGCGCTGGTGCGCTGACGAGAGCGAGGAGAGAGACGATGTTCATCACCAAAAAACATCTTCCACGCAGAACATTCCTGCGTGGCGCGGGCGCGATGATTGCGCTGCCCCTGCTCGATGCGATGATCCCGGCGCGCACGGCGCTGGCGCAGACGGCGGCCAAGGCGACTCCGAAGCTCGGGTTCATCTACTTCCCGCATGGCGCGATCATGGAGCACTGGACCCCCGAGAAAGAGGGGACGGACTTCAAGCTGAGCCCCATTCTCGAGCCCCTGCAGCCGTTCCAGAAGCAGCTCACGATCATCAGCGGCCTCGGCAACCGCCCGGGTGAGAGTCAGGCGGTCCACGCGATCGTGCCGGCCACCTGGCTGAGCTGCGTGCACCCGAAGCAGGGACAGGAGCCCAACATGGCTCCGACCTGCGACCAGATCGCGGCACAAACGATCGGACAGGACACGCCGCTGCCCTCGATCGAGATCGCGACCGAGGGGCAGGGCGGCGGCGGCTCATGCGATCGCGACTACGGCTGCAACTATTCGGGCACGATTTCCTACCGCACGGCCACGACGCCACTGCCGATGGAAAACAACCCCCGCAATCTGTTCCAGCGGCTGTTCGGGCGTGGCGACACGCCAGAGGAGCGGAAGGCGCTCGTGCAGGAATACAGCAGCGTGCTGGACATGGTGTCCGATGACGCCAAGGCCCTGCAGCGACAGATCGGAGCGCGCGACAAGGCGATGCTCAGCGACTACATGGAGACGGTCCGTGAGCTCGAGCGCCGTGTGCAGAAAACTCAGGCGCACGACCTGTCGCATCTGAAGCTGCCCGACGTGCCGATAGGCGTGCCGGAAAACTTCGACACCGAGCTGAACCTGATGTTCGACATGGCCGCGCTCGCCTATCAGGCCGGCCTCACGCGCATCATCAACTACATGATGGCGGCGGAGGTCAGCGGTCGTACGTACAACAACATCGGCGTGCCGGATGCCTTCCACGCGGTCTCGCACCATGCGAACGACCCGGCGAAGAAGGCGAAGCTGGTGAAGATCCAGAACTATCACACCAAGGTGCTGGCCAAGTGGCTGACGAAGCTGCAGGCCACCCCGGATGGCGATGGATCGCTGCTGGATCACTCGATCATTCTGTACGGCAGCAACATGAGCAACAGCGACCGCCACAATCAGTTCCCGCTGCCGACCGCCTTGCTCGGCGGAGGCTGCGGCAAGCTCAAGGGCGGGCAGCATCTGCGTTACCCCGATCACACGCCCTTGGCGAATGTGCTGCTCACGCTCCTCGATCGTGCGGGAGTGCCGGCGCAGTCCATCGGCGACAGCACCGGCAAGTTCGCGGAGGTTTGAAAGACATGAAGCCGTCGGCCCCAACGGTGCGCACGAGCGAGAGCGCCAGATCGTGGCGGGCATCGGCGCGCATTCCGGTGCTGCTGGCAGCGGCCTGCCTCATGAGCGCCGGCGTCGCCGTCCAAGCCCAACAGGCCGCGGGCGACGAGGAACGACCGGCGCCGAAGCAGGTCCTCCCGCCGCCCGTCGCGCATGCTCCGTTGCCCGCCACAGTGGTTTCGGCCGCTAAGGCTGGAGACAGCGGCACCGCGCTCGCTCTCATCGG
>Ga0070681_10006312_pt1 | contig 11525 bp, 12 predicted proteins | sample KBSC83BmetaG_FD_65650 | JGI IMG/M metagenome (GOLD analysis project Ga0070681, IMG submission 65650) | Corn rhizosphere microbial communities from Kellogg Biological Station, Michigan, USA - KBS C8-3B metaG | ecosystem: Host-associated > Plants > Roots > Rhizosphere | place: USA: Michigan...
GAGGGCATTCATTCACTCGAGGACATCAGACGCCACCACGAGCGGAAAGCCGCCCGCGGCGTGAGCCTGAAGGCTATCAAGTTGGGCGGGATCCGCGCGTTGGCCGAGGCCGGACACCTATGCGATCGGCTCGGCATGAGCGTGAATATTTCATGCAAAACCGGCGAATCCAGCGTCGCTTGCGCAGCCGCAACTCATGTCGCCGCCGTGATTCCCAACATCGGCTGGGGATTGACGTTGACGCACACGGGGCTTGCGGAGGATGTCGCGGCTTCGCCAGTCCCGACCGCCAAGGGCCACGCCGACAGTCTCGACCGTCCCGGACTCGGTATCGATGTCGACGAAGATTGCGTCCGTCAGCACCGCGTCGCAATCGCGACGCGCAATGTTGCCTAGACTGGGACGCGTTGTTTCAACCCTGAGAACGTCGATATAAGCGCGGTTCAATTGAGATGATTTCGGCCGAGTCTTCGCGCGCGTGTGATTTTGTGGCGAAACAGCCAATGACCGCTCCGGTAACATAGCCCAATTGCAACGCCGTGAGGCCCAGGAACACGACGAACAAAATAAACCCGGCGCTGTTTCCGGACGCGATGCCGACGGCGACGATTGCCACAAAGCCGATAACGACCGGAGCAATCAGTACAACGACCCTAAAGCGCAGTCCGAGTATCGCGCCGATGAGAAAGGTCGTCACGGCGAACGCCACAATGATCATTTGAGTAACCGCCATGCTGTCTTGCCTCGAAAAATTTCAATGCCGATTTCAATGCCGATGAAGAACCCAGCGAGAGCTGCTTAAGCGCTGGAGTACGATCAACACGGTCGCCACCGCACAATTGCAATTTTTGGAATAAGGAATTTAGGCGCTTAAGCGTCAGAAAACTTGGACAGAAGCGGCACTCAATTGGACTAATTTGCACTCAGTGCAGGAATACATAATCCGCCGAAAACGGCACGCTGCGGTACGCGCCCGCGGTTTCGCACGATCCTTGCATCGCGCCACCCTTGGTGTTGATGCGCTGGACGGTTTTTACGCGAGAGAGGATTCCGTTGCCGCGCTGCTCGGTAACATCCAGTTTGAGCCAGGGGACATCGCTGAAGGTTGCCCCCGGTGCCGCGGCCACCATCTTGGCCCGCACGGAGCTGCCGTCGACGTGCTGCCAATTTGGACCGGCATAGTGAAGGCCGATCGTTTTGCCATCAAGAATCAGCGCCGCGATCGGCTCGCGCACCTGCCATACAAGCTTGTTCCCGAGATCAAGCCTGCACTCGTAGAGCTGCGCACCCTCGGCGTGGAACGTGGCGACAATTGCCTCTCCGGACACGACTATGGCCGGCGGCATCTGGGCGCATAATGGCGCGACAGGCGACCAGAATCCGGCGAGTACGCCAGCTAACAAAGACTTCCTCAAGCCGGATTTCATTGATGTCCTTAGTTCGTGCAGGCCTTATCGAAGACCGTGAACCGCGACCGGCGGTGACTATTCGGGCGGGGAAATGGCGGCGAACGCTTCGTTGGGGAGGCCGCTCGCGCTAGTGGGGGCGAAGCTCACGACCTGCCTTACCGAAACATTCGCCGCCGTGCCGCAAAAGCGGCCCGCACCAGCGAGAAAGGAGCGCTGGTGAAGCCCAGCGAAATAAGAGCACCAGACTATGTCGCCATAACCTCTTACGCGTATCTGCAATTAAAAACTTGGGCGGACACGACGAATGCTTGGACGCTGGCGAAAATCTGGAGTTCCGCCGAGCGTCAGCTTTTGTCTCTCACAGAGATTTCACCGGACCAGCGGTGCACGCTCTGAGCACACGCTCTGGGAACGAAATTGAAGCTGCGTTTACATGAACGCTTTTTTGTTTAACGTCTTCACTCTAACGACGCCCTGAATGAGTCCCGGCAGACGACGGCGTCGCAGGCCTGCTGCTGTTATGCAACTGCTTAACCTGGTGCTGCGCAGCAAGCGCCTTGTGCGCCGCGCATGTCCGGTAAAGCGAACCGCACGCAACGGAGTCGAATGGCGAGTTCGCTCCTTTTACGCAGGAGACATTTTCGCTCCGGCAGTCAGCGAATGCCGACTGTGCGCCGACCAGAGCAAAAAGGCCTGCGATGGCGAGAGCCCCGACGAGAACCCTGCGCAAGTTGATCTCCTGCTTTTTTGATCTGCAGTTGATCAGTGAACTGTTCATCTGCGAAATCTTGTGCAGACCAGTTTACGCGCATGCGGATGAACCGCGCTTGAACAAGTTCCCGGTATTTGAATATTTTTTGTATTCACTGAGAGCAGGGCTGCTCGTCAGTTCGCTGCAACCTGTTCCGAACTGATACCTTCGTTCCGGACATCACGTGGCGTCGCGCCGAAGCGGCGCTTGAACGAACGATTGAAATAAGACAGGTCGCCGAACCCTGCGTCATAGGCGATCGCACCAACCGCGCTCTGGGCCAGTCGCGGTTCGGTCAGCATGCGGTGGGCACGACTCAGCCGCTGCGAGAGCAGAAATTCTGAAAACGTTGTGCCCTCGCCTTCGAACAGTCGCTGCAGATTGCGCGGCGTCAAGCCGAGGTGTGCGGCGACGCCGCCAACCGAAAGATCCCGCCGATTGCTGTTTTCGATGATGTAGGCTTTGGCCATTCGGAGCCGCGCGGCCGGTACGCCCCGTCCGCTCGCAAGGCCAGACGCGTCGTGCGCCGAGCCGAGCGCCAACGCAACAAGATCGTGCAGATGATTAACGGCGGTGCGGCGGAATTCCGGCGTAGCCAGCGCGATATCGTTGAACAGCGGAGCCGCGTAACCCGCGAGCAACTTCAGCGCTTCGGTCTTTTGTGGGATGAGTTGCATGACCACATCGTCGACATCGGGAACGATCGACGAAAGGATCGATCGCGGAATACGAAATGAAAGCGAGCCTCCGTGCACCGGACGGTCAAACACCTTGACCTCACCGGTGCTCATCAACACGGCATCGCCTTCACGCAAAACAACATCGCGGCCTCTGGACTGCGTGACGACCGAGCCCGACTGATTGATGATGAAGGTAAGATCGCCATTGCCGTCCGCGAGGAATTCGCGGGTTCGGGTGATGCGGGAAGGCGACATCGCCGTCGACATTATTTGCACACCGGGCAACACCCGGATCAGGATGGAGCACTCCAACGGAGCGTCGTTGATGGGCTCGATATCGAGCTTCATTGCCATACGACCATAGTGCTCGCGCCACATCGCGACCCGATCCTTTTCCGGCAAGTCAGCAGTGGAAAAACGGACAGTCGATAAGCCATCTGGATTCATCAGCGTCGCCCTACTTCAAGACCCGCGCCGGTATAGGCGGGGTCAACCCCTCATCTCATCCCCTCAAAGGGGGGTACATTTCGGAAAACAATGAACTGTTTGGTCCGTTGCCGAGAGCCAAATGCCCAAAGCAGACTACCCAAATACGGCACCTCGAATGAAAGGTGGTCCCTGGGCGGCGAGAACCGACACTCCGACAGGTCGTTGCTGCGCCATCATTGGTAACAACGTGCCAGCAAAGCGATCGTCGCGCGCCATCCAATCAGAGGATTGAATGAAGTAATTCAGCGGAGTCATTTGCCAGTGGGCATTGGTTTCTGCGTTAGACATTGTGTGTTGCCACGACTGTGACGCGACGTTCGCGCGAGACAGGGACGAAAACTTTTTGCATTTAAGTCTCCTGTTTTCTCGCATTTTGTTATGTCGCCGAGAGTCGATGCATGCGGTATAATTTATGATCTTTATGTGCGTGGCGATGAACGTCACGTGAATGGCGCGTTGTCGAACGACAGGCTTTTCGTCCTACAAACGGAGGGCGCATTTCGAATCCTCCCGACAATGCCGCTGAAATTTTCATGAAGAAGTCACAGAGATCCTTCCGGCCTGTTTTCGGTGAGAGACGCACGACGAATTCATGGACGTCGACAGTGGCAGATGCACAAAACGGCGGCGGCTCGAAAGGAAAACGAGGCTCCGCAAATGGAGGCGCTTAAATACCACCGCCTTAGAGCGCACAACGTGGGGGTGCCATCCTCCGGCAATTTCCGGAAAAACATGCGAAATAGCGCATTTAGGCGTCTCCGAAGATAAGATCGGGTAGCGAAATGGTTTGATTTCGCATCCCCCATTCGGGGGATGCAGAGTTTCTGTTTTTCGCAACATTTCGTATCCCGAAAGATGCGCAAACTTGTAGCCAAGGTTGAAACGCATGGTCATCGATCTTGCGGGTGATAGCGACGCGGTTGTATACGCACGTCGCGACAAGCGATCTTGGCCTAAAGCGCAGACGAATATGCTGAGAGCGCAAGTGTCGCGTATGGGCACTTCCCGGCGTTTGCTGCACGCGCGGAGAGTCGGCAATGGCTTCCTGGACTATGGACGCGAACAAACAACGTGAGCGCTTTTCATTCTGGCGCGACATCGTTTGCAAAACCGTCTCCAATATTTCGTCTGAAACTCCGCCCGGGCTTTTTTCAAGTCGCATCACCGCGCACAGCCCCGGCCCGCTTCGCTTTGCCACATGCGAGACAACCGGCTGGACCGGTAACCGGTTCAACGACCTATCGCACTTCAACAGGTCATTCCGTACCTGCTTCGGCATGCCGCCGAAGCAGTGGCGTTATGAGTCATTGACGAAGCGGTGATGTCGAATGCGCGGCATCTGCGCACCTGCGGGGGCTGAAATGGTTTCGTGGTCGACCGATACGATCAATGAGCGTGAACGCTTCTCGTACTGGCGCGAAATGATCTGCAACACACTGTTCAGCATTTCGCCAGAGGCCCCGCCCGAACGTTTCTCCGCCCGCATCACAGTGCGCAATTCCGGCCCACTGCGCTTTGCGACCTGCGAATCCACGAGCTACGAGATTATCCGCACCCGCCGTGATATCGCTCGGGCTCCCGCCGACCACTACACCATTTATCTGCAGCTGCGCGGGCTAACCGCGATGGAGCAATCCGGCGAGTCGGTTTCGTTCGGCCGTAACGATATCGTCATCTCCGACTGCCGCCGGCCGTTCCGCGCGATGCTTTCCAACGACGGATGCCGCGCAGTTGCGGTTGTGCCACGTGCGATGGTCAATTCGCGTGCCCCATGGCTGCGTCAGCGGCCGGTGTACAAATTTTCGAACTCACGCTTTCTCGATCTTGCGCGGCGCCACATGATTCGATTGGTTTCCGACGACTTGAACGAGACCGAGTCGTACCTGCTGACCGAGAACCTCTGTAACTTGCTGGCGCTCTCCAGCGCGGCCGACGTCCCATTAGATCGTCTGCGAACAGAACTTCAGCTCGGGGCTCTGCTCGCCTTCTGCCAGCAAAATCTGCATTTTCCCGGCCTGTCGCCGCAATTTGTCGCCGAGCGTTTTGGCCTCTCGGTGCGCACACTGCATCTGCGGTTCGAAAAAATCGGGCAAACATTCGGTCGTTGGCTGCTTGAAACCCGGTTGGATGCGTGCAGCAAGGCGCTGAGAGATCCTCTTCAGCAGACTCGCAGCATATCCGAGATTGCCTACAGCAGCGGTTTCAACGATCTATCGCATTTCAACAAGACATTCCGCGCGCGCTTCGGCATGCCACCGAGCCAATGGCGCCATGAGTGCGTGAAAAACAAGCTTTAGATTCCCGTCAAAACGAGCGGCGCGGCGTTTCCGCGTGCAATCAAATCGATTAGCGGACATCTGCGTTCTGGTCTGTCGGGCCGGCTGGCGGATCGAATTTTACCGTGAACATTGTGGCGCCGGCAAGAATCACAGTCAGCGAGAGATAAACGACAAAGATCCGGAGCAACAGCTGTCTGACTTTTCTTCGTTCCTGGTGACCTAGATGGTCCATGTAGAACGGATGCCGCATTACACACTCCTCGCGTTTGTTGCGAACAACCAGTGGGCAGCAGCGGTCCGTGGGAACGAGGACCGGTTGATGCGGGGCTTGGTTGACGTCAGCTTGCGGACGCCGTGCCCCTCAGCGCGGCAGGAAAAGTGGCTCGCATTCAGAACGTCGCCTGTGCGTTCGTTCCACCACCGCAGCCAGTGTGATTGACCGGGTTAGCGGGCGAAGGCGCCGCCAACCCGGCGTTTCTTCAGTTCGGCTTGAGCGTTGTGCCGGACCCGTTCTCGACCGGATCGTGGCTTGGGCCGCCGGGAGAACCCGCGCCCTTGCCACCCGATGAGCCGCCAGCCGGTGGAGCGCTGTAGCTGGGGTCGCCCAGGGCCGGACCGCCAGGGAGCCTGCCGATATTATCAAGGCCCTTGCCGATGCTTGGACCGGTGCCCGGAAGAGGACCGGGGCCACCACCAGGATGGTGAATGGGCTTGACGATAGGAGTGGGACACTTTTTCTTCCCACCACATTTGTTGTCGGCTTTTCCTTTTCCTTTTCCTTTGCCTTTGCCGTCGTGATCTTTGTGTTTGTCATTGTGGTCGCGATCATGCTTGCCGTGATGGTCATGATCGCGAGGCACCTCGCGCAGCACCGAGGCGCCGTTGTGATTGCGGAGGTTCTTGGCGATTGCGCCCTCCGTCGCCCCAAGCAGCAACGCCCCCGATGCCAACGATGTAACAAGTGCGAGTGCAGGTAATGTCTTGATAATGCGCATTCCGGGTCTCCGTTTCTTTGTCTCTTCAAACGTTGCCGAAATGTCGTTCGTCACGTCGACCGTCACATCGGCGATACATTTTCAGAAGCAACTACGCTTGCTGTATCGTCGATGTGTTTGCGGGTTTTGAACTGAACTCACACTGAATGCCGGCACGATTCAATTGACAGGATTTACGTGACGAGTCCTCCTCCGATAAGGGGAGAACTTGCGTCGATAATTCACACTTCACAAAAAGCCTAAATTTGATTGCGTCTTGCGCATCATTCAAACGGATGACCTTATCGTCCTCACACTCACGTTTGCGCGCGGCGAAAGCATTCAGAATTGCGCCTGAGTCGCGGACTGGATCGCAATTCATTTTATATTTTGAGGATAAAGACGCAGGTCGAGCGTCAGCCGACCAGCATGCTTGAATATCCGGCGACCAATTTGACAAGATCGGCCTGCCGGCTGACCCCAGTCTTCTCAAAGAGTCGACCGAGATGAGTCTTCACTGTCGTATCGGCGACGCCTAGATTTCCTGCAACCTGACGGACGCCACCGACATTGACGATGGCAAGCAGGACACGCAACTCAGTTGGTGTGAGCTTGTAGGTTTTCCCAATGACTTCGGAGGGCGGCGCAGTTTCCAATTCGGCCTTACGCACGAACAGCGCCGCAACTGCGCGTGAACCCACACCCGGATTGTGCCGCACGCTCGCGCTCAATGGCAGAACGTGTGCGACATACCGTTCTCCGCCGTGAGCTCTGAGCGACACAGCGCTGCCCTTGCCGCCGGTTTCCTCATCGGGCGCGGCCGCGGCGATGATGGCGTTATGCAGAGTCTGATCGACCTGCGCGTCGCTCGCCGTGAGACGACCATGCACGACGCGCAGCAGATCTCCCGTTTCCATCAAAGAACGGCTTGCGGCGTTGCCGTGGACTATCTGTCCCTCGGCATCGACAAGAAAGATCGCGGGGTTGAGTCCATCGAGGATGTCGGCAAAGGTGGCGGCCTCGGCCTGTCTGAGATCAATAACCTTGCCTGTGCGCACGGCCCGGCGCACATGCGGCACGAGGAGTCCCATGCGCCGGCGCATTTCATCATCGACCATGCCGCTCGCTTGGTTGCGGAGGACAGTCAGATACGCACAGCTGCTCGTTGATTTTTCAAGAACCGCATTCGCGGCATCGATCCAGCCTTGTGGCTGAGCCCATTCGCGGTAAAAGCGGCCCGCAAGAAATTCTTCGTACGGTATGAGATCCGGAACGCTGACAATTTGTTCGAGTTCGTAGTCCGGCAAGCTCGCCACCGGATCGAACTTCCAGTAGGTTTCCGTGTAAGTCCGCACGAAATGGGAATCGACCCCGGCCTGATAGTAGACGCTGCCGGATTTGCTGACACCGTCCTTCGTTAGAAGGCCAGCGGCCTGTCCATCGACATAGCGGGCGATCTTCGCAAGGACATGCGTCCAACGCGATGCATCAAGCGCCGCATCGTAGATTTCACCAATAAGCTGAGTGAGGCCCTGATCTTCTTCCATCTCTCGTCCGGCAATACCCAAATCGCACACGGTAATACGCCAAGAGGACGACGTATTCTTGGACAAGAACGCAAATGAGTTGGGCTAAAGCGCTAAGAAGGCTGGATTTACGGGACTTGGCTAACTTTAAGTTCCGGTCGGACGGACCAGACGCAAACAATGGCCGAATACGCGTCAATTTGATTCGACCGTCCGGCGAAATCCATCAACGGAATTTGCCGACGAGTCAGAAAATCACCTGAATGCCGTCTGATCGAGCGCCGGAAGCGCCCCAAATGCCGGAACCGCTCCTGCGACAATGCAACCTAAATCACCTTCCGACAGTTGTTCGTGCATAGCTGATGGAGGCTTTCCATGAAAAACAGGTGTTTACTGGTGGCCGGAGCAGCCCTTACAGCAACTCTCACTTTGTCGGCGATGACCGCATTGGTCTCCGCTGAAGATGGCGTTGCGACTCCGACCAATCCAAGCTTCGCTCCGGATACCGGCCAGATCAACCGGGGCATTTCGCAACAGCTTTCGCCGCAACCAAACGACGTCTCCAATATGCCGACACCGGAAGAGGCGCGCGCGGCGCTGATGACTCCGGTGTCAAAGCAGCCTTCGACTGGCGATGCCTTGCCTACTACAACAACAGGCACCGGAACGCAGGAAAACCGGGAGGCGACAAACACAGGCGCCACCGGAAAACTCAATGAGCTACCGCCCTCAGGACCGATTGGATCTTTCGGCCAAACAATTCCTGCAAAATTTTCCAAGCGCAACGATATCCTTGATCGCGTCCCGATCATGGCACTCCCGTTGCCACTCACCGACGAACAACTCAAACAGATCTACGATGCGGTGATGGCAGAAAACTCGCCGCCCTCGGCCGGCGCCGACGCACTCAAGCCCACGAGTGAATTGTCACCAGATCAGGCGCTCAACGGTATGCATCCGCTGCCTGCAAGTGTGCGTGGCATCGATGGTGTTACAAGGCTTTACTATGTGAAGGCGCAAGGAAAGGTTTTGCTGGTCGAGCCAGCGGTGCGCACGGTGGTTGCGCAGATTACGTCGCAAAAATAACAAGCAGCTCAATCGGCGCCAAGGAAAGAGCAGCGTGGTATTTTGATGCCACCGGCAACTTGTTGGCGCCTCGCCCTCAAGCCAACAATACGCTTTTTGTGTTGAGAGCTCCCGTGCGCATCCTCGAGTAATGATTGAGGGATCGTATCTGCGCGGCGGCTTCGCCAATCCGTCTGGGGGAGCTACAGGCCAGTGAAAGAATTTATCAGTCTGTCGAGAAGATTCGCCGCCGATCCAACTTGGTTCTCCCCGCCGACAATATTTATGGTGACTATTCGTTTGCTCGGATCGCAATCGAAGGTGATGCGGAAGTGGCGGGTCTGGTCTTTCACCCGGAAATCAGGATTTCCCGTCCATTTGCTCGTATTGACCTCGGGGTCAGCGAACCCGAAGCGCGCAACGATATCCACGACGCGCCTCTGACACTGTTCGGTGGATGTGATTGAGTTTGGCCAATCGATACCGGCGTAGGCCTCGCGATAGCTGCGATAGTCATCAGCCGCAGCCGAAGTCGTTAGCAGCGCGAGGATCAATGTAACGCGCTTGAGCACGGATGACTCCCAAGCCCTCGGGATATCCATTCGTCAGACATATAACTCTATACCAGAGAGCAAACGCAGGGCAGGCGGGCTCAGAAGTGGCATTAGCTGATATATGGCCTGACTTTGTGATATCCGCCTTGCTCCGACAGCGGACAGAAGCGGACATCAATGCGCCAGATTTAAGTGCGCTTTTCAAACCGCTTGTTGCGCAGTCCTCCTTGCCATCACTTCGTGAAGGACCGCAACATTCGTTGCCATGTTCAAGAGCATCAAAACAATCAATGGATGAAAATAATTGTTGTCTCGCAGTTCGAATTTTTATTGAGAAGCACGGAAAATATCTCTTTCCGCTGACTGGCGCATGCGCTGTCATCATTGCTGCATTTCATTATTACCATGACCTCATCGGCAACTGGCACGCTATTGAAGACCGTCTAGCGGCCTTCGCAGTGCCCAGATTCGTTGCGCGAGGTCTTGCCGTCATGCACATGACGTTCGGCCCGGCGTGATCGAGAAAGAATGAATGATGAAGGTTATCGAACAGCGGAATGTAAATTCATCCGGCGTGGCACATGCAAAAAGCCGCGAAAGACAATCTCACGAGAATTTCGGATCCGAAACGTTATTGCGAGTCACTTCGCCGCACAGAGCAACGGCTGTTAAAAGAGTCCCGGAAGTATTCGCGAAGGCCGCAGGCCAACCCCGTCTCAATTCCATCGACCTTTTACGCGGCTTGGTCATGATCGTGATGGCGCTCGACCACACACGGGACTTTTTCGCCGCCGGCGGATTCAATCCGCGCGACGTGACCGACTCGGCGCTCTTCCTGACACGCTGGATCACTCATTTCTGCGCACCAGTCTTCATCTTTCTCGCCGGCATCTCCGCATTTTTGTACGGCGTTCATCGTGATACTCGTGAAATTAGCCGCTACCTGCTCACGCGCGGCTGCTGGCTGGTGCTGATCGAGTTCACCGTCGTTCGTTTTGGCTGGACTTTCAGTTTCAAATTCGACCACCTCGTTGTCCAGGTGATCTTCGCGATCGGCGCGGCGATGATCGCGCTTGCGGCACTCGTCCGCCTGCCGCGCTGGGCAATTGCCACCGTCGGCCTTGCCATGATCGTCGGCCACAACATGTTCGACAGTATCAAGGCTGAGCAGTTCGGTGCCGCTGCGCCGATCTGGAACCTGTTGCACCAGCCTGCGCAGCTTGATCTTACGTCTGGCTTCAAACTGATTGTCCTCTATCCCCTGGTACCGTGGATCGGGGTGATGGCGGCGGGCTACGCATTCGGCCCGCTGTTCTTGCTCGAACCAGCGGTGCGTGTGCGGCGGCTGCTTTTCTGGGGCGCCGCAATTACCACCGGGTTCGTTCTCCTGCGGGCGACCAACCTCTACGGCGACCCCGCATCGTGGGCCGCACAGAACAGCGTCCTTGCCACCGCGCTGTCGTTCATCAATTGCGAAAAATATCCGCCATCATTGCTCTATCTGGCGATGACGCTCGGGCCGGCGCTTATCCTGCTGGCGGCGTTTGACGGACGGCGTGGACCCATCACTGACTGGATCACAACCTTCGGGCGCGTGCCGTTCTTCTACTACGTCATGCACCTCTACGTGCTCCACGCGCTCGCAATTCTGTTTGCCTGGGCAACGATTGGCAATGCAGTCTTCGTGGCCACCGGCAAGCCTCCCGGCTATGGGCTCGGCCTCGCCGGCATCTATGCAGTGTGGCTGGCGGTGGTCATATCGCTCTACCCGCTTTGTCGGTGGTTTGCCGCCATCAAG
>Ga0070681_10006315_pt1 | contig 11525 bp, 7 predicted proteins | sample KBSC83BmetaG_FD_65650 | JGI IMG/M metagenome (GOLD analysis project Ga0070681, IMG submission 65650) | Corn rhizosphere microbial communities from Kellogg Biological Station, Michigan, USA - KBS C8-3B metaG | ecosystem: Host-associated > Plants > Roots > Rhizosphere | place: USA: Michigan...
CCGCGACCACGGACTGCGATGATTGTGTTGGCAGACCCCATATCGATTGCCATCGAATCTGAGACGATATCGCGCAACGCTCTGAGCCCAATAAACGATCCTGTTCGGCCAATAAAAGACATAAGCTAAGTCCAAAAGATTTAAGTCAGTGGAACTGACTGTAGTTCAAAAACAGAGAGGGTGAACAAGAACGGACCACATAATTTGCCGCTCTCATTCACCTCTCGAAACCTCCCCGAAACTTCCGGCTACTGCTGTGAAACTTCAGAATGCACCACTTGCTCGTTGCCAATCAACTTCCCAAAGCACTACTGGCTGTTGCCTGTTCTTCACCATGATCGGCTCTCTCGGAAGCAACTTGTACCGGCTATGAGCCGCCTTGGCAGTGGCATCGCTGATTAAAATTTCTCCTTCGCGGGCGTTTGCCTCAAGGCGTGAAGACGTATTTACGGTGTCACCGATGGCCGTGTATTCAGAACGACGTTCGGAACCAATATAGCCCACGACCACGCTGCCAGTATGTAATCCCATTCCAACGCCGATTGATTGCAATCCTTCCGCTTCCAACTCCTGATTGATTCCCAGTAAGCGTCGCTGCATTGCAACTGCTGCATTCAAGGCGTTCGAAGCATCATCTGGAGTTGCGGTCGGAGCGCCAAACAGTGCCATCAAGCCGTCACCCAGATACTTATCGAGCGTTCCACCATGCGCAAAAATTATATCGGTCATCGCCGAAAAGTAGCGATTCAACAAACTAACAATCTTCTCAGGTGGCGCATGCTCTGAAATTCGAGTAAAGCCACGAATGTCGGCAAACAGAATCGTGATGGTTTGATTAACACCGCCAAGCTTGAACGACTCCGGATTCTCGAGCATCTGCTTAACAACATACTCGGGCAGGAACCGACTGTAGTTTGCGCGAGCCACTTCTTCACGTGCGAGCCGTTCGTGAGCCCGGGCATTTTCAACTGCAACAGCCGTTTGCGCGGCCACTGCGCTAATCAACTCTAGGTCGTCGGGCTTGAAAGCTGCGAAAGGATCGAGCCGATCAGCGTAAAGCGCACCATGCACTCGTGTCTCAGCCATCAGTGGCGCGCAGATGGTTGAGCGAACTCCCTGCGACACAATCGAGTCGACACCGGCAAATTGTTCGTCAGCCGCGGCATCTTGCGAGAGAAGGGCGACACGATCCTTCATCACCTTGCGAGTGATGGTGCGGCCTATAGAAAGTTTTCGCGCATGGGCTTCGAGCTTGTCGTCGCGAGCTCGCATGGCAATAGGTGTCAGGTTTACTTCTTCCGGATTTGTGCCGGCAACAGGAGCGTCGGCGAGCAAGGCTACAACGCGGTCTGCTGGAGTTGATCTGAATATGACGTCGGTCGCTTTTGCAAAGATTGCATTCAGATCAAAGACGGACCCGAGCGTCTGGCTCATTTCATAGAGCGCGCTGAGAATGTTTGCTTTCCGTTGTAACGACTCGAGGACCTTATCTCGTGAGGGTAAGGCAACAATCTCCTCTTTCGATGATCGCAGCACAGTACTCATCACATCATTAGCTGAGATCAGGAGTTGCGTATGTCCGAGCGGTTTGTCGTCGTAGCGAACATCCGTAGTGCGTTCTTCTGCCGGCTGTTCGAACCGGAGCGTGCTGGCCCCAATCGTTATTCGGTCACCTGTTTTTAACTGGTGCTCGACTTCAGGTTCGCCATTGATGAAAACCTTATTGGCGCTTCGTCTCAGTTGTCCGGCGATGACTGCGCCATCGACGATTGTGAAGACTCCGTTGTCAGTCTGTTTGATGTGAGCGTGGTAACGAGAAGCTCGAGGATCATCAAGGACCACCGTGTTGTCTGGTGCGCGACCAATGGTGCAGGTAGCTTGAGGCAGAAAATTGTATTGCCATTGACGGCCACTAGCGTCGGTGATCTTAAGGTGAGCCATGCGCGATTGATCCTAGCAGTAGCAAGTTAAGCTGACAACTTTGGAGTGTGGCGGACCGGCGCCGCTTTGTCACTCTACTCGATCTCATGCAATGTTCGATAAAAATCTCATCCCTAGTCGGCTAAAGAACGGTACGGGCCATCGCGCTCCAAAAATCTGGTAACTAGAAAGGGCCTGCGTTATCATTCGCACGCTCAACTCACTCACCAAAAGGAGCCGACATCATGAGGACCTCTATCCGGCTGGGATTGATCGCCTTCACGGTACTCAATTGCTCCTTACTAATTACTGAAGCCGGGGCCCAGACAAAACCAACATCGCCCAGCACGATAAGCGGCAAAGTCACCATCAAAGGCAAGCCTGCACCTGGAATTGTTGTTGCTCTAATGTATTCCGACGGAGCATCGAGCAATCAGGCCCAGTTGCCTCGAGGGACCACTGATCAGGACGGGACCTATCGAATCAGCGATGTGCCGTCTGGCACCTACACGGTACAAACAGCCAAACCGGCTTACGTACAAAAAGATGCACAAGATGTCGGAAAACGGATGATTGTCGTAGGAGAGGGAGAGAGTATTGAGGAGATTGATTTTGAGTTGGTCCGTGGCGGAGTGATTACCGGCAAAGTAACTGACAGCTCTGGCAAACCGGCAGTTTTCGAAGCCGTCAATATTTACAAGGCTGAAGTATTTGAACGTGCAACTCAACAAAGACAAATGCCTGTCGTTGCTTTTAAGGTCGGGCAGACAGATGATCGCGGAATCTACCGGGTCTATGGCCTGCAGCCAGGGAAGTACAAAGTTGCTGTTGGTCGTGGAGAAGATACTCGGGTCGGATTTACGCTAGGTCGGAATGTGCGCCGGGTTTTTTACCCGGACGGAGACGATCAATCTAAAGCTACCATCCTGGAAGTGACCGAAGGTGGAGAGCTTGGCGATATTGATCTCGTTCTTGGCCCACCGATCACAACCTTCACAGCGAGCGGTCAAGTAATCGACGGTGATACGGGACTTCCGATACCAGACTTTCAATTTGGACTTCAACGATTTAGGAATTCGCAGTTCCCCGAATTTGTGAACCTTCCCGCTCGCACCGGCAAGAATGGAGAGTTCGCGTTTGAGGGTTTGATGCCTGGCAAATACGCCATATTTCTTTACGGCGACTTGAATCCCTCACGCCGGATAGATTCGGGAAGTTTCGAGATTGTGGACCAGGACGTCACTGGCATCGCTCTCAAACTAAGCAAGGGTTCCAGCATTAGCGGGACGGTGATAATTGATAGTGATGACAAATCGATTCAGTCGAGGGTGGGGAGCACACGGGTCCACGCCTCTGTGCAAACAAACGTGCCAACTTTGAGCGGCAATCGCTCAGCTGTTGTTTCAGCTGATGGTTCCTTTTTTCTTGGCGGCCTGGCAACAGGCACCGCCCGCATACTAGTAGGTAATCAGAACGGCACTCTTGTGGTCACCCGACTCGAGCGCGACGGGTTTGTCCAATCGCAGGATATTGAAATCAAAGACGGCGATCAGATTACGGGCCTGCGAGTATTTGTCGTTTATGGCGATTCAACCCTTAGAGGAGTGCTCAACTTTAAAAATGGCACGCTCCCGCCAGGCGCCAGAATGTTCATACACCTAACTCCCGTGGGGCGACCAAACATGATGCAACGATCGGTAAGGGTGGATAGTCGAGGGCACTTCGTCATGGATGGATTGATTGAGGGCGTCTATGAACTTACCGGCGGCATAACTCTCACAACCAACGTTAATATCTCGAGCAAGCAGCAAGTAACAGTTGGTCTTGGGACAACTGATGTAAGTTTGATGGTTGACTTGAGCAGAATTTCGAGTCCTCAACCTCAACAGTGAACAAAATGATCCAAGCACACGCTTCGATGGCCCGCAGTCTGGCGTTGATATCACTATCGTTTGTTATTCTTCAGGCACAACAACCTGGCAATCCTCCGACTCCTCCACAATCACAAACGGGATCGATCACGGGCCGAGTTAGTGGTGAAGGTCAACCATTGCCCGGCGCCACAATAACGATCCAACCAGTCGCTTCGTTTTTTCAGCGGCGTATCGTGACAGCTGACAACAACGGAAACTTTCGAATAACCAACCTTGATCCTCAACTCTATTCCATTTCGGTGTCCTATCCCGGTTATAGATCTGTTCCTCGTGACCGCGACGTGCCGGCTCCTTATTATCGGATTGGCGACAACGTAAACCTTGATCTGATCCGTGGTGGCGTAATAACGGGAACGGTGACTGATAGTGCCGGCGAGCCTGTAGTGGCTATTCGAGTTCGCGCCGTGAGGGTTCGCGACGTTGATGGAAAAAAGATAACTGACTTTCTCTCAAATTTTGGCGAGCAGGCCACTGACGATCGAGGTATCTATCGCATCTACGGTTTGGTTCCAGGTACTTACGTTGTTTTTGCAGGTACCACAAGTCGAAACGTGTACGACGTCAGCCCTTACGACGATAACGTGCCCACTTATGCTCCCGCAGCAACTCGAGACAATGCTGCTGAGATCACAGTGCACAGTGGAGACGAAACGACAGCGGATATCCGATACCGCGGTGAACAAGGCCATACCGTTAGTGGAAAGGTGCTGCCGACCGGAAATCAGCAAGCCACTGTCTACTTGTCGTCGCGTGGCAGCGGACCTGCTAATGTGATGATTAACTATCAGATTCCTGAGAGTCCCGGATTCGCTATCACCGGCGTTCCTGATGGCGATTACAACATCACCGCACAAACGAGTTTCGGTGGCGGCTCGGGAACTTTTAAGAGCGCAGTTTCTGCGCCCGTACGCGTCTCCGTAAAAGGAGCTGACGTCACCGGATTGGAATTGATACCAAAGCCTCTCGGAAGTATTGCCGGTCGAGTTTCGTTAGTAGCTTCGACATCGCCAGACTGCCAGGGAAAACGAAAACCGTTGTTCAATGAGATTGCTGTAGATACAAAACGAGATACTGCCAAAGACGAAACCAACGACATGCCCTTTATGCGATTCTTTTCGGCGGTTGCCTCTCTTAATAACGATGGCGCTTTCGAGTTGCAGTATTTGCGCGGCGGCCAGTACGTGTTGGATCCGCGGTTCTTTGCGCGGTACTGGTACTTACAATCCTTGATGGTCCCACAGGCAAACGCACCCAAAAGCGTTACCGTAAAAACGAAGTCAGAAGTTTCTCGAAGTTGGATTTCACTCAAAGACGGCGAACAACTCTCCGGACTCAAGGTGATCCTCGCCGAAGGTGCGGCGTCGATCAGAGGAAAACTAAATCCCGGCGACGGAACGCGAGTTCCCGATAACGTGAATGTCTACCTTGTGCCGTCCGAACGTGAGAAAGCGGACGACGTTCTAAGATACTTCGCCAGCAAAGTTGAACCCGATGGCGCCTTCGCTTTCAACAATCTGCCGCCCGGAAGATACTGGGCCTTAAATCAGCCAGCCCTTAACGACGAGTTGTCAGTGGCAAAGTTTCGCTTTCCCTCATCAGCAGAAGCACGCTCAAAAATTCGTCGCGCTGCTGAACAACTGGCAAAGGAAATATCTCTCAAGCCTTGTCAAAACGTGACCGATCTTCAGCTTGGCCCAAAATAAAATGATCAAACGGGTCTCCCTCGCAGCGATCTTATTGCTGACCTTATCTGTCGCTAACCAGGCGCAGACCATTGAGCAACTTGGGACGATTAGCGGTCGCGTAACAATGAATGGAAAACCTGTCAAAGGCTCATTGGTGTTGGTTTGGCGACAACCTTTTGAAGAGCCACTCGACAGCTCAAGATTAAGTGGCAATACAGATGCGCAAGGTAAGTATCGGATTAAGAATGTTCCTCCCGGAAATTACTACATCTCCGTTCAATCACCGGGAAACCTGATCGCTGAGAATGGAAGACCGGTACAAAGCTTACGAGCAGTTGTGATTACTGATGCTGATAATATCGAGAACGTAGATTTCCAGTTGGTGAAAGGTGGCGTAATAACAGGCAAGGTTGTAAGCAGTGACGACAAGCCGCTTCCCGAAGTTACCGTCACAGTCCTTCCTGTGACTGAAGCAAAAAATTCGGCCAGGCCCTCGAGCAAGAGACCAGACGCTACCCAAACTGACGATCGCGGGGTTTATCGTATTTACGGTCTCGCTCCAGGAAAATACAGGATTGCAGCTGGAGAGACCGTAACAGCATATGCAAGCTATAGAGGAGGGATTGCCTTGGCTCGAACTTACTATCCGAACACAGTCGAAGAGAACAAGGCGACAGCGTTCGGGTTGGGAGCTGGACAAGTGCTGACCGGCATAAACATAAAAGCCGGAACACCGGAACCTTCGTTTTCAATTGCCGGAAAGCTCATTGACGATCAAACCGGCGCGCCGCTACCTAATGTTGCATATGCAGTCGAGATTTATGGCAAGGGTGATATGCGAGGCAGTATCAACGCACTCAACTTCTCTAACTCGCGGGGTGAGTTTGTCATGGATGGTCTTACGCCCGGCACTTATCGAATAGCAGTCCCTTCGTTCCTTATTATTCCCAATGCGGAGCTTTTAGAACACTTTGGCTCGTCAGACGAAATCCAGTTGGTCGACCACAACGTTGAGGAGGTAGTCGTCAAGCTGTCAAAAACCGCAAGTGTCTCAGGTGTGGTCAAAGTTATTGGAACGCCGGAACCAGCGGCTCTCGAAAAAGTCAGAAGTTTGTCGATGCATATGTATTCGATTCCGGGTATCGGGCAACGAATTTTTAGTCGACGCTTAGAGATCAATAGAGACAACACTTTTCTGATGCGCGGTGTTCATCCAGGCAAACTGGGCATTTCGTTGAACCCGCCCAGCGTCGGCCAAAGCATTCCATTTCGATTTCTAAAACTCGAAACAGTAGCGATGAACGGCGACGAGGTCGAGGTTAAGGCCGGCGAAGAGTTAACCGATTTGGCGATCGTTTTGTCGTACGCCAATGCAAGTCTGCGGGGAACTATAAAGCTTCCCTCGAGTGATCTTGCCGGCAACTTTAGTGGTCAGGTTGTTCTCTATTCCGACAAGACTTTGATCGCTTGGGGCCCGATAGGTTCGCGTGGGGAATTCATTTTTCAGGACATTCCCTCCGGTAATTTCAAACTAGTTACGACGGTGCAAGTACCAGTTTCGAAGACGCTACTGAAGGCGGAGCAATTCGTAGAAGTCGTCGCCGGAAAGGTGGCCGAAGTTATCGTGACTCCCCTCATCCAGAATTAGGGCTTTCGCCCAGTCTCTATCTAATTTCTTGGATTTAATGCAAATTTTTGTTGCCTCATTTTTCCTTCAAATATATACTGCCGCCGCTTCAGTCGACTGATCCCTTCGTTTTGTCCTTCGGAAAACTTATTAACACCTGATTGCCTGTGAGGAGGTGTCACGTGCGACGATTTGATCCCCAGCTTTTCGCGCAAATATTCTGTATCTCTCTACTTCTTTTGCTTGCACCTGATTCAAATGGCCAACTTCCGATAAAGCCAAGTGCTGGCCGGCAGGATATTCAAAGTCGAGAGTGGGCACTCGGGCACATGCGGCCTGAAGTAAAAGCCCAATACGATCGACAACAACAACAAGCCAGAGTCGCTCTTCAGGAAGACTTTCGTAAACTGCAATTGGTCAACAATACGTTGATGAAGCGAATGTTCCTGGCCAATAAGTACAATACTCCCAAGCTCACTCCAAAAGAGATCTCCGCGAGTTTGAATGAGATCAAAAAAGTCGCTCAGCGATTGAGAACCAATCTTCCGATTCCCCAGGTAGAGACTCCTAAAGGTTCGGCCAATTCTTATGATGAGTCGTTATCACCTGGACTGCTCCGGCTCGATAAAGTAGTGATGAGCTTCGTTGAAAATCCACTTTTCAAGCAGCCACGCGTCTACGATGCTGAACTGGCGACACAGGCGGGAACGGATCTTAATGAGATCGTGAGATTGAGCGACCTTCTTCGAAAACTTTCAAAGGATAAGCACGAATAATCTAGAGTTTCAAATTAGACTTTCAGCGGAAGCGTCCTAATCTGAAATTCTCTTAGCCTCGCCTGCTTGGTCAGATCCTTAAGTATGGACGACGGATCGTTCGTGCAGCCTGAACTCCTGGTGGACCGCTTCGACTGCATTTTTTGTAGCCGTTGCTTCTATAACAAAGGAGATATTGTATTCGGAAGAGCCTTGAGCAATCGCTATTACGTTCACACCAGCGCCAGCCAAAGCGCTAAATGTACGTCCTGAAGTCCCCAGACTTCCACGCATACGCTCTCCCACCACTGCGACAATCGCCACATGTTTGTTCACCGAAATGTGTTCGACCTTCTGTTGAAGGAGCTCGAGCGCCAGCTTTTCGCGCAGAGCATCAATGGTTGGCTCAACATCAGCGGAATGAAGCACAAAGCAAACGTCATTTTGTGACGAAGCCTGAGAGATCAAAAGCACATTCGCTCGCGCACTAGCGGTAGCTGCAAAGACTTTGGCTAACACATCAGGTACGCCTACTATTCCGCGCCCCCCGAGTGTTATTAAGGCCACATCGCTAAACGCTGTGACTGCCTTAACTCCGGTGGCTGAGGGATTACCGGTGGCCGTTATTTTCGTGCCCTTGTTCTTGGGCGCGAAACTGTTTCGAATCCACACTGGAATGCCTGCTTCAGTCACGGGACGCAGAGTTTTTGGGTGAAGGACTTTCGCACCAAAATAGGCTAGCTCGGCAGCTTCGTTATAAGAGATTTCGTTCAAAATTCGTGCCTGTTGGACCAGTCTTGGATCTGCGGAAAGAACTCCGTCAACGTCCGTCCAAATAATAACTTCGCTGGCATCGAGCGCGGCGCCGAGAATGGTTGCTGAGTAATCAGACCCACCTCGTCCAAGCGTCGTGAGTTTTCCCTCCGCCGTGGCGCCAATAAACCCGGTAACTATAGGTGAAACTCCGGCTCCCAGAATGGGCAACAGATTTGCGCGAGCGACGTCGCGTGTCTTTTCCATCAACGGTTCCGCCTGGCCGTGTTGCGCATCAGTAACGATCAAGTCGGTAGCGTCGACCGCTACGCTATCTACTCCTAACCGGCGAACAGCTGCAGCTACAAGCCGAGCTGAAAGTCTTTCACCCGCACTGGAAATATCGTCCAGCGCACGTGGGGTAAGTTCATTTAAAAGGGAAGTACCGCGACATAGATCCGCTACGCGATCGATGACCACAGCAATCTCCCGGGAGAGTTGTTGCCGAGTATTGTCATCATCTACTAGTTCCTGGATTGCGCTCACATGTTGTTGTAGTAATTCTTCCTTGAGCTTTTGTCCTGCCGCCTCATCACCGGTAGCTGACTGGTGCGCTGCAGCAATCAAACGATTCGTTACGCCACCCATCGCAGAAACGATTGTCACCACCGGACTCGTTTTCGAGGCGATGATTTCAGCGGCACGCTTGATACATCCAGCATCCTGAACTGATGTACCACCAAACTTCATTACGCAGAGGTTGTTATCTAGTTGGGCCATTAATTTGTGAGTTTACTGAAGCACGGCTGAATGTACAGATGAAAGAAAAGGATTTTATACGAGGATAAGTTGATTGGGCTGCGAAATCGGCCGGGGCACCACTTCCCCCTCATAACCTTGACGCTGTGCAAGACCGCTTGCTAGACTTCAATTACTTTCCAAACAGGGCATGACGCTATCTGCGTCGCTCAGATTCTCCTAGATTCGCGCGTGCGGCGCAGTCTGATTTTTCACAATCGATGGAGGTGCATGGTGGGCTTTAAAGTCGGCCAAAAAGTCGTTTACCCGAACCATGGAATAGGGACCATCGAGCAGATAGAACAGAAGCAAATAGGCGCTACACTATTACCTTTCTACACGCTTCGTCTTGCTGCCAATAACTCCCTGGTCTTAGTTCCCGTCTCAAATGCATCCGAAGTTGGCCTTCGCGCCCCAATCTCGTCGGGCGAGTGTGACATGCTGCTGAAGGCCTTAGCAGATGATTTTACTTCCCCCGCTAACGATTGGAAGGACCGCTTTAAGGAATTTTCAGAGAAAATGCGCACAGGCGATATTTTTGAAGTCGCTGACGTGCTCAAACACCTGACCTACTTAAGCAATCTCAAACCCCTCTCATTTCGTGAACAGCGGATGCTGGAACGCTCTAGATACCTTGTTGTCTCGGAACTAGCGGCAGTTTGCCGTCAACCCGAATGCAACATTGAACCTAGAGTTGACCAGGCTATCGCCCGGGCTTGCACGAAACACGAAAGGCGTCCCCTTCGTCGTGCGGCCGGTGCTGCTTCCGGACATTAACGATTTTCCGATCCTAACTGGCTTTCTGGCTTCGGTTTCGCGGCCTATAAGTCTGCGCGTCCCGGCGACGCGTGCTATGATTTGCCAGTTTTGTAACGAAGGGATGAAGCGGCTGGCGATCCTTACTCGCCTTTCTCAGAATGGACGAATTACCAAGTAGCTTGTTGTGCTTGTTGGCGGTTCAGGCCGACGTGACTTCGCACAACGGCAGTTCAATACTTTTAAGATTATTCGCCGTCCTTTTTTTGGTCGCCGCTAACGGGTTTTTTGTCGCTGCCGAATTTGCACTCGTCGGCGTACGCTCTTCTCGTATTGAAACCCTCGCAGCTAGTGGCAGTCGTTCCGCGAAGAGACTGCTACTTCAACTAAAGGATCTCAACGCTTACCTCTCAGCTTGTCAGTTGGGTGTAACGCTGGCTTCGCTAGCCCTGGGATGGATTGGTGAACCCGCCTTCGCAAGACTGCTGGAAGATCCCTTATCTGGTTTATCAGATACCCTCAGACATGGAATCGCCTTTGCGATTGCGTTTTCGATTATCACGACGTTACATATAGTTCTTGGCGAGCAGGCTCCCAAGTTAATGGGGTTGGCTCGTGCAGAAAAAGTTGCGCTCGCAATTGCACTGCCGCTGCAAATTTTTTACCGCCTCTTTAGTTGGCCTATCCGTGCTCTGGATTGGGCCAGCGCCAGGACCGTGCGACTGGTAGGAATCGAAGCGAATGGCGAGCATGCTTCGACTTATACCGAAACTGAGCTACGCCGGCTGGTCGACATCTCTCGCGAGAGTGGACACCTGCGAGCAGAAGAACGCCGGCTCATTCATCGCGTTTTCGAATTCTCTGACACCGTCGTACGCGAAGCAATGGTGCCGCGAACGGAGATGGCCGCAATCTCCAGCAACTGCTCGCTGGAACAGATCACCAAGGCCTTTGAACAGCATAGGTTTTCACGCCTTCCTGTTTATCGCGACTCGCTGGACGACGTAATTGGGTTTATCCACAGTAAGGATGTCATGCCTTACCTGCTCAACACTGAAAAGTTCAGGCTGGAGGATGTGCTTCAACCGCCAATGTACGTCGTCGACACGGCAAGGCTTGAACATGTTTTGCGACAAATGCAGAAAGCAAAAATGCATTTTGGCTTTGTGGTTGACGAACATGGAGGATTGGAAGGAGTCATTACGCTCGAAGACCTACTCGAAGAGATCGTGGGCGACATCTCTGATGAGCATGATGAAGAAGTCAACGAACAGATAACCGAGCTCACAAAAGATAC
>Ga0070681_10006319_pt1 | contig 11521 bp, 5 predicted proteins | sample KBSC83BmetaG_FD_65650 | JGI IMG/M metagenome (GOLD analysis project Ga0070681, IMG submission 65650) | Corn rhizosphere microbial communities from Kellogg Biological Station, Michigan, USA - KBS C8-3B metaG | ecosystem: Host-associated > Plants > Roots > Rhizosphere | place: USA: Michigan...
GGCTGCTGTACCTCTCATTCGTAAACTTGGGGCAGGTCTTTTATGGCTTCGGGTGGGAAGACATCCTGCTTGAAGCAGGGTTTTTCGCGGTCTTTCTGGGGGCGCGCAATGTGCACACACCGACCGTTGTCATTTACCTGCTGCGCTGGCTTGAATTCCGCGTTATGTTCGGCGCAGGCCTGATCAAGCTGCGCGGGGATCCTTGCTGGGGGCGCCTTACGTGCCTGGACTACCACTACGAAACGCAACCCATGCCTAATCCGTTGAGCTGGTATTTTCACATGGGTCCGGAGTGGACTCACAAGGCCGGGGTGGCCTTCAATCATTTCTCCGAACTGCTGGTCCCGTTTTGCTATTTTCTGCCTCAGCCGATCGCGACCATTGCGGGGGTGATTACGATTATTTTTCAGGCCACCATCTTCGCCAGCGGCAACCTTTCCTGGCTTAACTTCCTCACCGCAATACTTGCCATACCAGCGATCGACAGCCGGTATCTGACAACCGTTTTTCGGCTTAGCGAGACACCCTTGGAGGCTTCATCTCTGATCTTCAAATCGCTGGTCGTCTGCGTCGCGGTTCTCGTTGGCTGGTTGAGCGTAGCCCCTGTGCGCAATTTGCTATCGCCGGCACAGGTGATGAACACGAGCTATAATCCGTATCATTTGGTCGGCACGTATGGGGCTTTCGGCGGTGTCACAAGGCAGCGGTTTGAAATCGTCGTGGAAGGCACCAGCGATCAGGTCGTAACGGCGGCTACTCGGTGGAAGGAATACGAATTCAAGGGCAAACCTACCGATCCCAAAAAAATGCCACCGCAAATCGCGCCTTATCATCTGCGGCTCGATTGGCTGATGTGGTTTGCCGCGATGTCGAGCTATCAGGACAATCCCTGGTTCGTCAACTTCATGGCCAAACTGCTGGAGAATGATCGCCCCGTGCTGAGTCTGCTCAAATCCAATCCCTTCGCTGATCAGCCGCCGAAGTTCGTGCGGGCGCGGCTTTACGAGTACCATTTCGCGAACAGCAAGACGCGCAGGCTGACGGGTCAGTGGTGGGTACGGACGGAAATCGGCGCTTATTTTCCGGCCGTATCGCTCGACAACGAGTCGTTCCGCCAAGTCCTGCAACTTCAGGGCTGGCTGTAATCATGCCCGGGCTGGGGCGGCGCGAGGCATTTGTGATCGGCTCCGGCCCGAACGGTCTCACGGCCGCGATCACCCTGGCGCGAGCCGGTCTTGCGGTCACTGTTCTCGAGGCGCAACCGACCGTTGGGGGAGGAATTCGATCGGCGCAGCTCACACTGCCAGGGTTTACCCACGACATTTGCTCGGCGGTGCATCCAATGGCGATCTCGTCGCCCGTATTCGCGACGATGCCGCTTCGCGAACACGGGCTGGAGTGGATACAGCCTCCTATAGCCGTGGCCCACCCTTTGGATGGAGGCGATGCCGCGACGCTCGAAAACCTCGGCGAAGACGCCGCAGCTTTTCGCCGCGAAATAACATATTTGGGAGTGCACTGGAACGAACTCCTGCAGGATATTCTGGCGCCTCCGCATGTCCCCAAACATCCCATGGTATTGGCGCGTTTCGGACTGCTTTCCGTTTGGCCGGCCAGCAGGGCCGCACGGACTTTATTCCGTGGCGAGCAGGCCCGAGCTTTCTTTGCCGGAATGGCCGCACACTCTATCCTTCCTTTAGAGATGCCAGGTTCTGCCGCTTTCGGATGGGTTCTGGCCATTGCGGCGAGGGCCGTAGGATGGCCGATTCCGCGTGGGGGCTCGCAACAGATTGCGAGCGCGCTAGCGTCCTATTTCGAATTGCTGGGTGGCGTGATGCAGACGAACCACGAGATTAAGTCGCTGCGAGAGTTTCCGCCAAACGCTCTCGTGCTCTGCGACGTAACGCCGCGACAGCTCTTGAAAATAGCGGGCGATCGCCTGCCCGCCTCCTACTGCGAGAAGCTTCAGCGCTATCGCTACGGCCCGGGAGTGTTCAAAATGGATTGGGCTCTGAATTCACCGATTCCTTGGCGCAACGCCGACTGCAAACGAGCCGCTACCATCCATCTGGGTGGCTCGCTGGACGAAATCGCTTTGTCCGAAAGCGCGGCATGGACTGGCTCCTCGAGTCGTCGTCCATTTGTCCTGCTTGCACAGCCAAGCCTTTTCGACGTCTCGCGAGCTCCGACAGGGAAACACACCGCATGGGCGTATTGCCATGTTCCGAACGGATCAAGTGAGGACATGACCCGTGCTATCGAAGCACAGGTGGAGCGGTTCGCTCCTGGTTTTTCCTCGGCGATCATAGCCCGGCATGTGTCGCCACCCGCGGCCTTGGAAGCACACAATGCGAATCTTGTCGGAGGTGATATCAGTGGCGGCGCGGCAAATCTTGGTCAATTTTTTCTGCGTCCGACTAGAAGTCTCTATAGGACGCCAATTCCCGCTCTGTTCTTGTGCTCTTCTTCTACGCCTCCGGGAGCTGGCGTTCACGGGATGTGCGGCCTCCATGCTGCCAATGCGGCCCTGAGTAGTATTACGTCGTTTCCATAGGTTCGGTGCCCAACACTCGCAGGTTATTCTTCTGTCCCGATCACACTGCGATCTTAGCCCTAAAAACTATGAAGCCATTAATGCTGCATGACGGGCACAGGATTAGAGTGTCTTAACTCTAGGTCCTAGAGCCCCAGTCGGTCCAGGACCGGTTTTTCGTATACATCGTCTTCGCCGGGATAACGCAAGCGGAACTCGAATTTGCCAGTTTCCTTCGCTATGGCCCAGATCAGGCTTTGGCCTGCCGGCACCGTATCCGGCTGGCGAGTGAACACATCATCCGAAAATGCCTCTTCCGCGTCTATAACGCCCCATCCCTTGGAGCGGAACATCGCTAGCAGATCGCCTAAGAACAGGGAATTCAGCAGATTGTAGTGAATCAATAACGTATGTGCCACGCTACGTCCCAGCACTTCGCGCGAGAGCTGGTCGTAGAACTGTGCTCTATCCCAGATATGTTCAAGGTAGGGTTGCCGGTAGAGCGCCACGTCGAAGCCTCGCTCCTGCTCCACGCGCGCGAGCAGACGTTGGTTGTAGTACCAGTCCGACGCATCAATGGTAACGGCGCCGTTTCGGTATCCGCTCTTGGCAAGGAACGAACGGAAACGGTCGCGGAGCTCACGCGTCTGGCCTTCGTTGAGCGCCGGGAAGCGGAACCACTTCCGGAAGCCGGAGTAGCCGCGCAGCACCTCTTCATTTCGCAAAATGTCTGCTTCGAATTCCTGCGGGGTGATTTTCCCAAACAAGGGTTGATGGCTATACGTGTGGTTTCCGATGCGATGACCCGCCGCGCTCCAGCGCTTCAGGATACTTGAGCCTTCTGAATTATCCACGCTCTGGCCGATCGCGAACAAAAACGCTCGCGTCTTCCCCAGATGTGTCAGAAGGCGCTCTTCCGCCGCGGATCGGTGCTCCTCGGGAAGGATTTGCCAGCGGACATCGTCCATAGTGATGGCGACCCTCGGCCGCGTTTGCGCAAACAACGGAGCGGCGCAAAGCGCCAATGCTTCGCGTCGAGTGGTTCTCATCAATGATTGACCGTAACACACAGGAACCTCGATGGGATCTCGACGGGATTCTCTTCTTGATGTTCCCCTCACTACGAGGTAATGTCCACATGACGTAGCTACCGTTAATGCCCAACAACCGGACCCTCCACTTCGCGGAGAAGTCGGCAAGCCGTCGAAGTGACTGCTTTCACCTGCCTGATGTCACGTATTATCGGTAGCCTACCGGAACGATTAGCTAATCCTGCTACACGCGCGTTTTTCATTTAATGTACCGACGACCCCCCAGCAAGACTCGTAGATGCGCCCGGTGGTTGCGATGCCCTACTTAGGTTTCCAAAATTCAGCATCGCCGGATGCGAACTCTTCGGAAACATAACTCAGGCCAGGATCGATACGAAGTAGCAGCCGTTCGTGATTGATCTCAGTCTCAGCCGCAGCCTTCTTGCTTTCATTCCAAGCGCCTTCCGCATAGGCCGGCGTCCTGGTCAGCCCATCGTCCAGATTCTTTAGTGTGGCAAGCGGCGTAACAAATACATATGTGCCGGAGACTGTGCCCGCGACCACCTCGTAGGCAATCTGTGGCCGATTCAGATTAATGCTATCGTTGACGGCCCTTCGCAGCTTGACGATACCAGCGAATGCAGTTTCATCCCCAGACTTGGTTCGATAAATCGAAACCAGCAAGTAGCGTGCCCTCGGGAGGCTCTTCGCCGCTTCGTCGGCGCGGTAACTGAAACCGGGCCGATATAAGGCAATCAACGATCGAGCAGATCCAAGCAGTTCGTCGGGCACCAGATAGGCGCTTCCCGGTGAGTTTCTTGCTGGACGCGCAGACGCAAGAGCCTGGTCGACTCCTTCGATGCTGGCAGAAGAATCGTGCATTTCCATCAGCCAAGCTTCATCGAGCCCGGAGACGGCTCTCATACCGAGAACATTGACTGCAGTCCCGGCCGTCGCGTAAATCTGCCTAGACTCCGCGTCTCGGGCGTTTCGAATGATTCGAAGTAACTCAGGCGGATCTGCCCATACCTGGGCAATCGGCCAAATACCAAGAACGAGGGCGATCAGCTTTATTGTCATCGTGGCAGGCCGTCTTCACTATAGATTATGACGTCGCTGAGCGCGCGATCGCGCAAGGGTAAACATGCAAGCGCCTAGCAGCCGGCACGACAATTGCAAAATCGGAAGCTTCCGCGCTGAATCCGTGCTGAAACATCTCCCTTGAAGCTCTGTTTTACGCTGCCATAAACCGTCGCGGCCCTTTACGAATTGCGCGGTGTGCAGCGGAGGGGTAAATTTGAAGAGTGCGCGGTCCCGCGGTTCTGTGCGTTTTCGCCGGGCTCTTCGTGTGCCTCCCTACTTGGGGCCAGAAAGCGGAATATGACTTCTACCCACAGTTTCGGAATGAAGTTATGCCTAAGCATTATTTGGCGAATCCGCAGATAACGTTGAGTGAAATAGTAGCGGACTACTCGGCTGATTTGAGAGCAGCAGGCGTAGCTGCTGGCGAGATTGAGCGGCGGGCGAAATTAGTCCTGCGGGACCAACCTACCCTTGAAGCAGACTACTGGGATCGTTTTTATCTAAATCCAAAGTCGAAGATCAATCGGGCTCCGAACGCATTTTTAGTCGAGATGACCAAAGGTCGCCCGCCAGGCGTGGCGCTCGATTATGCGATGGGCGAGGGACGAAATTCGATTTTTCTTGCGCAGTTAGGATGGCAAGTATGGGGATTCGACCCGTCCGTCGCTGGAGTGGCGCTAGCCAACCAGCGCGCCGCGGCACTTGGACTTACGCTGCATACCGCAGCGGTTTCTGACAACAAGTTCGAATTTGGTCGAGATCGCTTCGATCTAATCGTGTTCAGTTGGGCGATGCCCCTGATTCCAGTCGAGCGCGTATTGGACTCTCTCAAACACGGAGGCGTGGTCATAATGGAATGCGCAGCAGATTACGTTGGTCGTAACGAGATGCTGAAAAAGTTTGATGCTCTTGAAATTACACACTACGAAGTCGTTCACGAAAAGGCGGATTTCTACGATCGGCAGGAAGTCGACATCATTCGCTTGGTTGCGGCTAAACCCTGAGGAACCCAACTCAATTGCATTCTGCGACCATATGGGCACTTCGATGTATCACGCGCATCTTGGCTCGTGAAATATCCCGATAACCACCATTATCGGACGTGATTCAGCCGCCCTTTCGGGCAATCTCTCTTTACTGGCCCTTTGGCGATTGAGATCTGAATGGGGAATACTCCCAAATTACGATAGACTTGCCTTCAGCGAGATCACGGAATGCGGTCCGTTTATAGCCTCACGCTTCTCCTCGGTGGCATTGTCGCTTTTGGACAGATGAATACGGGAGAGCTCTCGGGCAGCGTGCAGGATGCCTCTCGGGGCTTGCTACCTGGCGCGATGATCGTGGCCCAGCACCTGGAAACCGGGCAGAAGTTCACTGCGATCGCCAACACTTCCGGCGAATATCTGTTGCCGCATCTACCCGTCGGCGTGTATTCCTTGACGGTAAGCGCGCCGGATTTCAAGCAATCCGTTTTGCCGCATCTTGAGATCCACTCCAGCGGGCGGCTGCGGCGCGACTTCATTTTGGAGGTGGGCAGTAGAACAGACGTTGTAACGGTTCTGGCCGAAGATGGAGGCGTGCAACTTGCCTCCGCGGAAATCCGGGATGCGATGGCGCATCAGCAGGTGGTCGATCTGCCGGTGAAGGACCGCCAGTTTCTGGATCTCGCAATGCTGAGTCCGGGCGTTGTCCGTCCCCCCGGAGGCACGCGCGGTGATGCGATGCAGCAGGCGGGCAGCCTGGTGAATGTTCTAGGACAGCGCAGCGGACACAACCTCTATTTGATGGATGGCGTCGCCATAACTGATGAGCACTTCAATAATCTGGTGATTGCGCCGTCCATCGATGCCATCGAAGAGCTCAACATCGAGAAGACGTCCTATGCTCCAGAATTCGGAGGCAAGTCGGGGGCGGTGATCAACATTGTGAGCAAAGCGGGGTCGAACAATCTTCACGGGACCTTATTCGAGTTCGTCCGGAATGATGTGTTCGACGCTAAGAATTACTTCGACTCGGCGGCGGCCCCGATCCCTCCTTTCCGCCAAAACCAGTTCGGCGGGAGCGTCGGTGGTCCCGTGCGCGAGAACCGAACCTTTTTCTTTCTGAGCTATGAAGGACAAAGGGTCCGGAAGTCGCTTACACAAACGTTTTCGGTTCCTACGGTTGCGATGCGGCAGGGCAACTTGTCCGGCTTGCCTGCGATTTTCGATCCGGCCGATGTTTCCGGCCAGCAGCGCCAGCCGTTTTTCAATAACCAGATCCCAAGGGGGCGCTTGGATCCGGTAGCCGTCGCGCTGCTGGCCCAGATTGCGCTGCCCAACTTGCCGGGAACTGCCCAGAACCTGCGCTCCACTGGGAGCCAGCGCGTCAACGGAAACCAATACAGCGCGCGCCTCGACCATCAGTTTTCGGAGAAAGATACTGCATTCCTTCGCGCGTCGCTGTTCGATGCCCGGCAGGCCGATCCGTTCGGCTCCAGCGTCCTGCACGAGAGTTTGTTGCCGGGTTTTGGGCGTAACCTGAGCACACACGCCATCAATGGCGCCGCGAGTTGGACCCATGTGTTTAACGCAAATGTGCTGAATGAGTCGCGGTTCGGCTTTCTCATAGTGGCGGGAGGCCAGACTAGTCCCAACGCCGGGAACACATTCGCCGCTCAGGCCGGGCTGCAAGGAGTGACCACGAATCCACTGGACCTGGGCTATCCGCAAGTTTCCTTTGGCGGCCAATTCGCGACGATGGGCGACCCGTCTCTCTTCACGTTTCGCAACAACCGAGACTTCGAATATTACGACACCGTGATTTGGCACAAGGGGACCCATACCATCAAGTTCGGTGGATACTTCATGCACTACGATCTCGAGACTGCGAATCCGAACGGCGCACGCGGGATATTCTCATTCACTCCGCGGTGGACGTCGTCGGCTCCAGGCTTGGCCAACGGCAATGCGTTTGCGGATTTTCTCTTGGGGTATCCAACCACGGCACAGGCTGGTCTCGGACGCGCACCGATGGATGCGAATACAAATTGGGGGCACCTGTATGTTCAAGACAACTGGCAGGTCAGCCCAAATCTGAAGATCGATATCGGAATTCGCTACGAGCACAACCAGAACCTCACGGATGCCAATAATCAAATGGCGGCGATCGACACATCCGTCGCAGGTGGCCGGTTTGTGGTTGCCAGCGACGGCTCCGGGAATATTTCCCCGGCGGCGAACGCTCTGCTTCCCTTCCTTCCGATTCCGTATGTCACATCCGCGGCGGCGGGCTGGAACAACAGCCTGCTTGCGCCGAGGGCGTTGCGTATCGCGCCGCGCGCTGGTCTTGCGTGGCGGATTCCTGGCAGTCCCAAGACCGTAATTCGTGCCGGCGCTGGGATCTATCCCAATCAGGCCGCCTATAGTATCGTTACGAACCTAACCCAGAACCTGCCGTTCTTTGTGACCAAAACGGTCAACTCGGCGGTGACGCTCTCGCCCGCGTTCACGACCGAGAATGCGCTGACCGCGAGTACGATCGGAACCGCGGGCGGCAACAACCTGGACCACAATTTCGAGATCGAATACAACGAAGTCTGGAACGTCAATCTGGAGCATGAGCTGACTTCGAGCACGCAGTTTTCGCTGGCATACGTCGGTTCCCGCACCGTGCACGCGGATAGCTCCACACTGCTGAATGTTCCGCTCCCTGGCTCGGGAGCGATTGCGGCCCGCCGGCCCATTCCGCAACTGAGCCAGATTGGCGACACCCGCTGGAACGGGTGGGCGACCTACCATGCCCTGACATTGGCCGCGAAGCGGCGCTTCACCAAAGGGCTGATGTTCGACGCGAACTGGACATGGTCGCATTCGATAGACGATGCGTCAGATCCAGGCACCACGTTGAACGAGACAAATGTTCCGCAGAATGTGTACGACTTGGCGAACGAGAAAGCGAGTTCCAGTTTCGATCACCGCCAGCGCGTGGTGGTGAGCTTCATCTATCAACTTCCGCTGACCGGCAAGGCGAACGGTTGGATCCAGGCGCTGCTCGGTGACTGGCGGGCTGGCGGGAATTTCACGGCTCAGTCAGGCGCGCCGTTTACAGTGAACATCTCCAGCGATCAGGCCAATATTGGCGCCGGCCCGGCGCAACGGCCCAACATCGCGGGCAACCCGAACGACGGACCCCAAACTCCGCAGCAATGGTTCAATACATCGGTCTTCTCGCTGCCGGGGTTATATACATTTGGGAACGCACCCAGAAATGCCATGATCGGTCCGGGATTGCAGGAATTCGATCTCTCACTTCAGAAGGACATCCGACTGAAGGAGGCGACTAAGCTTCAGTTTCGCGCCGAAACGTACAACCTCTTCAATCACCCTAATTTCAGTATTCCGAACCGGATCGCGTTCACCTCGAACTTTGGCAGCATCTCAAGCGCCGCGGACTCGCGGCAACTTCAGTTTGCGCTGAAACTGGCATTTTAAGGCTTCGCAAACAGTCGTCCTTTTACCTCGCGGTTCGATAAGTCACATTATCGGAACCTTTTCGAACAGTGGAATGGTTCCGAATAGGAGCAAAGCCAGGCAAATCGAGTTGAATGTACAATGAGGTCCACGGAGGTCCCGAGGAAGCCGATCCAGTGTGTGCACAATTTTGTCGCGGACACTCTGCAACAACTCGCTAGGATCGGGTTGTGCGACGAGGCGCACCGCTAGAAAGGCCAGCGAGAACAAATACCTGCACTCGTGACTCGCACAAGAATTCACGTTTCGTGTACGAACGACGCTTTCCAGTATATGCCCAGATAGCGAGACCGGAAATCGCAGATGGCCACTTTGACGAGAAACGCGCTATCCGTTGATATGAACGGCGGCAGGGCTGTGTCGTCGCCAGATGTCAGCCATTGGCGGTAGCCAACTGTGGGGGAGGAACCCGATCCCCTCCGGGGCGCAGCCCTGATCCCGGCTACTTCGCTTTCTTCCGCTTCGCTGCCCAATACGCTTTCATACGCTCCGCCTGCGCCTTACGTTGTGCGGCACTCCGGGGTTTACGTTCCCTGGCTGGGGCCGCTGCAGGCGTGGCTATTGCTGTCAATGGATTCTTTGGCGGTCTGCCTCGCCGCTTAGCGGAGCCTTGGAGGGCTTCAATAGCTCGGTTCAGTTTGTCACGTTCTGTAATCAGTAGGGTGAGGATCTGGTCAGTGGGCATTCAGTCTCGACAGTACGTAGGAATAATGCCGTATGTCAAGGGATCGCAAATTTCGGTAGTGGGCTACTTTGAAATTCCCGTAGAAGGATGAGGGTCTTTCAGCCATGTCTTTATTCTAACCATGACTGCTCGCGCGCTCGGGGTGCGGGAGCCACTTTTATAGGCCCCGAAAAATATGGCCTGCTGCCTTCGCCGTGAAAGCGGTAGCCGGTAGCGGACAGCGCTTCAATCAAGGCCCATAGTTGGTGATCTGTGCGCCTTGAGGGTTCAAAATAGCGACCCATATCGACCATCGATTGGCGGCACTGAGGGCAAAACTTAGACTTAGCGTCTTGCCGAGACATTCTATGGAACATTTTCCTGCAACCAAAGCAGACCCAGTGCACGCTGGGTGCACTCTTTCGATTTTCCGCCAGCGGCCTGGTTACCACCATTACATTTTACGCCGCTCTTTCTAACCGCCGTTCGTCAGCTTCCAGCAATGCTACCAGATCCGACACTTCCCACAGCCTATCAGTAACGCCAGCGGCCATGGCGGGCGTGCGGCACGGTGGGCACGGGGATAACCTACAGCGCCCCGGCTTTACCGCAGCGCGGATAACTCCGCGAGCGTCAGGTGTGCCATCCGCCAGCCGACCGTTCCTTTCTTGAAGTCGCGCGCGATAAGCAGCTTCGTTTCGTCCGCGTCGTCGGCTTCGAGCAAGGCCACTAGGTCCGATGGGGGCCCGCCGCGGCTCTCAATCTTTGAGTTCGCGAACGCCCGTTATGAGCCATTATCGGTAGCGATTCCGCTAGCGGCGGGTGGCCGACCGTCGGTCGTCGAGATCGACCAAGCTCGGTCGCCGACATAAGGCAAAGCATAAGGGACGAAGAGAAGACGGGGCGAGCACAAGACATCGCCAAGAAGTTGGGCGACAACAAGCTCTGGCACTCACACGCTAGAATGATTGGACCGGCAACACTTTGGACGGCGCTCAAGCCTCCGGCTTACAAGCTGGCGGCGCGTTGCCGGCTGGGAAACTCGGGCGGACTATAGTATAGGGTCGGTCGAAGCGGGTTGTACGAGAATCTGCGCGTGAAAAGGGGCGACATGAGAGACGCGAAGGGGTTGGTACGAGTCACCGTCTTTGCAGGTCTGGCGTTGATGACGGCGAGTTCGGCGGTTCGCATTGCTGTGGCGCAAGAAAAGGGTGGCGGCGACGTGACCGGTCCCTACGATTACGTCAGCGACTGGCCACTGCCGGTGCACGCCGATGGCTGGACGTGGGGTTCGATTCCGGCGGTGTGGGCCGAGTCGGAGGATCGTGTCCTCGTCTTCATGCGAGGCGAGAAGCCGGCGATGAAAGCCCTACCGGCGCAAGACGACATCAAAGGACGCGCGCTTGGATTGCTCGAAGGCGTCCTCGAGCAGGGTCGCCAGCAGGGTCGGCTGGACGAACACGTCCTGATGGTCTTCGACCGTCGCGGACAATTGATCGACTCGTGGGCCCAGAACAAGGATCTCTTCACCGAAGGCGCTGCGCATCGCGTTCAGATCGACCCGTACGACCCGGCCAAGCACGTCTGGCTCGTCGAGCATCTGACCCATCAGATTCTCAAGTTCACCAACGACGGATCGAAGCTCGTGATGCGGCTTGGCGAAAAAGGCGTTCCCGGAAACGACCGCACCCACTTCAAC
>Ga0070681_10006321_pt1 | contig 11520 bp, 9 predicted proteins | sample KBSC83BmetaG_FD_65650 | JGI IMG/M metagenome (GOLD analysis project Ga0070681, IMG submission 65650) | Corn rhizosphere microbial communities from Kellogg Biological Station, Michigan, USA - KBS C8-3B metaG | ecosystem: Host-associated > Plants > Roots > Rhizosphere | place: USA: Michigan...
CCGGCGGCAATCCTGCAGCCGCCGTTCTTCGACGCCAGCGCGGACGACGCGATCAACTACGGCGGCATCGGCGCGGTGATCGGCCACGAGATGGGCCACGGCTACGACGACCAGGGCAGCAAGTTCGACGCCCATGGCAACAACGTGAATTGGTGGACCGAGGCCGACCGCGCGGCGTTCGAGGCGCGCACCGCGAAACTCGGCGCGCAGTTCGACGGCTACGAGGCGCTGCCCGGCAAGCACGTCAACGGCCGGCTCACCATGGGCGAGAACATCGGCGACCTGGGCGGCCTCAACGCGGCGTACACCGCACTGCAGATGGCGCTGGCGAAGAACCCGGCCGAGGCCAGCCGCAAGATCGACGGCTACACCCAGGACCAGCGCTTCTTCCTGAACTGGGCGCGCGTGTGGCGCGGCAACATCCGCCCCGAGGCGCAACTGACCCTGCTCAACACCGACCCGCACGCACCGGCGAAATTCCGCGCGATCGGCGCACCGTCGAACATGCCGGAATTCGCCAGCGCGTTCCGGTGCAGGAGCGGCGACGCGATGGTGCGCGACGGCGCGAAGCAGGTGAAGATCTGGTAAGCCCGGGCGTCCGGAGCATCCGAAGCCGCGGCCGCGAGGCCGCGGCTTTTTTGTGGCACCCATCCGCCGTGTGGAGCGGGCGCCGCCCGCCCCTGGCGGAAGGCGGTCATGCCGGCGTCGACTGCCTGCCCGCTTCGTAGACTTTCAGATGCGCATACACGGTCGCCAGCAGCGAGCGTTCGTCGCGCGACCGATCGGCGCGCGCCAGCAAGTCGCCGACGATGTGGTCGGCCTCGATCGGATGGCCGTGCTGCAGGTCGCGCAGCATCGAGGCGGTCAGCGTGGAGCCGGCTTCGGTCAGCACGCTGCGGGCGCGCTGCATCGTCTTCCCGTTCGGCGCGTGGCCGGACCGCTCCGCCACCGCGCGGCAATCCTCCAGCAGATCCAGTACCGCCGCGGTGCCGCCGGGCGCAGCCACGATCTCGCCGACCGAGCCGCGCATCAGGCAGGTGATCCCGGCCAGCGTGGCCAGGAAGATCCACTTGTCCCACATGTCTTGCAGGACCGTGCTGCTGGGGCGCGCGTCGAAGCCCGCCCCGGACAACGCCTGCGTGATCGCCTGCATGCGCGCGGACGCGCTGCCGTCGCGCTCGCCGAAGGTGAGGCTGTGCGAGGTATTGAGGTGCCGCACGACACCGTCCGCATCGAGCGTGGCGGCGATCACGCACTGCCCGCCCAGCACGTGTTGCGCACCGAAGCGTGCGTCCAGCAGGTCCAGCTGGCGCATGCCGTTGAGCAGCGGCAGGATCGCGGTGTGCGGACCCACCGCCGGCGCGATGTCGGCCATCGCCTGCTCCAGGCCGTACGCCTTGCAGCTCAGCAGGATCAGGTCGTACGGCGTGCGCAGCGCGCTCGCCTGCACGGTGGGCGGCGACGGCAGGTCGGCGTCGCCGGTGGCGCTCTTGATCGAGAGGCCATGCTGCGCCAGTTGTGTCGCGCGCTTTTCACGCACCAGAAACGTCACGTCGCGACCGTGTTGCAACAGGCGGCCGCCGAAGTAACCACCGGTGGCACCGGCGCCAACGATCAGAATGCGCATATCAATCTCCTGTCGGTGCGGCATCCGCCGCCATCAGCATGCGTTCGGCCCGGGTGTCCTTCTCGCTCCACAACGTGTTCACCCACAGCTTGACGCGCCCGCGAAACGCCGTGTCTTCGTCGTAGCTGCCTACAAGTGCCGCGTCGATCGGAAGTTCGCGCGCGTGCACGCGGATGTCGCGTACGCGACCGGCGATGAGATCCATCATCGTGGGGCGGCCCTGCGGGTAAACGATGGTGACGTCGAGAATCGCGTGCAGCGCGTCGCCCATCGCGTCGAGCACGAACGCCAGGCCACCGGCCTTCGGCCTCAACAGATGCCGGTACGGCGAGGACTGCGCGTCGTGCTTGGCCGGCGTGAAGCGGGTGCCTTCGGCAAAGTTCATCACCGCCACCGGCATGTGGCGGAATTTCTCGCAGGCGCGCCGGGTGGATTCCCGGTCTTTGCCCTGCAGTTCGGGGTGCCTGATCAGGGTTTCTTTCGAGTAGCGTTTCATGAACGGGAAATCCAGCGCCCACCACGCCGGCCCCAGCAACGGCACCCAGATCAGCTGCTGCTTCAGGAAGAAACGCAGGAACGGAATGCGCCGGTTGAACACTTTCTGCAGCACCGGGATGTCCACCCAGCTCTGGTGGTTGCACAGCACCAGGTAGTTGCCGTCGCGGCGCAAGCCGTCCAGCCCTTCCACCCGCCAGCGGATGCAGGTGAACACGCCGAACAGGATGTTATTGACCCCGATCCAGCTCTCCGCGACGGCGACCAGCGCACGCGAGCACGCAAGCCGGATCGTGCGCATCGGCAACAGCAACTTGAAGAAAGTCAATGCAAACAGCACCACCACATGCGGAACGATATTGAGTGCAAGCAGCAACATCGCCAACGGCAAGCGGATAAAACCGGGAAGTGAGGCAATCATCGAAAACCACAACAGCGGAGAAACTCCAAGAATAGCTGCTCGGTCGTCCGCGCTGCAGTGGACACCGCTCGATGATTTCAGCCGCGCATTTCCATTGGTCAATATCAAAAGCGGTCACTACAACCGAGCGCCGGATGCCTTGACTGCCTGTTACGGGTGGCACTCGCGCGACCGCAGGTCGCTGCAAAGCCCTCAAGGATCTTTCCTCAACGCCGATAAATTGACACGGGGGGACACCGTTCAGACCCAAGCTACAGCGCGATCTCCCCGCGCACCGGAAGAAATGTGATGTGCATCACATTTTCTCTGGCTCAAAGGCCTCCCGCGCCACCAAAACTCGTGTTCAGCCCGGTTCTTGCAGACGGTTTCAAGCCGGTGGAACACCCACTAATCCAACCAAGGATTCAAATCATGCATAACAGATTCATGAAATCCGCTCTGGCGAGCGCAATGATCGTGGCAATCTCCGCTGTTGGCGGAACGGCCAATGCAGGCACGGCGACCAGCAATCTACCGATCTCGGCCACGGTTGCTGCCAGCTGCGTCATTGATGCATCTGGAGGCGTTGTGTTTGGCACCTATGACCCTATCGTCACCCACCAGGCGCTCGACCTCGATGCCACCGGAACAATCAATACGACCTGCACCATGGGCTCGACGGCAACCATCACACTGGGGCAAGGCATCGCCCCCGCCGGCGGTTCGACGGCCGCTGCCCCTGTTCGTCAGATGAAGAGCGGCGCGGACATCCTGTCTTATCAGCTGTACAGCGATGCCAGCCACAGCGTGGTATGGGATGACGTCACCGGGGTGGCAGCGCCGGTTGGCACAGGCGCGGCGGAACCCATTACTGTCTATGGCAGGGTGCCGCAGAATCAGAGCGGCGTCCCGACCGGCAGCTACACCGATACCGTGGTCGCCACCGTCACCTTCTGATGATGAAGTTCTCTCTGCACCAGGCCGCTTGCGGCCTGGCTCTTTGCTTGACCATGGCAGGCACGGCGTGGGCCGGATCGTTCCAGGTCAGTCCCCTGAGGGCGACGCTCTCCGGCAGTCAGCCGGTGAGCGCCCTCACCGTGCGCAATGCCGGTACGCAACCCGCTGTCATCCAGTTGGAGGCGATGGCATGGTCGCAACAGGCCGGCGAAGACAGATACGTGCCAGCCCCCGACATCCTGGCAACGCCGCCCATATTCACCATACCGGCAGGTGGCTCCCAGGTGATCCGGGTGGGCTCGCGTCGGCCGGCCGACGCCAACAGCGAACGCGCCTATCGTCTGTTCCTGCGTGAGGTGCCGCCGCCGCCCAAGCCCGGCTTCAAGGGTCTGCAGATGGCATTGCAAATAAGTCTGCCGGTGTTTGTGGTACCCGCCACGGAAATCGCTCCCGATCTGCATTGGCAAGCTGCCTTCGCAACAAATGGGCAGATAAGGCTTGGCGTGACCAACCGTGGCACGGCGCACGTGCGGTTGGCCGATTTCACGCTGTCTCCGGCCGGCAGCTCACTGAAGTTGCCTGTCTCGGCCCAGCCGGTTTACGTGCTTCCCGGCGCTACCCATGACTGGCTGGTCGATGCCCGGGGCGCAATCGCAGTTGGCAGCACCTTGCATGTCTCGGCCCGGGCCGATACGGAGACCGGTGCCGTACAAGCCGACGTTCTCGTATCGGATCGCTGAGTCACGCCACTCGGGACCGACGACAGGCCGTCATATCCAAGGTTTTTCACGAGGGGCAGGAACGACACGTGCATGTTGCCCGGCTCACCACAGCGGCCGCTGCACCGACATCGGCTTGCCGATTGCCGCGATCCCTGCTGCACCGTTTGCCGGCAGATCCGACGCCCTTTCGAAGCGGGGCGGCCATGGCTTGCGTCGCCCTGCTGGCCATGCTGCCAGGCGAAGCAGCCGCAGCCACCAGGGTCCATGCGGTGCGCGTCGGCCTGGCACCGGACCACGTACGCCTCGTGCTCGAATCCAGCAAACCGATCCAGGCCCGCATCGTGCAATCGCCACAACCGGGGGCGCTGGTCATCGACCTCGGCGATGTCCCCCTGGACGCCGTCATGGCAAAGCTTGCGCAGAAGATAGGCAACCACAACCCATACCTCAAATCCGTCGCGGTCAGCCTCGACAGGGCGGGCAGTACGCGGATGGAGTTGGTCCCGCTGGTCCCCGTCACGCCTCAGATATTCAACCTCAAGCCGGGCGATGGTCACGGCAATCGCATGGTGGTGGACATCTATCCTGACCAATTCACGCCACCATCGTCGGAGTCACGTGGCAACACAGCCGAACCGGCGGTCGTCACGCCCGAGGACAGCGCCACGGCCACCACGGTGCCATCTGTGCCGGTGCCAAAAGCTCCCCTCGGCCTGCCCGAAGAAATATGGCTTGAGGTTCACGTCAACGATGAAATCGCAGGAACGGCGCTGGTGCTACGCGATGCGGCGCATCGCCTGCTGGCGCGGAACGAGGACCTGCAACAATGGCGAATCCACGTCACCGGAGCAGACCCCCATCGGGGCGCGGATTCGTATTACCCGCTCGACGCCATCGAGGGGTTGACCTATCGCGTCGATGAATCGCGTCAGGCGCTCTTGCTCAACGTGTCCGCCGAGCTGTTCGATGCGACGCGGCTCAGCGGACTTTCCCGCACCCTGCTTGAGCCCACCCCGTCACCACCGGGGGCGTATCTCAACTACGATATTGCCGCCAATCGTTCGCAGCGGGGCGACGTGTCCGGTGGCGCCTTCGTGGAATCGGGCATCTTCGGCCGGTGGGGCAACGGCATCGGCACCGTGCTTGCCCGCCACCTCGACGACCGCACTCGGGTCACCCGCCTGGATACCACCTGGAGCTACGACCGGCCCGGAAAAATGCAGAGTTTGCGGTTCGGCGACAACATCAGCGGGACGAGCGGCTGGGGGCGTTCGGTGCGCTTCGGCGGCGTGCAGTTGGCGACCAATTTCGCGACCCAACCGAGCTTCATCACTTTTCCCATGCCGAGCCTCGGTGGTACGGCGGCAGCCCCATCGACGGTCGATTTCTACGTCAACAACGTCCTGCGACTCAGGCGCGACGTACCCAGCGGACCCTTCAGCATCCAGGATCTGCCCGTCGTCACCGGCCAGGGCGAAATGCGTCTGGTGGTGCGTGATCTGCTGGGCCGCGAGCAGACCGTGTCGCAACCTTTCTACGCCAGCGGCGGCCTGCTTGCCGCAGGCCTGCGTGACTATTCCTATGAAGCGGGTTTCGAGCGGGAGAACTACGCCCTTCACAGCAATGACTATGGCCGATTCATCGCGGCGGGTACCGAGCGCCTTGGGTTTTCGGACACGTTCACCGGCGAGCTGCATGCGGAACTGCTGCGCGACCAGCAGACGATCGGTGCGGGCGGCACGTACTTGTGGTCGACCGTCGGCGTGATGACCGCAGCGGTGGCCGCCAGCCACGATGCCGCAGGGTCCGGCGGACTGGCCTCGCTGGGGTTCCAGCATCAATCCGGCCATTTCAGCTACGGCGCACGCACGCAATTCACCAGCCCCGGCTTCGTGCAGTTGGGCTATGAGCCACAGGCCCTGCCACCCCGGCAAACCACAACCGCGTTCATGAGCCTGGGCACCTACAGCCATGGCTCGATGACGCTGAGCTATACCCATCAGGATTTCCGCGACGACGCGGATGTGAAACTGGTCGGCGTGAACTACAGCCGTTCGGTGGGCAGGCTGGGCTACCTCGCCTTGTCTGCGCTGCACATCGTGAGCGGGGATGCCGACACCTTGTTTGGTCTGACCTTGACCCTGCCCCTGGGCGAACGCAGCAGTGCAAGTTTCAACGCGCAAACCCACGCCGGATCGAGCAGCGGAACGATCGCGCTGCAGCAAAGCCTTCCTGCGGGTACCGGCGTGGGCTATCGGCTGCAAGCCGGCTTGGCGGCCACCGATCCACGCCAGGCAGGCATCAGCTTGCAGAATGATGTGGGCACCTACTCCCTCGACGTGGCGCAAGGCCGGAACCAAAGCGGGTATCGGGGTTCCATGCGCGGCGGCATCGCGCTGCTGGATGGCCAGGCCTTCCTCACCCGGCGGATCAACGACAGCTTCGCCGTGGTGCAGGTTCCCGGCTACGCGAACGTACGCATATACGCCGACAATCAGCAGGTGACCAGCACGGATGAGAATGGCTACGCCCTGATCCCGCAACTGCGCCCGTACCAGAAAAATCCGATCCGCATCGAGCAGGCCGACCTGCCGCTGGACGCCGAGATCGCCAGTTTGCAGCTCAACGCCGTACCCTTCCGGCATGGTGCGCTTTCGCTCAAATTTCCGGTGAAGCACTCGCGCGGAGCGGTGCTCAGAATCACGATCCGAAACGGTGCCTTTCTGCCGGCCGGTGCGGAGGTGGCCATGACGGGCAACAAGAACACCTTTCCAGTCGGCATGCGCGGCGAGGTTTACCTCACTGGCCTGGCGAAAACGAACGCATTGCATGTGACGTGGCAAGGGCAGAGCTGCGATCTGACGATCGACTTTCCCGACACGCACGATCCCTTGCCCCACCTGGGGCCTTTCACCTGTCCCGGGATAGAACCATGACGCATGGGCAGAAGCGAGGCAGCAATCGCGCAGTCCCTTCGACGGCATCAAGCGCACGACTGCAGGCATATTCATGGCTGCTGGCGATAGCAGCGGCCCTGGCTGCCGCACCGTCGAATGCCGCAACGTGCACGCTCAGTACACAGGGCGTGAACTTCGGCAGCTATGATTTTTTGAGCAGCCAGAATCTGGACGGTGTAGGCCACGTCGTCGTTAGCTGTGACGCGAGCACCAGTTACACGATCGGGCTGAGCCCGGGTAGCGGATCCTACATGGCGCGGCTGATGACCCATGGTCCGCACAAGCTTGCGTACAACCTCTACACAGATGCCACGCAAACCACGGTCTGGGGCGACGGCAGCAGCGGCACCGCTGTCGTCGGCGGAACGGGGACGGAGGTGGATCACACCGTCCACGGCAGCGCACCGGCGGGTCAAAACCCGTACGTCGGTTCCTACAGTGATGCCATCACGGTGACGCTGACTTTTTGATCACGCTTTCTCTATTCGCCGGCTGCCGTTTGCCGATCCAGTCGATGAACAGGCTGGCATGCCTCACATCAGCAGCTTGCGCACCTTGAGCAGGGCCACGATGAACGCATCGATCTCCTCGCGCGTGTTGTAGAACGCCAGCGAGACACGCAGCGTGGCCGGCACGCCGTAGAACTGCATCAGCGGATGCGCACAGTGGTGGCCGGAGCGCACGGCGACGCCCTGCAGATCGAGCAGGGTGGCCATGTCGGTGGCCTGCGCGCCTTCCAGCAGGAACGAGATCACTGGCTCCTTCTCTGCCGACTCGCCGAAGATGCGGATGCCCGGAACCTCGCGCAGGCGTTCGGTGGCGTAGTGCAGCAATTGCTGCTCCCATGCGTGGATCGCCGCGAAGCCCACCGACTCGTAATAATCGATCGCCGACGCCAGCCCGACGAAGCCGGCGACGTTCGGGGTACCGGCCTCGAACTTGTGCGGCGGCGCGGCGAAGGTGGTGCCGCTGAAACGTACCTCGCGGATCATCTCGCCGCCGCCGAAGAACGGCGGCATCGCCTCCAGGTGTTCGCGCTTCGCCCACAGCGCGCCGGTGCCGGTGGGCCCGAGCATCTTGTGCCCGGTGAGCGCGTAGAAGTCGCAGCCCAGCGCCTGCACGTCGACCGGCCGGTGCGGCACCGCCTGCGAGCCGTCGACCAGCAGCGGGATGCCGCGTTTTTTGCATTCGCGGGCGACCTCGCGCACCGGATTGACCGTACCCAGCACGTTGGAGACGTGGGTGACGCAGGCCAGCCTCACTTCCGGCGTCAGCATCTCGACGTACTTCTCCACGATCAGCTCGCCGCGTTCGTCGATCGGCGCGGCCTTGACCGTGGCACCGCTGCGTGCGGCCACCAGCTGCCACGGCACGATGTTGGCGTGGTGTTCCATCACCGTGGTGAGGATGCTGTCGCCGGCTTTCAACTGCGGCAGTGCATGGCTGTAGGCGACCAGGTTGATCGCCTGGGTGGTGCCGGAGGTGAGGAGCACCTCGTTGCGCGAGGGCGCGTTGATGAAGCGCGCCAGCTTGTCGCGCGCGCTCTCGTAGGCGGCGGTGGCCTCCTCGCCCAACTGGTGCACCGCCCGCGCCACGTTCGCGTTGTGCTCGCGATAGTGGTTGTCCACCGCCTCGATCACCGACAGCGGCTTCTGGCTGGTATTGGCATTGTCGAGGTACACCAGCGGCTTGTCGTGCACGCGGCGCGCCAGCAGCGGGAAATCCGCGCGGATGCGCTGGACATCGAAGACGGTGGGGGTGCTGGCTTGTGCGTTCATGCAGAGAGTTCCGGTTGGGACTCCCTCCCCTGCTCGCCCCAAAGGGACTTCCTTCGGTCGCAGGGGAGGGTCGGGGTGGGGGTTCGCTCTTGGCCTTCAGGTCAAAAGCCTTACCCCTCCCAACCTCCCCCTGCACAGCAGGGGGAGGAGAAAGACATCACGCGGGCAGCTGCGCGATCAGCAGGCCCGACAGGTGCTCGCGCAGCGCCGCGTTCGGCAGGTCATCCAGCACCGCGCGGCAGAACGCTGCGGTCAGCAGCGCACGCGCCTCGGCCAGCGGGATACCGCGCGAGCGCAGGTAGAACAGCGAGCGTTCGTCGAGCTGGCCCACGGTGGCGCCGTGTGCGGCTTTCACCTCGTCGGCGTAGATCTCGAGTTCAGGCTTGGTGTCGATCTCGGCGGTCGGCGACAGCAGCAGGTTCTTGTTGTTGAGGCTGGCATCGCTGCCGTCGGCGCCGGGCGCCACCACGATCGCACCGCGGAACACCCCGCGCGCGCGGTCGTTGGCGACACCGCGCCAGGTGGACGTGGAGGTGGTGTCCAGCGCCTGGTGGCGGATCGCCAGCTGGGTGTCGGTGTGCTGGCGGCCGTGCGGCATGAATACGCCGCGGGTATGGAATTGCGCATGGTCGCCGACCAGTTCGGCCTGCAGGTCATGTCGCACCAGTGCGCCGCCCAGCTCCAGCACGTGCAGCAGTGCCTGCGCGCGCGTGCGCAGACGCAGGCCGCTGCGGCGAATCAGGTTGGCGCCGATTGCGGCGTTCTGCAGCACGGTGTGATGCAGCTGCGCGCCTTCGTGCAGTTCGATGTCGCTGACCAGGGTGGCCAGTTGGGCCTGTTCGCCGCTGCTCACGTAGTGTTCGACCAGACTGAGCGAAGCGCCCTCGCCCAGTTCGATCACGTTGCGCGCATGCCAGGCCAGTTCGGCTTCGGCTGCCGCACCGACGAAGATCAGATGCACCGGCGCGCTGATCGTCGCGTGGGCGGCGACCCGCAGCACCATGCCATCGCCGGCGCTGGCGGCGTTGATTCGCGCGAACGCATCGCCAGCTTCGCGGACATGCCCGACCAGAGCCGGCCGCGACAAGGCGAAGCGCAGCGGCTCCACGTCACCGCGCAGCGCCTGCGACAGCGGCTGCAGCGAAAGCCCGCGAGGCAGCGCAGCGAGCGCCGACAGATCGGCACGGAACACGCCGTTGACGAAGACCAGCCGCGGCCCGTCGACGCCGGGCAAGGCGAACGTCGCCGCATCGACGACACGCGTCGCGGCAGCCGCATCGCCACCGGCGAAACTGCGCTGGCCGAGTCCGCGCAGCGCGGTGTACTTCCACGCCTCGACCCGCGTATCGGGCAGGCCGCTGGCGGCGAACGCTGCGCGATTCTCGCGCCGCGACGCGTCCAGCCAGGCGATGCCGCTGGCCGGCAGCGGCGCGTCGAGCAGCGACGTGACCAACGGCAGGGATGCCGGCTGGCTCATGCCACGGCTCCGGCTCGATGCGAGCCCGCCGGATGGCTTGCGGCGAGGCCGGTATAACCATGCTCTTCCAGCTTCAGCGCCAGCGACTTGTCGCCGCTCTCGACGATGCGGCCATCGGCCAGCACGTGCACGAAATCCGGCACCACGTAGTCGAGCAGGCGCTGGTAGTGGGTAATCATCAGGAACGCGCGCTGCGGCGAACGCAGCGTGTTGACGCCCTGCGCCACCTGCTTCAGCGCGTCGATGTCCAGGCCCGAGTCGGTTTCGTCGAGGATCGCCAGCTGCGGCTCCAGCACCGCCATCTGGAAGATCTCGTTGCGCTTCTTCTCGCCGCCGGAGAAACCCTCGTTGACGGCGCGGTGCAGCAGCTCGTCGGAGATCTGCATCACCTTGAGCTTCTCGCGCACCAGCTTGAGGAAGGCCATGGAGTCGAGTTCCTTCTCGCCGCGCTGCTTGCGCTGCGCATTCAGCGCCGCACGCAGGAAGTAGGTGTTGTTGACGCCGGGAATCTCCACCGGGTACTGGAACGCCAGGAACACGCCGGCCGCCGCGCGCGCTTCCGGGTCCAGCGCCAGCAGGTCGATGCCGTTGTAGGTCACCGTGCCGGCGGTCACCTCGTAACCGTCGCGGCCGGACAGCACGTGGCCCAGCGTCGACTTGCCGGCGCCGTTCGGCCCCATGATCGCGTGCACTTCGCCCGCGTTCACGCTGAGGCTGAGCCCCTTGAGGATTTCCTTGCCCTCGACGCGGGCATGCAGGTTTTCGATTTTCAGCATTTCTGTTCCTGATTTTTAGCCCCTCTCCCGCTGGGAGAGGGGTTGGGGTGAGGGTTCGCGGCGGGCCGCGATATCACGCTCCGCCCGTACCCTCATCCGCCCTTCGGGTACCTTCATTCGGCACATCCATGTGCCTCACCTTGCGGCGGCTTGCGCCGTGCAAATCGGCATTCCTGCCGATTTGTCTCCCAAAGGGAGAAGGGAAAGCATCAGCCAACGGCGCCTTCCAGCGACACTTCGAGCAATTTCTTCGCCTCCACCGCGAACTCCATCGGCAGTTCGCGGAAGACCTGCTTGCAGAAGCCGTCGACGATCATCGACACGGCGTCTT
>Ga0070681_10006323_pt1 | contig 11519 bp, 5 predicted proteins | sample KBSC83BmetaG_FD_65650 | JGI IMG/M metagenome (GOLD analysis project Ga0070681, IMG submission 65650) | Corn rhizosphere microbial communities from Kellogg Biological Station, Michigan, USA - KBS C8-3B metaG | ecosystem: Host-associated > Plants > Roots > Rhizosphere | place: USA: Michigan...
GCGCGCATGGCCGGCGCGAGCTGTTGCGGATTCCATGTCGCGCGTAGCGCATACGTCATCTGGTTCAACCAAAACGGTTGCTTGGTTTGGAGGTAGGAGTAATACACCGCCGGATCGGAATCCCTCAAGCTGTATTGCCGGACGTCAGCCACGACTCCGATGATGGTCATCCAGTCCTCGGGCTTAGGATGTTCTGGCTCGGCGATCCGCTTTCCAATCGGATCTTCGCCGGGCCAGAGCGTTTTGGCCACGGACTGGCTGATAATTGCCACGCCGGAAGCGGCTGCGTTATCGCGAGCCGTGAAATCACGGCCACGCAGCAACTCGATTCCCAATGCACGGAAATATGCTGGACTCACGCAAAGTTTGTCGGTCATATACCCGCGCGGCAATGGCCGGCCGCCTTCCAGTTGGAAATCACCCTTGGTTAGAAACAAACCCAGCGGCTTATTGTTTACGGCGCCGGCGCCTGTCACGCCCGGAAGACGGGCAAGTCTTGCCAGCATCTCCTCATGAAACCTCTGCATCTGGGGCGCGGTGTGATAAGCCGAGTCCGGCAATTCCACCGTCATGGTCAAGACGTTTTCAGGGCGAAAGCCAGGCTTCACCGAACGCAGCCGCCAAAAGCTATTCAGCATCAACCCGGCCCCTGTAAGCAGGACTAGGGCCAGCGCAATTTCGGCGATGGCCAAAGCGCTGCGTACTACTTCATTGCGCCCCGTATTGGTACGCCCGCTTGCGCCCAGAGACTCACGCAATTCGCTCCTGGTGGCATGAAAGGCAGGCGCCAGACCAAAAAGCAAGGCGGTTACAACCGAGGTTCCGATGGTGAACGCGAGCACCCACGCATCAATGCGAATTTGTTCGGTACGCGGGATGGCGTCTCCCGGCGCCAGCGCGATCAGCGCGGGAACGCCCCACAACGCAATTATGATTCCGCCAGCTCCGCCTGCCAGCGACACCATCAGGCTTTCAACGAGCAGTTGCCGCACGAGCTGCCAGCGTCCAGCTCCTACGGCAGTCCGAACCGCCATCTCCTGCCGCCTGCCCGCCGCGCGCGCCAACAGCAAATTCGCGACGTTGGCGCATGCAATGAGCAGCACGAACGCAACCGCGCCGGTGAAAATCCACAGTGACTTCCGGACATTTCGCACCAGCAACTCTTTCAGAGGAAGGATGGCGGCCTCTTCATCGTGCCGGTCGTCTCCGGGCCGTCGGGGAAAACGCGTTGCGAGCGTTTCCAGTTCCGCTTGCGCTTGCAGCTTAGACACACCGGGCTTCAGACGTCCAACGACCGGCAGTAGCATGGATCTGCCCGGGTCGAGCTGGATGGTGAGCGGCGTCCACAGTTCGCGTTCATTTGGAAAGGCGAATCCAGCCGGCATGACCCCCACGACGGTGCGGCTGATGCCATCCAGCGTGATCGACTTTCCCACAATTCCCGGGTTCGCGCCGAAACGGCTGCGCCAAAGCTTGTCGCTGAGAAGCGCGACATGATCATGGCCGGGCTGGTCTTCTCCGGGCAGAAACGTCCTGCCGATGGCCGCATTCACACGTAATAAAGAAAAAAAATCGGCTGTTACCACGTCATAAGACAGATGCTGCGGCTCGCCTGTGCCCGTCAAATTTCCACTCCGGGAGTTATAGGCGGCGAGACGCTCGAATAACCGGTCCTGATTGCGGAACGCAAGGTAATCGCCATCCACCATGGCGGGTCCGAAATCAAATGGCCCACCGGGCGATGTGTATGACACCAGGAACAGTCTTTCCGGCTCGGAAAACTGGAGCGGTCGCAGCAGCACGCCGTTGACGACCGTGAACACTGCCGTATTAGCGCCGATTCCGAGCGCGAGCGCCAGCACCGCAACCGTGGTGAAGCCCGGGTTACGCAGCAACGTACGAGCCGCGTACCGAATATCTTGCATCAGGTTGTGCATGGCAGCTTTCTATTCATAACGAAGCGCGATCACCGGATCGACTCGCGACGCCCTTCGCGCAGGGATGTAGCTGGCTGCCAGCGCCGCTGCTGCAAGGGCGAGCGAGATGCCGAAGAATATCTGCCAGTCGGTCGCACTGACGCCAAAAATCAGGCTCGAGAGAATGCGGGCCAGCACGAATGCGATTGCGAAACCAATTGCCAGGCCGGATGCGGTAACGACCAACCCGCGCCCCATCACCATGCGCAGTACATCCACGCGTTCGGCGCCGAGCGCCATGCGAATGCCAATCTCGCGTGTCCGCGCCGAAACTGTGTAGGCCATGACTCCATACACTCCGACGCAGGCGAGGAGCAGCGCAATCGCGCCTACCACAGTCATCATGACGGCCACATAGGAAAGCCCGAGCACCGATTCCGAGATCACGCGGTCAAGGGTCTTGATTTCAAAAACCGGCAGCTCCGGATCGATAGACGCTATGCGGCTTCGCACTGCCGGAGCGAGCCGCAGCGGATCCCCCGCGGTGCGTACCGCGAGATACGCGGAGGGCCACCACGACTGACGATAAGGCCGGTACACAACCGGGGCTGGATTGCGATCGACCCAGTCATAACGGACGTCATCGGCCACGCCGACGATGGTCATCCAGGGGTCGGACTCCTCGAATTTAATCCGCTTGCCCAGCGGGTCTTCTCCGCGAAAATAACGCAGTGCAAAAGATTCCCCGATAATTGCGACGCGCTTGGTGTTGGAGCGGTCGGCGTCGCTGAACGCGTGGCCCCCGCGGAGAGAAATGTGCATGGCCCGAAAGTAGTTTGAGCTGATGTTTTGGATTTGTGCGCGGCGCAGCTCGCCGGGAGCCGGCGCCGGGCGTCCCTCGATGAAGAAATTATAGGATGCGCCTCCGTCGCCGTACGGAAGGTCGGTGGCCAGCGTTGCGGAAGTGACGCCCGGTATGCCTTCGAGCGCCGAGACCGCCTGGTCATAAACCCGTACCGTCTGCTGCGGGTCTCTGTACTTCCAGTGCGGAAGCTCCAGGCGCATGGTGAGCAGCGTTTCAGGAGCAAAATTCCGATTTACCTGAATCAGCGCGTGAACGCCCTTCACCATTAACCCGGCTCCTACCAGCAGGATCAGCGCCAGCGCAATTTCTCCTACCAGCAGTATGCTTCGCAGACCGCTGCGCGCGCTTCCCGATGAGGCCCCGCGCGAAGTTTCCTTCAACGTCTCGTTCAGATCGGGCTTGGAGCTGATCACCGCGGGCGCCAGCCCAGAGACGATTCCGGCGAGCGTGGCGATTCCTAGCGTGAACAGGAAAACCCGCCCGTCCATCCGGATCTGCTCCCAGCCCGCGACATATTTGGCAATTTCCGCTGGCATGTTTGCGAGAATCAGGTCGACGGCCCACTGACCCAGGAGGAAGCTCAGCGCTGCGCCGGCGAGAGCCACAAGCACGCTCTCGGTCAGAATTTGCCGCACAATCCGCCAGCGGCTCGCGCCCATGGCGGTCCGTACGGCGATCTCTTTCTGTCTGCGGGACGAGCGTGCAAATTGCAGATTCGCCACATTGGCGCACGCGATGAGGAGAACAAATCCTACCGCGCCCATAATGAGGACCGTGTAACGCACGGTCAACTCTCCGGTCAGGAATTTCCGCGCTGGAACCACGCGCACGTGCCACCCGCGATTGGTTTGCGGACTTTCCTCCGCCAGCCTCTGCGCAATGCTTTGCATCTCCGCACGGGCCCGTTCCACCGAAACGCCGTCCCTCAAGCGGCCCACAACCTGAAACCCGATGGGGCCTATAATCGGCTCTCTCGGGTCCAGCAGCACCCAGAATTCGGCGGCCACCGGGAAATGAAAACCGTTCGGCATCACGCCGCTTACGGTGTAATTTTTCGAATCGAGTTTGACGGTTTTTCCGGCGATTCCGGTATCGCTGCCGAAACGACGTTGCCAGAGGCCATAGCTCAGCACTACAAGCCGGTCGTTGGGGGGTGGACCGTCTTCGCCGGCGAATGTGCGGCCGAAAAGCGGTTTATCGCCAATAGCAGGAAAGAAATCACCCGTGACCAGGGCGCCCAGGACGCGCTCGGTGCCGCCGCCACCGCCACCGGAGAGATTGTAGGCGGCCCAGCCGTACGCACCGATCCGCTGAAACGACTTTGCAACCCTCCTCCAATCCAAGTAATCCGCAAGCGAGACGCTATTCCCATCGGCGCCCTGCTGCGTGTGCTGCTCGAGGAGGACCACCAGGCGATCTATTTGAGGCAATGGAAGAGGCTTCAGCAGGAAGGCGTCCGCCACGCTGAACATCGCGGTATTGACGCCGATGCCTAGAGCCAGAGCGATGACGGCAACTAGCGTGAATCCCGGGCTGCGTAGCAGCGTACGAATTGCGTAGCGGACATCGTTCAACACTTGGGGCCTGTTCCCATAACTACTCGGTAGACGTAGGACAGGCATTCTTGCCTGCCCCGGGCCGATGGACAGGCAAGAATGCCTGTCCTACCACGCGCGCGTAAGCAAGCGGTTTAGTTCGCACGGTGCAGCTCGATTGAGCCATTCACGGTCTTGAGGTTCAAGTCCGGACCGCCTTGGCCGATCGCGCCGCTGAGCTGGCGGTTGGTGAATTTACCGCGAATCATCAGCGGAAAATCGGTGCTGATGTGGCCATTTACCGTGCTGGCGTGGACGTTGGCGTTCACATCCGACGGCAGCTCGACGTCGATGCCACCGTTGACTGTGTGAAACTCAAGCGGCCGCGACAATGCCGATTGACCCACGCGCGCCGAAATTGAGCCATTCACCGTCTTCCCCGCGGCCCATCCGGTGGTGGAGAGACGGATCTTGCCGTTCACGGTTTGGGCGTCGACATCACCGGCGAGCGAACTCGCCTCGATCTCACCGTTCACCGTTCGACCGATGAAGTGCACGCCTGCGGGGACTTTCACCGTAAATTCCACCTTCACATCATTATTATTGACGTTCATCCGTCCACCGTTGCCGGGCTGGCATTCGTTGAGACGTCCCCAATCGCTCGTCGGATATACGGCGCAGATGGTGACGCCATCGGCGTGAGAAACCACCTGAACAGTGACTGCATGCGTGTCGCTGTGGCGCGCCGATTTAGCGGCCTCGACGCTCACTTCCGAGCCCGACGCACGCTCCGCATAAATCCTGCCATTAACTCCTTTGATCTCGACGGACTGACCCGGAGTGAGCCGCCCGTGCCAGTTGAAATCGCTCGGCCGCGCGAGCGGCGCAATTGCGCCCAACGCTACCAGAATAAGGACGATCGTTCGAATTACACGCATTGGCTTCTCCATTTCATTCGTATCTCAGCGCCACCAGGGGATCGATCCTGGTCGCGCGTCGTGCGGGAACGTAACAGGCGATTGCCGCTACCGTCACTAACAATAGCGAAAGACCCACATATGTCACTGGGTCAGTAGCGGTGATGCCGAAAAGTAAGCTCTTCATCAAACGCGTAAGCGCAAATGCCGCCGCCAGCCCAAGTCCGACGCCGACGAGCGCCAGGATGAACCCGTCCCCCACTACCATGCGTACCACGTCGTTGCGGCTGGCTCCGAGCGCCATTCGCACGCCGATCTCCTGGGTGCGCTGGGTAACGCTATATGCCATTACGCCATAGATTCCAACCGCCGCGAGCGCCAGTGCTACTGCCGCAAAGATGCCTAATAGCGTCATGTTGAAACGCTGCCGCGAGACCGATTCGGCCACCACCGTGTTCATGGCGCGCACGTCAGATACAGCCTGGTCGGGATCCATCGCTCGGATCTCCTTGATTGCGGTCGACGCCATGCTCATGGGATCGCCATCGGTTTGCATCGCCAGGGTCATAAACTGATAAGGCATGCGGGCCGCAGGCCAGTAGATCATGGCTTCGGGCCGCGCATCGAGACCGTCATGAAGAATGTCTCCAACTACGCCCACGATCTCCTCGGATGGTGTATTTCGCCACATGACGTTCAGCTTTTTTCCGAGGGGATCTTCATCTGGAAAATACCGCTGTGCTAGCGTTTGGCTGATGATCAGGACGTGCGGAGATTGTTGATTGTCGTGCTCCGTAAATCCGCGGCCCTTCAGCAGCGGCATTCCCATCGTACGGAAGTAATTCGGGTCGACGACGCGTACGTCAGTGACAGGCTCATTTCCGACACCCGGATGTGGACGGCCGACAATCGTAAACCCGGTAGCCGATGCCATTCCGGTCAGCGGGAGGTAATTGATCGCGCCCGCTGAACGTACGCCGGGTAAGTGCCGGATGCGCTCGACGGCCTCCTTATAAAACGCAATCATCGCTGGCTCCTGCGAATACTTGGAGCCGGCCAGTTGCATCCGGAACGTCAACAGGTGATCCGCGTTGAATCCTGGATGCACGACTCCGAGACGTTGGAAACTGCGAATCATCAGCCCGGCGCCGATCAGCAACAAGAGCGCGAGCGCCATCTCGGAGACGACCAGAATGCTGCGGACGCGCCGGCGGCGTACGGTACCCATAGCCGAGCGGCCCCCCTCCTTCAGCGCGTCGCTCAGGTTGGTTCGTGAAATGTCGATGGCTGGCGCAATGCCGAAGAGAATTCCAGAGCCGATTGAAACAAATGCGGTAAAGGCAAATACGGCCGGATCGATGTGGATGTCGGAGAGGCGGGGAATAGCGCGCGGTCCGAGCGCAACCAGTGCATCCACGCCCCAAGTTGCCAGCAACAGACCCAGTGCTCCGCCAGCGGCCGCCAGCAGCAGGCTCTCCGTGAGCAGCTGACGGATGAGACGGAGCCGGCCGGCCCCGAGGGCGGCACGCACCGCAATCTCCCGCTGGCGCGCGGCCGCCTTGGCCAGCAGCAGATTCGCCACATTCACGCACGCGATCAACAGAACAAAACCCACAGCTACCAGCAAGACCAGCAGAGCAGGCCGCGCTTCGCCGACGGTCTGTTCATGCAGCGGCACCAGGTTAATGCCCCAGTTCTTGTTGAACTGCGGGTATTGTTCCTCCAGACGCCGCGCAATGGTGGACATCTCTGCCTGCGCCTGTCGCAGAGTTACATCAGGCTTGAGCCTTGCTACCACTGTCATGTAACGGCCAGCAACCGCCCGGTAATCCACATCCGGCCGGATGCCGTATGGCAGCCATACATCTGTCTGGCGGTTATTCCATTTGAAATCAGGCGGCAGAACCCCGATCACCTGGTTCAACTCGCCATTCAATATGATGCTTCTTCCCACGATTCCCGGATCGCTGCCGAAACGCCTGCGCCACAGCCGGTGGCTCAATATGGCAAAGTGATCGTGCCCGGGCGTCGCTTCAGCCGGCAGAAAATCGCGGCCGATAATGGGCCGTACGCCGATCAGGTGAAAAAAGTTCGGTGTGACCGCGCCGGCTTGCAGTTCTTCCGGCTCGCCAGAGCCCGTCAGGCTCACTGTCAAGAAATCGAGAACTGCCGCCAGATCGCCGAAAACATGGTTCTGGCTCTTCCAATCGCGATAATCTGCCGGCGAGACAACATTGCGGTCGTCCAGCCTCGATTTCTCCCAGACCATCACGAGGCTGGCCGGGTCTCGGAAAGGCAGAGAACGCAGCAAGATTGCGTTGACGACGCTGAAAATGGCGGTGTTGGCGCCGATGCCCAGCGCCAGTGCCAGAACGGCAACAAGTGTAAAGCCGGGATTGTGGACCAGCGTCCGTACGCCGTATCGGACGTCCTTTATCAACGTGCGCATCCATCCTCCCCGCGTAGATGAAGTTTGCAGTAAGGCAACTCGTGTTCCGCGACGCTACTCAGTACAAGTCCTAGCCTTTGCCGAGGTTTAGGCCAAGACATTCACTTGCCCCTCGCGAGCAGTGTCCGGTTATGGGACACGTCTGCAACAAAAGCGGACAGAGTGAAACGTCTCACAAACCCGCGAAAATTCTGATAAGCTCTCAGGAATCTTCTCCATCCGAAATGGCTAAACAAAATGCAGGCGGCAGGGTGCGCGCCGCGCTCCTATTGCTGGCGCTTGTCCCCACCGGATTCGCTCAAGCGCCGCCCACATCAGGATCGATTCCAGCCAGCGTTATCAATACATCGACGGCTTCGGCGTCAATTTCAGCGGCACGTATTTCCGCGAGTCTCAAAAGCCTATGATCGACATGCTGATCGACGATCTGGGCGCGACGATTTTCAGGCTGGATCCGTACGGTCTGATCAACTGGGAAGCGGCAAACGACAACGATGACCCCAACGTGATGAACTGGGAATATTACAATGATCGCTACTCGATGCCTGCATTCGAGGCCTCGTGGGCGGCCGCGCGCTATTTGAATTCTCGCGGCATCCGCCCGTACCTCACGTTGAGCGGACTCCCGCCGGAATGGATGCTGGACAACAAAGAAGCGCCACGCCATAAGGTGTGTAAATCTCAACCACCCTTGAAGCCCGATCATTTGAAGGTTTCAATGTATGACGAGTTCGCCGAAACCGTGGTATCGCTAGCGGTTTACGCGCGAACCCGCGCGCGCATCGACTTCGAGTACTTCGGCCCGGTAAATGAGACCGATTGCTATCCAGCGGAAGGTCCCCGCATCGATCCCGACGAGATGCCAAAAGTACTCGGCGCGATCGCGAGGCGACTGCGCAAAGAAGGCTTGGGCGACGTCAAGCTGGTCGTTGCCGAACAAGCCGTCATCACGAACGATTATGTAACACCGATGCTGCAGAGCGCCGATTTGATGAGCCAAGTGGGGGTGTTCTCATTCCATACGTATGGCGGCGATTCGGTCGGTCCCCAGGTGGCGCGCGTGCAATCGAGCGAATATCCGCACGTGCGCGTGTGGCTGACCGAATACGGCGATTTGAATGATCTCGATAAGTCTTCGGGTAACGAATGGAAAAGTTTTTCACTCGCGGCTACGCGGCGCGCACTTACGGCTCTAAATCAAGGCGCGAGCGCAGCGCTATTTTGGGACGGCTTCGACAATTACCACGAACATTATCCGCGGCTGACGTTTTACGGTCTGGTGCAAAACGTCGATCATATTTATTCGCCCAAAAAACGATATTACGCAGCGAAACAGCTGTATCATTTTGTGCGGCCCGGGTCGCAGCGCATCGGCGCCGGCTCGGATTCGCAGAATCTGGTGGTGTCTGCGTTTCGCAAGGGCGACTCGACGACGCTGGTGGGCCTGAAGCAGGGTGGTTCGACCCACGTTCAGGTCACTGTCCCGGAAACCGCACGCGACCTTACCTGGGCGCTGTACCAGACGACGCGCGAGCTGAACTGCGTAAAGACGGACGAGCTCGCGGCGAAAAACGGAGTCGTGGAGTTCGACCTTCCCGACGAGGCTATCTTTACACTGACGAGCGCGCCGCACCAGAGGCCATGATGAGACTAAGCAAACGGCACGAAAATCTACTGAAGCACACGTTCATCGACTATCAGCAGACATCCGAGTTTCTCGAGAATCCCATCATCGTGAACAGGGCGGATGGCCTGTATTACTGGGACCTCGAGGGCAAGCGCTACTTCGACGCGATCGGCGGTATTTTCGTCGCGAGTCTCGGACACCGGCACCCGCGCTTGCACGACGCTGTACACCGGCAGATGGAGCGCATCACGTTTGCTCCGCCACTGCATGGTATCTCGGATATCGCGCTCGATTTCGTCGAAAAAGTCGGTTCCGTCACTCCTGGAACTCTGAAGTACGTCAAGGCGTTCAGCGGGGGCTCGGAAGCGGTGGAGTCGGCCATTAAGTTTGTACGGCAATATTTCAAGCAGACCGGCCATCCTGGCAAGTACAAGATCGTGAGCCGTTATTTCGGCTATCACGGCGGCACGTTCGGCGGCATGGCCGCCAGCGGAACCGGGCCGCGCAAAACCAAGTTCGAGCCGCAGATGGCCGGATTCGTGAAAGTATTTCCGCCGAGCTACTATCGCGACCGCTTCGCGACGTGGGAGGAGGCGAACCGTTTCGCCGCTGAGAGTTTCGAAGATGTGATTATCGGCGAGGATCCGGAAACGGTAGCTGCCGTGATCCTGGAGCCGGTCGGCAACACGGGCGGCATCATCACGCCCACGCCTGAATATTTCGAGATCATCCGCAAAGCCTGCGACCGTCATAACGTGATCCTGATCTTCGACGAAGTCATCACCGGCTTCGCGAAGACGGGCAGAATGTTTGCGGCGCAGACGTTCGGTGTCACACCGGACATCATCTGTACGGGTAAAGGGATCTCAAATGGGGTCATTCCGCTCGGCGCCATGATTGCCCGGGAAGATATGGCCGAAGCTTTTTTCGGACCGTCGGAAGCAGGTCTGCAATTCGCGCACGGCCACACATTTGCCGGAAATCCGCTGGCCTGCGCCGTAGGCATCGCGGTAATCGATGAGATGATCGAGCACCGGCTGGATGAGAGAGCGGTGCATCTGGGGGACTACCTCGCTTCACGCCTGGAGTGCCTCAAGAAACATGGTGTGGTGCGGGAGGTGCGAGGCAAGGGCGTGCTGCGCGGTGTTGAGTTGGTGACTGACACGCGAACCATGCAGCCGTTCCCTGAGTTGGGCAAGGCGATGAAGCGAGCGGCGATTGACAACGGCCTGATCATGCGGGTAGACCCCACATGGTTCGCCGTCTGCCCGCCGCTGATCGCTGACGAATCCGCGATCGACGAGATGTGCGGGCTCATCGACAAGACGCTAACCGACGCCCTGGCGAAGATACGAGCGTAAGCGGATTACCGCAGCGACAGAGTCACTCCCGGCTGGCTGCTGTTCGTGCCGATCTTGACGCTGACCGGAACGGAGTTGCTCGGATCGATCCCGCGCGGCAGCCGCATATTGATTTGCATCACTCCCGCCAAACCAGGGGCAGCGCCGGCGTAAAGAATCTCCGCCTGTTTACCACCGATCGTAACGATCACTGGATCTACCGGCTCGGGTAACGGATCGTCGGCGAGTTCGTCCTCCGGGAAATCCGGGTCCGTCAGCCCCTGCCCGGTACCGAAGAGCACTACGATCGATCCATGCGGCGCCGGGTTGTCACGGCTGTTAATCGTGCCATCTTGATTGAGAATGGCGCCTTGGCCGTGACCTGACTGATCTAGCGTGAAGAGCCCTGGCATAGTTTTCGCCACTGGCAACGAAACCACCGCAGTACTATCGTTTTGAAACCGGGCCTGGACAGTTACATTCGTCTGTCCTGCTACGGCGTTGGGCACAATGGCGGCCACCTGATCGGCGCGAACATACACTAGTGGGGCCGCCACGCCATTGAACAGCACGCTCGTGCCCGCGATATTCTTGCTGAGCTTTCCTGCTGAGCTAATGACCGCGCCCGCTAATTCAGGCGGCCCGAGGCCTGAACCGTAAACTACCACAAGCTCTCCCGGCGCCACTGCGCCGCCCATGCCGCTGGCGGAATTCAACACGTCGGCGATGAGCTTTTTTTGCACGGTGAGGCCATATACCACAAGCCGGTTAGAAAACGTGGGCACATAGACTTTTCCGTTGGCAATGGTCGGCGAGGTAAATTTCGCGAGGTCGCCAAGTCCGTCCCGCGCAGGATTCATGTTGCTATTC
>Ga0070681_10006325_pt1 | contig 11518 bp, 9 predicted proteins | sample KBSC83BmetaG_FD_65650 | JGI IMG/M metagenome (GOLD analysis project Ga0070681, IMG submission 65650) | Corn rhizosphere microbial communities from Kellogg Biological Station, Michigan, USA - KBS C8-3B metaG | ecosystem: Host-associated > Plants > Roots > Rhizosphere | place: USA: Michigan...
AGATACGGCCCGCAGGGAGAGCAGCAAACCTGGCTCTCCCTCCAGAATGACGGGACCGCCCGTCAGACTTCAGCGTTGCAGCGCCCCGCGAAGCGCCTGACGCTCCTAGGCGGCGGCGGCTTTGGCAGGGCCCGCTGTTTCCGCGATGTAGCTCATCGCTGCAGCGACGCCGCCCTTTTTATGGGGAACGCCGGCAAGCTCGAAGCCCATTTCGACACCTGTCAACGCGCCGAGGATCGTCAGCTCGTTGGTGTCGCCAAGATGCCCGATGCGAAATGCTTTACCCGCGATCCTGTTCAAGCCTGTGCCGAGCGACATATTGAAATTATCGAGAACGATCTTGCGGAACGCATCGGCGTTGTGACCTTCCGGCATGAGCACGGTCGTCACCGCCGGCGAATAATATTTGCCATCGCGGCATTGGGTGTCGAGACCCCACGCCTTCACGGCGCGCCGTGTCGCCTCGGCCAGCCGTTCGTGACGCGCGAAGACGTTCTCGAGACCCTCTTCGTTGATCATGTCGATGGATTCGGCGAGACCATAAAGCAGCCCCGTCGCCGGCGTGTAGGGGAAGAAGCCGTTCGAGTTATTCGCCAGCATATCGTCCCACGAAAAGTACGAGCGCCTCAGTCCGGCGGTCTTCGAGGCTTCGAGCGCCTTAGCGCTGATGGCCGTAAAGGACAGGCCCGGCGGCAGCATCATGCCCTTCTGCGAACCGGCAACGGTGACGTCGATGCCCCATTCGTCATGGCGAAGATCGGCGCACGCGAGCCCGGAAATCGTATCGGTCATCAGCAGCGCCGGATGATGCGCCGCATCCATCGCCTTGCGGATTTCATCGAGCCGCGTAAGGCAGCCCGTCGACGTCTCGTTGTGAACGACGCAGACCGCCTTGATCTCGTGCGATTTGTCAGCCCGGAGCTTGCGTTCGATCAGGTTGGCGTCGGCGCCGATGCGCCAGTCCGTCGGAATGACGTCCGGCTTGAGGCCGAGCTTCGTCGCCATCGCGGCCCAAAGGACCGCAAACTGCCCCGTCTCGCACATCAACACCTTGTCGCCGGGAGACAGAGTGTTCGTCAGTCCCGCTTCCCACGCACCCGTTCCGGACGAAGGATAGATGATGACGTGGCCCTGCGTTTTGAAAATAGTCTTGATGCCACTCAGCACACGCCGGCCAAGCTGCTGGAATTCGAGCCCGCGGTGGTCGAGGATCTGGCGCGACATGGACGCCAGGATACGCTCCGGCACAGGTGTCGGCCCCGGTATTTGCAAAAAGTGTCGACCAGGGCGGCGAGGCTCGTTCGTCATTATTGTCCTCAAGGGTCTTTTTTGTGTGGTCCCGTCGCGTGTCCTAGTACCCTACGACGCCGGATACAATTGGGAGAAGGTCTGATTTGACGCGAAGCCGGGGGCTTTTTGTCTCGGTGGCCATAATGGACAGCATTTCGCTGCACGTGACTGGCCTCAGAGCCAGCCTCCCGTGCCTACCTTGAAACTTTGCATCGTGTAGCGCATCAAACAGCCAACCGGTCGAAGCTTAATCCGGCGAGGTCAAACGCATGATCAAAAACGACCTAGAGCAGCTGACAGCCTCCGAAGCGCGCGTCGAATTGGCATCAGGCCGGCTGACCTCGCAATCCCTAGTCGCCGCGTGCCTTGCAAGGATAGCCGATCGCGACCAGGCCGTCGCAGCATGGGCTCACATCGACGCCGATCGCGCACTCGCCGCTGCACGCGCCAGCGATGCGCTGCGCTCAAGTGGCAAATCCATGCCGGCATTGAGCGGTATCCCAGTCGGCATCAAAGACATCATAGACACCAGCGATTATCCGACCGAACTCGGATCGGTGGTCTTTGCCGGACGCCGGCCCAGCGCCGACGCTTTCATCGTTAGCGAACTGAGAGCTGCCGGCGCCATCATACTGGGCAAAACGGTGACGACGGAACTGGCTTTCTTCGGACCCGGAAAGACGCGCAATCCACGCCACCCCGAACACACGCCGGGCGGATCGTCATCGGGATCGGCCGCCGCCGTTGCCGACTCTCAGGTGCCGCTCGCCGTCGGAACGCAGACGGCAGGATCGATCATCAGGCCGGCCTCTTATTGTGGCGTGATCGGCTTCAAACCAACGTTTGGCTTTGCGTCTCGTTCGGGCGTGTTGTCCCAATCCGCACCGCTCGACACGATCGGCGGCTATGCGCGCTGCGTCGAGGACATCGCCCTCCTCTTCGACGCCATCGGTGGCTTCGACATTTCCGACCGCGATATGCTGGCCGGACCGAGATCATCGCTCGTCTCGGCGCTGCGCGAACCGCGACCGCACGTGCCGCGCTTCGCATTCGTCAGATCGCCGGCGTGGGCAAACGCCGACCGCGAGATGAGGGCCGCCTTCGAAGCCTTTGCCAATGGCTTCGGCGCCCATGCCGAGGTCGTGGAAACGCCGCTTCCTTCCGATTTCGACGGCAGCCTTCGCCTGCAGGAAATCGTGCAATTTTCAGATATTGCGCGCAACTACGGCCCAATCGCCGACGCTAATCCCGATCGCGTCTCGACGAAGCTCAAGGAGATCATTGCCGAAGGACGGACCTTTTCCGCCGCGGACTACGCCGCCGCGCGAGCCGAACGCGAACAGCTGTACGATGCTTTGCGGCCGGTCCTCGTCAATCACGATGCCATCCTGACGCCCGCCGCGCCTGGCCCGGCGCTACACGGTCTTGAGGCGACAGGCAGTCCGATGTTCAATGCATTGTGGACCTATCTGGGGATGCCGTGCATTTCGCTGCCGCTGCTCGAAGTCCGCGGCCTTCCGGTCGGCGTGCAGCTCGTCGGCGCTCGCGGTGAGGACGCCGGCTTGCTCAGTGCCGCGACGTGGCTCATGCGCGAACGGGCACGTAAAAACTGAAATCTTTGCCGACCCTTCACGTCATGGCCAGGCTTGACCCGGCCATCCAGGGGCCGCGCTCATTTTCTCCCTGCATGGCCGCTCCGAAGTGCGGCCGTGACGTGAATTGGGGCACTTAGAAAAATGAAAAAGGTCCGCCGCGTGAGCGACGGACCTGAAAGATATTTTCGGAGTCTTGGCGCTTCTCTACGCCAGCTTGAAGGGCATCTCTTTACCGGCAAAGAACGCGTCGATGTTGTCGAGAGATTCAAAGCCCATCTGATTGCGCGCTTCGATCGCCGCCGAACCCAAATGCGGGAACAGGAACGTGTTCGGCAGGTCGTAATAACCTTCGTTGATCTTCGGCTCGCCTGCGAAGACATCGAGCCCGGCATAGGCGAGCCGTCCCGACTTCAACGCTGCGATCATGTCCTCGTCGTTGACGAGATCGCCGCGCGCCGTGTTGATGACGATGGCGCCTTGCGGCAGCTTTTCGATGGTGGCCTTGTTGAAGAAGTGGCGCGTTTCCGGCGTCAGCGGCGCATTGATCGAGAAGAACTGCGACACCGAGAGCAGGCTGTCGAGCGAGTCGTGATAGATCGCGCCAAGAGCCTTCTCCTTCTCCGGAGGCTGCCGGTAGATATCGTAATAATGGATTTCCATTTCGAAGCCGCGGGCCCGCTGCGCCAACGCCTGCCCAATCTTACCGAAGCCGTAGATGCCGAGCTTCTTGCCATCGAGACGCTGGCCGACAAGTTGCAATGGCTGCCAACCCGGCCACGAACGCGTGCGGATCATGCGCTCACCTTCCGACGCACGCCGCGCCGAACCAAGAAGCAGCAGCATGGCAATTTCGGCCGTCGCCGCGGTAACGCCGTGCGGCGCGTTGCCAACCTTGATTCCCCGCGCCTTGCAGGCTTCGAGATCGATGTGGTCGAACCCGATTGAGTACGTCGAGATGCACTTGATGTTGTCCGGCATCTTGTCGATGACGTCCTTCCGGCATTTTTCGTTGAGTGTGATGAGCAGCGCATCGACCGTCTTTGCCGTTGCGAGCAGTTCATCGATCGTAATTTTCGGATCGTCCCCATGGGCGATAACATCGTAGGTCGCCCGAGCGCGGGCCATAGCGGCTTCAGGCAGAGGCCAAGTAATGAGGATTTTCTTTTTTGACATTTGAGCAAGACTCTCCGGACATCCGACATTGATCGCAGGCATCGCTTGTGCCCCACCGCAGCGGGCCTGACAAGTCCGCAGCCCCTAGGCGTTGCGCCGCAACCAAGCGGCCGGCAACTCTTTCTTCACCACGTCCGGCGCAAAATGCGCTTCGAGGCAGCCTCTTCGCGCCTCGTTCGAGTGCGGGCTATCCATGCGCATTGTCGTCATCGGTTTGGTACTTCTTGCCGGCCTGAAGGTGTGGACCCAGGACCGGATGTACCGCTCCGTCACGGGCGAGGTGCTGATCGAAGCCTATCGCGAGCGCGCCATCGAGGTCTGCCGCAAGCAATCCGCGAAGACGGTCCATACCGCAGCCGGTACGACCGATCTATGGGGTTCGGATTCGGAAGCCGAGGTCCTGATCGGAAATCCCGGTCTCGACGTCGCGATCTGGGATACGCAAAACCCCAGATGGGACGAACGGTTTCGCCACCCCAATCTGATCCTGACTGGTGCCGGAGAAGCGCGTGCACGCTGCGCCTACGATCTTCGCGACGGACTGGCGACGCTGTCGACGTACTGACGACGCCCACGTCGCTCGACCCGACGCCTTAAGAACATTTTCACGCACAACGCCCTGTTCATCTTTCACCCCGACAATCGGACCGGACGAATCGGTTCGGCCGCGTGATGTAGCGACCACCCGACGATGGCAGCGCGATGGCGCTGCTCGAGCGTTGCGGACAGATGGACAATCAAGGTCGCAAATCAGCAAAGCACTCCGGCGGCAGAGCCCCGCGCTTCGCGCACGTCCGCCGCGCTGTCCTGAAGCGCATCAGGGCCATTGCGGCTCTGCCGGTCCTGTTCGCGCTATGTGCGTCCGGCATCGTACTGCTGTTACCCGATCGCTATGAAGCGTCGGTAACGATCCAAATCGATGCGCGCCAGAAATTGCCGGTACCGGCGGCTTCCGCAAGCTCAATACAGGATATCGACAGTCGTGCGCTGGAAAGCGAAATGGATAGGCTGCGCTCAGGACCCATCGTTGATCATGTCATCGACACGCTCGGCCTGAACAAAGATCCGGAATTCGCGCGTCGATGGCCCGCGGCACTGATTGACCGAGTGCTGAGATTCCACTCGCCGCCCCAAACGGATACGCAAGCGGCGGTTTCCGATAACCTCACCGTCTCGCGTATTCGCAATACGCTGCTGCTCAGCATTCGTTTCTCGTCGAAAGATCCGGTGAAGGCAGCGCGCATCGCCAACGCCATCGCCGGCGCTTATCTCGACAATCAAGTCGAAGCCAAATGGCGATTTGCAGCTAGCCCGCTGTCGGCCGCGCACGCTTCCGCGCTGAGCCAGAATTCCCCCGTCATCGGCAGCAAAATGACGGCCTCGGAACGTGTTTTTGAATCGCTCCTGACCCACTACGGCCAAACGCTGCAAGTACCGGGCGCTCTGATCATCAACAGCGCCAAACCACCTCACGCTGCAGCGGCGCCCAAACGTAAGCAGATCGTCGTGTTGGCCGCCGCAGCCGGACTCGTCATCGCGCTCGCGCTGGCACTCCTGCTTGAGTTGAAGGGGCCGCGCCGTCCGTGCATCGAAGACGTGCAACGCGCCCTCACCTGTCCGCATATGACCTCGGTTCCGGCATTGATCGCAGACCCAGCTGCACCTGTGCCAACGCTGGCCGCGCGCCGCGTCTTCGCGGAACCCACCGGTCTTTACGCCAAGGCTATCCGGAACGCCTGCGAAGCGCTGGAACGGCACCGCAGAGGTCCGCCGTCCCGCCTCGTGCTCGTGGTGTCGGCGCTACCCGGTGAAGGTGCGGAACTGTTCGCCTCGAACCTCGCCCACCATTTCGCGATCTCCGGAAGTTCGTCGCTTCTTGTCGATGCAGATTTGCGAATGAAGGGCCTGACGCGTCAGCTCGCCGGAGGCAGCCGTTGCGGCCTTTTGGATCAGATCGCAAGCCATAGCCCGGTCGAGGACGCGATCCTGCGCGACGGCGTGACGGGTCTTTACTTTCTGCCGGCCTCCGGGCCGGCTCCGATACCGCTTTCGGTGCCGAGCGCAATCCGATCGCCCGCCTTGGCGGACGCCGTCAAAACGCTCAAGGAACGCTTCGCGACGATCGTTCTGTCCGCACCTCCCCTGCTTCCCGTTACCGACGCACGCGTTCTTGCGGATTTGGTTGACCAGATCGTCTTCGTGACGGCATGGCACAAAACGCCGCGTCAACTGGCGAGGACAGCGCTGACGTCGCTTGGCACAAACCAGCGCAAAGTTGCAGGCGCCGTTCTGACGGATGTCGCCGAGACGACGGACGAAGCAATCATGAGCTTTGCCGACATTTTCGCCGAGTTACGGCGTGCGGCCTCGTTCTCCCAGCGCGCCGCCTGAAGACAACGGCACGTCGCCGCGTTAGCGACCTTCAAATACCATCCTTGCGGTCCGCCGGATATTTTGCAATCTACGGCGGCGTTCATAACCTGTTAACTCGTTGCATCGCGTACGAGGTCGACCGTGTCCACTGGACTTCCCAAGGTTTCCTCACCCTCGATCGATCTCGATGCCATTCGCGATACGCTTCATTACATCGAAAGCGACCTCAGCGGCCCGCGGTACGCGCAGCTCCGCTCGATCGTCGGATTGGCGATTGCTGAAATCGAGCTCATCCAAAGCAAAACCGAGAAAGAACAACCCCGCGCCGTGCAATTCGTGCCCGCGCGTCCTTAAGAACGCTACCGAGCAACCGATGCGCCAAACGAAAGCGGCGGACTTTTGGTCCGCCGCTTCGCAGTTTCGAGATGAGGTCGTGACGTACGCTAGAATTTCACTTTGATGCCACCGTAAGCGGCAAACGGGATGGCGGGCGTAACAGTCCGCGGGTTGTCGCCGAGATCCCGTCCGGCAACCTCTGCCGGGCCTTCGGCATCTTCTGTGCTGTAATAGGTCCCGTACACAGCATAATCGTTGTCCGTCAGGTTCTGGATTAAGCCGTAGACTTGGACGTTGCTGGTTATGTCGTACGACGAGTGCAAGTTGATCCTGGCATATCCGGCAAGCGGCCTGCTCAAGTTAGCTTCGTCTCCAAAGAAAATTTGATTGCTTGCTGCGAGCAAATCCGCGCCGAACTTCCATTCCGGCGTCAACCAATAGTCGAAGCCAGCCTTGAAGATGTGCTGCGGGACGCCCGGAATCCTGTCACCCTTGTGCACCGTAAAGCAAGTAGTCGGCTCTGCGGTCGGATCATCGGGATCCGGCGGACAATCAAAGAGTGCTGAACTGTCGGGATGGTTCGGTGACGGGAAGATCGGGATAACAGAGTCGAACGTCGCGTCTGTAAAGGTGTAATTGGCGTACCAGAAGAGACGCTTCGAGCGGTATGAGATATTCGCTTCAACGCCCTGCCGGAGCGTATCTCCAACGTTTTGGAAGAAGCCGCGACCGGTTTCTGTCGAGGCAGCGCTGAATATGTCGTCCGTATTTAATGTGCGGAACAGGCCGACGCCCCAGTCATACCGTTCATTATTCCAGTTTGTCACCGTACCCCTGAAGCCCGTTTCCCAGGTGTGCGACACGACCTGCTTGAGAGGTGGATCGGACGTGAGGAAACTCTCGAGGAGGCAGGGATTTTCCGGATCGGAGCAGGCAAGCTCTGCTGGTGTCGGCGTACGGTTGGCTTCTGAATAGCCACCATACCAGTTGAGCGCTTTCGAAAACTCGTAGGTTAAACCGACTGTAGGGTTGAATCGGTTATAACGGTTGACTCCATTGAGGAATGGATCTTCCCCAGTATCATCCTCAATTTCAATTCTAGCCCAATTATAACGACCACCCACAGTCAACGCGAGCTGATCGGTAATTTCGAACGTGTCTGTAAAGTATGCGCCAAAGTAATCGTTGGTCGTAGTCAGAACACGCGGGTTGAAGTCATCCGAACCGCTCAGAATCAGACCCGTACCCGCGACGACGAACTTCGGCTCGAACGTGCCAAGTTCGCTGTTCGCGGTATATCCGACCCGGCCGTGGTCATAGCTCGTGCCGATTGTGAATTGGTTTCGATGTCCGAAGAGCCTCGCCTTGTCGACGGCTTGCAAAGTAATGCCTTCGCTATCAGCATCTTGGGTGGTGCGATCAAGAGAGCCGAAAACGGTGTCGGGGTCAAACTGGTTCAGAAGGATCGGAGATCCATTGCCTAAGGCCTGATCGTTACCAGAGCAGAGCGTACCCGCCGTAAGAGGAGGAGTAGCCGCGGAACAGTCTTGGGCATCGTCAAAAAGGTTTCCATCAACGTGCTTCTGAGTGAAGTGCCGATAATACGTGACACCGGATAGCGTTATATCGTCCGTCGCTCGCACGGTTCCGTTGACCGAGTACATTTGCAACGTGTTCTCAGTCGTTTGCGGCGAGGTGAACGTCAGTTCTCTGTTGATGTCGAGAAGCGCTTCGGGTGCGGCGGAGGTTACGCCGACCTTGTTGTCTGCGCCGGTGAAGTTGAAGTGAAATTCCGAGTTCTCATTTCTGATGCCGACATCAGCGTAGCCGCGCCGAATTTCGGCGTCGGAGAAATCGCGGAAACCGTCGTCGTTGATAGCCTCGAAGGATCCATAGATCGCCATTCCGCCGCTCTGCATGCCCGCTTCAGTGCTGACCTGTTTGCGGCCAAACGAGCCAAACTCGGTATCGACGTCAGCACCGTGGAAATTGAAGCCGTTCTTCATGTCGATTGAGATCGAGCCGCCGATAGCGTTCAAACCAAAAACCGGGTTGCCAGTCATGACGGTGATGTTGTTGATCGCGTTCGTCGGGAGGAAGTCCCAGTTGACGGTATCGCCGAATGCCTCGTTGATGCGCACGCCGTTCTGATAGACGGCCAATCCTTGCGCGACGCCATTAACGGGCGAAGCTTCAAATCCGCGGTATTGAACGTTCGTTTGAAATTGGTTGCCCTGAAAGTCGCCAACGACGATGCCCGGGACGCGGGTCGTAAGCGCCTCCTGGACCATCACTGTGTCGTCTCTCGCGATGTCTGCCGCGTTCAACTGCGAAACGCTATTCGGCACTTTTTGAAGCGGAATCTCGCTGCCGATCGGCGACATTTTCACCATGTTGGCTTCAACGGGTACTGCGTAGCTCGGCGCTTCCGGCGCCGCTGCAGCCTCGGCGGGTGGCGGCGGAGCCGGTTGCGCGGCTACCGCTGGTGCTGCCTTCGGTTTCGGCTTGGCTGCTTGCTTGACCGGTTTCGGCTTGGGCTTCGGCTGTTCCTGTATGACCTGCACTTCGGGAAGCTTCGCACTTGGTGCTTCCGGCGTTGTGGTCTGACCGGCGGCCGGTGGCGGAGTTGCTGTAGCAGGAGGAGTCGTGGCAGGCGGGCTCGTCGTTTGCGGCGTACCCGCCCCACCACCCGTATCCTGAGCTATGGCAAAACCCGCACCGTCAAACGTCGTGAATAATGCCAATGCGGCCGCAGAAGCGATAACCTGACGCCTCATCCCCCGAATTCCCCGTTTCTTGCGCATTCGAACTTTTGTTTGCCGTCAAAAGTTGCAACGCGAACATTTCCCCCGCGGTCACGCGTCTGACCGCTGCCCACGTTCAGCAAACGTAGGTTTGCGGGAGTCGGTCAACCCAAGCCAGACCTGGAATTTTTCCCGTGGCCCTTTAGGCAAAGCGTTCGTTGCTGATACGCAACAGCCAAGGTCGTAAACGGGAAATCTGCATCGCGTATTCGGGAAGAATTCTCGCTGCGTTGCGTCGCAAAGATTCTGCATGGACGCATCGCCCGACATTTCTAAAAACTCTTTTGGATCAATCGTCGCAGGACGAACGCGATTGCGAGATAACGTTATCGTTTCTAACGCAATTGATACTGGCAACGCCGGCTCAAAATGGCTACACGCAATTCGAAGAACGACAACAACCAGACGCAGAGAAAGTCGCAGCGTGATCAGAATTCGGAAGTGCCTTTTAGTATCGCTAGCATCAGCAGCATCACTAACATTCTGGGCCACCATCGCCGGCGCCGAACCTCAAGCGGCTCCACCGGCATCGACGCCCAACTCGACATCCATCGAATTGAACAAGCTCGAGCCGGCGGACAAAGGCTGCCGGGCATACCTGGTGATCAACAACCCGACGGATACCGTTTATCAGTCATTCAAGATCGATCTGGTGCTGTTTCAGACCGATGGCGTCATCGGCCGCCGCTTCTCGATCGATCTCGCGCCGCTCAGGGCGCAGAAGAAATCCGTCAAGCTGTTCGATATCGACGGCATCGCATGCGACAAGATCGGCTCGCTGCTGATCAACGACGTGATGGAATGCAAAGCCGATGGGAATGCCGTCGACAATTGCCTTCAGCATTTGACGACGTCGACGCTGACGAACGTAAAACTTTCTAAGTAAAGGCGGTGTTTCCTTGTTTCTAATGGCAGAAGAAATTGCCGGCCGGGATTTGTCGATCGTTGGTCTGTTTCATCACGCCGATATCGTGGTGAAGAGCATCATCATCGGCCTGCTTCTCGCTTCGCTCGTCAGTTGGGCTCTGGTGTTCGAAAAGCTCGTGAAGGTCTGGCTTCTCAATCGTGAAATCAATGTTCTTGAAGCGAGCAGCAAATCCGGCGTGATCCAATCGCGCAGATCCGGCGGGCTCCTTAGGTCCGTGAGCGACGCCGCCCACACCGAATGGACGGAAGGCGAGCAGAATGCCTCCAACGGCGAAGTGCGCGATCGTCTCGAACTCGCCATGCGCGGCGCGACGAAGCGTCAGCTGAAGAAGCTTGAGACGGGTCTGCCATTTCTGGCGACGCTCGGATCCGCGGCACCGTTCATCGGACTGTTCGGGACAGTTTGGGGCATCATGAATTCCTTCACGGCGATTGCCCAGACGAAGGATACAAGTCTTGCCGTCGTTGCTCCCGGTATAGCGGAAGCCCTGTTCGCAACGGCCGTAGGGCTCGCCGCGGCAATTCCCGCCGTCGTTGCCTATAACCAGATCACAGTCGCACTCGGCCGCGCGTCTGACCGCATGACACCAGCCGTCGCCGGCTTGGCGCGCACCTTATCGCGCAATGGCATCAAGGACGTACACTGATGGGAATGTCCGTCGGCAACAGCTCATCGGGTGAGGACGGCGATAGCTACAAGCCGCTCGCCGAAATCAACGTGACGCCGTTTGTCGACGTCATGCTCGTACTGCTGATCATCTTCATGGTCGCCGCGCCTTTGATGGTCCAAGGCGTGCCGCTCGACCTGCCGAAAACGTCAGCTTCGAAGCTTGGCGCCATGAAGAAGCCGATGGTTGTCACGCTCGCGCCGGATGGCAAACTCTACATCCGCGACGAGGAAGTGACGCCGCAGACGCTCGTGCCGCGCCTGATGCAAATTAAAACTCAGGAAGGCGACGGGGTCGTCTACGTGCGGGCTGACCGCAAGACGGCATACGGCGACGTGATGGAATTGCTCGG
>Ga0070681_10006326_pt1 | contig 11516 bp, 7 predicted proteins | sample KBSC83BmetaG_FD_65650 | JGI IMG/M metagenome (GOLD analysis project Ga0070681, IMG submission 65650) | Corn rhizosphere microbial communities from Kellogg Biological Station, Michigan, USA - KBS C8-3B metaG | ecosystem: Host-associated > Plants > Roots > Rhizosphere | place: USA: Michigan...
CAGAAAGAGCCAGGCGAAAGACAGCCTCCTCAAAGGCATCCCGCAGCGCATTACCCCAATCTTTGCCCTCGCCCGCATGGTGCAGCTCATCGAAGATCAGCAGAGTGGGCCGACTCCGGCAAGCCTGCTGAAATACGGCGGGAGCGAGACAGACTTGCTGATAGGTCACAACCGCCCCATGATAGTCGCGCGCTTCGATGGCCTGCTCGTTCGTCAGCGAAGGATCGAGATGGATCCCCACCGAGCCGGCAGCGTTCGCCCATTGGGTGCGGAGATGATTGGTCGGACAGATGACGAGGACACGGCTGGCCACGCGATCTGCCAGATACTGGTGCGCAATCCGCAGCGCAAAACGGGTTTTTCCTGCGGCGGGCGTTGCCGTTGCCAGAAAATCACGACGCCTATGGGTCAGCACAGCGGAAACGGCGCGAGCCTGCCACTCGCGCAGCTTGGCTGTCCAAGGAAACAGTGTCACTGCAGCCTCTTGTTGTTCATCGTCGACGTGACGTGGATCCCGGCCCGACAAGGAAGAAGTTCAGCGGCTTCTTGTGTCTGAATCCTCTCTTCGACAATGCTGTTGTCGCATAGAACTGATGGTCCGGTCGACCCCCTCGTGATCTGTCTTACGCGCCGCACCCTCCGATTGGTTCCAATCGAATTCCTTGGCCAAAAAACCTCGGGTACACCATTCAATCATGGCGGGATTTCGGAGCTTTCTTGCCTTCCATGCTCCTTGCTTTAGGATTGAACGGTGAGGCCTGGAAATTCTCTGACCCTGATCGACCGCTAGATGGACACACAGCCCCCCGACGCCGGCACAAGCGGCCTTGCACAGACTCAACCCGCTCCAATGGGTATACCGGTCTACGCCTCGTTTACGGCAAACCGATTCCCTGTCTGGATGGACCGCCATCATACCTGGATCGCTTCGGTGGTTGTTCTCATTACATTGGTGACCCTGGTCTGCCTGGGATGGGCCGTCTATACCGTCCGTGAACGGTTGATTCAATCGAGCGGCCATAGCCTGGTGCAAGCGGCGACGGATGCCGCGAGCAGATTGGACGTGATGATCCAGGAACGATATGCCGATATCCGGCTGCTCTCCACGTCTCCGATGGTTCAAGGTCACAACCCCCAGGCGCTGACTGCATATCTCCGTGAACTGGTGAAGATCTATCCTGCCTATCAATGGATCGGTGTGACCGATTCACAGGGAAAAACCATTGCCGCGACTGATACGGCGCATATTCCCCTCGATCGGAACCAGAGCCACTGGTTTGAACTGGTACGGACCATCACTGGCGTCAGGATTCTGGATGCGCGGATGCCTGAAGAATCCGGAGGGACGCCGGCCATCACCTTCATCGCCCCTATCCGCAGCTCCGATGGGCAATTTATCGGAGCGATCGCGGCCGTTGTCGGCATCCCTTCGCTGATGAACATCCTGGACGATACGATGCAGGTCCTCAAGAACATCGAGTGGACGGAGGAGTCCCATATCGAATATCAACTCCTGAACGAGAAGGGAGACCTGATCGCTGATTCGACGACGCACCAGGCAGGCCTCTTGAATTTAATACAACTCGGCCTTCCATCCGCCAGACTCGTGGGGATGAATGCCAGGGGTTTCGTCGAAGAAACACATTTTCGACGGGGGACCCCGGTCATCACGGCCTACGCACAACTCAGAATCGCGCATGCCGACCCGGTGCTCCGGTGGGGCATCTTGATCCGTGTGGACCGGGACAGTATCCTGGCTCCCATCCGATCGTTCCTCTGGCAATTGCTGTTTCTCGCCGTTCTCATCCTGCTTCCCTTGGTGGGTCTTGTCCTGGGGATGATCCAGGCCCTTCACCACGAATGGGGCACCGCAAAACGAGAATTCCAGCGGGCGACCGACGCGGAAGCGGCCCTGAAAAAACGCACCGGGGCCCTTCATGCCCTGGTCGTGGCCGCACAAACCTTATCCGCACAACAGGAACTCGGCGACCTCCTGCAGCAGCTCCTCCATCTCGCGCGGGAGAACACCGGCGCACGCTATGCAGCCTTAGCGGTCTATGATGGTACGTCGCTCGAACCGACGCAGTTCTTGACCGCCGGAATCGATGACATGGCCGCCCATGCAATCCGGACACTTCCGCAGGAGCTTGGATCTCGCATCTCCCTCAACGAAGAGGATCGCACCCTCCATCTGTCTCATCTCAGGGAACATTGGGCCGCTCTCGGATATCCTGCAACCTTTACCCCGATGACATCCTTCCTGGGCGTGTCGGTCCGGTGCCACGGCCAGTTCTTCGGCCGTCTGTCGCTCGCCAACAACGTGACACCGGATGGTCTGACGACCGACTTCAGCGAACTGGACGAACAGGTGGTGCTGACCCTGGCCGCCCAGGCCGGCACGATTATTCAAAACCTTCAGCTCCTCCATGATTCCAAGGAGCTGGCCAGGCACGATTCACTGACAGGATTGCTGAACCATTCGACGATTCTCAATGTGTTGTCCCAGGAACTGTCGCGCGCCGAGCGTAGCAATCACCCGGTGGCGGTCCTCATTGCCGATCTCGATCACTTCAAGCGGATCAACGACACCTATGGACATCCGGTCGGAGATGTCGTGATTCGAGAGACCGCGCAAAGACTCCGCGAAACGGCACGTCTCTATGACCATGTCGGACGTATCGGAGGAGAGGAGTTTTTGATCGTGGCTCCCACGTGCGATGTCGAAGTCCTACGGGAATTCGCCGAGCGGCTTCGCATGGCGATCAGCGACACACCCTTTGACACCCCGAGTGGAATGCTCTCCGTCACGGTGAGTATCGGAGCGACGGTCTGGGTCGCGGGGCATCCGTTGAGTTCGGACCTTCTGTGCAAGATGGCCGACTACGCCCTCTACCGGGTAAAAAGCCACGGCAGAAACGGGATCGAGATCGTCCCCCATCCCCATTCCATCATCATAGAAGAGATGAATAAAACCGAGTAACAATCGCCCTGCCTGATTCCCCGCTGCGCATGGTCCACGAGGGTTTTCTGAGGCCGTGCGTGGCGCAGGCGCAGAAGGTCCCCAGGCCATCAACCCTTCGCCCACCGCATTTCCAACTCAGGAAATTTCGCCTTGTAATCGGTATGGCTGGCTCGAATGACATTCATGGCTTCGTCGCGGCCGTACATGCTCGTGATCTCAACTTTATGGTGGGTGCTGCCCGGCGCGCTCTTATAGGTCAGAAAATAGTGTTGCAGCCGGTCCAGGAGAGCCATCGGAACCTGATTCAACTCCCTATAGCCTCCATAGGTGGCATCATCTTTCATCACGGCGATGATCTTGTCGTCCGCCTCCCCCCCGTCTGCCATGCTCAGCCCGCCGATGGGCAACGCCGTCAGAAGAATATCGCTGTGCGGAATCGTCTTCTCCGTGAGCACACAGATGTCGAGAGGATCACCATCCCCCACCACCCCCTGACGCTTGGCCCTGGCACAGAACAAACCCGCGACTCCATCGCCGCAATAGGTTTGCGGCACCAACCCGTAATAGACGGGACAGTAATTCGAAAATCGCTGCGGGCGATCGACCTTGAGAAACCCGCTTACTTTATCGACCTCGTACTTCACCGTGTCGGTCGGCACGATTTCAATGTAGGCCGTCACCACGTCCGGGGCGTTCACGCCAATGGAGACCCCATGCCAGGGGTGGGCTCTGAACATCAGACTCATCAGTCCCAGCACGGAATCGGCTTGGTTGCCGCTCATCACATCTTCCTCCATTGCTTGTTGTGAAAAATGAGAGCTGATTATGTAGGACGAATACCCTATAAGCAGATTCGAAGAGGATACCGGAGATCGCCCATCACAATACGCAACAATTGCCTCTCATCATTAATCTCATCCCGCATCGCAGTCTTACGCGGCTGACAATCTTACAGACAATCCTGCCAAGCTTGCTCGTTATCTCTTCAGGGATGGGGGCTGATGATCTTCCACTGCGCGCGTCCAACGAGGGTCTTCCGAGACCGCGCGTTGCGCGAGCACAGAAGATCATCAGCCTCCATCCCCTCGTTCGCTCAGAACCCCTCTTATAAAGGGCATAGCCAAGCTGCGCTTTACTCCGCGCGTCGAACGGGCACATTCCTATCAATGATCCTTCCAAGCTTGCTTATATCTCTCAAAAGAGGTGGCTGACGGTTCCCCCACTGCGCGCGTCCAACGAGGGTCTTCCGAGACCGCGCGTTGCGCGAGCACAGGGGACCGTCAGCTACCTCGGACCTCTTGGTTGATCCAAAAATAATCGGACAGCCACTTTCTGTCCCTTGATCCTGGTCCGGCTGAGCGTCTCGATGACCTCCCGGGCCAGGACTTCCGGTATCTCCACCAGCGAGAACCGGTCCATCACTTCGACTGCCCCGATCACGTTCGAGTTGAGTCCGGCTTCGTTGGCAATGGCCCCGACGAGATCGCCTGCCCGAATGCCTGCTTCCCTGCCGGCGCCGACGTAGACTTTGGCCATGCCGGCCCTTCGCCTGCCTCGATCAGGTGAGCTGTACGAGCTACCCTGCCCTTCTCTCGGCATCATGCCTCCGGTCCGTCCTCGCGGGTCTCCCATGGGACGCCGGACCATCGACGGACGCTCTTGCGGCCTGATCGAAGCTGGCGGGATCTCCTGTTCCTTCCGTTCCCCCCCCTGCTCGCGAAAGACGAGTTTCATCGCTGCGGCCGCCACCTCCAGAGAATCTCCCTGTTCAGCGAGCGAGGCGGCGACAGTCTTGAACAGCTCCAGATGACCGCCAGCGAGCACCTCTTCAATGGCGCTCTTGGTTCGTGCAAGGCGCTTTGTACGAAGGTCGGCCACAGTCGGCACGGTCGTCACAACAATTTTGGCTTTCGTGAGTTGCTCGATATTCCAGAGCAATCGCTGTTCTCGCGGGTCCAGAACGGTGATCGCCGCGCCTTCTCTTCCCGCCCGCCCGGTGCGTCCGATCCGATGCACATAGACTTCCGGCGACATGGGCAGATCGTAGTTCACGACATGCGACACGGACGGGATATCCAGACCCCGTGCCGCCACATCGGTGGCGACGAGGAGTTCGGTCTGCCCGGCGCGGAATGAACTCATCACGCGATCACGCTGAGGTTGATTCATCCCTCCGTGGATCGCTTCGGCACGATGTCCACGGCCCATCAACATGGCGGTGAGTTCATCAACCTCGATACGCGTGCGGCAAAATACGAGGGCCGACTTCGGAGCCTCCATATCCAGAATGCGAGCCAGTGCCGCTTCCTTATACGGCCTGGCTACGATGTAGGCCGTCTGATGCACACGCGGGGCGGCCCCCGCCTTGAGCGGTTCCTTCGCGATCTTGATCTCGACCGGTTCCCGGAGATGACGTTTGGCAATGGAGGCGATCCGGGGCGGCATCGTCGCGGAAAACAGCGCCGTCTGCCGCTCTTTGGGAGTCTGTTCGAGAATGGCATCGAGATCCTCGGCGAATCCCATGTCGAGCATCTCATCGGCCTCGTCCAGCACGACCATCTGAATCGTCTTGAGCTGGAGCGTTTTTCGGCGGATATGATCCAGCGCCCGCCCCGGCGTCGCCACGATGACATCGACACCGCGTTTCAACGCATGGAGCTGCGGTCCGATGGCTTGTCCTCCATAGACCGGGAGCACGCTGATCTTGAGCTCTTTACCGTAACGCGTGACCGCTTCGCCGACTTGCATGGCTAACTCTCTCGTGGGAACCAGGATCAGGACGGACGGGCATCTCCGGGCCGAATGGGCGATGCGCTGGAGCAACGGCAGCGTAAACGCCGCAGTCTTACCGGTTCCGGTCGCGGCCTGACCCAACAGATCACGTCCTGCCAGAAGCGGGGGAATCGCTTCCCGTTGGATCGGGGTAGGCTCCTCGTATCCCAACGTGTCGAGCGTGGTGAGTAGAGCTGCCTCCAGCCCCAACGCCGCAAAACCCGGGGAAAACCCCTTCGCCGGGGTTTCCGCCGGTGGGTGTGTGGTCTCGTGTTTCATAGAATGTGTCAACGACCTTTCTAGTGGGAGGTGTCTCGAATCAAGTATCCTGTGATGTCTCTACTCTCTCATAGCAGAGGGGATCGCCTCAATAACGCAAATTCAAAAGAGGCCATGCCTAACCCCTGACAAATGGCCCTATCATCGTCGCGATGGCTCGCGCTCCTCGCCGGGACGTTTCACGAACAAGAACGGAGGCTCAGCTCCGCGCCGTCGTTCGCCAGGCCAGCATCGCCGCCATCAGTAACAAGAGCGACGCCAGGAGAAACGGCGCACCGGGGATATGCCACTCGACACCGGGGCCGATGAACAGCGCGAACGTCTCGGTGAAGAGGACCGGCCCGATCAGCCCGGCGATACCCATCAGGCTCGCGATGGCACCCTGAAGTTGTCCCTGTTCCGACGGACTGACCCGGCGCGTCATGAGTGCCTGGGCCGACGGACCGGCCAATCCCCAGAATGCCATAATCGGCACGCCGAGATAATAGATCGTTCCCGTCGGAGCGAGTCCATAGATCGCAAACCCGATAGCTCCGCAACACAATCCTGCCAGCAGAGACCGCCGCTCACCGAATCGCGCGGCAATGGGTTTCACCAATGTGCCCTGCACGACCATGGCACAGAGGCCGACGGCAGCAAGCGTCAGCCCGACGGCTGACGGTCCCCATCCGTAGCGGTATTCCAGATACAAGACGGTGGTGCTCGGCAACACAACATGGGCCACATAGCCAAGGAACGTGGCCGTGGCGAGTCCGAACAATTCATGGTGCGAACGGAGCAGCCGAAGGGAACCGACCGGGTTGGCACGTGCCCACGAGAACGTCGCACGTTTTTCCCGTGGCAGGGATTCCGGCAAGACGAAAAAACCGTAGCAGGCGTTCACCAGGCTGGTCGCCGCCGCACCCCAGAAGGGCCAGCGCGGATCTAGCGTCCCGAGCAATCCTCCTACGGCCGGTCCGAGGACAAAACCAAGCCCGAACGCCGCACCGATCATCCCGAACGCGGCCGCCCGTTTCTCAGGCGGCGTGACGTCGGCGATATAGGCGCCTGCCGTGCTGAAACTCGACGACGCGATACCGGAGATCACCCGGCCTGCGAAGAGCCAGCCGACATTAGGTGCCACTGCCATCAGGATATAGTCGAGGCCCAGCCCGAAGTTGGACAGGAGGACGACCGGCCGGCGGCCGAATCGATCGGAGAGACCGCCTTGGATCGGGGAACAGATGAACTGCATCAAGGCCCAGGCCGTGCCCATCAAACCGTAGATTTCCGCCGCGTGGGCCGTATTGCCCCCCAGAAACTCCTCGACGAGCCTCGGCAGCACGGGAATGATGATGCCGAACGACAGGACGTCGAGCATCACCGTGACCATGATAAACAGTACGGCGGCCTGACGCGGCCCGGCCGGGACGATTGTGTGGTTCATAGGATCAAATACGGGGATGTGTCGAGTCGGAAGGTGGGATGTCGTCCGGTTCGTCGATCGGCCCGGCCCATTCGCCCTTCGCCAGCGTCACTTCTTGAAACCCGCCGTCCGGCCATTGAAACTGGCCGACCTCATCCACTTGCACGATAAAGGAGTCTGCCTCATGCGCCAGACCGCGGTACCAATACCAGCCTGCCGTGGCGGGTTTGTCCTTCGTCCATTGATACTCGCCCATGCCCCTCGATTCCTTTTCTCAGGCGTCGCAACTCTGATACAGTCCGGCAGAATGTTGACAAGGTGAGCGCATCGCTCTCGTCCCGCTCAGCGGTCCGACGTGCGAACGCATAGGCCTCGCCTCTTCGAATGGCCTTGTGACCATCGCCTCACGTGCCGTGACGTCGAACCTATCATGTCCAGACTTCCAATAGAAGAAGTGATACCGGCTCTTCGGCGCACGCTGTCGGAGGGGCGGAATGCGTTGCTGACCGCAGCGCCGGGCGCAGGAAAGACGACGTGGGTGCCGCTCTCCCTGCTCGATGCGCCATGGCTTCTGGGAAAAACCCTGCTCATGTTGGAACCGCGGCGGCTCGCCGCACGCGCCGCTGCATCCCGCATGGCTGCCACGCTGGGCGAACCGGTCGGCGAGACCGTCGGCTATCGCATGAGGCTCGACACCAAGGTCGGGCCGAAGACCAGAATTGAAGTGGTCACGGAAGGCATCCTCGCACGTCTGCTCCAACAGGATCCTGCGCTCAGTTCCTATGCCATCGTCGTCTTCGACGAATTCCACGAACGGAGCCTGCAAGCCGATACAGGGCTCACCCTCTGTCTTGAATCACAGCGGCTCTTTCGTCCGGACCTCCGCTTGCTCGTGATGTCGGCGACTCTGGACTGCGGGCCGGTTGCGGACCTTCTCGATCACGCTCCGGTGATCGCATGCGAAGGCCGGATGTTTCCGGTCGAAACCCGGTATCTGGATCAACCCCTCTCAGGCCACCTCGACACAGCCGTAGTGCAATCAGTTCGGCGGTCACTCGCGCAAGATCGCGGCAGCCTCCTGGTGTTCCTGCCAGGCATGGCAGAAATCCGTCGCGTCGAACGGAAACTGCTCGATCTGAATCTAGGCGCGAACATCCTCATAGCGCCGCTGCATGGGGATCTGCCGCAAGACGCACAGGATCGGGCGATCGCCCCCGCTCAACCCGGAACACGAAAGATTGTGCTGGCTACCTCGATTGCCGAAACCAGCATCACGATCGACGGGGTCCGTGTCGTCATCGATGCCGGCTTGCTGCGTATACCCCGCTTCGATCCTCGCTCGGGATTGACGAGACTGGAGACCATCCCTGTCACACAAGATTCAGCCGAGCAACGTCGCGGCCGGGCCGGACGTCTCGAACCAGGTGTCTGTATCCGTCTGTGGACCTCTGCGGAACACCTCTCGTTGACCCAGCGGCGGCCGCCGGAAATGCTCGACGCAGATCTCGCGCCGCTGCTGCTCGAACTGGCCCTCTGGGGCACGGCCGATCCGGCCGAGTTGTCCTGGCTTACGCCTCCGCCGCCGGGGGCTGTGGCCCAGGCGAGGGAATTACTCACCGGCCTCGGCGCGTTCAACGCCGGGGGACAGATGACGACGCATGGAAAACAGATGGCGGAACTGCCGCTGCACCCGCGTCTCGCGCACATGCTGCTGAAGGCTGTGCCGTTGCACCTCCATGAGCTTGCCTGTGAACTGGCCGGCCTCCTCAGCGAGCGAGATATTCTGCGCGGTCCCTCCGGCTGGCGGAACGCGGATCTGCGACTCCGCCTGGACGCCTTACACGAGCAACATGATCACGCTGCCGGGGCGACCGTCGACCGCGCCGCCTGTCAACGAGTCAGGCGAATCGCAGATCTCTGGCGGCGGCACCTTCCAGAAGCCGGCCGCTCGAATCGGCAGATCGATGTCGAGGGAGCCGGGCTCTTGCTGGCACTCGCCTACCCGGATCGGATCGCCCAGCGTCAAAGAGGAAATGAGGCACGCTATCTCATGGCCAATGGCCGTGGCGCCCTCTTTGCGAACCCCGATCCCCTCACGTCGGCAGACTATCTGGTCATCGCCGATTTGGACGGAGGCCAGCAATGGGCCAGAATCGATTTGGCCGCGCCGGTACGTCGTGAAGATCTTGAGACACTCTACGGAGACCAGATTCATGTGATGGATGAGGTGTTGTGGGATGACAGCACGCGGATGGTTCGTGCCACGAGACAACGCCGCCTCGGTTCCCTCGTCTTGTCTGAACAGGGGCTTTCGAAACCTGATCCTTCGATGATATCGAAGGCGCTCGTACAGGGAATTCAGCAGGCGGGAGTCGACCGGCTGGCTTGGACGCCGGAGCTTCGTCAATGGCGGGCACGGGTAGCATTTGTTCGCCGGATCGAAGGACAAGAGTCGCGATGGCCCGATTTATCGGACGAGGCGCTGTCGCGGACGCTCGACGATTGGCTTGGTCCCTATCTCGCCGGCCTGACGACGCTCGACCGCGTCACGCGCCTTGATCTGTCCCAGTCCTTGCACGCGCTGCTCTCGTGGGAACAATCACGCCAACTCGACCGATGGGCGCCCACGCATGTGACCGTCCCCAGTGGATCAAGTGTGCGCGTGGAATATGAGACCCCTGATCTGCCGGTCCTGGCTGTACGGTTGCAGGAAATGTTCGGCTGCCAGGATACGCCCCGTCTGGTGGATGGGAAGATTCCGGTCATGCTCCACCTCCTGTCCCCGGCACGGAGGCCCGTTCAGATTACCAAGGACCTCTCCAGCTTCTGGAAGTCGGCCTATGTCGACGTCAAAAAGGAACTCCGCGGCCGCTATCCTAAACATGCCTGGCCCGACGATCCGCTCACGGCTCCACCGACGGCCAAAGCCAAACGCCGCCGCCGTTGAATGCCACCTTTCGTAGGATAGACAGGAGACCGGCTGCCGTCTATCGTGAGACCGATGCGTACTCTTCTTGCGACGTGTCTTGGCATGATGCTGATCGGTCCCGCTCCCCTCGCCCGGGCCATCCCATTGGTTGACTCTGAACCTCCGACATTCACGATTCCGTTCGATGAGGAGGACGAGGCCACCCTACAAGCTGAAGTGACGAAGCAGGTCCTCACCTTTTTGCAAACGGTGCAGACTCATTGGGGGCAACAGTCGGAAGCCCTTCGGCTGGCTGTGGCGGGAACGGTCGAGCGCGATGAAGAAGGCAAACTGATCTACCTGCGCAATCTCTCCGATCATGGCGTGCTCGAAGGCTATGAATTTCGCCACGAATCGCTGGTCCGTGGCCAGTACATTTTGTTGCAACGGCCGCTCAACGGACTCAATGAATTCATCGGGTACTATCGGACACTGAAGGAGCAGCTCACCGCGGCGTTTGGAAATCCGACGCACGACCAGACTGTGTGGGACAACGACCTCTACCAGCCGGTCCCAGCCTATTGGGGCGTCGCAGTGCTCATCGGCCATCTGCACTACCATGCCTCATGGGAGACGCTGGACGGAACGATCACGCTCGAACTCACCGGCAACCGGCACAGCCGGCTATTCCTGGAATATAGGAGTCGAGGTGAAGGGGCGCGCACCTAGTCGATCAGGGTATCCTGCCGTGTCACACCTCTATCAGACACCTGCCACAGAGATTTGACTCTCCAGCAGAAGACTCAACAAGCTCGGCAGCAAGGCCGCAGCCGATGAAAGCACCGGAGGCGAAGCCTCTCGGCGACGTTGACGACGCTTTCGATGGGAGAACGAAGCTGGCGGGGGTTTTTCAGCGCACTGCTAGGTGGGAATGTCTCTCGTGCCATCATACGATGTGCGTGACTGGTGAGATAACTTCACGATGTCCCCGTCCTTGACGGCGGTATCTTCCCCGCTCACTTTTTTATTGACGGCGATCATCACTTCCCGATTCAACAGATACTGGAGCAAGGGGCCCATACGATCCTGATTGGCCTCGATCAATTTTCTGACGGTCGTGGGCTCCGGCACGTTCACCTCGAATTCTGATTCACCGACCGCATCGCGTAACGTCAATCCAAAAACCAGCA
>Ga0070681_10006331_pt1 | contig 11512 bp, 7 predicted proteins | sample KBSC83BmetaG_FD_65650 | JGI IMG/M metagenome (GOLD analysis project Ga0070681, IMG submission 65650) | Corn rhizosphere microbial communities from Kellogg Biological Station, Michigan, USA - KBS C8-3B metaG | ecosystem: Host-associated > Plants > Roots > Rhizosphere | place: USA: Michigan...
GAGATGAGGATGGCGCCAAGAATTCCCCGATCGTGCGCCGCTGTTAGTGCGGTGACCCACCCGCCCATGCTGTGTCCCGCGATGACGAGACGGTGGGTGTCGATGCCGAGGCTGCGCGCGTTGGCGGAATCACGCAGGAAAGCGAGAACGGCGTCCGCGTCCTCGAGGTTATTGCCGAATCGGAACTCTCCCGGACTTCCCCACGAGCCGCGATAGTTCACCGTGATTGCGTTCCATCCGTCGCGCCGCACGGCCTGGGCGACGTCGAGGTTCTTCTCGTTCCCGGGCAGGCCGTGAAAGAACACGAACGTCGGATGCACGCCGGCGCCCGACGCGAGGTACGCCACGCCGTTGATCTTCACACCACCGGACGGGATGTGCAGGACCTCCATGCGCGCGGGGTGCGCGCTGTCGCGCGGGGGGTCGGTGAAGACTGCGCGAGGAAGCTGCTGCGCGGCGGCGGACGACCACGTGATGGCGATTGCTGCAGGGACGATCAGGAAGCGCATGGCAGAGTGGACGGAGTTGTCGGATTCGTTTCTGCCCGACATTATGTCGCGATTCGCCCGGCCGCAATCCTCCCAACTGGCAGACTTGACGCGATAATCCACGGCCTCTATGTCTGGCGGGACAAATGACATACCGCGCGCCAAGACCACAATGTGTCACAATTCAACTTTCGACTTGAAGCGAGACAAAAATGAACGCCGATCACGCCCGCCGTCACTTTCGCGAGACTTTCGGCACGGAGCCGGACGTGATCGCATCCGCCCCGGGAAGAGTCAACCTGATTGGAGAGCACCTCGATTACAACGGCGGCCAGGTTCTTCCGATGGGCATCGACCGCCGGACCTACGTCGCTCTCAAGGCAAAGCCGAACGCAGCATTGAGCAGGGTCGTCGCTGAGAGCCAAGCGGTGTCGGCGGAGTTTGACATCGGTGCGGTCGTGCGCAGCGGTGAATGGTGGGACTACGTAACCGGCGTATGCGCTGCTTTCGCCACCCGAGAGGCGCAGCTACCACAGATCGAAGCGAGCATCAGCAGCGACCTTCCTTCAGCTGCAGGTCTCAGTTCCTCTGCAGCGCTGGAGCTGGCGACGTGCGTGTCGCTGGCTACTCTGCTCGCCGACGAGCGAGCTCTCAAGGACCTGGCGCTACTTTCATGGGATGTCGAGAATCAGTTCGTGGGGGTGGCAGTCGGCGTAATGGACCAGTTTGCGTCAGCGCTTTGTGCTCAGGGGCAGGCGCTCCACATCTGGTGTGACACCCTCGACACGGAATTGGTCGGAATCAAGGAAGCGGTGCTGATCTTCGACACTGCCGTTCCCAGGTCGCTGCGCACGTCGCAGTTCAATCAGCGTCGAGAGGAGTGTGACGAGGCGTTGCGACTGCTTCGTCAAGCGAATCCGGAGCTGAAAAATCTCGCCGCCGCGCAACCCGACGAGGTGCGTGCCGCTCGTCTTCCGCGCACGCTCGAGAAACGGGCGCTTCATGTCACGGAGGAGAACCTGCGGGTCGAGACATTGGTGGCGAGCCTGAAGAAGTCGGGCTCGGTCGCCGGAGAGACTCTCTACGCATCGCACGAGTCGCTGCGAGATCAATACGAGTGTTCTACTCCCGAGTTGGACTGGTTCGTCAACACAGCGAGGAAGATCTCCGGCGTGAGGGGTGCACGGTTGACCGGCGCCGGGTGGGGAGGATGCGCGATCGCCGTCGGAGATTTCGATGTGCTGAGCGACGCCAAGGACGACATCTGCGCTTCATACGAATCATCATTCCATCGCGCGCCAAGGGTCTGGCTCACGCACGCTGAACAAGGGGCGCGAGTGGAGCTGAACAATCTATGAGCGAAGGGGCGGTAACCAGAGCATTGATTCCGTGTGGCGGAAAAGGAACCCGAATGGCGCAGATCACCGGTGGCGGCGCCAAGGAGCTGCTGCCGATTGGAGGAGTGCCGTTGGTGCTTCGCGTGATGGAGGAATGCGCGGCGAGCGGAATCGACGAAGTGCTGGTCGTGTCGGCGCCGGGAAAGGAGGATCTCGATGCTGCGGTGCGAGCGGCGGCAGGATCACCCGGGATGCCGAAAACGATCGAAGTGGAAATCCAGGAGAAACCGCGCGGTCTCGCCGACGCCGTTCGCCTTGGCAGGAGTTTTTCCAAAGGTGCTCCATTGGCGGTCGCGCTCCCCGACAATCTGTTCATCGGCGATAACCCGGGACTTTCGCAGCTGTGCGAGGTCTATCAGCGAACCGGCAAGAGCGTGGTGGCAATCGTAAAACTCACTGCGGCGAACAAGGATAAGTACGGTCCGACCCCGATATATCCCGGACAGCCGGCGGACGGTGAGTTCAACATCGAGCGCATTCCCGACAAGGGTCCGCGCGCCAAATCGTTCGATCTGAAGGGTGCGGCGACTGCATTTACCGGAGTCGGGCGCTACGTATTTCAGCCGGGAGTGTTCGCAACCATCGACGAGGTCGAGGCGAAGCTGCGCGGCGGCGAAGAGCTCGACGACATCCCGGTACTGCAGCTGCTCCACCAGCGACGACTCCTGACAGGATGTTTGATGCGCGGCGATTTTCTCGACGTCGGATTGCCATCGGGGTACCTTGACGCCAACGTGCGGTTCGGAATACAACAGAATTGAAGAGACCAAACTTTCGTGAAGGAGAACGAGCAATGCATGGCAGTCGGATCACCGCGTACCACGCTTCATCAGCTCTCGCCGCTGGTGTCGCATATCTTTTCGTCGGGTGCGCTGTCGCGCCCCAGCCCGGCACCCCAACGCTGACGCCAGCCGCCGGGTCGACGCCGTTCGGCACGCTCGCAAGTGGGGAGAGCGCCCAGCTGTTTACGCTGAGAAACGCGCACGGGATCGAAGTGCAGCTCACCAACTACGGCGGGATCATCACCTCCCTCAAGACTCCCGACCGCGCCGGCCGCCTTTCGGACATCGTCCTCGGCTACGACAATCTCGCGGCGTACGTTGCGAATTCACCTTACTTTGGCGCGATCGTCGGTCGCTACGCCAACCGCATCGCGCGCGGACACTTTACGCTCGATGGGACCACGTACACGCTGGCCGTCAACAACGGTCCCAACAGCCTGCATGGTGGATTGCGCGGCTTCGACAAGGTGGTCTGGAAGGCACGGCCGTTTCAGAATCAGGAAGGACAGGGCGTCACGCTCGACTACACGAGCCCGGACGGAGAAGAAGGTTATCCGGGTACGCTGCACGCGACCGTCACCTACACTCTGACCGCTGACGATCGATTGATCGTCGACTACCACGCGACGACCGACAAAGCCACGCCCATCAACCTGTCGCAGCATTCCTACTGGAATCTCGCCGGCAACGCTTCGCGAGACATCCTCGGCCACGTGCTCACCATCAACGCGGATGCGACTACCCCCGTCGATTCCACGCTGATTCCTACCGGCGAGATCGCACCCGTCGACGGCACACCGTTCGACTTCCGGACGCCGACGGCGATCGGTGCGAGAATAGAGCAGCGACAGAATACGCAGATTCGCTACGGCAACGGCTACGATCACAACTGGGTGCTGAATCGCGGTGGCGGAGCCTCCGACGCGCTGGTACTCGCCGCGCGCGTCGTCGAGCCGACGAGCGGCCGCACGATGGAGATCACCACCACCGAGCCGGGGCTGCAGTTCTATTCCGGCAATTTCCTCGACGGCACCATCACCGGCAAAGGCGGCGCGGTCTACAAATTCCGCTACGGCCTGGCGCTGGAGACGCAGCATTATCCCGATTCGCCGAACCATCCGAATTTTCCATCGACGATTCTGCGTCCGGGGCAGGAGTATCGCTCACGCACCGTATTCAAATTTGGAGTGACGCCATGAGAGGGAAGAGGAAACGGAGAAGCGGGAAGCGGGCAGTTTTTCTTTTCTTCGCGTTCTTTGCATGCCCAGCCGGATCTCTTCCGGCACAGCAAGCGCAACGCACCCCTGCTGTTCTCGCGCAACATGCGCGAAGCGTTAACGCGCCCGCGCAAAAATCACCGCGCGCTGCAGTCGGCGCGCAGGGGCGCGCGATCTGGAGTCCAATGCGCGCACGCGCGTGGGCCGATTCAACCGGCTGGCTGGTTGGGAGCAACTTCGCGCCAAGCACCGCCATCAATCAGCTGGAGATGTGGCAGGCGGATACATTCGACCCGCAGACCATCGATCGCGAGCTTGGCTGGGCCGAATCGCTCGGCTTCAACACCATGCGCGTGTTTTTGCACGATCTCCTCTGGCAGCAGGACTCGGCTGGATTTCTCAATCGAGTCGATCAATTCCTGACGATCGCGCAGCGCCATCACATCCGGCCGATGCTCGTGCTGTTCGATGCGGTGTGGGATCCTTTGCCGCACCTCGGCAGGCAGCGCGCGCCAATTCCGCATCTGCACAATTCCGGATGGGTGCAGAGTCCGGGCGCGGCGATTCTGTCGGACACCACGCGCTACGAATCCCTGCGCCCGTACGTGCAGGGTGTCGTCGGGAGATTCGCAAAGGATCGGCGCGTCATCGCGTGGGACATCTTCAACGAGCCGGACAACATGAATCGCCCCGCGTACATCGCCTACGAGCCGGTCAACAAGCCGGCGCTGACGCTGATCCTGATGCGCAAGGCATTCGAGTGGGCGAGGGCGATGAATCCGTCGCAGCCATTGACAGCCGCGCCGTGGCTCGGCGACTACGTCGATCCTGCCGGCATGCGGCCCGCGACGAAGTTCATGCTCGAGAATTCGGATGTCATCACGTTCCACAGCTACGACGACAGCGCGAGCGTCGAGAAACTGATCACCGCGCTCGAGCGGTACGGCCGGCCGATCATCTGCTCGGAGTACATGGCGCGGCCGCGCGGCAGCACGTTCCAGGCTATCCTGCCGATCTTTGCGCGGCGGCACATCGGCGCGATCAACTGGGGATTTGTCTCAGGGAAGACGCAGACGATTTATCCGTGGGATTCATGGAACAATGAATACACAGCGGAGCCGAAGGTGTGGTTCCACGACATCTTCCGCGCTGATGGAACTCCGTTTGATCCGGCGGAGGGGGACTTTATACGATCCATTACCAATCGCGTGCGGTCGCTGGGAGCTAACGGCATCGATCATCGCGGACTAATCGAGGGGCGAGGACTAACTGCATCGATCATCGCCGACTAATCGAGGGATGCCGACTAACGGCATCGATCATCGCTGACTAATCGAGGGATGCCGACTAAGGCATCGATCATCGCCGACCAATCGAGGGTCGAGGACTAACTGCATCGATCATCGCTGACCAATCGAGGGTCGAGGACTAACTGCATCGATCATCGATGACTAATCGAGGGGCGAGGACTAATCGAGCGTCGAGGGACTATTAGCCCTGCGGAAGGGAGTGCGCTCTGCGGCAGCTACCCTTTGGTTCGGGGGATGCCGCTCGCGCGCTCACGGGGGATAATCGCGATCAGGAGGCGCCTGATTTCCTCGAGGTTGTCGAGGCGAACAGGTACCACATCGCCCAGGACGGGGCGGGCGCCCTGATACCAGCTTATGCTTTCGCGGACGGAACCAAGGGCGTATTCGAAAATCCGTGCTCGATCCTTCCCCGAGCTGCGCGAGTAACCCTCGCCAAGGGTCGCCGCGATGGAATTCACCGCTGCGTACAGCTGGCCGGCAATTCGTTCAGTGACGGGATCCTCGCTCAACCTCTTTGCGTCGTGCCATGCGGCCTGGAGCAGGTCAGCCGCTATTTGATACGCTCGCATGCGAAAGAGCGGATCCCTCGCCGTCGCATGAGACACCGCAGGTCCGAAGTGAGACATGCCGACAATGATGCGATGTGGAGGAGCGGAGTCGGAGATCATTTTGATCGCCGCCCACGCATTTTATCGCGATAGAGTCCTCAAGCCTCAATTAGTCCGCGATGATCGATGCGGTTGGTCCTCGACTCTCGATTAGTCCGCGATGATCGATGCGGTTGGTCCTCGACCCTCGATTAGTCAGCGATGATCGATGCACTTAGTCCTCGCCCCTCAATTAGTCCTCGATGATCGATGCCGTGAGTCCTCGACCCTCGATTAGTCAGCGATGATCGATGCCGTGAGTCCTCGACCCTCGATTAGTCAGCGATGATCGATGACCCTCAACCGACTCTTGACAGCCTGATTCCCGTCCTCTATCCTCTGCCGTCCCGAACCGGTTTTAACCCGTTCAGCCCGGTTTGGTAAAGCCCTCAACGCTTCTAGGCTATGACTGGAAAGCGTCCTACAATCTCTGACGTCGCACGCCAGACGGGCGTCTCCAAAGCCACCGTCTCGGCCGTGCTCAACGACGCCGCTGGCGTCGGAAGCGACACGCGCGACCGCGTGCTCGCCACGATCGACCTGCTCAACTATCGCCCAACGCAGCAGTCGGGAGTGAGGACCGCCACCCGCTACCGCAGCATCGCCCTCATCATCAAGGAACACGATAACCCGTACTACGACGAAGTCACGGCCGGCGTCCGCGCATTCGCCGAGACACAAGGGTATGTGTTGTTCGTCGTCAGCAGTGAGGGCAGCTACTCCGCCGAGAAACGCGCGGTAGAGCTGCTGCGGGAAAAAGGCGTCGACGGACTCATCGCGGCGCCGGTGATGGACGAGCACGCCGATCTCTCCCACTTCTACGAGCTCAAACGAAGAAATTTCCCCTTCGTTTTTCTGGAGCAGGTGCGGGGAGTTCCCGCCAGTCTCGTCGATCTGGAGAATGTCGGCGCGGCGCAGAAGGCGGTCGAGTATCTGCTCGAGCTCGGACATCGGCGCGTGGCGCATTTCGCCGGACCGGAATACTCACTGCACAGCGAAGAACGCGCTAACGGCGTGCGCCGCGCTTACAGCAGTACGCATCTGGTGCTCGCTCCCGAGGATATCATCGCCGCGGGTGCGCATTTCGACGACGGCTATCGCGCCGGACGCGCGCTCTTCGAATCGCGGCCGAGGAGCGAATGGCCGACGGCCATCACGTGCTACAACGATCTCGTCGCCATGGGACTGGTCAAAGCCATCATCGATCTCGGACTGCGCTGCCCCGAGGATGTGTCGGTGGTCGGCTTCGACGACATCAAGTTCTCCGACACGTTCCTCGTGCCGCTCACGACGGTGCACGTTCCGAAATACGAGATGGGCAGCACGGCAGCGCAGATGCTGATCCAGCACATCGAGTCCAGGGAGGCGGTAGTCCCGCGCAGAGTGTACCTCGACGCCGCTCTCGTCCTTCGAGCTTCCGCTGCGCCGCCAGCCGGCGCGGTACTCACTGGCGCTGGTATCGCCCCGTCGCCAGGAAACGAGTCTGCTATCGCAGAATCCAGCGCGGTGGGCTCGCCCACATGAAGTGCATCCAGCCGCTACGTGCGGCGCTCATTAACCCTGCTGCAAGTGGAGGGACCTTGGAAAACATTTCTAACCGTGCGCCAGGCAAAGTGTGGCGACTGTCTGTGCTTGCCGCTCTGGCAGCCGCCGCACTCTGCACCCTTTCGACCTCGCTGAGTGCCCAGGGCACGGGGGGCACAATCACCGGCGTGGTGACGGGAGAAGCCGGAGTGCCGCTCAGCGGCGTTCAGGTCACCATAGTGAATCGTGGCGTCGGTGCGATCACCGGCACCGATGGACGCTACACCATCGGCCGAGCACCGGCGGGAACGTACTCTCTGCGGGCGCAGCGAATTGGTTTTTCGCCGGCGACGCAGCAGGTCACGGTCACCGACAACGGAATGACGACCGCGGATTTCCGGATGACGCAGGTTGCGACGACACTGACTACGCAGGTGGTCGTCGGTTACACGACGCAGCAGAGACGCGACGTGTCGGATGCAGTAGCGAGCGTGCGCGGCGACGAGCTGAGGGACCAGAAAGTCGCGACGCTCGAGGAATCCCTGCGAGGTCGCGTCCCGGGCGTCAACATCGTGGCGTCAGGTGAGCCGGGACGCCCGGCGCAGGTCATCATCCGCGGACAGAACTTCATCAGTGGCGGCGTGTCGCCGCTCTACGTGGTCGACGGGATGTACCTGTCCGAGAATCCGAATCTCAATCCCGACGATATCGAATCGCTCGAGGTCCTGAAGGATGCTTCCGCAGCCGCGCAGTACGGAGCACAGGCTGCGAACGGCGTGATCGTCATTCGTACCAAGCATGGGGTGAACGGAGACACGAAGACGGAATTCCATTCCTACTACGGCTCGCAGAGCCTGCCCAAGAAGATCCCGATGATGAACGCGACGGATTGGGCGGCAATTACGGCGGCCTCGTACGCGGCTGCCGGGCAAACTCCGCCGACCGGGGTCATCAATCCGACGGTCAGCAGCGACTGGCAGAGCGCCGTCTTCCAGACGGGGAACATCCAGGACCACAATCTCTCGCTCTCCGGCGGGTCGGCCGCTCAGGACTACATGCTCGGCGCCGGCTACTTCGAGCAGAAGGGCACAATCATCACGACGGGATTCAAGCGCTACAGCCTTCGCCTCAACAGCGAAGCGCGCCGCAGCCGCTTGACCATCGGCGAGAACCTCGCGCTATCGCAGTCGAACCGAACGAACCTGAACGGCTTCCCACTCATCGATGCGATGAGGATGTTCCCGACGATTCCGATATACGACGCGAATAACGTCGGCGGCTTCGGGTACGGCACCGACGCCAATCCGAATTTCGGAACCAACCCCGTCGGCCAGCAGCTCGCGCGCAGCAACACCGACAAGTCGAACCAGGTCATCGGGACGGCTTACGGCGATGTCGCATTATTCGGCGGCCTGCACTATCGCGCGAACCTCGGCCTCAACTACGCCAACAACAACAATCGCAACTTCGCCAGCATCGCCCAGCTTCGGTATCGGACGCCGCAGATAAACGGCGCTACACTCAGCCAGCAGGAAGGGAATTTGACTTCGTTGCTGTTCGAGAACCTGCTGCGCTTCGACAACACCTTCGGCAACGGCGTGCACAAGCTCAACGCAGTCGCAGGCATCACGTCGCAGCGTGTCGACGACAACGAGCTCTATGTCTACCGCCAGGGCTTTACCGACGAGAGCCTTACCCAGATCGATGCCGGCTCCACGTCGAATCTCAACAACCGCGGCTGGCTGATCCAGAACCGGCTGAATGCGATGCTGCTGCGAGCCAACTACACACTGCTCGACCGCTATCTCTTCACGGGCAGCGTTCGTCGCGACGGCTCATCGCGATTCGGACCAGGCAATCGCTACGCGAACTTCAGCGCGGGATCGGTGGGATGGGTCCTGAGCGATGAAGGATTCTACAAGAACATTCCGGTGCTGAACCACGCCGTCGACTTCCTGAAGTTCCGCGCCAGCACGGGAACGCTCGGCAATCAAGATATCGGCGATTACCAGTTCAGCGCGCCGATCATCCAGAACCAGAACTACATGTTCGGAGGCAACATCGTCGCGGGCTCGACCCAGTTCAGCCTCGCCAACCCGAGCATCCGGTGGCAAAGCAACAAGCAGACGAATCTCGGATTCGACTTCGGCATCATGAATGATCAGGTGACGCTGAGCGCGGATCATTACACCTCGACATCGAACGGGTTGCTGGTGGCGGCTCCCATTCCGTGGAGTCTCGGCTCGAGCGTGCAGATTGGGGACTATCCGTTCGTGGTGCCCCAGAACCCGGTGGTCAACGCTGGATCGGTGCGCAACACCGGCTTCGAGTTCAACATAGCGCACCATCTCGTCACTTCGCCGTTCACACTGAACACGACACTGAACTTCACGACGATTCACAATCGCGTCCTCTCGCTCGGCAACGGTGGGCAGCCGATCTACGCCGGGTTCGACAATGTCGCGCGCACGGCCGTCGGTCGTCCGATTGGCGAGTTCTGGGTGTACCACACCGCCGGCATTTTCCAGAACGCCGCCGAGGTGGCAGCGCATCCAGCGCAGGCGGGGGCCCAGCCGGGCGACGTGATATTCGTCGATCGCAACAACGACGGCGTGCTCGACGACGCCGACCGCTATTCCGCCGGCAGCGGAATTCCGAAGTGGACCGGCGCGCTCTTCTTCAACGGAAAGTTCAGCGCCTTCGACTTCGGGCTGAACATGACCGGCACACACGGCAACAAGATCTTCAACGTCGAGCGCTACTGGTCGGATCGCACCGACGACCCGCAGAATCATCGGGCTGGCTATGCTCCGTGGACGCCCACCAACCCAAGCAACACCACGCCGCGGGCCGTTTTCGGCACCGCTGCATTCTCCAACGACCGGCAGAACTCCGACCGGTGGATCGAGGATGGCTCGTACTGGCGCATTCAAAACCTGGTGATCGGCTATACCCTGCCGAGCTCGGTGATGCAGCGCACACGCCTTACCACTGACGCACCGCGGATCTACATCAACTTCCAGAACCTGCACACCTTCACCAGCTACACGGGCTGGGATCCCGAGATCCTCGGGCAAGGCGATCCGCTGGCAAGGGGAATCGACGATGGTCGCATCTATCCAAACGTCCGCACGGTTTCGTTCGGACTCGATCTGAGGATGTGACCAATGAACCCGACTAAACAAACTCAGACGAGATCAAACATGAGAATGAAGTTTTTACGCGCGCTGGTGTGGCCGACGGTGATCGCTGTCGCACTTGCAGCGTGCACGCAGGATCTGAACATCACCAATCCCAACGCGCCGGACACCGCCAACTTCTGGCGGACTCAGTCAGATGCGATTTCGGGAATCAACGCGACCTACAGCGGACTCGAGCAGCGCGGCACCTATCAGCGTTGGCTCGCGTTCGCCTACGACATTCGCTCGGACGAAGGCATGAGCCTCAGTCCGTGGACGGAGCTTCGGCAGTGGAACGGCTTCGTTCAGGGTGATTACAATTTCGAGCCGAGCAGGGAGATCTGGTGGCACCATTACTGGACGATCTTCCGCGCCAACCAGGTGATCACCTACGTGCCGAACATCGACATGGATGCGACGCTGCGCGCGCGCATCGTCGGCGAGGCCAAGTTCCTGCGCGGCCTCCTGTACTTCAACCTGGTCAACTTGTACGGTAACGTGCCGCTGATAACGGCGCCGGCCGCACCGACTGACCGCCCGCCCAACGCGACACCGGCCGAGATCTACGCTCAGATCGAAACGGATCTGAACGACGCTGCCGGAGTTTTGCCGACATCGTATCCGGCTAGTGATGTTGGCCGTGCGACCAAGGGCGCGGCGCTGGCGATGCTCGGCAAGGCGCAGCTGCAGGAGCGGAAGTGGGCGGAGGCCGCGGCGACGCTGGCGAAGGTGATAGCGATGCCGCAGTACGACTTGATGCCGAACTACGCCGACAATTTCACCGACAAGTTCGAGAACAACGTCGAGTCGGTCTTCGAGGTTCAGTTCGCGGACGAGGACCAGCTGTCGCAGGGTGTCTCCGGCCTCAACATCGCGCGCATGGTTGGCGCGTGCCGCGGCGCGGCCGGTGTGGACCCCAGCTACTGCGACGGTCTGCCGACCCATTGGTACTTCAACCAGTTCTTCCC
>Ga0070681_10006332_pt1 | contig 11508 bp, 8 predicted proteins | sample KBSC83BmetaG_FD_65650 | JGI IMG/M metagenome (GOLD analysis project Ga0070681, IMG submission 65650) | Corn rhizosphere microbial communities from Kellogg Biological Station, Michigan, USA - KBS C8-3B metaG | ecosystem: Host-associated > Plants > Roots > Rhizosphere | place: USA: Michigan...
ATGAAGGTCGCGTTGGTCAGCTCGCTGGCGATGAAGACAATGGCAGCGTAGCACATGAGACCAATGACCAGTTCAGCAATAAGAGGAAGCCCAATGCTCAGTTCCTTGTGGTTGATGAGCGCGGAAACGAGTGATTCGAGGACGAAGAGAGCGGCAGGGAGGCGGCCCGGTACGCGGCGAAAGAGCTGCATCGCCGTGCCGTTGTTGATATGACGGATGAATGTGCCGCTGCTCACCGCCAGAGCAAGGAATTCGTCGATGCGAACATGAGCGCCGCCCGATGTCAGCAGCGCTGGATAGAAGAACTCTAGCGTAATCATAAAGAAGAGCAGAATCAGGCTCAGCCGTGGGGTATAGAGACCTGTCAGCAAGCCGACTATGATAAGGACGGGAATCAACAGGACCAGCGCATCGAGCTTATGAGCCACGATGCCGAGCGCGCCCAGGGCTGTGAAGACGATCAGCAAGACCGCGATTGCGATGAGCGCTACCCGCGATAGTGGCGTCCACTGGTTGCTCACAGCGCCAGAACGATTATGGGAAAAGTCTTGCATCATTCTTCTCGCGATCCTTCTTTCTTCGGCAATTTCCGCGCAAACGCGTATTGCGCGGGTCCTGCCGTTCCCATGCAGCCGTCATTGACCGCCCACGTACACCACATCACCCGACCCTACATTGGGACTGACACCGAAGGATCACTCAGTTGTTCCTGCGATGGCTTCTTGGCTCTCTTTCGCGGCGAAAACCGCTGAAGGAAGCGCTTTCCGTATCGCGCCAGCCGCAACAGGTCATCTTTGGTGATAACGCGCGTCGCGAAGAGAATGACGCACAAAACGACCATCACGATAGATCCCTCAACCAGGGTGGGTTTGATGTTGAAGGTGAATATGCCGACCAGGCACACTGTTCCTAAGATGACCGCCAACACCGTGGTGCCAATCAGGCTTATTCGCCGAAGGATGACACAGAGGATCAGCACCTGAACGATGACATTGAAGTCCTCAGTCACCGTTGTCGCGACGGAACTGCCGATATACCCCCAGTGAGGAATCAACAGCACGTTGAGCACGAGATTGATCACGAGGTTGACGCCGACGACCGGCAAGAGAATGCGCTGGCGACCAATGCCCGTGAGCACCGCGGACGTGATGTTGTTGATCGCCAGGCCCACAGTGCTCCACGCCATGATGATGACCGCTGGCACGATACTCTCGAAGCGGGAACCGTAGAGTATTCTGACCATCAGCGGCGCGAAAACCGTCATGGCCACGGTTGCCAGCAATGACAGCGCGTAGCCGTATCGCAGCGCATGCTTGGTCACCGTTGCCACCCGCGCGCGAACTTCCTCGTCGAGTTCACGATAGCTCACCAGCGGGAGCACCGTCGTTGAGATCGCGACGATCACCGCCAGCGGCGCCTCTGTCAACTTATAGGCCGCGCTGTAGAAACCAACTTCATTTACGTTACCGAGCTGGGCAATGAGAAAGGTATCCAGCCGATGGTAGGCCAGGATGCCGATGCCCGCGATTCCAAGCGAGATCACCTGGGGAAGCATCGAGCGTATGTGTCGTTCTGGCGCAAGACCGACGTGGCCGAGGCGCCGGCTGAGCAGGACCGTGAGGATGACACAGATCGCGGCATCCGAGATCAGCAGCAACTCAAGCATCACCAACCAGTTGCCACCCATATGCGCGGCGACGACCATGGCGATGAGATACATGGCGCGCGCAATGGCCTGCGCTATCGTTGGCGCTCGGGCATCGAGCCGCGCGCGATAATACGTCATCAGGCTCGAGCCGAGATTGGCAAGGATGAGATCGCCCACCACAATGACGGTTCCTGCGATGACGTCCGCGCTTGTACCCATGATGTAGAGCGCAATGACGATGATAACGGCGCAGACCACTGACGCCCCTAGTTTCAGCGCCACACCATCGCGTAACAGCCGCTTGCGCGCTTCGGCGCTGGGTGTGTGTGACAGGGTACGAATCAGTACCTGATCCCAGCCAAAGGTCGTGATGGAGTTGAGCAGTTCTTTGCCGGTCAAGACAAGCACATAGATGTTGAAGTCTGTCCGCGGAAGGGCGGTCGCCGCGATGATAAACGCGATATACGTCACTAGTTTATTGATGATCTGCGCGGCAATAATCCCGACCGAGTTGCCGATGGCCTTGAGTGAGTTAGTGTTGGAAGAAGGCCGCCCCATTGGAACGGAAACAGATGGCGGTGTAGGAGACTCGCTCGTCGGCACAACGACGCGGAGACGCGCGTCCGTTACCTGGAAATCAGTGTCCGAAAAAATGCCGCTGAAGTCATAGGGATCGTACTCGTAGCCTTCATACGGATTGTATGGATTGTTCGGGCCGTATCGGGTTGGCGCTGGTGTTGGCGTTGGCTCGCTCGAATCGCGAGGCCAGCCCGATCCTCTATTCCCATCAGTCGACATGCCGCGCTCCACTGTTTATGAAGAATGGTTCGTGGATTACTTGACGTCACGCGTGCGATCAGACGAATGGCGTCTGTCCGCCGCATGATAATATACGTCCAGCGTGTCTCTTGCGGCAGCGATAGCCGAGAAGTGCTGGACCCGCTCTAACCCCAACCTGATGCAATCGTCCCTGAACTGAGCGTCACTGGTCATTGTCACAATCGCTCGTGTAAGCTCCTCCTCAGAGGTTGGGTCTACCATGATCCCGGCCGAGCCGACTACCTCAGGCAGTGATGAGGTATTTCCCGTGATGACCGGACAACCGCATGCCATCGCCTCTAGTGGCGGCAAGCCGAATCCTTCGTAGATCGAGGGATAGATGAACGCATCAGCTCCATTGTACAGCGCAACGACATCTTCTTCAGGAATATAACCGGTAGCAATGACTTCGTTCTCCAGACCTTGCTGGCGAATCTCCTGGAAGATCTGCGATTCACGCCACAGGCTCTTGCCGACAAGCACCAGGCGTCCGTCATATGCGCCCGCGCGTTTGGCTTCGGCGAAGGCGCGCACCAGGCGCGGCAGGTTCTTGCGTGGTTGCAGGTTGCCCACCGCCAGCAGATATCTGCCAGTGATGCCATACCGCGCCATCACGCTCTCGACCTCAGTTCTGTCATGAAGCACGCGGTAACTTGATGCTATAGATTGATAGACGACCCTGATCTTCTCAGGGTCAACCTTGTAATAGTTCGCGATGTCTCGGCGAGAACTTTCGGAGACGGTGATTACCGTTTGCGCATGCCGAATAGTGCGTGGCACCAACGTTTTGAGAATAGCGCGATCGCGCGCTGAGAACGTCTCGGGATAGAGTTCATACGAAATGTCATGGACGGTAGCAACCACCGCGGCGGATACCGCTGGTGGCGCGATGTATGTGACGTGCAGCACATCGACGTGATCCGCTAGCACGCGAGCAGGCATGCCAATTGTGATGCGTAGCATGGATGTCGCCGGGGCGACGCGACGGCGCGTAAAGTATGGCGGAAGCGGACCGCACGCGTCTAGTCGCTCCGGGTGGGTCGAGTAAAGCAAATATTGCGTTGCGGGGGCTTGTGGGCCAAGGCTCGCGAGACCGCGTATGAGGTTGATAATGTATGTTTCGTTTCCTGTTTCGCGCTCGCCAACCATATGCGCATCGATAGCAACCCGCAACGGTTTTGATATTTGATGGCTACGACGCATGTCTCTCCCCTGCAACATCTCTGCCGCACCTGTCTCTAACCTGACTGTTCCTCTGACCGATGCCCTAGCGATTCAATGGATCAGCCAGACTCCCGATACCCATACTTCACCATCTGGCCCGTCCTGGCGCACGTACACGATAACTCACGGTAACGGCACAACCATGATACACGTCTGCTGTCTGGTAGCGCAATTCATCAGGCCAATTTCGCATGCCACGATCGCGGGGGTTTCAGGCGGCAGAGACGTTGCCAGTAAGCGCGCCGCTTCCACATCGCCCGAAACACCCCCGCGAACAGCGCGAAGGATGGCGCATGTCGGGTCCGCTTGCGGCATCATATATGCATCGTTCATGCCTGAGTATGTCGCGTTGTCGCACGCGGAACGTCCCGCTGCAGCCGTTAGCTGATAGTAACCTGGACTATGACAGCGCCGCGTCGAATCACTATAATGAACAGGCCCGGCAGCCACAAGCGCCGACCCTGCCAGATGCGCCAGACGAGTGGTGCCAGATACCACGCCAGGCGTGTAAAATAAACCCAGGGTGTGATGTACGCTGATGCAATGGCGGCGCCAGCAAGAGCGTTTTCGGAGTCGCGCAAGGAGCAGTTCGCACGATGCCAGATGGATTTCTTCCGCACAGCTTTCCGTCGGCGATAAGCTGGTCTATCGGCTCGCTCGCCATTCGCGGTGATGATGTCTATGCTGTGATCGGCCTGATCGCGGCGGTGGTCGTGCTATCGCTCTGGGTCATCATCGAGAACCTCCGGCTGACGCGATGGCGCGCTACGGATGGCGCGGACACCACAGACACCACAGACACCACAGACCACGCCGACGCCACGGCGAATAGCTCATCCAGGCCGACGCTGGCGGCCGAGGCGGATATGGCTCCGGTACCCGCGCGCGCCGAATGGCTGCTCGATGACAACACGCTCGTGCGGACGGGCGCTATAACGCGCGAGGCGGTACGGAGGAAGACAACTGCCCCGCCGCGACTGGTCCCTGCAACTGCTCCTGCTCCTGAGGCGACACCCAGCTCGCGGCCAACGATGAAGGCGAAACGGCCGCTGCGCATCGCGATGATGGGATCGCGGGGCATCCCCGCCAGCTATAGTGGATTCGAGACATGCGTCGAGCAGCTCTCGGTGCGGCTGGTCGAGCGCGGGCATTCGGTGACGGTCTATTGCCGCTCGCATCATGTCAAATGGCCCGAAAAGACCTACAAGGGCGTGCGGCTTGTGAAGCTTCCGACAATTGCCAGCAAGCATTTTGATACCATTGCGCATACCTTTCTCTCGATGCTGCATGGCGAGTTCCGCCGCTACGATGTCGTCTATATCTGCGGCGTGGGCAACGGGCCGCTGGTGGGCATCCCCCGGCTGGCGGGGAAGCCAACCGCCATCAATGTGGATGGGGCGGACTGGGAGCGCGACAAATGGGGCGGCTTCGCCAAGCGCTACCTGCAAACCTCGGAGCGGCTGGCGACGAAGCTCGCAAGCTGCATCGTCTCCGATTCACGGGTGGTCGAGAAATACTACCAGGACAGATTCCATACGCCCTCCGTCTTCGTCCCCTACGGCTCGGATGTACCGCATCTGCCGCCAGGCGAGACGCTGGAGCGGTTGAGACTGAAGCCAGATGGGTATATCCTCTGGGTGGGTCGGCTCGTCCCAGAGAACAACGCGCATGACGTTATCGAGGCGTACCAGCGGCTTGGCGGTCCAGAAACCGGGTTACAGCTTTGCCTGGTCGGCGACGCGCCCTACAGCAGCGACTACAAGGAGGAGTTGAAGCGCAAGGCTGGCCCTGGCGTCGTCTTCGCGGGCTACGTCTTTGGCGATGGCTACCATGAGCTTGGCTCGAATGCGCGCATCTACGCCTTCGCCAGTGGCGTGGGAGGGACACATCCGGCGCTGCTGGAGGCGATGGCGTTCGGCAACTGTGTGGTGGTCAACGATATGGCCGCCAACATGGAGACCATCGGCGACGCCGGGCTTCCCTACTCGGGTGAGAAGGGGGCGACTGATCTGGCGCGGGTGATGGCGCAGGCGATTGCCGATCCAGCGCTGGTCGAGGAGTATCGCAAGCGTGCGGCGCATCGCGCGAAGACGGTCTATAGCTGGGACGTGGTGACCGATCAGTACGAACGTCTGTTTGCGCAACTCGCTCGCGCCTGACCAGCATATACGACAACGGATGCTCTAGCCGTTGTAGTACCTCTTGCCAGCGTGTTCCCATTGGCGCACTGTTGGGTTATACTTTGGGGCGCGGCCTGTGACCACGGCCACTAGTGGGTCACATACTGTCTACCAAAATCTGGCGAAGCAGCCGTGATGGACTGAAAATATCTGGAGGGATACTGTGCCGCTGGGAAATATCGATGGCGTTGTGATTCAGCCACTGGCGCGTCATGCGGATGACCGTGGGTATTTCGAGGAACTGATTCGCGTGACCGATGACTTCTTCCAGGAAGGGTTCGGCCAGCTCAGCCACTCGAAGATGTATCCTGGCGTCGTCAAGGCGTGGCACATCCACAAGACGCAGGTTGACTGGTGGTACGTCGCCTTTGGGCGGCTCCGTGTTGGGCTGCACGATCTGCGCGAGGGGTCGCCGACGCGCGGTGTCACCCAGGAGGTTGCCCTTGGCGACGACCTGCCGCCCGCCGTGCTCAAGATTCCGCCAGGGGTTGCGCACGGCTGCCGGGTCATTGGCGAGGCGCCGCCCACCTCTTCTACGTCACCTCCTGCACGTACAATCCCGACGAAGAAGGGCGTATCGCCTTCGACGACCCTGAGATTGGCTACGACTGGCTGAGTGGCCCGCCGATTAAGTGAGTACCGAGAGGCGTCCGAGAGCGGCAGTGAGCAGAGCGAGGAAGTGTGCATGAAAGGTCTGATTCTGAGCGGTGGCAAAGGAACGCGCCTGCGTCCGCTCACGTATACGCGCGCCAAGCAGCTTCTGCCGCTCGCCAACAAGCCTGTGCTTTTCTATGCTATCGAGTCGCTGATTGAGGCGGGCATCCACGAGATCGGCATCATCGTCGGCGATACATTTGCCGAGATCGAGACCGTGGTGCGCGAGGCGCAGAGCAGGTGGGGCGACGACGTTCAGATCGCCTTCATCCACCAGGATGCGCCGCTGGGGCTTGCCCATGCGGTCAAGACTGCCCAGTCATTTCTCGGCGGCGACCGCTTCGTGATGTTTCTCGGCGACAACCTGATCGGCGAGTCGCTTTCCGAGCGGGTACGCGACTTCTCGGCGCCGGACTGCCCCTACACCTGCCATATTCTGTTGACCGAGGTCGAGGATCCCAGCCAGTTTGGCATTGCCGAGTTGGAGCCTGAGCCAGCGTCCGTGGCCGTGGCTGAAGTGGCGGCGCTGGATGGCGCTGGCGCGGTGGGCGAGGTCGTGGCGGTTGTGCGCGGGCCAGCCGGTGTGGCGGCCCAGCCGTTGCGGGTGCGCAGGCTGATCGAGAAGCCCGCCCAGCCGCCGAGCAATCTTGCGCTGGTAGGCGTCTACTTCTTCGATTCGACGATCTTCACCGCCGCCGACGCCATCACGCCTTCGGCGCGCGGCGAGCTCGAGATTACCGACGCCATTCAGTGGCTCATCAACCAGGGCCACGATGTGCGCGCCCAGCGGCTCACCGGCTACTGGATCGACACCGGCAAGATGGAGGACATTCTCGACGCCAATCGTCAGGTTCTGCTGACGATGACCGCCGCGATTGCGCCGACGGCCCGCGTCTCGGAGAACTCCTCGCTCACTGGTAAGGTCATCGTGGAGGATGGCGCGGTGATCGAGAACAGCGTGATTCGCGGGCCAGCGATCATCGGCGCGCGGACGGTGGTGCGCAACGCCTACGTCGGGCCGTTCACGTCGATTTACCACGACGCCGTGATCGAGACCTGTGAGATCGAGTTTAGCATCGTGCTCGAGCATAGCGTCATCAGCGACGTGCGCGGGCGCATCGAAGAGAGTCTGATCGGGCGTCACGCCGAGGTGCATACCTCGACACGCAAGCCGCGCGGCCACAAACTGATGCTCGGCGATCATAGCCGCGTCGGCATTTTGCCGAGTTAGTGGGATATATAGGCTCTGGCGGCTAAAGCCGCTCTAGGGGCGACCCCTGGGTCGCCACAAAGACCGCCTGCGCGGCCTCCCGGAGCATAGTTATGCTGGGGTGTTGTCTGGAGCCTGCGCAGGCAGGCTTCGCGGCCGCGCGCGAGCGCGTCCCCTAGGCGCGGCTTCAGCCGCCAGCCAACATTGCAAACACACATTGCAACCACATTGAGGAAAGGTTTTTCGGATGCAGCGCACGATTTTTGTCACCGGCGGCGCCGGATTCATCGGCAGCGGGTTCGTCCGCTATCTGCTGGCGACACAGCCTGACGCGCGGGTCGTCGTCTTCGACAAGCTGACCTACGCGGGCAATCTGGAAAACCTGACCCCCGTCAGCGACGATGAGCGCTTTCGTTTCGTGCGTGGCGACATCTGCGACGCGGACGCGGTACGCGCGGCGATGAAGGGCTGCGATGCGGTCGTCAACTTCGCCGCCGAGACCCACGTAGACCGTTCGATCATCGAGCCTGGCGCATTCGTCAAGACCGATGTCGAGGGGACGTACACGCTGCTCGAAGCCGCGCGAGAGGCGGGCATCGAGCGCTTCATCCAGATCAGCACCGACGAGGTCTATGGCAACGCCGAGGCGCCCGACGGCACGAGCCGCCCATCGCTCGAAACCGACGCGCTCAAGCCGCTCTCGCCCTATGCCGCCAGCAAAGCGGGAGCCGACCGGCTGGCCTTCTCCTATTGGGCGACCTATGGCCTGCCGGTTGTCGTGACACGCTGCTCGAATAACTACGGCCCATATCAATATCCCGAGAAGCAGTTGCCGCTCTTCATCACCAACGCGCTGGCTGACCGCCAGCTGCCCATCTATGGCGATGGGCGCAACACCCGCGACTGGATCCATGTGGACGATCACTGCTCCGCGCTCGTCACGATCCTCGATGCGCCCGCCGAACAGGTGGTGGGCGAGGTCTTCAACATCGGCTCGGACGAGGAGCACAGCGTCCTGCAGAACGCGGCGACGGTGCTTGCGACGCTGGGCAAGCCAGAGAGCATGATTGCCTTCGTGCCAGATCGCCTCGGCCATGTGCGCCGCCACGCCGTCAACTCGGGCAAGCTGCGCGCGCGGCTCGGCTGGGCGCCACGGGTGACGTTTGAGGATGGCATCGCGCAGGCGATTGCGTGGTACCGCGACAATACCGCCTGGCTCGACAACCTGCTCGCCCGGCAGGACGCCTTCCTCGATAAGGCGCTGACGCTGGCGACGAGCGAGTCGTAGGCCGACCAATGACCACGCTCTGGATTACCGGCGCTGGCGGTGTCGTCGGCGGCAAACTGGTGGAGCAGGCAGTAGCCAGCGGGCGCTACGACCGCATCCGCGCGCTGAGCCATGCGCCCGCGCCCGACCTTGCCGCGCGCCATGCCGCCGTCGAGTGGGCAACGCTCGATCTGGGCGACCGCGACACCGTGCAGCAACAGGCGCGGCTGGCCCCGCCCGATGTCGTCGTCAATCCCGCCGCAATGACCAATGTGGACGCCTGCGAATCCCGCCGCGATGAGGCGCGCCGGGCGAATGTGGATGGGCCGCGTTGGCTTGCCGAGGTCTGCCGCGACCGTGGCGCGCGCCTGCTCCACGTCTCCACCGACTACGTCTTCCCCGGCGACGACGCTCAGCCAGGGCCATATGCCGAGGATGCCACGCCGCGTGCGATCAGCTATTACGGCCAGTCCAAGCTCGATGGCGAGCGGGCGATTGCGGCGGCCTGTGGCGACGATACGCCTTATGCGATTGTGCGGACGGCGCTGGTCTATGGTCTCGGCCGCCGCGCCAACTTCGTCACCTGGCTGGCGGGCGAGTTGCGCGCGGGTCGGCGTGTGCGTATCGTCCGTGACCAGTTCAATACGCCCACCATCGCCGACGATCTCGCCGCCGTGCTGCTCTGGCTGGCGGCGCATGAGGGTGGGGGCATCTATCACGCCGCCGGGTCTGACCTGGTTGGAAGGCATGAATGGGCGTTGGCGATTGCGAACCACTTCGGCCTCGATACCAGCCTGATCGACTGGGTTACCTCCGCCGAACTGGCGCAACCCGCCCCGCGTCCCCTGCGGAGCGGCCTCACCTGCGCGCGGCTGCTGGCCGAGCCGGATGTTCCCCGACTGCGTGGTATCGCGCGCGGCCTCTCCGAGATCGACTGGCTGGCGAACTAGGTGGCAGGCGAGGCGGCATTGGCTGGCGGTTAAAACCGCGCCTAAGGGCTGCGCCGCAAAGGCCGCCTGCGCGGCCTGCAGAACGCTGTCTGCGTCAGTCTCTGGATCCTGCGCAGGCAGGCTTTGTGGCCGAGCGTGAGCGAGGTCATTTAGGCGCGGCCTGATGAACTTGTACTTCTTCGTCCGAACACTCCACGCGAAACGCGGAGGCGGGGAATGAGCCGCGGCCTTCAGGCCGCGAAGGGACCCTCAGGACACTGTTCGGGGTTATTTCTTAACGTCCATCAGCCGCCAGCCGTCATCGCTCCCATAACTCATTCACTCAGCATCTCCCCGTGAGCGGGTATACTCTGCATTGGGAACAGTGTCGAGCGAGCGCGGAGAGGGAGGCGACGCCGTGGGCATGAGCGCTGAGGCGACGATTCGCGTGCTTTTCATGGGTACGCCTGATTTCGCGGTACCCTCCCTCCGGGCGCTGACGGAGCAGGCCAACGCGGGGCTGGCGGTTGCGGGAGTCGTCACGCGGCCCGACAAGCCGGTTGGTCGCAAACAACAGGTTGTCTTCTCGCCGGTCAAGCAGTTCGCGCTGGAGCGGGATATCCCTGTCTACCAGCCGGGGCCGCTCCGCCGCCCGGAGGCGCTGGCGCTCCTGCACGACCTCGCGCCCGACCTGATCGTCGTCGCCGCCTTTGGCCAAATTCTGCCGTCGGACGTGCTGGCGCTGCCTCTACATGGCTGCCTGAATGTGCATGCCTCACTGCTGCCCCGCTGGCGTGGCGCCTCGCCCATCAACGCGGCCATCCTCGCGGGCGATGCTGAAACGGGCGTGACGATCATGCTGATGGACGCCGGGCTGGATACCGGGCCAGCGCTCGCGCGCCGCGCTACACTCATTGGCTCTGCTGAGACGGCGGGCGAGCTGAGCGACCGGCTGGCTCCGCTGGGCGCGGACCTGCTGGTCGAGACGGTTCCGCGCTGGCTGGCGGGCGTCATCACGCCAGAGCCGCAGGACGAGTCGCGGGCCACGGTGACGCGGCTGCTGCAAAAAAGCGATGGGCGGCTCGACTGGCAGCGCCCGGCGGCTGAGCTGGCGCGTCAGGTACGTGCGTATACACCGTGGCCAGGAGCCTTCACCACCTGGGAGGGCCGTTCGTTCAAGGTTCTGCGGGCGCGGGCGATACCATTCGAGACCGATTTGCCGCCTGGCGCATGTTTCGCTTCGGCTAGTGAGGCGGCGCTAGCGGTCATTTGCGGGGAAGGGGCGCTCGCGCTGGAGGTGATACAATTGGAGGGCAGGCGCGCCATGGCCGCCGACGAGGTGGTACGTGGCCATCCAGCGCTGGCCAGCGCGCGTCTAGGCAGCTAGCCTAACGCTTTCATGGATAGTGATAGTTCACCATATATCTCGATTGGTTCGATTCCACGATGACTTCTCTCCCGATGACAGACAATACAACTCCCGAAACACCGACACCTGCCCGCACGGACCTGCTCGGCCTCACATTTGCCGAGTTGGTTGGGTGGCTGGCGGAGCGCGAGCAGCCCGCATTCCGCGC
>Ga0070681_10006334_pt1 | contig 11507 bp, 6 predicted proteins | sample KBSC83BmetaG_FD_65650 | JGI IMG/M metagenome (GOLD analysis project Ga0070681, IMG submission 65650) | Corn rhizosphere microbial communities from Kellogg Biological Station, Michigan, USA - KBS C8-3B metaG | ecosystem: Host-associated > Plants > Roots > Rhizosphere | place: USA: Michigan...
GCGTCCGGCAGGAGATGATCCTCGGCATCGGCGGCATCCGTGCGCTGCGTGCACTGGGCATCAAGCCTGTCGTTTGGCATCTCAACGAAGGCCACGCCGCATTTCTCATCCTGGAGTTGCTGCGCGAGCACCTGGGGCTGGGTCTGCCGTTCGAGGCCGCGCTCGAGGCCGTAGCGGCCGCCTGTGTGTTCACGACGCACACGCCGGTCGCGGCGGGACACGATGCCTTCGGGCATGACCTCATCCTCGGCCACTTCGGCGATTTCCTGCGGGAGCTGGGCGTTCCCGTCGAACGCTTCCTCGATCTCGCCCGTACCCCGGCGGCCCCCGGTCTCTTCAACATGACCCGGCTGGCCTTGAACGGCGCACGGCATGTCAACGGCGTCAGCCGCATTCACGGGATCGTCTCTTCCCGCTTGTGCGCCGACCAATGGCCGGAAATCCGGCCCGAGGAGAACCTCGTCGGCTTCGTGACCAATGGCGTGCACGTGCCGACGTTCCTGCACAAGACCTGGATGGATTTCTTCAATACGGAGCTAGGACCGAGCTGGCGCGACCGGCTGAGCGACGTCGAGTTCTGGAGCGGGCTCGAGGCCGTGCCGCACGACCGTTTCTGGGCTGCGGCCCAGTCCGTGAAGTCCCGGATGCTCGCCAGTGTGCGCGAGCGCCTGCAGCGCGAGTACGCCCGCAAAGGCATGAGCCCGGCGCAGCTGCGCCACGTCACGCGGTTTCTCGACCCCCTGCGGCCCAACGTGCTGACGATCGGCTTTGCGCGGCGCTTTGCGACCTATAAGCGCGCCACACTGCTGCTGCGGGATCGCGCCCGCCTGGCACGCCTGGTGAACGATCCGGAACGGCCCGTGATCCTGCTCTTTGCCGGCAAGGCGCACCCCGCGGACGAGCCTGGCAAGGGCGTGCTGCGCGAGATCCGCCAGCTCATGACCTCGCCGGACTTCCTCGGCCGCATCATCTTCCTCGAGGATTACGACCTGCAGCTCGGGCGCTCGCTCGTCTCCGGCGTCGACGTCTGGCTCAACAACCCCATCGCGCCTCTCGAGGCGAGCGGCACCTCCGGCATCAAGGCTGCGATCAACGGGCGCTTGAACTTGAGCATCCTGGACGGCTGGTGGGCCGAGGGCTGGATGCAGGACAACGGCTGGGGCATACCGCCGGCCAATGTGCAGGACCCGGAGCGCCGCGACGCGCTCGAGGCGGAGCTCATCCTCGATGCGCTCGAAGAGGAGATCATTCCGCTCTACTACGCGGCGGGCCAGAGACAGGCCGATGCCGGGCACTCGCCCGAGTGGGTCGCGCGGGCGAAGCGCGCCATGATGACCGTCATTCCCCGCTTCAATATGAGCCGGGTGCTCGAGGACTACACCCGCGGGCTCTACAGGCCCGCGGCGGAGCAGTACCGGCGCCTGGCCGCCGGCGGCTTTGCCGGCGCCCGAGCCCTTGCGGAGTGGCAGCAAAAGATCCGGCAGGCCTGGACTCGTGTGAGTCTGCGAGTGGTGGCGGATGCCCCCGCGGAGCTGCCCCGGGGTGAGCCCCTGCGCCTGCGGGTCGCGGCCAGCCTGAACGGTCTGAACCCATCGGATGTACGCGTCGAGCTCCTTGCACGCCGCGTGCTCCCCGAGGGAGAGCAGGGTCCCCCGCCGCTCTCGTCCTTCGTGCCGCCGGAGCGCGACGGCCTCTGGTGCGTGCCCCTCACGGCTACCGGCGAGCAGGAAGCGGACGGCGCCGCCGTTTTCGCGCTCGATACGGAGCCGCCGGAATGCGGGCAGTTCGCCACGGAGGTGCGCATGTACCCGCGGCACGACCTGCTGTCGCACGAGTACGCCCTCGGACTGATGAAGTGGCTTTAGGCCGCGCGCACGTTAAGATTGGCGCATAACAAAAGCCACCTGCCCGTGAGCCCCGCCAGCGCCAGTCCAAGCGCCCCAGGAAACTCAAGCATGTCCCGACAGCCCGCACGCGCCTCTTCCGGACGCTATGTGAGCCGCCTGACTGGCGGCACTCTTGCGGTGATCATGGCCGGGGGGCGGGGCGAGCGCCTGAAGGACCTGACCGAGCATCGCTGCAAGCCGGCGACCCCGTTCGGCGGCAAGTTTCGCATCGTCGATTTCGTGCTGTCGAACTGCGTCAACTCCGGCATCCGCCAGATCTCGATCCTCACCCAGTACAAGGCCCAGTCCCTGATCGCTCACGTGCAGCGCGGCTGGAGCTACCTGCGCGGTGAGTTCGGTGAGTTCATCGAGACCATCCCGGCGCAGCAGCAGAAAGGTCCCGTCTGGTACCGGGGAACGGCCGATGCCGTCCACCAGAACATCGATCTCATCCTCTCCCACAGACCGAAGCACGTGCTCGTGCTTGCAGGCGATCACATCTACAAGATGGACTACGGTCCGATGATCGCCTATCACGTGGAGAAGGGCGCCGACATCACCGTCGGTGTGGTCGAAGTGCCCGCGAGCGAGTCGCGGCATTTTGGCGTTCTGACCGCGACGGAATGGAACCGGGTAACGCGATTTTCGGAGAAGCCTGCCGTCCCGGATACTCTCCCGGGCAGGCCGGATACCATCCTGGCGTCTATGGGCATTTACGTATTCAACACGCGCCTCTTGCAGCGTCTCCTGGAGGAGGATTCGGCCGACGATGCTTCCGCTCACGACTTCGGCAAGAACATCATCCCGAAGACTCTGAGCACGACCCTGCAGGTGTTCGCGTATCCGTTCCAGGACGTCAAGACGCGCGCGCAGAGCTACTGGCGTGACGTCGGTACGATCGACGCTTATTACGAGGCGAATCTCGAGCTGGTCCACGTCAGGCCCGAGCTCAACATCTACGATGAGGACTGGCCCATCTGGACCTATCAGATGCATCAGCCTCCGGCCAAGTTCATCCTCGATGAGGAAGGACGGCGCGGCATGGCCATCAATTCGATGGTCTCCGGCGGCTGCATCATCTCCGGCGCGAAGGTGCGCGAGTCGCTGCTCTTCTCCGACGTGCGGGTGGAAGAGCGTACCAGCATCGAGCGCTCCGTCATCCTGCCGCACGCCCTCATCGGCAGCGGCTGTCAGATCCGCGGGGCGATCGTCGACGAGGGTTGCGAGATTCCCGACGGAATGCGCATTGGGCTCGACAGAGCCGAAGATGCGCGGCGGTTCGTGGTCACCGAGAAAGGCGTCGTCCTCGTGACCCCCGACATGCTGCGCCGGCAGTCGGCTTAGATCTCATGGGATCCGATTCGCGGCTGCCCGTGGTCTTGCTGTGGCACATGCACCAGCCACAGTACCGCGACGCTCTCACGGGACGCTATGTGCTGCCGTGGACCTATCTCCACGCGATCAAGGACTACACCGACATGGCCGCGCACATGGAAGCGAACCCCGCGGCGCGCGCGGTGGTCAACTTCACACCCGTGCTGCTCGAGCAGCTGGAGGAGATCGCGCGCCGCGTGGCGGATCACTTGGCTCTCGGCAGCGCGCTGCCCGATCCGGTGCTCGCGCTGCTCGGTCCGGATCCCGTGCCGGCGGAGCCCGCCGAACGTCTCGAGCTGCTGCGCGCCTGCCTCAAGGCGCAGCGCAAGCAGATGATCGAGCGCTTCGGCCCGTACCTCGAGCTCGCCACGCTCGCCGAGACGCTCGCGACGGTGGAGCGTGTGAGCTACGCCTCCGATCAGCTCATCCACGATCTCGCCGTCTGGTACCACCTGGCATGGCTCGGCGAGACGGTGCGCCGGTCGGACACGCTCGTGAGCAGCCTGACCCAACAGGGCCGCGCGTTCACGGGCGCGCAGCGGCGGGAGCTCCTGTCCCTCGTCGGCAACCTCGTCGCCTCCATCGTGCCGCGCTATCGAAAGCTTTCCGAGCGGGGGCAGTGCGAGCTGTCAGTGACGCCGTACGGGCATCCAATCGTGCCGCTGCTGCTCGACTTCCATGCGGCGCGCGATGCGGTACCCAACATGCCGCTGCCCCAGCACCAGTGCTATCCGGGAGGGGCGGAGCGCGCGCAGTGGCACGTGCGGGAATCGCTGCGCGTCTTCAAACAGGCGTTCGGCACGGAGCCTGGCGGCTGCTGGCCGTCGGAGGGGGCGATCAGCCGCGGCACGCTGGAGCTGCTCGATCGCGCCGGCTTCAAGTGGGCGGCGACCAGCGCCAATGTGCTGCAGGGCGCCCTGGTGCGCGGCGACCCCAGGGCCGCGCGCGATGCTCGCGCCTACAATCGACCCTACCGCCTGCCCGGCGGCAAGATGGTCGATTTTTTTCGCGACGACACATTGTCGGACCTCATCGGCTTCACGTACGCGACCTGGCACGGCGATGATGCCGCGCACAACCTCGTCAACGAGCTCGCGCATCTCGCCAGGCAGTACGACGAGTCGGCGGCAACCCAGCCGGCCGAGGGCCGCTCCCGTCATGTGGTGCTGATCGCCCTCGATGGCGAGAACGCCTGGGAGCACTATCCGTTCAACGGCTACTACTTCCTGCGCGCGCTGTATGCGTTGCTGGCCGCGCATCCGCTGCTGGAGCTGACCACGCTGTCGGATTGCGTCGCGCGCGGCCTGGAGCCGCTCCCCCTGCAGAGCGTGGTGGCCGGCAGCTGGGTGCACGGCACGCTCGCTACCTGGATGGGCGACCCGGCCAAGAACCGCGCCTGGGATCTTCTGTGCGATGCCAAGGTGGCCTTCGACCGCGTCATGGCTTCGGGTGCGCTCGATGCGGCGCAGCGCAGCGCCGTCGAGCGCCAGCTCGCCCTCTGTGAGAGCTCGGACTGGTTCTGGTGGTTCGGTGATTACAACCCCGCCGATGCGGTGAGCCAGTTCGACAGTCTGTATCGCCGCCAGCTCGTCGTTCTCTACCGCCTTCTCGGCCTGCCGCCGCCCGAAAGTCTCGCGCAGCCGATATCCGTCGGTCGCGGCAGCCCGGAGCATGGCGGCGTCATGCGGCGAGCATACGCTAGTTGATGGCACATCCGTGTGCCTGGCGGCCGTCTCATACCGCTATATGACTCGGGGTCTGCCGGTGGTCGATGGATTGGCGACGAGCTGCAAGGAACCTTCGTAATGCGTCTGCCTGTGCTGGACCGACGTCGCGCCGGAGTGCTGTTGCATCTTGGCTCGCTCGAGGCCGCGCTCGGGCGCGGCGGCCGCGCATTCATCGACTGGCTGGCGGAGGGCGGCTTCAGTGTCTGGCAGATCCTGCCCGCGGGTCCGACCGGGCCGGACGGCTCGCCCTACTGGGTGCGCTCCGACTTCGCCGGCAACCCAGCCTTCCTCGACGCCGCTGAGCTGCCGGATGTGCAGCCGGCGGAATATGCAGCGTTTCTCGATGAAAACCGGCAATGGCTGGATGACTACGCCCTGTTCGAGGTCCTGAGCGCCTTGCACCGCGGTGCCGCGTGGTGGACGTGGCCCGCGGAGCTGCGCGCACGAATGCCGTCCTCCGTGGACCGGGCCGCGCGGATGTTTGTCGACGAGCTGGAGCGCATCAAGCACGAGCAGTTTGCTTTCTTCGTGCAGTGGCGCCGCCTGCGCGAGCATGCCCGCTCGCGTGGCGTACGCATCGTCGGCGATCTGCCGTTCTATGTGGCGCCGCACTCGGCCGAGACATGGTCGCGCCCCGAGCAGTTCCAGCTGCAGGCCGACGGCCGTCCGGCCGCCGTCGCCGGTGTCCCGCCCGACTACTTCTCGCAGACCGGGCAGCTCTGGGGCAATCCCCTCTATGACTGGCAGGCGATGCGGCGTGACAACTTCGCGTACTGGCGCGCGCGCGTGCTCGAGCAGCTCGAGCGCGTCGACCTGTTGCGCATCGATCACTTTCGCGCTCTGGCAGCGCACTGGGCAGTGCCCGCCGGCGCGGCGGATGCCCGCGGAGGAGCGTGGCACCTGACCCCTGGAGAAGATCTCCTGCGGCTGCTGATGGACGAGCTCGGCGACCTGCCGATCCTCGCCGAGGATCTCGGCGTCATCACCGACGATGTCGTTGCGCTGCGCAAGGGCTTCGGCCTGCCCGGCATGCGCGTGTTGCAGTTCGCCTTCAGCGGTGAGGGTGACAACCCGCACCTTCCCCACATGCACGAGCACGACAGCGTCGTCTACACCGGCACTCACGACAACGACACTACGCTCGGCTGGTACCGCAGCCTCGACGAGGAAACTCGCCGCAGTGTCGACTCCATGCTGCGGGCTGCGCCAGGATCCATGCCCGATGCGCTCATTCGCGAGGCCCTGGGCTCGGTCGGGCAGCTCGCCGTCATTCCCGCGCAGGATCTCCTCGCGCTGGGCTCGGACGCCCGGCTCAATACCCCGGGCACGGTCGTCGGCAATTGGAGCTGGACCCTGCCCGCCGGTACGCTGACGGGACAACTCGCGCGCCATTACGCGCAACTCAACCGTATGTACGGACGCGCCTGATGCTCAGTAACATCCGTGCCATGCGGTCCGTGCAGATGCTGCTCCTCGCCGTAGCGCTCTCCGGCTGCGCGCTGGTCGTGCCGAAGCTCGAGACTCCCAAGCTGTCGATCGTGGATGTCGAAGTGCGCAAGGCCAACCTCCTCGAGCAGCAGCTCCGCGTCCGCATGCGCGTCGAGAATCCCAACGACCGCAGCCTCTCTGTCCAGGGTCTCTCCTATACCGTCTATCTCGGCGGCCAGGAGTTCGCCACGGGCGTCTCCGCCGCCAGCTTCGTCGTTCCCGCGCTCGGCACGGCGGAATTCAACATGAACGTCTCCGCGAACGCCGCCGGCGCGCTCTTCACCCTTTTCAGCAAGCCCCGCGGCCAGGGCATCGATTACCGCATGCAGGGCAGGGTGCGGCTCAGCCACGGCTGGCTGCGCTCCATCCCGTTCGAGCAGCACGGCACCTTCACTCTGCGCTGATCCAAGGCGATGCCGTTCGCCTTTACGCCCGGATTGCGCCCATGGTATAAAAAGGAAAGATAATGAAGATTAAAACGAAATAAATCGAAACTACATCGGAGCGGCAATGAGCACGAAACGTCGGTGCACTTCCTGCGGCGGCTGGTGGAGCGCGTCTCCGACTGCACTCGCGACCTGGATCCTGCCAATGCTGCTGGCGTCCGTGACACCAGGCGCGCAGCGCCCCGCCGCGGCCTCGCAGGCGCAACCGGCGTCCCAATCCCTGCTCGTATCGGTCGATGCTCATGGCACGTATCGTTTGGGCCTGCAGGACGTATCCACCCCAACGCTGATCTCTGGCGTGGCCGCGGAGGTCGACGGCCGCTGGCTGCACACCCGCGATTACCCGGCATGTCGGGTCGCCCGTTCCACCGGACGAGGGCCGCTGGGTCCGGCCGCCGTCTGGGACGTGACTTGCTCGGGCCTGAAGGCGGCGCCTGAGCTGACCTATCGCCTGCGGGTCTATGCCGGATCGCCGTTCGGCGATCTCACCGCCACCGTGCGCAACAGCGGCTCTCAGCCGGTGCAGGTCACGGCCATCCGGGTCGTGGATGCCAGCGGCGGAGACATCGCCGATCTCGGCGGCCCCGCGGCGAGCGAGCGGGTTCTCTCCGATAGCTTCAGCGAGGATCGTCCCGCGATGTCCATCCACGGGCTCGCCGATGCCCGCCACGGCATGCACCGCGCGGTCGGAAGTCAACTCATCTACAACCGCGCGAGCGGCGAGAGCCTCTTTCTCGGTGCACTGAGCTCCGATCGCTTTCTCACCATCCTGCGCTTGCGGGTCACCGCTGAAGCCGGCGGCCCGCGGGTCGTGAGCTACCAGGTCGACTCGACCGGCACGACGGAGATGGAGGAAGAGAACTCCCTCGAGCACTCCGCCGCCGCCGATCGCGTCACCCTCAGCCTCCCGGTTGCGCCGGGCGCTTCGCTGTCTTCCGAAGCCCTCGCGTTCAGCATCAGCCGCGACTATCACCGGCAGCTCGAGACCTACGGCGGCCTCATCCGGCGGCTGCACCACGCCCGAGTCACGGCGCCGCCCCTCATGGGCTGGTGGAGCTGGACGGCTTACTACTTCGGCCTGAATGCGGGGGCCGCTCTCACCAACGCGCAATGGCTGACGGACCACCTGGCGCGCTACGGGTACACGGTGTTCCACATCGATGAGGGCTATCAGTACGCGCGGGGCGAATACACCACGCCGAACGCGACCGTCTTTCCCCAAGGGCTCGTGCCCGTTGAATATGCCGCGCGCGGACTCGGACTGACGCCGGGAATCTGGACGGCGCCGTTCGAGATCTCGGAGCGCTCATGGGTGTTTCGCCATCACCCCGATTGGCTGGTGAAGAACGCGGCCGGCCGGCCCATTCACGCGGGCAGCGTGGTCGACGGGAAGGATGCGCTCTACATCATCGACACGACCAATCCCGGTGCACAGCAATATCTGCGCACGACGTACCGCACACTGGTCCGGCAGTGGGGCATCCACTACATCAAACTGGATTTCATGGACGACAGCGCCATCGAAGGCTACTACTACCGGCCGCACACGACCGCGATGGAGGCACAGCGGATCGGGCTGCAGGTCATACGCGACGCAGTGGGAGATGACGTCTACCTCGACAAGGACGGCAGCGCCATGCTGAATCCCGTCGGCTATGTCGATTACGGCCGGATCTCCCAGGACACCGGGCACAGCTTCGAGGCCAGCCGTGATGCGGCGACGGGAATCGCCGCGCGTTACTACATGAACCGCAATTATTTCGTCGCGGACCCGGACGCCTTCACCGTATCGACCCAGCGCATCACCGATCAGACCTGGCACGAGGGCGCCGAGCCGCTGACGCTCGATGAGGCGGAGGTGTCGATCGCGCTCGCCGCCGTGTCCGGCGGCATGCTGGAGATCGGCGACAACCTGCCTTCCCTCGAGGGCTCGCCGCAGCGGGTTGCGCTGATCGAGAATTCCGACCTCATCGACATGGTGCGCCTCGGCAAGGCCGCCGTGCCCCAGGATCTGATGAGCTATGCGGACAGCGACCGCCAGCCCAGCATCTTCTTCCTGAGGGAGTCACCGCGGCAGAGCATCCTCGCGGTATTCAACTGGACCGAGCATGCCACGCGGCACGTCATCTCTCTCGCGAGCCTCGGTCTCTCGCCAGCCGGCGACTTCCGCATCTCCGACGTCCTGCGGCCGCAGCGGCCCTCGCCATTCGCCGCCGGCGCATTCCGCGTTGACCTCGCCGCGCACTCGGTGCGCGTATTGAAGATCATCGATGAGCATCAGCCGACCGCGATGCCCGTCCTGACCATCAGCTGCCCTGAAGCGTCGGTGTCAGGCCAGTCGGTCACCTGTGTGGCGACGGCCCGAGGCGCCGAACCCGTATTGGCTTATCGCTGGAATTTCGGCGACGGCACTTCCGCGGGCGGCGCGAGCGCGATGCATACCTGGACGGAGCCCGGCGCCTACCGCATCGAGCTCGAGGCAACCACGCTTTCGGGCGCGCACGCCGCGCAGCAAGCCGACATCCGGATCAGCGGCCACCTGCCCACCACGTTCAGCCCGGGGAAGATCCGGCGGTTGGGACAGTGATCATGAGCTCGCAAAACTTCGAGCACCCGATCATGCGCGCTGCGACGGCTGGTGTCTTTCGCAAGGCAGCCGCGTGGCTGCTCGCAATGGCGGCGGCATGCCTGCTCGCGACGGCGGCGGCGTGCCTGTTGACCCTGACTCCGTCGACGGCACGCGCGCAGGAGCGCTACTACTCCGCAGCTGACTTCGCGCATGTGCAGAAGGTCGATGCTCACATGCACATCTACGGGCCAGGCGACATGCTGGTGGCGGAAGCGATCCGGGACGGCTTCCACATCCTCACGATCAACGTCGATGATCCGGATCACGGTTCGGTCGCGCGGCAGCTGCACGACGCCGCATCGCTGCATCGGCGCTTCCCCGGACGGGTCGCATTCGCCGGCACGTTCTCGGCCGCCGGCTTCACGAAGCCGGGCTGGTCGCGCAAGGCACTGCGTGAGATCGATACGGCCATGGCGCAGGGCGCCATCGGCGTGAAGATCTGGAAGAACTTCGGCATGATCGTGCGCGATAGCGACGGCCGTTACGTGATGCCGGACGACCGGCGGCTGGAGCCGATCTACTCCATGCTGCAGCGTGAGCACATCGTGCTGCTGGGACACATGGCGGAGCCGCTCAACTGCTGGCTCCCTTTGGCGAAGATGACCGTGAAGGGAGACGCCGAGTATTTTCGGGAGCATCCGGAGTATTACATGTACCTGCATCCGGACAGGCCCGGGCACGACGAGATCCTGGCGGCCCGTGACCGCATGTTGGCCGCGCATCCGCGGCTGCATTTCGATGCCGTGCATCTCGCATCCCTGGAATGGGATGTCGATCGGGTCGCCGCCTTTCTCGACCGCTTCCCGCAGGCGGATGTCGATATGGCCGCCCGCATGGCGCATCTGGAGTATCAGGCGGAAACTCACCCCGATAAGGTCAGGCAGTTCCTCATCCGTTATCAGGACCGGATTCTCTATGGCACGGACGACGCATACGGACCGTCGGACGACAGACAAGCAGTTGCCGAGATCGCCGCCGACTGGCGCCGCGACTGGCGGTTCCTGGCGACGGACGACGAGCTGCGCTCGCCGGACCTGGATCGGCCATTCCACGGGATGCGCCTGCCACGCAGTGTCGTGGACAAGATCTATCGCAAGAATGCCGTGACGCTCTTTCCGCGGGCATGGCCTGGCTTGAAAAATTGAGCGCCCGCGGCATCGGCGGCGGCCACCGCATGAGGCCCCGAATGTTCGTACGCAACCGGTCTCTTTCCCTGGTCCGCGCCGTGGCTGCCGCCTTCGCCACTGCTGCCGTCGGCCTGTCCTCCATGGCGCTCGGCGCGCAGCGCGGACTGGCGCTGACACCGCCGATGGGCTGGAACGACTGGGCGCACTATCAATGCGACTTCACCGCAAACACGATTCTCGCCAACGCCCGCGCGCTCGTGAGAACCGGACTTGCGGCCCGGGGCTACGACACCGTCACCATCGATGACTGTTGGATGCTGAAGGATAGGGACAGTCACGGAAACCTGCAGCCCGACCCCCGTCGTTTTCCGCGCGGCATGCGCCCGGTGGCCGCCGCCGTCCACGCCCTGGGCCTGCGGTTTGGCATCTATGAGGATGCCGGTGCCGCGACCTGCGGGCGCTTAGCCGGCAGCGGCAGTCCGAGCGGCGGCGGCAAGCCATATTTTCGGGCCGACGCCAGGCTCTTCGCCGCCTGGGGAGTGGACTATCTCAAGCTCGATGGATGCAATGTCCACCCCGACCGAGGCGCGGCCGGGAGCGCCGCCTATCGGGCTGCCTACCGGGCCGAGCACATCGCGCTCGAGCGGGCCGGCAGGCCGATCGTCCTCTCGGAATCCGCGCCCGCCTACTTCCAGGGCACCGCGGACTGGTATGACGTCCTCGGCTGGGTTCGTGGCTATGGCCAACTCTGGCGCGAGGGCACGGATATCGAGGTCTACGATCCCAAGCAGCCGAATCGCTCGCGTTTCGGTAGCGTCTTGTGGAACTAC
>Ga0070681_10006335_pt1 | contig 11507 bp, 7 predicted proteins | sample KBSC83BmetaG_FD_65650 | JGI IMG/M metagenome (GOLD analysis project Ga0070681, IMG submission 65650) | Corn rhizosphere microbial communities from Kellogg Biological Station, Michigan, USA - KBS C8-3B metaG | ecosystem: Host-associated > Plants > Roots > Rhizosphere | place: USA: Michigan...
GGATGGACGCCGTCCCCGTCACGCTCGGCCAGGAGTTCGGCGGCTACGCGGCGCAGGTGCGCGAAGGCAAGGCGCGCGTCACCTCGACGCTCGGGCGGCTGGGCCAGATCCCGCTCGGCGGCACCGCCGCCGGCACCGGGCTGAACACGCATCCCGAGTTCGCGGCCCGCGTGCGCGACAAGCTTGTCGCCGACACCGCCCTGCCGATCTCGCCGCCGGCCGATGCGTTCGAGTCGCAGGCCGCGCGCGACGGGCTCGTCGAGGCGTCCGGCGCGCTGAAGACCCTCGCGGTGAGCCTGACCAAGATCGCGAACGACCTGCGCTTCCTCGGCTCCGGGCCGCGCGCCGGGTTGGCTGAGATCTTCCTGCCCGAGCTGCAGAAGGGCTCGTCGATCATGCCCGGCAAGGTCAACCCGGTCATCCCGGAGGTCGTCACACAGGTCGCCGCGCAGGTGATCGGCAACGACCAGGCGATCGCCGTCGGCGGCCTTCAGGGCCACTTCGAGCTGAACGTCTTCGTGCCGCTGATGGCGCGGAACCTCCTCCAGTCGATCTCGCTGCTCGCGGCGGCGTGCCGCCTGCTCGACGAGAAGTGCGTCCAGGGAATCGAGGCGAATCGAGAGCAGTGCGAGCGCTACGCGGAGCTGACCCTGTCGGCGGCGACGGCGCTGAACCCGTACATCGGGTACGACAAGGCGACCGAGATCGTCCAGGCGGCGGCCGGTTCGGGCCGGTCGCTCAGGGACGTCGCGCGGGACGCGGGCGTCTCCGACGAGGTGCTCGACGAGGCTCTCGACTACCGCAAGATGGCCCGCCCGCACGGCGCCTAGACCTCGGCGCCGCTCCCGTCAGCTGTTCACGGGCTGTTTCGGCGCGCAGTCGCGCGAGCTTCCCGGCGTGGTGAACCGCAGCACGACGACGACGGTCGCGGCCGCCCTCGCAGTGGCGACGACGGGCAGCGCACGGCAGGCCAGGTACGTCGGAAGTGGCGCGAACGACGCGGAGAAGCGACCCGTCGTCGTCGTGTGAACGACGCGGGTGCGCCTGATCGTGCCGGCCCGGACGCTCACGGTCACTGCGACTCGGTGGGGGAAGCCGGTCCCTGCGATCGTGATCGGCGTCGTGTGCGCGAGCGACAGGCGCGGCGTCGGGGTCGCGCCGGCGGCCGTTGCAAAGAACGCGGCGACTAGCGCCCCCACGAGCACGGTACGCATGTCGGAATCATGCCCGAGGTCTCGAAGGCCGAAACGCTGATATCACCGCAGTGGTTCACGGTTGCGAATTCGATATCTACCCCCTAGTCTTCCGCGGTTGCCTTCGGCCATCGACAAGGGGGAGGGTTTTTCGATGAAGCGGAAGTTCACCAGGCCGGCGATCGTAATCGGACTGGTCGTCGGAGTGGCGGTGCTGGCAGGCGTGACGCTCCGCGTGCAGAGGACGGCGTTCCAGCCGGTCAAGCCGGCAAAGCTCCGTTTCGATCTCGACAAGCTGACCACGAAGGGCCTGCCCGCTGTCAAGCGGACGCCGCTCGGGGACCCGCAGCTCGCAGCGCTCGAACAGCTGTCGGCGCTCGCCTATCCGGCGAGCTCGGTCACCCAGCAGCAGCAGAAAGCAGCTCGTGACTTCTTTACCGGCGCGATCAAGGCTCGCGGCAACCAGTCGAGCAACAGCTGGCAGCTCGCAGGGCCGCAGACCGCGACGGTCGACGGGATCCTGAATCGCACGTCTGCCAGCTACGTCACGTCGGGACGCATCACGGCAGAGGCGATCGCACCCACCTGCGTCTCGGGCAACTGTCGGCTCTGGCTCGCCGCCGCCGGCGGCGGCATCTGGCGGACCGACGACGCGCTCGCCACGAATCCGGCGTGGACGTTCGTGTCCGGCTCGTTCGGCACCAACGCGATCGGCGCGCTGACGTACGACTCCAAGTCGAACACGCTCTATGCAGGGACCGGCGAGCCCAATGCGTCGGGCGACTCAGAGTCCGGCGTCGGCATCTACAAGTCGACGGACGGCGGGTCGAACTGGACCCTCCTCCCGGGAAGCCCGGCCGCAACGAACGCACGGTCCATCTCCTCGATCGTCGTCGACCCGAACAACGCGAACACGATTTACGTGGGCACTGCCCGCGGCGTCCGGGGTGTGTCGTCGGTGACCGGCGGGGCGGTGAGCCTCGCCCCCGACGCTCCGCCGTGGGGCCTGTACCGCACGACGGACGGCGGGAACAGCTTCAACGAGGTGTGGGACGGTAACGGCTCGGTTCGCGGCATCAACCACGTGGAGGTCGACTCTCACGGTGTCGTCTATGCGGCGGCGTTCCAGCAGGGGATCTGGCGCTCCGCGAACGGCGCCACCGGTTGGGAACAGGTCTTCGCGACCAAGGACCCGGGCAACAACGCGGCCCGCACCGAGTTCGCCCTGACCTCGGTTGACGGAGCGACGCGCATCTACGTCGGCGACGGCGGCGAGGAAGATCAGAGCCAGCTGGCAGCCGACTCCGCCGGCTTCGTCTCCAACACCGGCGTCTATCGCGCGGACGACGTCGACACTGCGACTGCGGCCGATCTCGCAGGAGCCGACGGCAGCGACCCCGGATATACCTCGCTGACCTCGGACGACCCGACGAGCCCGCAGTTCGCCACGTACGACTACTGCGAGGGCCAGTGCTGGTACGACAACTTCGTCGTCTCGCCGGCGGGCCACCCCGACATCGTCTACGTCGCAGGGTCGTACGACTACAACCGGCAGCCCGCCGGGATCAACAACGGCAACGCCGTTCTCCTCTCGACCGACGCGGGCAGCACCTGGAACGACCAGACGGCCGACGCCGGCCGCGTCAACGGCATCCATCCGGACCAGCACGCGCTGGTCGTCAACCCGACGAATCCGATGCAGTTCTTCGAGGGCTCGGACGGCGGCATCATCCGGTCGAGCGGGGCCAACAGCGACCAGTCGGCAAGCTGTCCGGGGTACCCGCCTCCGTACATCGACGAGTGCCAGAACGTGACGAAGGCCGTTCCGACGCACCTCGACAGCCTGAACGTGAACCTGTCGACGCTGCAGTTCCAGAGCGTCTCGATCAACCCGACGGACCCGACCGACCTGATCGCTGGCACCCAGGACAACGGCACGTGGGCAGGCAAGGCCGGCACGGCGAACTGGCCGCAGTCGATCTGGGGCGACGGTGGGCAGGCGGGCTTCGACTCGGGCAACCACAACGTCCGCTTCACGAACTTCTTCTCGCCGTACTCGGATGTGAACTTCCGAAACGGCGACAAGACGGGCTGGGTGTTTGTCGGCAACCCATGGCTCGACGACAACGGTGTTCCGCAGGAGAACTCGGCGTTCTACCTGCCTGAGATCGCCGATCCGAACACGGCCGGCCAGCTGTTCATCGGGCTCCAGCACGTCTGGCGCACCACCGACGACGGCGGTGACCAGGCGGAGCTCGAGGCGAATTGCCCCGAGTTCGACGTCTACCACTACGACCGCCAATGCGGTGACTGGGAGCCACTCGGGGACCCGAGCGGCACCGGCAGCACCGGGGCGTTCACCCAGACGACCCCGACCTACAGCCAGGGAGACCTCACCGCACCCGGCGTCTACGGCACCGATCGTGCGGGCGGGTATGTCGTGGCGACGACGAGGGCGGCCGGCGACAAGGCCACCTTGTGGGCGGCGACGGCCACGGGCCGGGTGTTCATCTCCACGAACGCGAACGCGCCGAACGCCGGCGACGTCGCGTTCACGCGGCTCGACTCGCTGTCCAATGACGACCCGCAGCGCTTCGTGAGCGGGATCGTCGTCGATCCGGGCAATCCGGATCACGCGTGGATCTCCTACACGGGCTACAACGCGAATACGCCCGATCAGCCCGGGCACGTCTTCGAGGTCACGTACGACCCGAAGCACAACCGCGCGAGCTGGAACGACATCGACCGCGGCAGCGGCCCCCTCGGCGACGTGCCGGTCACCGGGATCGCCCGTGACGACGCGACCGGCCAGCTGTACGCGTCGACGGACTTCGGTGTCCTGACCACAACGGACGGCAAGTCGGGCAAGTGGCAGCTCGCGGCGGCGGGCATGCCGATGGTCGAAGTGGCAGGGATCACCATCGACTCGGCGCACCGCGTCATGTACGCGGCGACGCACGGACGGGCGATCTGGTCGTTGCAGCTTCCCGATGCGAAGAGCAGCGGCAAGCACTAACCCGTTCGACGAACGGTGGCGCAAGGAGGGGGGTCGCCGTCAGGCGGCCCCCCTCGCCGTTCCGGTCTCGGAGCGGGTGATATCGCTGATATCGGTTCCTCGTTGCGAAACCGCGGGTCCGCACCTACCATCCGACGGCGGTGCCTGGGGAGGGCCCTTACCGTTTTCTCCTTCGGATGCCGGAGGAGTTGCGCGCACGCCTCATCGAGGCGTCGCAGGCCTCTGGGCGCAGCCTGAACCGCGAAATCGTCAGCCGGCTCGAGAGCAGCCTCTCGCCCCGGCCCAAGGGGGAGGGACTCATGATTCGTAGCTACCGGCGGCCGGCGCTCGTGCTTGCCGCGACGTTCCTGATCGCGATCGCGGCCGTGGCCGGGCTCGCAGTCAGGGGCTCCCATCACGCCTCGGCGCAGCAGCAGCTCGCGGCCAAGCTCGCAGCCAAGGACATGCGCTTCGAGACGCAGGGCACGGCGAACGGCGGCCAGGGCGGCGAGTCCGCCGAGCTGCTCGCGGCGATGCAGCAGTTCGACAACGCGCGCACGGCTCCAAGCACGAGCGGTGCCTTCTCCGGCGCCTACTCGGCGGCGTTCGGGAACCTGCAGGCTCTCGACACGACCGGCGGCGCGTGGAACGAGATCACGAACGTCAAGTACGACTCCGACGACCCCGACTACCGCGACTACTACTCGAACTCGAGCGGCGGGAACGGGCTCGTGACCGGGCGCATCACCGGCCTCGCGGCCGACGGCAACGGCGACGTCTACGCAGCAGGCGCGGTCGGCGGCGTCTGGCGCTCGACGACCGGCGGCGGCGACTGGACCCCGATCGCCGACGGCCTCCCGTCGCTCTCGTCCGGCGACCTGGAGCTGAGCCCGGAAGACGGCTCGCTCTGGTACGCGACGGGAGAGGCGAACACCGGTGGCACGAGCTACGCCGGCACCGGCGTGTATCGGCTCGCGGATCCCTCCAAACCCGACAACCTCTTCACGCCGTCCGACCGCGTCGGCGGCACCGAGCTCGAGTCGACCACGATCAACTCGATCCGCTTCGACAGGCACACCCACACGGTGTGGGTCGCGACGCTCCGCGGCATCTACTCCCACTCGTCGCTGACGACCGCAGGGGCCTGGACGCTCAAGTGGGCCCCCAACCCGTCCTACCTCCCGGGCGGCGCGAATGCGGGCGTGCAGCAGGCCGGATACAAGAACATCGTCAACGACCTCGTCATCGACCCCAAGAACTCGAACCACCTGATCGCGGCCGTCGGGTGGCGCTCCGGCGACTCCTATGACGGCTTCTACGAGTCGACCGACGGCGGCACGAACTGGAACCGCGTCAACCCGACGGGCGGCCTCGACGCCACCGACATCGGCTACGCGAACTTCGCGTACTCGAGCGACGGCAAGAAGCTCTACGTGATCAACCAGTCGCCGAAGCGGCTCAACAAGCCGGGCTTCCAGAACACCTACCTCGACGGCGTCTACGAGTCCGACTCCGGCCTCCTCGGCCCGTGGAACAAGATCGCCTCGTCGGACAAGCTCGGCTCCCAGGGGTCGGGCTCGGCGCTCGGCGGCCACCAGGGTCAGGGCTACAGCCCGGGTATCCAGTCCTGGTACAACCAGTCGATCGCGGTCGACCCGGCGAACGCGAACCACGTGATCGTCGGGCTCGAAGAGGTCTACGAGACGTACGACGGCGGCTCGAACTGGAAGACGATCGCGCCGTACTGGAACTTCTACTTCTCGTGTTGGCGCCCCGACTCGCTCTATCCGCCGGACGGCGCGGTCGGATGCCCGCAGACGGCGCACACCGACCAGCACGCGGTGACGATCGGCACGGTCGGGGGCGTTCCGACGCTCTTCGTCGGCAACGATGGCGGCGCCTACAAGCGCGCGCTGAACGGCCCGATCAACAAGAACGGCAACGCGACCGACTGGGTGTCGCTCAACGACGGCACGATGGACGCCCTCCAGTACTACTACGTCGGCGTCGGCAAGACGACGACCGAGAGCGACAAGCGGCCCGACCTCGGCTCCGGTGACGACGTCCTCGTCAGCGGCGGCCTGCAGGACAACGGCGGGTCACTCCTTCGCCCCGGCGGCCAGGAGAAGATGGTCTCGAACTTCGGCGGCGACGGCGGTGACGTCCTCGTCGACCCGACCGACGGCTGCAACATCGTCCAGGAGTACGTGGTCCTGACGATGGAGGTGACCCAGACCTGCGCGAACCCGGGGCCGGGTCATCCGAACGCGTTCCTCGACCCGAACGACGCGACGACCTTCGACATCTCGCCGCCGGACGTGAACGCGCAGTTCATCGCGCCGTTCACGGCCAACGACAAGAACATCAATCAGTGGGTCGCCGGCGGCACCAGCCTCTGGTACCAGGACAAGGGCTTCGCGATCCGCAGCCCCGCCGGGTGGGGCAAGCCGATCTACACCCTGGCGTCGCCCGCCCAGACCTTCACGGCGGTCGCCTACTCCGGTGACACGCTGCTCGCGACGTGGTGCGGGCCGTGCTCCGCGAGCGGCGCAGCGCCGTTCGCCCGTGGCGCGGTCGTCGGCACGTTCGACGCGACGAGCAACACGTGGACGGTCAAGCCTGTGGCGTTCCCGTCCGACTTCCCGAACCGGTACCTGCAGGGTGCGGCGATCAACCCGAACGACTCGAGCGATCTCTTCCTCGGGATCAACGGGTTCTCGCGCCGCTACACGGACGGCCCGGGCGCGGGGCTCGGCCACGTCTACGAGTCGCCCGACGGCGGCGTGACGTGGAACGACATCACGGCGAACATGCCGGACATCCCCGTGAACGACGTCGTCGTCCTGCCCGACGAGAGCGTCGCCGTCGCCACCGACCTCGGCGTGCTCTGGCGCCAGGCGGGGCAGACGCAGTGGACGCGGCTCGGCTCCGGCCTGCCGACGACGACCGTGATGGACCTTTCGGTCGGCCCCGACGGGAACCTGTACGTCGGGACGCACGGCCGCGGCATCTGGCGGATCGCGCTGCCCGACGGCTCCGAGACCGCGCCGACCCCGGACGCGGCGGTCCAGCCGGGGCCGACGAGCACCGGCGACGGTTCGTCGCAGGGTGGCGGCCAGTCCAAGGGCGGCGGCGGCAAGAAGCCTGCTGCCTCCCCGGGGCAGGCGAAGAAGTAGGCATGGCAAGCGCGGGCCGCTCCGGCGGCCCGCGCTACGCTCTCGCCATGCGGTTCGCGCGCCTCGCGGGCGTGGGAATCATCGTCGGATCGCCGTTCGGAGCTCCGGCGGCGAAGCCGACGGTCGCGCTCGCCGGCGCGTCACCGGTCGTGATCGTGGGGTCGGGCTACACGGCCGGCGCCAAGTTCTCCGTCACCTACCGCTCGGGCGCGACGCTGGTCCGCCGGCACGTCGTTGCCTCGCTGTCGGGCCGCTATCGCATCGTCTTGAAGGGGGTGGCTTACGGGCGGTGCAGCGGCTTTCAGCTGACCGCCCCGGGTGCGTCGCTCCAGGCGGCGCCGTGCACTGCTCTGCACGGAACGGTCCGAATCGGGCCGACGGCCCCGGTCTGCCGTGCCGATGTCCCGTGCTCCAAGCCGGCGGCGCACGCTCTGCTGACGTTCGGGCACGGGACGACGCACGTGCTGGTCCGTACCGATGAGCTCGGCCGCTATCGCGTGCGGCTCGCTCCCGGCACGTGGACGCTGTCGACGCGCTTCGGCATCCGGCCGGCGCCGATTCGGTTTGTGGTCCCGCGGGCCGTGACCGCGAAGCGCGACTTCTCGATCGATACCGGGATCCGCTAGTACGCGACCGCGCCGCGGCCGGTCTCGGCCGCATGCCTTTGCTCGTCGGCGCGGTAGCTCGAGCGCACGAGCGGGCCCGAGAACACGGACCCGAAGCCGAGCGCCTCGCCCTGCTCGCGGAACCAGCGGAACTCGTCCGGGTGGACCCAGCGGTCGATCGTCGCGTGCTTCGGGCTCGGCTGGAGGTACTGGCCGATCGTGACGACGTCGACGCCGTGCGCGCGCAGGTCGCGCATCGTGTCGACGACTTCGTCGTTTCGCTCGCCGAGGCCGACGATGATCCCGCTCTTCGTCAGCACGTTGTAGTCGGCGATCTCCTTCGCGCGCTGCAGGAGCCACAGGGCGGCGTCGTAGCTCGCCTTGCCGCCGCGCATCTTGCGATGCAGCCTGCGTACCGTCTCGATGTTGTGGTTGAAGACGTTCGGGCGCGCGCCGATCACCGTGTGCAGCGCGTCCTCCTCGACGCCGAGGAAGTCCGGCGTCAGCACCTCGATCGACGCCTCCGGCAGCTTCGCGCGGATTGCGCGGATCGTCGCCGCGTAGTGGGCGGCGCCCTTGTCGGGGACGTCGTCGCGGTCGACCGACGTGACGACGACGTGCTTCAGCCCCATCTGCTTGGCCGCCTGCGCGAGCCGCAGCGGCTCGAGCGCGTCGACGGGCTCGCTCGGCTTGCCCGAGTTCACGTAGCAGTAGCGGCACGCACGCGTGCACGTCTCGCCCAGGATCTGGAACGTGGCGGTACCGCGGCCCCAGCACTCGGCGATGTTCGGGCAGCGCGCCTCCTCGCAGATCGTGTGCAGCTGCGCACCGTGGATCAGCTTCTTCACGTCGAAGTAGCTGCCGTTCTGCGACGGCGCGCGCACCTTCATCCACTCGGGACGGCGCGGGCGGTCGCCGACGGGGAGCGAGGTCTCCATCGCCGGCCAGTGTAGTGGCGGCGTGAGGGTCACGGCCCGTGGACGGGCGGGGGCTCCGTCGGTCAGACGGCGACCGGGTCGTCGCTCCGCCCGACGAGCTCCGCGTACCGCCCGCCGACGGCGAGCAGCTCGTCGTGCCGCCCGCGCTCGACGATCTGGCCGCGGTCGAGGACGAGGATCTGGTCGGCGTCCGCGATCGTCGAGATGCGGTGCGCGATGGCGATCGTCGTGCGCCCTGCGGCGAGACGGTCCAGCGCGTCCTGCACCTGCCGCTCGGTCTCGGTGTCCAGCGAGCTCGTCGCCTCGTCGAGGACGAGGATCGGCGGGTTGCGCAGGACGGTGCGCGCGATCGCGATCCGCTGCTTCTCGCCGCCCGAGAACCGGTAGCCGCGTTCCCCGACGACGGTGTCGTAGCCCTCGGGAAGCGACGCGATCAGGTCGTGGATCTGCGCCGCGTCCGCGGCCGCGACCAGCTCCTCGTCGGTCGCGTCCGGCTTCGCGAAGCGCAGGTTGTCGCGCACGGAGGCGTGGAAGAGGTAGGTCTCCTGCGAGACGACGCCCACGAGCGAAGCGAGTGACGCGAACGAGAGGTTGCGCAGGTCGACGCCGGCGATCGAGATCCGGCCCTGGTCGACGTCGTACAAGCGCGCGGCCAGGTAGCCCAGTGTCGTCTTGCCCGAGCCGGTCTCGCCGACGAGCGCTGTCTTCGATCCCGCCGGCACGGTGAACGAGACGTCGCGGAGGGTCCACGTGTCGCTGCCGTAGCGGAACCACACGCCGTCGAACTCGACGTCGCCCGCCGCATTCAGCGTCGTCGCGTCCGCGCGCTCCTGGATGTCGACCGTCTGGTCGAGGTAGTCGAAGATCCGGTCGAAGAGCGCGAGCGACGTCTGCACGTCCAGCCCGACGCCGAGCAGCGACCCCACCGGGAAGAACAGCCGCGTCTGCAGCGTCGTGAACGCGACGAGCGTCGGCACGGTGATCGCGTGCGAGCTGCTGTGGGCGAGCGCAAGCCCTCCGAACCAGTACACGGCCGCGGGCATCACGGCGAACGTCGTCTGGATCGACGCCATCATCCAGCGACCCGCCATCCGTTGCCGCACCTCGAGGTCGGCGAGCAGGCGCGACTCGCCCTCGAAGCGGTCGGCCAGCTCGTCGGAGCGCCCCATCGTCTTGCCGAGCAGCACGCCCGACACGGACAGCGACTCCTGGACGAGGCTCGAGATGTCGGCGAGCGTCTCCTGGGTGGACGTGGCGATCTTCCGGCGCTCGTCTCCGACGCGGCGCGTGAGCAGCACGAACACCGGGACGAGCGCGAACGCGAACAGCGACAGCTCCCAGGAGAGCGCGATCATGCCGATCATCGACGCGATCACCGTCGTCGCGTTCGAGACGATCGACGTCGCGGTGCTCGTGACGACGCTCTGGACGCCGCCGATGTCGTTTGAGATGCGCGACTGCACCTCGCCGGTCCGTGTGCGGGTGAAGAAGGCGAGCGACAGCCTCTGCAAATGGCGGAAGACAGCTGTGCGCAGGTCGTGCATGACGCGCTGGCCGACCTGGTTCGAGAGCAGCGTCTGCCAGACGCCGAGTGCTCCGGTCACGACGGCGATCGCGATCATCCCGCCGGCGAAGGTCGAGAGCTTCGTCGTGTCGTTTGCGTTGATCGCCTGCAGCACGCCGCGCAGTAGGAAGGCGGGGATCACGCCGAGCGCTGCCGAGATCAGGATGAGTGCGAGCACGGCCGACAGGCGCCCGCGGTAGTCGCGGAAGAGCCGCGCGATCCGGCGAAGGTTCGCGCGCCGGACCGCCGGGTCGGCCGGCCGCTCCGGCTTCTCGCGCACTCCTCGGAACCCGCGGTGCATGCGGGCACGGTAGAGAACGCCGGTACGCTCGTGCGGTGCGCCGGATCTGCGTCTTCTGCGGTGCTTCGCGCGGACGCGCAGCGGCGTACGCCGCTTCCGCGTGGGCGTTCGGCGCCACAGCCGCCACACGCGGGCTCGGCGTCGTCTACGGCGGCGGCAAGGTCGGGCTGATGGGCGCCGTCGCGGACGGCGCGCTCGCGGCGGGCGGCGAAGTGGTCGGCGTCATCCCGCAGGCGCTCGTCGAGCGCGAGCTCGCACACGACGGCTTGACGGAGTTGCACGTCGTCGGGTCGTTGCACGAGCGGAAGGCGTTGATGGCCGAGCTTGCGGACGCGTTCGTCGCGCTGCCCGGCGGCTTCGGGACCCTCGACGAGTTGATGGAGCAGCTGACGTGGTCGCAGCTCGGCCTACATGCGAAGCCGGTCGGGCTGCTCGACGTCGAGGACTACTGGCGTCCGCTCGTCGCGTTCGCGCGGCACGCGACCGAGGAAGGCTTCGTCCGGGAGGCGGACCTCGGCTCGATCGCCGTTGCAGGGGACGCGGAGGGCCTGCTCGACCAGCTCGCCCGCCTCGAGCACGCGGAACGACGGCGCGCGAAATGGACGTCGCCGCCGGCGCCCTAGGACCCGAAGACGACGCCGAAGGCGAGCGCGGTGCACACCGCGGCTGCTGCGATCAGGCCGCTCCAGGCGAGGATGCGGAATGTCGTCTCCATCTACGAAGGGTCGTCTTCGA